>Ga0190304_1000081_pt1 | contig 41625 bp, 44 predicted proteins | sample 48700712_MG_FD_161670 | JGI IMG/M metagenome (GOLD analysis project Ga0190304, IMG submission 161670) | Hydrothermal vent sediment bacterial communities from Southern Trench, Guaymas Basin, Mexico - 4870-07-1--2_MG | ecosystem: Environmental > Aquatic > Marine > Hydrothermal vents > Sediment ...
AGAAAAGGAGGTGCCCCCCATCCAGAATAGGAATGGGGAAGAGGTTTATGATCCCCAGATTGATACTAATGAAGGCCATGAAGGTGAGGAGGTTGATGAGCCCCGACTTCACCTGCTTGCTGGCCATCTGAACTATAAGAATAGGCCCCCCCACACTCTTGGCAGGCACCACCCTCTGAAGGATCTTCACAATGCCCACCAAAGTGAGGTAAACCATATTCACCGTATACTCCACCCCCCTCACCAAAGCCATAAAGGGATTTGCCCGCTCTATCCTGTATGTGCCCGCTGCCACGATGCCTACTTTACCCACTATTCTCTTCTCTCCAAAGATGGTCCGAGCTTCCTGGGGCTTGGGCACCACAGTGAGGGTCACCTGCTCACCTTCTCTCTTCACCACCACCTTGAGGGGTTTGCCTGGATTTTTCTGGACAACTGCCGCCAAGTCTCCCCAAGACTCTATCTTCTTACCTTCAATGGAAACGATGAAGTCCCCAGCCTTCAAGCCCGCCCTTTCGGCAGGAGAGCCGGCCACCACCTGCCCCACCACAGGTTTCAGAATGGGCACCCCCCAGAGATAGACCCCCGTCATAACCACCACTGCAAATAGGAGATTGAAGAAAGGACCAGCTGCGACCACCGTCATCCTGACCCATAAAGGCTTATGAGAAAAAGACCGCTCCCGGTCCACCCCCTCCACCGCCTCTTCGGGGTCCTCCCCCAACAGCTTTACGTACCCCCCAAGGGGAACAAGGGCCAACACGTACTCCGTGTCTCCCCGCTTCACACTCCACAGTTTGGGCCCAAAGCCGATGGAAAAACGCTCCACTCCCACACCCAGCATCCTAGCTGCCAGGAAATGACCCAACTCGTGAATGAAGATAAGAACGCCTAAAAGAATTATGGCAACCAACAATCCGCCCATGTCTTCACCCCCTTGATGGGGCCTTACTTAATTAAAGGAAAAGGGGAAAGCAAGGATGGAAGAAGACGGTCCCCGCCTCCCAAACAAAAGACCCTGATCTTCTCCAACTCGAAAAGCAGAAAACCACAAAAAAGGCGGGCCCGAAGGGCCCGCCTCTAACAGTCTAACTCGGGCTAGCGCTTCAAAACATTGGAGGCCTGAGGACCTTTCATACCCTCTACCACCTCAAACTCCACCTCTTCACCCTCAGCTAGGGAGCGAAAACCATCGTCCTGGATGGCCGTATAATGTACAAACACATCAGTGCCTGTATCGTCCCGGGTGATAAACCCATAACCCTTGCTGTCATTGAACCACTTTACTGTTCCTGTGCACTTCATGCCACTTTCCTCCTAAATTTTTGCACCACAACCCACTAGAAAACTCCCTGGGGGATAAAAGAGGCAAGGGTAACTGCAGCGCTTTTAGATTCTCCTCTTTTAGAAGGGGAGGGAGAAAGGAGAGGAGGCAAACCTCACCGGCTCCGGTTCGCCTCCTTCCACCTCTCCTTGTTTTACAGCTTCTGAACGTTGGAGGCCTGAGGGCCTTTCACGCCCTCGACGATCTCAAACTCCACCTTCTCTCCCTCTGTGAGAGAGCGGAAACCATCCTCCTGGATAGCCGTGTAGTGCACAAACACATCAGTGCCTGTATCGTCCCGGGTGATAAACCCATAACCCTTGCTGTCATTGAACCACTTTACTGTTCCTGTGTACTTCATGCTACTTTCTCCTCCTTGCTTTGGTACAGACCCCACCCTACCCAGATAGTTTTTAGGGGGGAATCAGAAGAAATGTACTTCCGGTGTTCCAAAAACTCTCCTTTCTCCCTAAAGCTGACTGCAGTGGAACACACACGAAAGGGGTTGTCAACAAAAAAAATGGCAGGTCGGAGACACCTTTCAGCCCTCCCAAACCCTAAGCCTCTGGCAATACAAGATGAGTGGGTAGCAATTTCGTGAAAACAATCTTTTCCAAGTCCATATCCCCTGATGGAATTGGCAAGCAAAGGATGATATAAGACCACACCATGCAGAAGAAACTAACAGTGATAGTACCCACCCTCAATGAAGAGGAAAACCTCCAGGCCTGTCTGGAAAGCGTTGCCTGGGCCGACGAAATTATTGTAGTGGACTCGGGGAGCACCGACGCCACCCTTGAAATCGCCCAGAGTCTAGCAGACCGCATCCTGGAGCACGAATATATCAACTCTGCCACCCAGAAGAATTGGGCCATACCTCAGGCTACCCATCCCTGGGTAATGATTGTGGACGCTGATGAGAGGGTGACACCAGAGCTCAAAAAAGAGATTCAAAAGGTTCTAGAGGCTCCCAAACACCAGGGATACTCCATTGGTCGTCTCAACCACTTTCTGGGCCATCCTCTACGTCATGGGGGGTGGAGCCCAAAAGAAGACAGAAACGTCCGCCTCTTCATGAGGGATAAGGGGCAATACGAAGACAAAGAGGTCCACGCCGATGTCATTGTGGAGGGTTCCGTGGGCCACTTGAAACACCCTCTAATCCACTACTCCTACAGAAACCTGGACCAGTATTTCAGAAAAATGGAACGCTACACCCGATGGGCCGCTATGGATATAGCGAAAAAAGGGAGTCCAGTAAAATGGCACCACGTCACCCTGAGGCCTTTGGGAGATTTCATCAAGCTCTATTTTATGAAACTGGGTTTTCTAGATGGTTTCCCTGGACTTATCATTGCCCTCCTCTCCGCGTATTACGTCATGGTCAAGTACTCCAGAGCATGGGAGATTGAAAAAAAGGGCCTTGACACCCAGAGAGCAAACCCTGTATCAAGGCATAAAAATAAATAACGTTTGGAAGGAGAAGACCATGGGAAAGAGGGCCAAATCAGACTACCTCATACAATCCGTATCCAACGCCTGCGACATTATGGAGTGCTTTTCCATAGAGGAAGACGAACTGGGGATCACCGAATTGGCAAGACGGTTAGGACTCCATAAAAACAACGTCCAGAGGCTCCTGGCCACTCTAGAGTACCGAGGATACGTGGAACAGTCCAAAATTTCCGGCAATTATAGACTAGGGCTCAAGGTCTTTGAGTTGAGCCAGGTGTACACAAAACAGCTTCACCTTCTGAAACAAGCCCGCCCCATTTTGGAGAAGGTGAAGGAGCAGTGCAATGAAACCACCTATGTGGGAGATATGAGGGGTGGATTTGCGGTCTACCTCATGTCTGAGGAAACAACCCAATCAGTAAGGGTGGTCTCTAGGGTGGGCACCCGCTTCTATCCTCATTCAATCGCCCTGGGTAAAGCCATCCTGGCCCACATGCCCCAGGAAGAGCTAGAAGCCCTATATCCTGAAGAAGACCTTCCCGTCTTCACTCCCAATACTATCTCTACCAGGACCAGACTCTTCGAACACCTAGAAGAGGTTAGGAAAAGGGGGTACGCCCTGGACATGGAGGAGCAAGAAGAAGGAGTAAGATGTGTGGGTGTGCCCATCTTCAACTACACCATGAGAGTGATAGGTGGACTCTCCATATCGGGGCCCATTATTCGTTTTACACCAGATCGCCTGGAAGGTGTACTCATCCCTGCAGCCTTAGAAGCAGGGCAAGAGTTGTCACAACGATTGGGATACGAGATCGGGAAAAAGATCAGCAGCTTTGTTGGGGAACTAATCTAGAAGTTCTGCCACTTTCCAGGGCGAAGAAGAGAGCTCCCTAACCAAAGCCGCAGGGTGAGGGTCCACAACCTTCACCTTTCTCCCTGAGAGGTGAGCCACATCCTGAGGTGTGAGGTCATCCAGAAACCTCCCCTCCTCATTGAGCATAACGGAAGGGATGAAAACCTCTCCTCTAGGCGCCTTCACAAGAGCATCCAAAACGTCCCTAGCCGTTAAGAGTCCCGCCACGGTCACCTGAGAACCAAAAAACCTATTCTTTACTTCGAGAACCCTCACACAGGAGGCCCAGGGTGAAGAGCGAATGCAGCTCTTCAGGAAGGGAGCAAAAGCCTCTCCTGTCACCAACAGTGTAGGATTTTCACAGCTTCCCACCCCGGGATACACTGACTCCCTCCATTCCTCCATAAATAGAGAAACCATCCCCACACCGTCCTCAAGCTGGGCCAGGTCACCGTAATAATCCAGAGGGGGCAAAGGTAGATCAGCCGCTATGTACCACTCGTCAGCCAGATAAAGGAAGGGATCACCCACCAAAGCCCTAGCCCTCTCCCGGAAGGTATGGCCCATGTCCACCACGGCTCTGGCATACTCGCCCCCCACAGACACCAAAGGATACAGACCCTCCCTATACCTGGTAAGTCCAACGGGCACCAAAGCCACGGAGGCTACCCCAGGATAGAGGACCAACAGATCATCCAAAGTCCTCTCAAATATAGGCCCATCATTTATCCCAGGGCAAAGGACCACCTGGACGTGGACCTTTATCCCCAGAGCCACCAGCCTTCTGAGTTCCTCATAGCCCCGAGCCGCCCGAGGATTCCCCATCATGAAAGCCCTCACTCGGGGATCCGTGGCATGGATGGAGACGTAAAGGGGAGACAAACGCTGCTCATCAAGCCTCTCCCAGTCTTCCTTGGTGAGGTTGGTGAGGGTGATATAGTTGCCATAAAGAAAGGAAAGACGGAAGTCATCATCCTTGAAATAAAGGGAAGACCTCATGCCAGGGGGCATCTGGTCCATGAAGCAGAATATGCATTTACACCCACAATGCCGGGGCTTTATGCCTTCCAGGACCAGACCCAAATCCTCCTCAGGGTCTTTCTCAATCTCCACTTCCCAACGATCTCCCTTTCCCTTCTCCACCAGAAGAACCACCAATTCCTCCCATGAAGTGTAGAAACGGAAATCTAGGAGGTCTCTGAGCCCTCTCCCATTCACTTCCAGAATCCTGTCCCCCTCCTCCAAGCCCACCTCATGAGCGATAGAACAGGGCAGGACCTTCTCCACAAGCACTCCTTCCATCAGAATTCCTCGGACAGAGCCTTTACCCCACGATAAATATAGTCCAACCCTGAAGCCAAGGTCACAAGGAGGGTAGCCACCTCCAAGACACCAAGGAAGTGGTCTATGGACAGATTTAACCTGTGAACCAAAAGGGTCGCGAAAACCGTCACCACCTGGAAAAAGGTGGTGGCCTTACCCAAAACAGTGGGTCTCACTTCCACCACCCCCCCAAAGAAGACAGCAGCCAACACTACGCCTCCCACCAGCAGAAGATCCCTGGACACCACCGCCACCGCCAGCCAGGGAGGCGAATAACGCATAAGAGCCATAGTGATGAAAGCCCCATCCAGCAGAACCTTATCGGCTAAAGGGTCCAGAAGGGTTCCAAGATAGCTCCGCTGATGGTAGCGTCTCGCTATGTAGCCATCCAACACATCTGTCACCGAAGCAAAAATAAAGATGGCTATAGCCAATCCCACCCTCTTGTAAATCAGGGCTGTGATGAGAAAGGGAACGGAACAAAGCCTCAACAGAGTTAGCAGATTAGGAACAGTGACAACCACCTGACTAGCCTCCCTCTACGGGACTCTTTATAATCGATCTTTGAAGGAGATCCGTGTCGATATAGGCTTTCACCTTCACCTTCCACTCCCCATACTCCCCTATCCCATCCCGGGACTCACCCTCCCCTTCCTCATGGAGGAGAAAGGTGGCCTCCATCACCTCGTACTTCACCACAAAGTCCCTAACCTTCTCTTCTATCTCTCCCTCGAAGACCTCAAGATCTTCGGGGTTGTCCACTAGAAGAGCTGCCTCCTTTTTCACAGCATCCACCAAAGCCTCCTTCACCGCCCTTTTGAAGGCCGCTGCCCTATCGCTCCCTTCCAAAACAAGCCTAGCCTCACCCACAGAACTCACCAAGGGGATAGAACCTGCAGACACGCTGATGCTCAGCAGAGCCAGTGCAACCACACCCAAAAGCAAAGGCCTAAGCGTACTCATGATCCCCCACCTGCTAACTTCTCGAGAATAACCCTTATCTTGGCCAGAGCCCTAGCCCGGTGGCTTATCTTGTTCTTCTCTTCGGGAGGGATCTGGGCCATGGTCCTGCCATAAGAAGGAAGGTAAAAGATCGGATCGTAGCCAAATCCATGCCTGCCTTTTGGCTCCATAGCAATACACCCTTCACACACACCCTCCACAACATACTCCTCTCCCCTAGGAGTGACCAGGGCAATCACGCAACGGAACCTGGCCCTCCTCTCCTCCATAGGAACACCCTTAAGCCTCTCCAATAAGAGCCTATTCCTCTGGGCATCGGAGAGGTCCTCACCTCCAAACCTGGCCGATCTCGCTCCAGGGGCTCCCCCCAAGGCATCCACCTCCAGCCCCGAATCATCGGCCAAAGCCATCTCCCCCGTGAAGCGGGCTGCCGCTCGAGCCTTCTCCAAGGCATTCTCCTCGAAGGTCTCCCCCTTCTCCTCCGCAGGAGGAATAGAAGGGTAATGGTCCATGGAGAGAATTTCATAACCCAGCCCCTCCAAAAGGGCTCTAAACTCACGAATCTTGCCTGGATTCCTGGTAGCCACCACCAGTTTAATGACTCAACCCCCTGAGGTTGATGGATAAGCCTTTTTCCCATATAGGATAAGGAAGAGTTCTTCAAGGGCACGGGGATCACATTGAAAAGGGGAACTCCAGGAACTAAGGTTGAACTCCTCGGGAGGTGAGGATGAAGTTAAAGGACGAACACATCGAGCAGATAGCCAAGATTTTGGCGAGGAGAGTGGTGAGAGAAGGGTTAATCCAGGGCAAAGACCCCTTAGAAGAGAAGGTGGGTAAGGTAATCTTCAAAGTAATCAAGAATGACGTGGAAAAGGAAAAAGCCATTGACGAGGAGGTTCACCGCCTCCTGAAGGCCCACGTAAAAGATATAGAAGCCCACCACATCAGCTACCACAAAATGTTCCAGCGTGTAAAAGAAAAACTGGCCAGGGAAAGGGGGCTGGTGCTATGAGCTTCAGCAGGGAACGGATCTTCCACCTTGTGGCAAAGATGATGGAAGAGATGGAAAAAGAAGGCCTCACCCTGACGGATCCAGAAAGACTTAGAAGCCGGCTAACTAAAACCTTCTCTGATGAGTTGAGGGTTCTAGAAACCATAGATCAAGAAGTAAGGGCAAAGATTGGCAGAATGTCTAAACCCATCGCCGAAGGGAGCGGGGAATGGAAAGCCCTATACGAGCGCTTCTTTGAAGAAGAATGGAAAAGGAGACTCAGAATATGAAGAGACTCGCAGTCTTACTCCTCTTTCTTCCCTTCCTCTCTGGATGCCTCTTCTGGGGCAAAAAGAAAGAGAACCCAACCGAATCTCCAGAAGAGCTCTACAAAAGTGGAGAACAAGCCCTCTTCAGCAGAAAGTTCGGCACAGCCAAAGAGCGGTTCAAGAAGCTCCTCGAATCCTCTCCAGAAAGCGAATTCTCCAGAACAGCCCGTCTAGGGCTAGCCGAGGCTTACTACCGAGATGGAGATTACGAAGAAGCCGCCCAGGCTTATCAGTACTACCTAGAGCTCCATCCCTTAAGCCCCAACTCCGACTACGTCCAGTACAAACTCGGTATGTGTTACTACAAACTCATGCTCCCACCAGACAGGGATCAAAGCTACACAGAGAAGGCTATAAGGGCCTTCGAAAAGCTCATCAGAATTTATCCCACCAGTCCTTGGGCCCTGAGGGGCAGTCAAATCCTCAAAGAGTGCAGGGAAAGACTCGCCCAACACGACATATACGTGGGCAAGTTCTATTATAAAGTGAAGGAGTACAAAGCGGCCAAGCTCCGATTCCTATCGGCCTACAACCAGGTGAAAAACGGAGAGGTGGCAGCAGAAGCTTTGTACTGGTTAGGGAAAACCTATGAAGAGCTGGGAGAGAAAGAGAAGGCCATGGAATGCTACCGGAAGGTGGTGAAAGAGTACGGTATGTGGGGAGATGTGGACAAGGCAGAAGACGCCTTGGAAGCCCTGAAAAAAGGGAAGAAGAAAAAGAAGTTTATCTTCTTCTAACGGGGAGGTAAAATTATGGAAATAACTCCCCTAGACGTGGCAATGGCCTTCATTATCCTTTTCTTCGTATCCTTGGGCACATATAGAGGGCTATTCCGGGAGATCCTTTCTCTGATAGGCTTTGTGGCCGGCATCTACCTAGCAGCCTACTATTACGCACCCCTGGCAAAATGGGCCCTACAGTGGTTCCCCTCATTCCCTGCCCTAGTCAACATCTTCTCATTCTTCTTCATTCTGGCCATAGTGGTCTTCGCCATGGGCGTCCTCGGAGTAGTCTTCCGCAAACTCTTGGTCATAGGCGAGCTGAACGTTGTAGACCGAATGTTGGGAGGGGCATTCGGCCTTCTGAAGGCTTTTCTCATTAACGCCTTCATCGTCATCTTACTGGTCACTTTCACTTCCTGGGGAGGCAAAATAGTAGAGAAATCTCCCTTGGCCAGAGGGACCCAGTACCTCACAAAAGCAGCTATCAAATTTGCACCGCCGGAGTTAAAGAATAAATTCTTCACTAGGTGGAGAAGTATATTGGGAGGAGAAGAATGATCAGAAAACCGGCGGTTGCAGGCTATTTCTACCCCCGGGATCCTCTGAGACTCAGAGAGCAGATAGAACAGTACATACTGCCCAGTGCTCAAAAGATCAAAGCCATCGCTGCGGTTTCTCCCCATGCAGGGTATGTGTACTCGGGATCTGTGGCAGGAGCCGTTTATTCTCACCTTCAAATACCACAAAAGGTTGTGCTTTTAGGACCAAACCACACGGGCATGGGGGCCAGAGCCTCAATCATGACCCAGGGGACCTGGATCACACCCCTAGGGGAAGTGAAAATAGACGAAGAGTTAGCCTTGGAAATCCTGGAAAACTCCCAGTTTCTGAAGGAAGACGCCCAAGCCCACTCAGCAGAGCACTCCTTGGAGGTACAACTCCCCTTCCTTCAGTACTTCAGACCGGACATCAGAATAGTACCCATCGTCCTCATGGGAACCTCCTTCGAAATGGCCCAAGAGATCGGTCAGGCCCTGGCAAAAACCTTGAAAAACGGGGAAACTCTCATAATCTCCAGCACCGACATGAGTCACTACGAACCTCAGGAAGTAGCAGCGAAGAAGGACCAAGCTGCCATTGAAGCCATTCTGGACCTAGATCCCCAAGCCCTTTACCAGAGAGTGATCCAGGAAAACATCAGCATGTGTGGTGTCATGCCAACAGTGGCCGCCTTGGTGGCCTCCCTCCTACTGGGAGCAGAAGAAGCCAGGCTTGTAAACTACATGACTTCCGGGGATGTTACCGGGGACTACTCCCAAGTGGTGGGCTACGCAGGGGTCGTCATCCACTAAAACCTAAGGGTGGCCTTTATCCTGGCAGGTTCCAGCAACAGCCCCAGGGCGTCCAAAGCCCTCCTCACCACTATGTGGCACTTGGAGAGTAAAGGAGCATAAAGCCCCTCACACTCTATAACAGCTATTGCCAAATCGGCAGCCTCCATCATAGAAAGGTCGTTGGCCCCATTGCCTATAGCCACAACCCCACCTTCCAAAGAGGAAACCAGACGGGCCTTGGCCTCCCTCTCATGGCGATTCCCAAGAATGGTTAACCTAAGTGGTAATCCTTCCAGTTCTTTAGAAGCCCTTCCGAAAGTATCAGCTGTCACCACATGAATAGTCAGAAACCGGGAAAGCTTCTCCAAGACCTCCCCCACCCCCTGCAAAAGCCTCCCGTCGCAGGCCAGAGTCCCATTGTAGTCGCACACCAGATGGGAAATCTTTAAAGAGCCAAAACCCGGGACATCAATTTCTATAGGCAAGGAAGGTACGCCCCAGTTTCATGTAATAGTAGGGGTTGACGGCCACCTTTCCCACCCTCACTTCGTAATGGAGGTGAGGTGCGGTACTCCTTCCCGTGTTGCCCACGGTGGCTATCACCTGCCCCCTCTTCACCTTCTGCCCCACCCTCACCAGGATTTTGCGACAGTGGCCATAGGCCGTAGAATAGCCATAACCGTGATCCACTACCACCATCTTGCCGTAGCCGCCATTAATCCCCACAAAGACAACAACACCGTCAGCAGCTGCCCTGATGGAAGCCCCCACAGGAGCCGCGATATCAATGCCCTCGTGAAATTCCCTTCTACCCGTGAAAGGACTCCTTCTATAACCGTAAGGGGATGTGATCCAACCTCTCACAGGAAAACCCAGAGGGGTATGGGCCAAAAGTGCCTCCCGACTTCTGAGAAACTCTTCCAAGACGTGAAAGCTCTCCTCTTGCTCGGCAGCCACCCTCCTCACCCTGAAGAGGTCCCTCTTGACCTCCATGATGAGTCTTTGGGTGTTCTCCCGGAGGCCTCTCATTCTCTTCCTTAAGGAAAACTCCTCAGGACCTCCTAAAGCCAGGACTTTGTTCCCCGAGTCCAGATGGGCCAGCTTTCTGATCCTGGCGTCCATGATCTGAAGCCGCACCATCCTATCTTCCATCTCCTTCAACTCAGAGGCCAGTTTGCGAAACTCCAACTGATACTGAGCCAGCTCTTCCTCAAACCGGTCAGCCTGGGATGCCCTGGCCCTCTTCTGGAGATAGTCCTTGATGAGGAGGGTATTGGCAGCCAACAGAAGAAAAAAGATGATAAAGAGGACAAAAGGGGTAAGAAGGGTAAAGCTGATCTCTTTTTTCTTTTCATATCGGGAGAAGAGCAGGAGAGAATAGCTTCTGGCACGCAACTTCCTTAGCAGACCCACCGGCACCTCCCTTTTCCCTCTTCTTTCCCTCTTTAAGCATATCCCCAGGGACTTTTCAAGAATAAAAACCCTCTTCTTTTCTTGACCTGAAAGCTCAGGAGACGTAAAGATGGGCCCTTGATGAAAGAGAAGGTTCGCATAGAGGATCTCCTAACCATAGCCTTTTGCGGAATCATGGCCCTCCTAACCGTCTCTCACCGAGAGAAGATACCCAACTGGGTTATCCACACCTTCATAGACCTTCTAACCGCCTTGATAGGATTTCTAATCCCATGGATCACAGCAAGCAAAAAAGACTCCTTTTCCTTCCACCTGCGCCACTGGTACGTCATCATAGTGGTCCCTCTAAACTTCATGAACCTCAAGGGGGTAATCCACGGAATAAACCCCAACAACTACGATCCCCTTCTCATACACATAGACCACATGCTTTTCGGCGTAAACCCCACCCAATGGCTCCAAAAGTGGATCAACCCCTGGCTCACTGAATATCTGCAGTGGGCTTATATGTCTTACTTTTTCATACCCATTATCCTGGGATTGACTCTTTACAAGAAAAAGAACTACCGCGGGTTCAGGATGTCTACCACGATCATCCTCATAGCCTTTTACCTCTCTTATCTGGGCTACCTGGTGGTCCCCGCCATAGGACCCCGCTTCACACTGCCCCATGACATACCCCTCAAAGGGGTCTTCCTCACGGACCAACTCAAAGCCCTGCTAAACTTCTTAGAGCCTACACCACATGATTGCTTCCCCAGCGGCCACACCGCTGTGGCTATGGTTTGCCTCTTCCTGGCCAGCCGGTTCAGTAAACGGCTCTACTGGATATATCTAGTCCTGGTTTCCGGTCTTATCCTTTCCACAGTGTACCATCGCTACCATTATGTGATAGACATCATAGCGGGCATTTTGCTGGCCCTTATCTCCTGGTGGGCAGGTAACGCTCTCTTCTCGTGGTGGGAGAGGGGAACCACAGATCACGGGGAATAAAAATGGCCCAGGATCACAAAAAGGGCGTGACGGGAGCCACCATGATCATCAGCTCCTTCACCCTTATGAGCCGCATTCTGGGTTTCGCAAGGGACATCCTCATAGCCAGCTTTCTTGGCACATCCAACGTGGCAGACGCCTTCTTCGTGGCCTTCCGCATACCAAACCTCTTTAGAAGGCTCCTGGGAGAAGGGGCCCTGAGCGCCGCCTTCATCCCCGTCTTCACTCAGTATTACCTGAAAAACTCCCGGGACGAGGCCCAGGAGTTCCTCAACAGCGCCTTCTCCTTTTTCCTCCTTACTCTCACCCTTCTTCTCATCCTAGGAGAACTCTTCACCCCCTGGCTGGTAAAAGCCACCGCCCCTGGATTCTTCAGGCTCCCCGAGAAGATGGCCCTCACCGTAGCCCTCACTCGGATCACCTTCCCCTACATCTTTTTCATGGGCCTTGCCATTCTCACCATGGCCCTCCTCAACGCGCTAAAACACTTCGCCATCCCCGCCTTCAGCCCCGTGCTCCTCAACATATCTATGATCACCGCTCTGGTGGTAGGATACAAGACAGGCAACGTGGTCTTTGCCCTTGCCTGGGGGGTCTTCGTGGGCGGCGTCCTCCAACTGACCCTCCAGATCGTGACCATGTTCCAAAAAGGCTGGAAACTGAAACCCACCTTTCGCATCCTCCATCCAGGGGTACTAGAGACAGTAGTTCTCATGCTCCCCTCGGTTCTGGGCCTGGCCATCAACCAAATCAATGCCTTCGTAGATACCATTTTAGCTTCCCTCTTACCCCCGGGCAGCGTCTCCTACCTCTACTACGCCAACAGACTCGTACAGTTTCCTCTGGGCCTATTCGGAATCGCCTTGGGAACGGCCATCCTTCCCACCCTCTCCCAACACCAGACCCTGGAAGACAGAGAAGCCTTCCGGGAGACCTTCACCTTTGGTCTCTCCCTAGTCCTCTTCATCACCCTCCCGGCCCTAGTGTGGTTGCTCATCTTCGCCACCCCCACCATCTCTACCCTATTCCAAAGGGCAGCTTTCACTTGGCAGGCAGCCCAGGCTACAGGGAAAGCCCTCTTTTGCTATGCCTTAGGACTAGGAGCCTTCGCCACAGTAAAAGTGGTGGTCCCCGTCTTCTATGCCCAAAAGGATACAAAAACCCCGGTGAAAGTAGCCATTGCCACCCTGATAGTGAATATCATGCTGAACCTCATCCTCATGGTCCCATTGAAACACGCAGGGCTGGCCTTAGCCACTTCTCTGGCCTCAGCCTTCAACCTGACAGTCCTTTTGATACTACTGGAAAGACGGAGACAAGGGCCCAGCTGGAAGGCCTTCCTGAAAGCCACATCCAGAAATCTCCCAGCCCTAGCCCTCCTGACAGCGGGATCCTTCATTTACCTCCGTCTAGCCCCATTCCACCCACAAACAACCACCCTTAAAAAGGCCCTATGGATAGCAGGTGCCATGCTACAAGGGGGCAGTCTATACCTTTTGGGGGCCTGGATGGCCAAAAGCCAGGAGCTAAAAGTGCTGTGGGAAACCCTCCTGGGAAAAACTGGCGTGAAAGATGGTTGAACCCTCCTCTCTTCTCACCACCAATTTACCTCCGTGCTTTTTTACCACTTCGTTAAAGATGGCCACGCTCCAGTGGTGGAAAGAAGGTTCTTGCCGAGCATGGCTCCAGGGCTGGAACATAGTGACCAAAAGGCTCTCGGGTACCTCTATACCCCGGAGTCTCCCCAGCAACACCAGTGTGCCCAGCCCAGCCTCCGCTTCTATCTCGAAGCTGCCATCGTCCCCACAAAACTCGCGGCACACCTGAAAGCCTCCCTTCACCATATAAAGGAGTCCCTTAGTGAAAAGATCCCTGTTTCCCAGAGCTATAAAAGAACCAGGACGGATAAAGAAAAAGAGGGGCACACCATCCATGTATCGGTTGAGACCTATCTTTTTGGCCTCCTCCCCCTTTACCAGCTCCGGCAACGACTGAATCACTTCCATAAGGTCCAAAGACTCGTAAACCCGATCCCCCTTAACCTTTATGAAATCGGTGTATTCGTCCACCGCATCCTCCAAATCCTCCAGGGCCCTTTCCACTATGCGAAAATATGGAGCTGTCTTCTCGCCTCCGCACTCTTTAGCGATCAACCTGACGTATCCTCCCAGGGGCACTATAGCGTTCCTCACAGTATGAGCCATGTATTTGGAAACTCCCGCCAAGATTTGGAGCTCCTCCACCGCCCTCCGATGGGTCACATCGGTGAAGGTCCTGATCACCCCCCTCACAGCTCCCTCCCTAACACTCCACGGATAAGTCCTCACCTCAAAAATCCTTTTCTCATCATCTATGATGAGCACCAGCTCCTCTTCCTCTCCTTCCCCTTTGAGCATCACTCTCCGGCAGGAACTCCCCCGGCAGGGGATAACAGAGCCCTGAATCACCTGATAACACTTCTTTCCCTGGTAGTCCTCTCGAATTCTGAAAAGCTCCCTCATGTATCTGTTGAGCACCATGACATTCATTTCCTGATCAATGATGAGAATGCCCTCTCGAAGAGCATCGAAAGCAGCCTCAAGAGTCTCCCCTAACTCCTGTAACCTTCTGCTCTTCTCCCGGGCCCTCACCCTCAGCCTGGTGAGGCTCCTGGAAGCTATCCCCAGAACCTCGCTATGACGACCGGTTCGAATTTTCACCTTCCTCTCCTAAGGGTAGATATAACACAAAAGTAGCACCAACGGGGGGGTTGTTCACCACCCTTATCTCTCCTCCGTGGAGTTCCACAATCCTCTTAGCAATGGAGAGCCCTAGTCCCGTACCAGTGCTCTTGGTGGTGAAAAAGGGATTGAAAATATTTGGTAACACCTCTTCAGGTATCCCCCCTCCAGTATCGGAGATCTCCACCTTCACGTACTCCCTACCATCCCTCTCCACCCTAGTAGTAGAAACAGCAACGGACCCCTTCTTCCCTATGGCTTGAAGGGCATTGGAAACGAGATTCATAAAGACCTGCCTCATCTGAGCAGGGTCTATGGAGATGTGAGGCAGACTTCGGTCTAGTTTCTTCACTAGTACAATGTTCCTGTCCCGCATCTCTTCAGCATGGAGGAATAAAATGTCGTCCAGGAGGGCATTGATATCGGCAAACCTCTTTTTCAAGCTGGGAACCCTGGCGTACCCTAAAACATTGGAGAGGATCTTTTCCGCTTCTTCCACCTCCTTCAGAATGGTCCCCGTGTACACCTTATCAGGACAGTCTTCAGCCATCTTCTCGTGGAGGCGACGGGCGAACCCCCCAATGGCCACCAAAGGATTCTTCAAATCGTGAACCACCCTGGCCGCCAGTTCTCCCAAAGCTGCCAGTTTTTCAGAATGAAGGAATCTCTCCTGAGCCTCCTTCAGCTCCTTCCCTGTCACCTTCAACACCTCTTGGAGCCTCGCGCTCTCCACGGCCAAGGCCAGCTGATGGGAGAACATGGTAAGGAAATGTATCTCCTCGGAGTCAAAGCCCCCCTCCTTGCCCACCAAAAGGGCACCCACCAGATTATCCCCTGCCATAAGGGGAAAGACCACATAAACCACTCCCTTCCTCATAAAGGGTAAAGCGCTCCCCTGGGAGGGAAGGTGCACCACCTCCCCCTTCTCCAATTCGCCCCAAGGGAGACCCGAGGGCACCACAGACTCCAGATCCACAAAGGCAGGAGAAGCCTCCACCTTTTTGATGTAGTCCTCGTCCACAGTCCAGTCCTGATCTCCCCAGGGAGACTCACCGGACCAAGATACCCCCATCACCCCTTTGAGAACCCCCCTAGCCTCATCTCTGATGAAAAAGTAGGCTTCCGGCAACCCCAGGCCCTTATGGGGATCGGTGAGAGCACGAAGGGCTAGGAAAAATCTCTTCCTCAGTTCAGAGGTCCACCTATAGGCGTTTCCCACCTGATAAAGAATAGAAAGAAACCTGATCCTTTCCTCCCTTTCCTCCAGGAGAAACTTCAGTCGGTCGTAAAGGGTGATGTTCTCCAGAAAAGTGCCCGCCAGTTCAGCTAGGATATGGATGACTCTCTTCCTATGACGGCTGAAAGCGGCATCCCGAGAGAGATACAACTCCAAAACCCCCCAGTTGCCCTTGGTAGTAGCCAAAGGCACCACTATCCTTCTGTAGAGGTCTTCATTATAAAACTTGATGAGATCACCATCTTCCTTACCCACAAAGAGGGTCAAAGAAGCACGTCTCCCCTCACCTTCAAAGAGGGTTACACTCACCAAGTCAGCCTCCGAAAACTCCCGAGCGTACTCGGCCAGCTTCTGGGCTAACCCGTTCCTGTCCAACACAGAACCCAGATCCCGTCCCGCCGAATAAAGATCCAAAAGGAGTCGAGCCCCAGTTTTGAGCTCCCTCTGAACCCGGACATGTCGCAGGAACTGTCCCAACTGTCTGGCCACCACTTCCAATACCCTTTCATCCTCGAGAGAGAAGTCCTGCTTTTTCACCACCAGAAACCCCTTCCCTTCTCCTCTGAGTTTGGGCAGAGGGAAGACCTCAGTACCTCCCGCCGACTCCCCATCCAGAGCCTTCCGGTACTCATGGAAGTCCGCGCCATCGGGCCAGACATAAACTCTTCCCCTCGAGAGAAATAGACAGGCCCCTTCCAAGGACAGATTCTCTACTAAAAGGGAAAGGACAGCCCTGACCCCCCTCTTGAGGCTGGTATGAGTACAGATAACTTCACAAATGTCGGAAACTAGGGTCAGAAAATCCACCCTCCCCTCCCCCCATATTTTACATCAAATTTAATCCTTGAGGAGAAGATTGGCAAAAGAAAAAGGGGAACGACCTATCTCGTTCCCCTTCACACCAGAAAAGTCTCTTTAGAAAGTGAATAAGGCAAAAGAGCTGTAAGAAGCAGAGAGAAGACTTCCAGGAATGATACCCAGCTGAAAGATACCCACCACTATCACCAAAAGGGCCACCACAGCGGCAGGATGAAAAGAGATTTGGAACTCCTCCCTGGGCTCCTCCATGTACATCATATAGACCACCCTGAGATAGTAGTAAGCCGCCACAGCGCTGTTAAGGACGGCTATGACCACCAAAGGGATCTGCCCAGCTTTAACACCTGCGGCAAAGACATAAAACTTACCCATGAACCCTGCTGTTCCAGGAATCCCTGCCAGAGAGAAAAGACAAATAGCCATGGCTGCAGCTAACACAGGCCTTTTGGCAGCCAGCCCGGCATAGTCTGATATATTAACGTAACTCTCATTTTGACGCCCCACCAAGGCCACCACACCGAAGGCTCCCAGGTTCATGAGAGAATAAGCCAGCATGTAAAAGACCACCGCCGCCCCTCCCTGTCGGGAAGCAGCGGCCACACCCACAAGGGCATAGCCTGCGTGGGCTATACTGGAGTAGGCCAACATCCTCTTGATATTCTCCTGACGTAAAGCGGCAAAGTTCCCAATAACCATAGAAAGGACGGAAACCACAACAACCATGGCTATCCAATGACTCTTCACAGAGAAAACAGCTGAGTCCAGGAAGCGCAGGATAACAGCAAATACAGCTACCTTAGCAGCGGTGGCCATGAAACCGGCCACAGGAGCAGGTGCACCGCCGTAAACGTCAGGAGCCCAAGCATGAAAGGGCGCCGCCGAGATCTTGAAGAAAAAGCCCACCATCACCAGACTCATGCCCAGGATGAAAGTGGCAGAAGCTCCATGGGCAGCCACGTAACGGGCCACCTGATGGAGATAGAGACTATTTGTCACGCCGTAAATGACGGCAAGGCCCATAAGAAGAATGGCAGAAGAGAATCCTCCAAGGAATAGATATTTGAGGGCCGCCTCATTGCAAAGATCCCTCTGGCGCACAAAACCCGCCAAAGCATAAAGGGCTATGGAAAGAACCTCCAAGCCTATGAAAAAGAGGATGAGATGTTGAGCGGAGGTCATAAAAATGAGCCCCACCACTGCAAAGAGGACCAATGCATAATACTCTCCCAGGTTCCTTCCCTCGTGGTGAAGATACCCAGGAGAGAAGAGAAAAGTGAGTCCAGCTATAAGAAAGTAGGTGAGAGAGGTAAGCACCGAAAGCTTATCGGTTATGAAGGTGCTAGCAAAAGTGAGACTACTCTTATCCCAAAGTCCCAGGGTAAACCAAGCTGCCAGAGCCAGACCCACTAACCCTAAGTAACCATAGTGACTCTCATTATCCCTGGTGCCAAAAACATCCACAAAGAGAATGGTCACTGCAGTGACCACCAGGGTAATGACGGGCAATAGGGGCTTTATGCTTATGGTCAATTCCCCGATCATGGTCTCACCTCAATCTCTTTATTGTCCACTATAGACGCCGCCAAGGAAATCTTCTTCTTAACCTCAGGACTGCGCTCCATCGCCACAGCTGTCTCTCCCTTAATCTGAGCTATAAAATGGACGACAGTCGGCTCCATCCTTTCCAAAACAGGTTTGGGGTAAACACCGATCCAGAACATGGGGATACTAAACAAAACACAAATCACAACCTCCCTGAAACCAAGGTCCTTCAAGGCGAGGTTTTCCTGAACAGTGATTTCATGGAAGAAGACCCTTTTTACCAACCAGAGCATATAACATGCAGAAAGTACAGTGGTTGTGGCACCCAAGGCCCCAAACACAGGATACGCCTTAAAGGTCCCCACCAAGGCCAAGAACTCACCAATAAAACCATTTAATCCAGGCAAACCAATGGATGAAAGGGTAGCGATTAAGAAGAAGGCAGAGTATATGGGCATGACCTTTGCAATCCCCCCGTAGTCCTTGATAAGCCTCGTGTGCCTCCTATCGTAAGCCATACCTACCAATAAAAAGAGAGCCCCTGTGGAAATGCCATGGTTTATCATCTGGAGTAATCCCCCAGAAACACCTTGCAGAGTGAGAGCAAACATACCCAGCATCACCAACCCCAGGTGAGAAACAGAAGTGTAAGCCACCAGCTTCTTCATATCGTCTTGGACCAAGGCCACTAGAGCCCCATATATAATGGATATAACAGCCAGTACCAATATTGGATAAGTATATTTATGAACAGCCTGAGGGAAAAAGGGCATGCAAAAGCGCATAAAACCATAGGTCCCCATCTTCAAAAGCACGCCAGCCAGAATCACCGACCCCGCAGTAGGAGCCTCCACGTGGGCATCGGGCAGCCACGTATGGAAAGGCCACATGGGCACCTTGATGGCAAAGGCCAAGGCAAAGGCCAGGAAGAGCCAGGGGGCTACAGAAGCTGCCACAGGGGTGGAGAGAAGACTGGCAAGATTGAAGGTGAGCTCTCCGGCCACCTTGTAGTGATGATAGTAAAGGTAAATGATAGAAACCAACATGAGAACTGAACCGGCCATAGTGTAAAGGAAAAACTTGATAGCGGCATAGACTCTCCTAGGCCCACCCCACACGCCGATGAGAAGATACATGGGCACCAGCATGGCCTCCCAGAAGAGATAGAAGAGGAGAAGATCCAGAGAGCAGAAGACGCCCACCATGGTGGTCTCCAAAAGGAGAAAAGAGATCATGTACTCCTTAACGTGCTTTTCTATACTCCAGGAAGCCATAATGGATAGCATAGTAAGGAAAGTGGTGAGAAGAACCAGGAAGAGAGAGATACCATCTATGCCCAAATGATAATTGGCACCCAGAATCTTTATCCAGGGTATCTTCTCTACAAACTGAAAGTGGTAAGTCCCCAGATGAAACCTGAGGTATAGGGGAATGGAAAGAACAAACTCTATCACCGTGGTGACCAGGGCTACCCATCTCAGGACGGTTTTATTTTCTTTATTCACAAAAAGAAGAACGAGAACCCCTATGAGGGGGAAGAAAGTGACCATTGTCAAAATGGGATATTGGAAACCACCCATATCTCTACTCCTTTCCTAATTCTAGAATAGTCTTCCAATCCAATATATCACCACGGCCCCTACCAGGATCATCCAGGCATAGTCAGGAATATACCCCGTCTGAAGCTGTCTTATACCGCTCCCTGCTAAGCGGCAGAGCCTTCCCACTCCATTCACAGTCCCATCTATAATGACTACATCTACAAATTTCCACAGGACATACCTAGAGCCACCCACCAAAGGATTGATAATAAGGGCAAAGTAGACCTCATCTACGTAATATTTGTTGAAGAGCAAGGTATAAACAGGTCTGAAGGTCCTGGCCATAGACACAGGATCTGGGATTCGCCTCATATACATGAAGTAAGCCAGGAGGATACCAGCAATCCCCACCACCACCGATATAACCACAAGCAAGTGCTCTAATCCAGCCTCTGCCTCAGCAGCATGTTCGGCTGTTCCACCCAGAACCTTGTTGAGAAAACCTGCAAACCCTCCATGGGGAGCAAGGGCAAGGAGACCCACCAAAGCGGAGCCCATAGCCAACACTACCAAGGGTACTGTCATAACAGGGGGTGATTCATGGGCAATCTCATAGAGATGCTTATCCCTGGGCTCGCCGAAGAAGGTGAGGAAGATGAGTCTAAACATATAAAAAGCCGTAAGGAAAGCTGTAAAGGTACCTACAACCCATATCACAGGATGGCCACTCATGAAAGCCCCTGCTAGGATCTCATCTTTGGACCAGAACCCAGCAAGAGGAGGAATGCCAGCAATGGCCAAAGCCCCCACTACAAAGGTCCAACCCGTTATGGGCATCTTCTTTATGAGCCCTCCCATTTTCTGCATATTGAGCTCCCCGTGGAGGGCATGCATGACAGAACCCGCCGTGAGGAACATGAGGCCCTTGAAGAAGGCGTGGGTAAAGAGATGGAAGATACCTGCCGCATAGACACCCACACCCACACCAATAAACATATACCCCAACTGACTAATAGTAGAATAAGCCAAGACACGCTTAAGATCATTGTTGACCAGAGCAATAGTAGCAGCAAACAGGGCAGTGAAGGCGCCGATAGAAGCTACTATCTCGGCAGAAAAAGGGGCTAGACTGTAAAGGTCATGGGCCCTGGCCACCATGTAAACGCCCGCTGTAACCATAGTGGCAGCGTGGATGAGGGAGCTCACAGGGGTAGGACCCTCCATAGCGTCAGGCAACCAGACGTAGAGGGGAAACTGAGCAGACTTACCAACAGCACCGACAAAGAGGAGAAGGGTTATGATGGTCACAATAGATGGCGAAACAATGGATGCCCTGGAAAAAACGTCCGCAAACATCAAAGAGCCATAGTACTTGTATATAGCAAATAGGCCGATCATAAATCCGAGGTCACCCAATCTGGTGGTAACAAAAGCCTTCATCCCAGCATTGGCCGCACTGGCCTTTTCATACCAGTAGCCAATTAGGAGATAGGAACAGAGTCCCACACCTTCCCAACCAACAAACATAAGCAAAAAATTGTTAGCAGAAACCAACAAGAGCATGAAGAAGGTGAACAGGTTCAAGTAGCAGAAATACTTAGCGTAACCTCTGGGGGTCTCGTGGTCCATGTATCCAATGGAATAAAGATGAATCCACGCCGCCACAAAGGAAACAGTGGCCATCATGACGGCCGACAATTCATCTATAAGAAACCCAACAGGTATTCTAAATTTCCCCACAGGTATCCACATGTAAAGGTTGATATCGGCATGAACACCACCCAGGACCTTAGAGAGCACCACAAGGGAGCATATACACGATGCAAAAAGGGCCGGCACCGCAATGAGATGGGCCCTTCTCTTGGTCACCCACAGAAAAATTCCGTTTATGGCAGCACCTAAAAGAGGAATAAAAACAACCCCTAGCACCCAAGCAATCATGGCTCCTCTCCTCTCACCACTTCATCAGGTCTGCTCGGTCCACACCAACACCACCCCTGTTCCTGTAGAAGGTGGTGATGATAGCCATACCTATAGCCGCCTCGGCAGCAGCCACCGCCATTACAAAAAGGACTATGACCTGACCCTCTACGCTCCCCCTACACCTGGCCAGAGCCATAAACAGGATGTTGACACCATTGAGCATGAGCTCCAGGCAGAGGAACATGACAATGACATTCCTTCTTATCATCAGTCCCAGGGCCCCCAAGAGGAAGACCAGCACACTCAACACCGTATATTGAAAGAGTCCCACACCCACCTTTCTCCCCTCCTACAGCTTCTTCTTGGCCAGGGCTACAGCTCCCAAGGCCGCCACAAAGATGAGAACAGACACCAACTCGAAGGCCAGGATATAACGGGTAAAAATGAGATGGGACAGATCCTTCGCCCCGAAGCCGTGGGCCCCAGGAGGAAGGAACCCCCTCCACTCACCCGCCAGAATGAAGACCTGGAAGGCAAAGACAGCGGCGGCACCCACACCCAATAAAAGCCTCCAAAGAACAATCCTCTCCTCGTACTCTCCCTTCCTCAGATTCATGAGCATGATAACGAAGAGGAAGAAGACCATTATGGCCCCAGCGTAGACAATGACCTGGATCATTGCGATAAAAGGAGCCCCCATAAGAACCAGATACAGTACGGCGGTGATACACAGGTTGGCCAACAGGGATAGGGCCGAGTAAACGGGATGTCTTATGGCCACCACCCCCACAGCGGAAAGGAGAACTAACAGAGCAAAAAATAGAAAGACCAGATTCCACAGATTGACAACCATGACTACTCCCCACCCCTCTTCTCTAATAACCAGCCTTTATCCTTAATAAGGTTGATCCTACCAGGCCCGGGCACCGTCAACTCGTAGTCCTGGGTCATCTCTATGGCCCCCCTGGGACAGGAGTCCACACAGAGACCGCAAAAGATACATCGGGCATAATCTATCACGTAATACTCAGCGTACTTGCCCACGTCGGAATACTTAAATTCCGGGTCTTCCTTGCCGTAGAGCTTTATAGCATCAGCAGGACATATCTCCTCGCACATACCACAGGCGCAACACCTCTCTCTGCCATCTTCGTCGAGCTTGAGTATGTGGCGCCCCCTGTACCTCTCTGCCACCTCCCGCTTCTCATAGGGGTACTTAACCGTAACAGAAGGCTTCAAGAGATGGCCAAAGGTGACCCTCAATCCCTTAAGCAGCGGCCCAATCATGGCTTAAATTCCCCCCTGAAGAAATATCATCACTCCCCCAGTGGCCAGGATGTTTACGAGGGCCAGGGGTAAAAGGTACTTCCAAGAGAACCCCATAAGCTGGTCATACCTGAAGCGTGGATAGGTCCAGCGTAACCACAAGAGGAAGAAAAAGACGGCCACCAGCTTCACCACAAACCATATAGGACCAGGGACCCAGGAAAGGAATGGAACAGGGCTGTACCACCCTCCCAAGAATAGGCATACTGCCACCGCTGAAGTAATCACCATGTTGGCATATTCACCCAAAAAGAACATGGCGAACTTCATAGAACTGTACTCCGTATGGTACCCACCCACCAGCTCAGACTCGGCCTCGGGCAGATCAAAAGGCAGACGGTTAAGTTCAGCGGTAGCCGCAACCATATAGATAATGAAGGCCAGAGGCTGATAGACCACCATCCACATACCTTTCTGGTAGTGAACGATATCCACTAAGCTGAAAGAACCCACAATCATAATGACTCCCATAATAGACAGGCCCAGAATAAGCTCATAGCTAATAAACTGAGCAGCAGACCTCAAGCCTCCCAAGAGGGGATACTTTGAGTTGGCCGACCAACCGCCAAAAACAATAGTATAAACAGAAAAGGACGACACAGCCAACAGATAGAGGAGAGCCACGTTGATGTCGGTCATGACCAGATAAATCTTCCTTCCAAAGAGGGTGATACTCTCGCCAAAGGGAATCACACCAATGGCTAGGATGGCCGGCACGACAGCTATCATGGGAGCCAGGAAGTAGAGAAACTTATCGGATTCCCTGGCCACTATATCCTCTTTGAAGAAGAGTTTGAGACCGTCAGCGAAGGGCTGCAAGAAACCGTGGGAGCCGCAGTAGAGAGGACCCAGCCGGTCTTGGATGTGACCCGAAACCTTTCTCTCTGCCAAAGTACCATAGGCCACAAAGAGCATAAGCACCGCAAAAAGTACCAACATCTTTATCACCGCTATCACTATGGCCGCCAACATAGCTCACTCCTTGATGCTACTAAGCTTAATTCTCGCATACCATGAGCCTTTGAGAGCGCCTGTAATGGGGAAGTCAGAGAATCCCAGGGACACCACAGCCCCACCCGGAGGAACCTCGTCTTTTACCACCAATTTCAAGTGGAACTTGAGGTCACCTACCTCAATAGCAACCTTCTCCCCCTCCTTAAAACCCAACTCCTCCGCATACTCCGCGTTCAGGGTCACACGAGGCTCTGGCTCCAGCTGGACAAAAGCATTGCAGTAGTCAATGGCCACTCCCACCTTATAGAAGGGATACTCAAAGAGGGCCGGAAGACCTTCACCCTCCAAAGTAACCTGACCACCAGAGGAAAGCTGGTGAACTTGGGAGGGCTCTTTGGAAAGCTCCTGAGAAACCAACTGAGAAACCTCCTTCACATCCTGAAAGTCTCCCAAAGGTTCGCCCCACTCTTTGGAGAGGTGCAGAGCCACCTTCCACAGTGGAAGAGACTCTCCCCAAGGCCTCAGGGCCCTTTTCCTATTCTGAGGTTCCCAGAAGAGGTTCACCACAGTGCCTCCATCCTCGGCAAAGCTGGTGGCCGGGATGAAACAGTCAGAATAAGAGGCCGTCTCCGTGAAGAACATGTCGTGGACCACCAAGAAATCCAAATTGGAAAGAGCCTCTTTTACCAGGGCACCATTGGGATAGTCCCTGAAGAGATCCATGGAAGAGACGAAAAGAGCCTTCACCTCCCCAGAAGCACACTGCTTCAAGATCTCCTCCACGCTTCCCCCCTGGGAAGACCAGAAACCCATCTGGAAGGCACCTTTGGCATTGCTCCCCCAGTCCAAGAAGAGAAGCTCTCCACCCAGAACCTCCCCCAGCTTCCTCAAAAGCTCCCTACCTTTGGGAAAAAGCCGGTTACCCCCCACCAAGACGGGTTTCTTCTCTTTCAAGCCCTGGGCCACTTTCTCCAAAGCCTCTTTGTCCACCCCGCTTCCTTCGAGTAAGGCCTCGTAGTCCTTACCCTCCACAGCTGCAAGGAGAGCCTCCAAAACCCTCTCTTCATAGCCGGGAAGGGGATTGGTATTGACCTGAGCAAACTTATAAAGGAATGAATCAGCCGTCACCAAAAGATAAAGGGAAGCCCCATTATCGGAACAGGCCTCCCCTATAGTCAGGGCCAACACAGGATGATGAAGACTCACATCTTCACCCACCACCAGAAAAGCCTCTCCTTTCACCACATCGTCCAGAGACTTGAGGGAGGTCTTCTCAGGATGACTTAGACCGCCGTAGAGGCGGTAGTCTACGAGATCACTCCCCACCACTTCCTTCATAAACCGACCCAATAGGAGGTAATCCTCACAGGTGAGATGGGGAGAAGCTAAAGCCGCCACCTTGCCCCCCTGGGCCACCAGTTCCTTAATTTTACCCACCACCAGACCCAGGGCTTCCTTCCAAGAGACGGCCTTCATCTTGTTGCCTTCTCTCTTGAGAGGCACCAGAATCCTTTCGGAGTGGTTCACAAACTCAAAACCGTACCCCCCCCTGTCACAGATCCATGGAGAAGGATAGACAGCGGTGTGCTTTACCTTGAGAAGCTGGTTGTCCCTCTCTCCCAGGTCTAACCAGCAACCCACCTCGCAATGGGCACAGACACTAGGGGTGAAATCCAGCTTCCATATTCTGGTCTTGTAACGATAAATGTTGGTGGTAATGGCTCCTACAGGGCAGAGGGCCTCCATATTAAAGGTATAGCGGTCGGCAAAAATCTCGCTCTCATAAGGACCCACAACAGTTTCGTGGCCCCTCTCATAGGCTCCCCAGTCGGCACCTCCCATCACCTCTTCACCAAACCTGACACATCGCCTACAGAGAATGCATCTGCTCATCTGGTGGACGATTAGGGGCCCCAGGTACCGAGTGGGGTATTTGAAACTCTCATCGCGAAGGCGCTGCTCAGGCTCTCCATATTTGAAGACAAAGTCCTGGAGTTCGCAATCACCAGCCTGGTCACAAATGGGACAATCAAGGGGATGATTGACAATGAGAAACTCCAGCAACCACTTCCTGGCCTCCTTGACAGCATCACTGTTGGTATAGATCTCCCAACCGTCCTGGACCTCGGTGATACATGCAGGAAGGAGGCGAGGATTCCCCTTCACCTCCACCAAACACATCCTGCAGATGCCCGCCGGTTTCAGATAAGGGTGATAGCAAAAGGCCGGAATATCTATGCCTACCTTGGCCGCCGCTTTGAGAATAGTGGTCCCGGCAGGAACCTCCAACTCTATCCCATCAATAACCACCTTGGGCATCTAGTAAACCTCCCCCATCACTTGTCTACGTCGCCAAGGACTATGTCCAAAGTACCAATTATGGCCGCCATGTCGGCTATCTTGTGGCCTTTAGAAAGCACAGGCAAAGTCTGAAGGTTCATGAGAGAAGGTAGCCTTATCCTCAATCTGAAAGGCTTGGGGCCGCCGTCACTCACAACGTAAAAACCCAGCTCCCCCTTGGGAGCCTCTATGGCCTGGTAAACCTCTCCTTTAGGAGGATGGAAACCCTCAGAAACCAACTTGAACTGGTGGATGAGAGCAGCCATATCCCTATGCTCTCCCCTCACCTTGTCGGGGTCGGGAAAGTAAAGCTTACCCTCCATGGCCTGGATGGGCCCGTCGGGCAGCCTCTCCAAAGCCTGGAGAATGATCCTCCGGCTCTGCCTCATCTCCTCCATTCTCACCAGGTACCTGTCATAGGTATCACCGTGCTCCCCGGTAGGAATGTCGAACTCGAACTCTTCATAACCCGAATAGGGGTAGGCCTTCCTGATGTCCCACTCTACACCTGACCCCCTAAGCATGGGACCTGTAGCCCCCAGGGCAACGGCGTCCTCTTTGCTCAGCACCCCCACACCCACCGTCCTCAATTTCCATATCTTGTTTTTGGTGAGGAGGTCCTCGTATTCCTGGATCTTGGAGGGAAGAATGTCCAGGAAGTTCTTCAACTTGGGGACAAAGCCCTCGGGCAGATCCCACCTCACACCACCCACCACGAAGTAGCTCTGATGCATTCTCACTCCAGCAGCCATCTCCAGCAGCTCGTAGGTGATCTCCCTCTCACGGAAGGTATAGAGAAAGACCGTAACAGCCCCTATATCCATGGCATGACTGCCCAGCCAAATGAGATGACTGGCGATTCTGGCCAGCTCCGCCATAATCACCCTTATGTAACGGGCCCTAGGGGGCACCTCGACTCCCAGGAGCTTCTCCACAGCCAAGCAGTAAGCGAAGTTGTAAGCGGGACAGGCAAGATAGTCCAACCTGTCTATAAGAGGACTCACCTGCTGATAGGTCTTGGCCTCGGCCAGCTTCTCTGTACCCCTGTGGAGATAGCCTATAACGGGCTTAGCATCTACAATGGTCTCCCCCTCCAGATCCAGGATAACCCTCAACACACCGTGAGTACTGGGATGCTGGGGACCCATATTGAGGGTGTAGGTTCTCCTGCCGGTCTGCTCCACTACCGTCTTCATCTCCTACTCCTCGAAATCATAGCCTTCGGTGGGATAGTCCTTCCTCAAAGGATGACCGGGGAAGTCATCAGCCAGGTAGAGCCTGGTCAAATCGGGATGGCCTTCGAATTCTATACCAAACATGTCGTACGCCTCCCTCTCCATCCAGTTGGCCCCGGCCCAAACCTCGCAAGCGGAAGGAACCTTCTCGCCCTCGTTCAGTCCAACCTTAACCCGCAACTGAGCCTTGGTATCTAAATTCCTGAGGTGATAGACCACGTAAAAACGGGGGTCCTGGTCCTCCCCCGTGTCTAACCCGCACAGATCCACCAGAGAATTGAAACCAAACTCCTCTTTCAATACCTCCAGAGAGTGGGGAAGGGAACCCCTGTCCAGGACCAAAGTATTTTCACCCCTAAATTCCACCTCATCAAGAACCGCTTCTCCCAACCTGCTCTTCACTTCATCCAGCCAGTCTGCCATGGCAACCATCCCACCCTTTTAAATCTTGTTGTCAAAAGATTCTTGCTCTATCTTTTTCTGAAGCATGAGAATGGCCTGGAGCAAAGCTTCAGGCCTGGGAGGACAACCGGGGATATAGAAGTCAACAGGAACGATCTTATCCACCCCCTGAACCACAGCATAGCTCTTGTAGATACCCCCTCCTACAGCGCAGGCACCCATAGCTATCACCCACTTAGGCTCGGGCATCTGATCATAAACCCTCTTGAGAATAGGGGCCATCTTCTTAGTCAGGGTACCGGCCACTATCATGAGATCCGCCTGCCTAGGAGAGGGCCTGAAAACCTCAGCCCCAAAACGGGCCATATCATAGTGGGAAGCCGCCGTGGCCATCATCTCGATAGCGCAACAGGCGAGACCAAAGGTGACCGGCCATATAGACCATTTCCTTGCCCAGTTCACTGCCTTGTTGAGGGTGGTAATGAGAACTCCGCCCTTCTCCAATACCTCCAACTCCTCAGGGGTTACCTCTTCCTCGACCACCTCTTCAGGCGTAACCAACCTGGGAATCTCTATCTCTTTTACAGGCGTCTTCTTCACTCCCATTCCAGAGCCCCCCTTCCCCACACATAAACAAAGATGGCCAGGAATATGCCAATAAATACCGCCATTTCCACGAAACCAAAAAGCCCGAGCTCCTTGAAATAGACGGCCCATGGGTAAGTGAAAACCACCTCAATATCAAAAACCAAGAAAAGAAGAGCCACTATGTAATAATGAACAAAAAAGGGCATTCTGGCATCGCCAATGGGATCGAGACCACACTCATAAGGAGACAACTTGATGGGATCAGGCCTTTTAGGACCCAAGACTGCAGAGAGGAAGACCGCTACACCCCCAAAACCGACTCCCAGTAAGAGCACAAGAATCAAGGGCCAATACGCTTCCTTCATTGGACACCCCCCAGAAATCGTTGGCTACATAACATCCGGCTCACAGCCGTGTCAATAAAGAAAATTGGTTTTTTCACAATTCCCTCCCAAATCCCCTCCAAATCAGCCTGCAGCTGTACAAAAGTTCCAAGCAGCTCCTCTGCTTCTAATGTTTCTAGCCAACAGACTCCGCTTTCTCCGCTTCCTCCTCCTCTTCTGCCACTTCTTCCACAGGTCTGTCGCAGTGGAGACACCTTTTAGCCTCTTCAACAGCCTGCTCCAGGGTTAAGCCCTTATTCACCTCTACAAAGCCCTTCCTCTCCTCCAAAGGCAAAAGGGTAGGCTTCTGCCGGGGCAAGGTCACCAAATAGGCCTCCTCGTCGTAAGAAGTGGGAACCACTTCCCTCTCTGGGAAGGGCAGCTTACCATCGTAGCCGAAGTACTTATCAATCTCTATGGCAGCGATTTTACCATGGGCCACAGCCTCCACTACCGTAGCTGGATTCACCGCGTCACCACCGGAGAAGACACCTGGAATACTGGTCTTCATGGTCCTGGGATCCACCTGGACGAAGCCCCACTTATTGAAGAGCTCCTGCTGAGCATCCAGACCTTCAGTGAGCCCCTGGCCAATACAAGGCACCAGCGTATCAGCCTCTATCACGAAGTTGGAACCCTCCACGGGGACTGGGCGTCTCCTACCACCTTTATCAAACCCCTTCGTCTCCATGCGGATACACTCCACACCCGCAACCTCGGTGTCACCCAAGACCTTCACAGGCGTGACCAGGAAGTTGATAATTACCCCCTCCTCTAAAGCCTCTTCAATCTCCTCAGGGAAGGCAGGCATATCAGCCCTGGTACGCCTGTAAATGATTCTCACATCCTCAGCACCCAGCCGTAATGCCGTTCTGGCAGCGTCTATGGCGGTGTTACCACCTCCCACCACTACCACTCTTTTACCAATCTCCACCTTTTTGCCAAGGTTCACATCCCTGAGGAAGTCTATACCGTGATAGACGCCAGGAAGGTCCTCTCCGGGAACGTTCAATTTGTAGGAAGAGTGGGCCCCCACACCCACGAACACAGCCTCATACCCCTCATCAAAGAGACTTTGGAGGTTGTCAACCTTGTGGTTAAGCTTCAACTCCACACCAGCCTCCAGGATTCTCTCAATCTCCCTGTCTAGGACATCGGGAGGCAGACGGTAGTCAGGAATGCCCACCCGCATCATCCCACCAGCCACAGGGAGTGCTTCAAAGACAACAGGTTTATAGCCCAAGCGGGTAAGATAGAATGCGCAGCTTAGACCCGCGGGTCCAGCTCCAATGATGGCCACCCTCTCCTTCTTGGGCTCTTTGGGAGGCTCCCAAGGAGGAGCCTCTTTGAGGGCCCAGTCGCCGAAGATTCTCTTTATTTCCCTTATAGCAATAGCCTCATCAAACTTCTCCCTGTTGCATTTCTTCTCACAGAAGGCAGGACAGACCCTGGCACATGATGCTGGGAAGGGGTTGTTCTCCATGTGAACGTAATAGGCTTCAGGTACCTTCCCTTCACCCACAAGGGTCACGTAACGAGCAGGATCCACCCCTGCGGGACAGGCGTTCTGGCAGGGGGCATAAAAGAGAGCAGCACACACACCGGCCGGGCACCTCTTGTCTACTATGTGAGCAATATACTCATCTCTAAAATACTTCAAAGTAGAAAGAACAGGATTAGGTGCTGTCTGACCTAGACCGCAAAGAGAAGTCTTAATAATGAGTTCTCCCAGGGTCTGAAGGGTATCCAGATCCTCCATCTTCCCCTCACCATTGGTGATCCTCTCCAGGATATTCAACATTTGCCTCAAGCCCACCCGGCAAGGTACGCACTGGCCGCAGGACTCCTCTACGGTAAACTCCAGGAAGAACTTGGCTATATTCACCATGCAGGTATCCTCATCCAGAACGATCATACCGCCCGAGCCCATAATGGCGCCCAACTCCTTCAAAGACTCGTACTCTATGGGGGTGTTGAGATGCTGAGCTGGAATACATCCACCAGAAGGACCTCCCGACTGCACAGCCTTGAACTTCTTGCCCCCTGGGATACCACCACCCACGTCAAAGACCATCTCTCCTACAGTCAACCCCATGGGGACCTCCACCAAACCGATATTGTTCACCTTGCCTGTCAGGGAGAATATCTTTGTCCCCTTGCTCTTCTCCGTCCCCATACTGGCATACCAGTCCCCCCCCTTCCTGATGATGGGGGCTATATTGGCATAGGTCTCCACATTGTTGATATTAGTAGGCTTTCCCCAGACTCCCCTCTGAGCGGGGAATGGAGGCCTAGGTCTGGGTTCTCCCCTGCCCCCCTCAATAGATTTAAGGAGCGCTGTCTCCTCACCACAGACAAAAGCACCTGCTCCTATCCTTATCTCCACATCGAAATTGAACCCAGTGCCCAGTATGTCATCACCAAGGAGCCCATACTCCCTGGCCTGCCTCATGGCTATCTCCAGCCTCTCAATGGCTATGGGATACTCCGCCCTGATGTAGATATAGCCCTTCTTCACGTTCCCGATGGCGTAGGCAGCTATGGCCATACCTTCTAGGACCCTGTGGGGATCTCCCTCCATAATGCTCCTGTCCATGAAAGCCCCAGGGTCCCCCTCATCGCAGTTGCAGACTATATACTTCTCATCACCAGGCGCCTTCTTAGTAAACTCCCACTTCAGTCCCGTGGGAAATCCAGCTCCTCCCCTCCCCCTAAGCCCGCTCTTTTTTACCTCCTCAATCACCTGGTCAGGAGTCATCTCCATCAGAGCCTTGGCCAGAGCTTCATAGCCTTCCTCTGCAATGTACTCATCTATGCTCTCAGGGTCTATCTTACCCGCATTCTCGAGCACTATTTTGTGCTGCTTGGCAAAGAAGCTGTACTCCATCATACTCCTAACCACCTGGCCGGTGACCTCGTGGAGTACCAGCCTCTCGACAGGTCTCCCCTTCAGGAGGTGCTCCTCAACAATCAGGGGCACGTCCTCAGGCTGAACCCTGGCGTAGAGGATCATATCTGGATAGATGACCACCACAGGCCCCAGATCACAGGTGCCACCACACCCCCTCTTCACCACCTTCACCTCCGCATCCAGGCCCTGCCTCCGTATCTCTTCGATGAAGACATCCATCACCTTGTAGGCCCCACTGGCCACACAACCCGTTCCCGCACAGATCAAAACATGAGCTCTATAAATCATTGCACCCTCCTTATTCTAAGGGCGTAGAGACCACGTACTCTCTTACCGTCTCTCCCTTCATGATGTGGCGCTCTATTATCTCCCTGGCCTTCTCTGCAGTGAGATTACAGTACATCACCTTGTTTCCCTCTCTATCCTCCACCAGGGCCACAGGCTGAATCACGTCTGTTCCCATGAAACCCGTCTGGGTCACTATCACGTTGTGAAGATCATGATCAGCGATAGCCTCCAGAAACCCCTTCAACACATCTCTGGCACCCGCCGCTATGCCAGAAGTGCCCATGGGCACGATAATCCTATACTCATACGTGCCCTCCCTCACATCCATCTTCTTCTTGGTCTCCTCCCTGATTCTCCTAAGGTCCTCCAACTTTATCCTTCCCATCTTATACCTCCTAAATCGCCCGCCTAACTTCATTCAGGCCCTTTTCAACATATTCTTTCAAAAACCTCAATACCTCTGGGGTGGTGAGAGGCATATCCCCCAGCATTTCCTTCACCTCTCTGGTGTCTATCCTAAACTCCCCATCACCTCGATAACGCACCTGAAAGTCCACCCGAGGATTAGCAACCATAAGAACCAATAAGGTATCTGCCACCTCCCCCAGAGGGGGCCTATCTATATGGCTCAGTCGGAATCCAGCCTCTATAGTGGTCCCCTTGCCAGGCTCACTTAGCATGGAGAAGAAACCACCACAGTGTTCAGCTGCTTCTTTGAAGAGTGGAATCCCAAGGCCCACCTTCCCATCTCTCTTGGTAGTATAAAAGGGGTCCTGAGCACTCCGTGCTTCGTGGGGAGCCATGCCCCTTCCATTGTCCCTTACCCTAATCACCAATAAATCCCTGGGGTGGTCCTCTTCTATCTCTACCTCCACCCTGCTGGCTCCAGCAGCCAAAGAATTCTGGATGATATCCATGATGTTAAGAGCCAGCTCCTCCATCATGACTCTCTGCTCCTCAAGGGAACAAGATACTCAATGCGGACCCTTCTTTCCCCCTCACCCCTTATACACCTGACCACCTCATCAAAGGTGGGACTCTCCATGTAAAAAGCCGTACAGACAGCCCCTATATCACCCGGAAAGTGTGCATCCGAAAAACTCAGGAGAGTATATTGGGAGAGTTCAGGCCACGTCTTGAGAGCCTCTGCGAGAGAAGTAGCCCTGGAGACCTCTACAGCCTCGAAAGCCAAACGATCCGGGATAAAACCCAGTTGACCTATAACACCGAAAGAGCCCCTATCCACATGGGCTGGAATGGGAAGGCCACCGAAATCCCTCACCATCTGAACACACTGATCAAGTGAAAGTGACAAAGAGTTGAGGAGCAGCTTCTCTTCGAATCCCACCACATTCTCCTCCTCATCCACTACCACCTGATCCCCAAAATAATCGGGATTGTTCTTTACGTCAGGGAGATACTGATAAACCACCTCCCTAAAAGAGAGAGCAACCTCTAGGGCTTCAAAGTAAGCCAACAGGTGAACTTCCTCCTCTGTCTGCAGCTCCATACCAGGTAACACCTTCACTCCCATCCTATCGCCGATCCTCTTGGCATAAACAACATTATCACAAGCATTATGGTCAGTAACAGCTATCATGTGAATCCCTTTCCTCCTGGCCTCTTCCACAATTCTCAAGGGTGACATATCCAGACTCCCGCATGGGGAAAGGGTAGAGTGTATATGCAGATCTGCGAAATACCATTTCAATGGCTACCCTTCCTCTTTAAGTAGCTCATACAGTCTGCCACATACCTCAAAAAGGGGATACTCAGAGATAAGCAGAGGTATACCTTCTTTCTCCGCCTTGGCCACCACCTCCTCAGATGGTCGTATCCCTTTGGCCAACACAATTCCCGTCAAATCCTTTAGCTTAGCCACAGCAACTATATTCATGTGCTTCTGAATGGTGAGCCAAAGGTCTCCAGGTTGGGCACCAGCCATCACATCGGAAAGGAGATCAGAGGTATAAGCCCAATTCACCTCTCTATCTACATCTCCTTGGGCTAAAACCTTCAGGCCCAACCCCTCTATGATATCCTTAAGCCGCATCTTTGTTCCTGAAGACTGCGGAATGGATCTTGGTCCCCTTACCCAATTCCGAGGTTATCTCAAATACGTCAGAGTTCTTCTCTATATTGGGTAGCCCCATCCCCGCCCCAAACCCCAGTTCGTGGACCCACAGAGGAGCTGTAGAGTACCCAGGCTGCATAGCCTTCTCCAAGTCTTCTATACCAGGCCCATCGTCCTCCACATAGATATCCACTTTGTCAGGCTCCACAGCCACAAAAATATTGCCACCCCTCTCTGCATATAGAGAGAGATTCATCTCCGCTTCAAAACAGATGATGGAAACCCTCCTCACTATGTTCCTCTCCACCCCCAACTCTTCCAATTTCTTCTTAATCTCCGTGGAAACCAGACCCACATCATCTAAGCTACCCGTCCTCACCACGGAGTAAGAAAACACTTGCCTTTCCATCAAGCGAATTCGATCTCAGAACTCTCAGAGCACCTCATACCTTTGACATACAGCCTCCCACAGGTCTCAAAAGTGGATAACGGAGTGCTCAACAGCACTATGCCCCTCTGAGTAGCCCACTTGACTATATCCTTCCTCTGGGGCTTCTTACCCCTCACATAAAGTATAGCTCTCATGTTCATCACACCGGCCACCCTCACCACCTGAGGAGCCGCCTCACCTGTGATGAGAAGAGCCGCCTCTCCTCTCATAGCCAGAACATCAGACAACAGATCAGCCGCACAGGCCGTGTGGACCTCCTCATCGGCCTTCTCTGGCAGATTGAGGAACTCTGCATCCACTAACTCTGCAATCTCTTTCAACTTCATCCGGCTTCCTTTTCGTAGTAACCCCTCACAATGTTCCAGGCCCTCTGAGGGCTAAGCCTACCATAAACCTCTTCGTCGATCATGATAACAGGAGCAAGACCACAAGCCCCCACACACCTCACGGTGTTCACTGTGAACTTTCTGTCCTTCGTGGTCCCTCCCACCTTCACACCCAGTCTCCTGCAGAGTGTCTCCAATATATCCTTGCCCCCCTTCACATGGCAGGCAGTACCTAGACACACCCTGATTTCGTAATCACCTATAGGCTCCGTCCGGAAGAAGTTGTAGAAGCTAACAACACCGTAAACATGGCTAGGAGGGACTCCCAATTCTTGGGCAATATACTTGATAACCTCCGGAGGGAGATAACCAAAAACCCCTTGAGAGAAGTGGAGCACCTTAATTAGAGAGCCAGGATCCCCCCTAAAGTTTGCCACAAACTCCTTCACCTTGTTGTGCTCTGGCGTATCCGGCAGCTTTACCATCCTAACCCCTCCTAAACTCTAAGCATGTAACACCTCATCTTAAAAACTAAATGAGAAACCTATCCCATAATCGCCCGCAACAATACCCAATTCCCAAAACTACACTTCCACCTCCACACTCAAAAGAGCGGGCCCCGCACAAACCACCTTCACCAATCCGAAAGGCCCGAACCCTCTCATGCCCCTCCCAGACTTGGAGACACCTCAACCAACGAATCTCCAAATCAGCAGAAGACTACTACCACAACAAAATCCTTGTCAATAGAGAAAATGATTTTCTTCACAAATCGAGAAGAAACTTCTAGCCCAAAGCGATAAAAGCCCTCCACCGAAACCAGCAGCCTCTATACCAGAACTCTTCAAAACCCTCGAGAGCCATATGAGACTCTTTACTGGTCCTCTCCCTTTATGCTAAAGGGAGGCCGCCCAGGGGAGAAGAGTATGTTCAAGAGATTGGGAGAAAACAAGTTAAGTCGCAAGGCATGGGTAATTATCATCGGTACCCCCTTTGCACTCATTCTGGTTCTCCTCCTCCTCTCTCTGGCCATCAGGATGGGAAAATGACCCAAAAGGAATGGGCTCTATCCCTATCCTTAGTGCCAGGAGTAGGGGGCAAACTATACTTGAAGCTCACAGAAACCTTGGGCTCACCCCAGAACATTCTACAAGCCTCAAAGGAAGAGCTGGAATCTGTCCCTGGAGTGGGACCCAGAATTGCCCAGGCCATCCTTTCTCCCGAGCTAAGAGGGAAAACCTATAGGGTTCTTGAAATCCTTGGAAAAAGAGGAATCCAGTACGTCGTCCTCTGGGAAGAAGGCTACCCCCCAGCCCTTAGAGAACTGTCATCTCCTCCACCTGTCCTCTTCTTCAAGGGAGACCTCCAACCCCTAAAAGCACCCTCCATCACTGTGGTGGGCACCAGAAACGCCTCCAGATACGGCATGGACATGGCCTTCAATCTGGCCCAAGACCTATCCCAGGCGGGCTTCACTATCATAAGCGGTTTGGCCCGAGGCATAGATACGGCAGCCCACAGGGGCGCCTTACAGACCGGCAAGACTGTGGCCTTTGTGGGATCGGGGTTAGACCGCATTTATCCACCTGAGAACATACCTTTGGCCAGAGAGATTGTGGAGAAAGGGGGAGCGGTCATAAGCCCCTTCCCACCTGAAACTCCACCAGAGAAGGGCAACTTTCCCAGGCGCAACCTCCTCATGGCTTCCCTAGCCTCAGGAGTCCTGGTAGTAGAAGCAGGAGAGAAGAGCGGAGCCGTCATGACAGCCCGGTTGGCCCAGAACCTGGGGAAAACCCTCTTCGCCCTCCCAGGACCAGCTGGTTCCCCTCGAACCAAGGGAGTCCACTCCCTCATCAAACAGGGAGCCTTCTTGATAGAAGAAGCCGGCGACATACTGGAAATTCTGAGACCAGGAGCTAGTAGTAAGAAAGAAACGAAAATCAAAAAACCTATTGCCATGGATGAAAGGGAAGGGAAAGTATGGGAAGCCCTAGAAGAGGGCCCTTTGCCTGTGGACATAATCGTGGAGAAGTGCAATTTAAGCCTTCAAGAGGCCTACACCCTCCTCTTAGAAATGGAGCTAAAAGGGTTGGTGACCAGTAGAGGAGGGAATACCTATGAGAGAAGAATAACATGAAAAAACTGGTTATCGTGGAATCACCAGCCAAAGCTCGCACTCTCAACAAGTATCTGGGAAAAGGGTTCCAGGTAAAGGCTAGCATGGGACACGTCAAAGATCTTCCCAAAAGCAAGCTGGGCGTAGATGTGAACGACGACTTCAAACCTACCTACGTCACAATAAGAGGAAAAGAAAAGGTTTTGAGAGAGTTGAAGAAAGCTGCCAAAGAAGCTCAAGAAGTGTACCTAGCCTCAGACCCTGACCGAGAAGGAGAGGCCATCGCATGGCACATCACTCAGTCTCTCAACAAAAAAGACCAGGAAAAAGTGAAGCGCATCCTGTTTTACGAGATCACCAAAGAGGCCGTAAAAGAAGCTCTAAAACATCCCGGACCCATAGATATAAGTAAAGTAAACGCCCAGCAGGCCCGACGCATCCTAGACCGGCTGGTGGGCTACTCACTCTCCCCCCTTTTGTGGCGCAAGGTGGAAAGGGGCCTCTCGGCAGGCCGAGTCCAGTCGGTGGCCGTGCGCCTCATTTGCGAGCGAGAAGACGAGATAGAAAAATTTATCCCCCGGGAGTACTGGACCATCACCGCCCATCTCCAACGCCCCGGCACCCCTCCGCCTTTCCTGGCTAAACTCTTCAAGTTTCAGGGGAAGAAGGCAGACCTGCCCAAAGAAGAGGTAGTGAAGAAGGTCCTGGACCATCTGGATAAGGCCTCCTACCGGGTGGTGAAAGTAGAGAAGAAGGAGCGAAAGGACAACCCCAAGCCTCCCTTCATCACCTCCACCCTTCAACAAGAAGCAGCCAGGAAGCTAGGCTTTACTGCAAAAAAGACCATGCTTCTGGCCCAGCAGCTTTATGAAGGGATGGACCTTGGTGAGGAAGGCCCCGTAGGCCTCATCACTTACATGAGAACGGATTCGGTGAGGGTGACCCATGAGGCCCAGAAAAAGGCCCGAACCATAATCAAAGAAATGTGGGGCAAAGACTACTTACCCCCCAGACCACCCCAGTACAGAATCAAAAAGAGTGCCCAAGACGCCCACGAGGCCATCCGCCCCACAGAACCCACCCGCACACCCGACTCCCTGAAGAGCCTTCTACCGGCAGACCACTGGAAGCTTTACAAGCTCATATGGGACCGATTCATGGCCAGCCAGATGAAGCCCGCCGTCTATGACGTGACTACAGTGGACATCCAGGCCAAGGAGGCCGTCTTCAGGGCCACAGGGCGAGTCCTCAAGTTCCCTGGATACACCGTTCTCTACACTGAGGGTAAGGACGAGCAAACCAATGGAGAGGACGAAAGCGCCACTCTGCCTCCTCTGGAAAAGGGCCAGGAACTAGAGCTACTCAAACTGGAGCCCAAGCAACACTTCACACAGCCACCCCCTCGCTACACCGAAGCCACCCTGGTGAAAACCCTGGAAGAAAAGGGTATTGGCCGGCCCAGCACCTACGCCACCATCCTCTCCACCATACAAGAGCGGGGCTATGTAGAGAAAAAACAAAAACGCCTCTACCCCACCATCCTGGGCCGCACCGTCAACGAGCTTCTGGTCAAGTTCTTCCCTCGGATCCTGGACGTGGGCTTCACTGCCCAGATGGAAGAGTTCCTAGACCAAATAGAAGAGGGCAAAAGGGAATGGGTGGAAACCCTGCGGGAGTTCTATGCCCCCTTCATGGAGGAGCTTAAGGTAGCAGAAGAGAAGATGGAACGGGTGAAGAAGACGGGCAAAACCACCGACATCATCTGCGACAGATGCGGCAAACCCATGGTGGAGAGGTGGTCTCGCCACGGACGGTTCTTGGGCTGCTCCGGCTACCCCCAGTGCCGCAATGTTATCCCCCTGGACTCCAAAGGGGAGAAGATGGAAAAAAGAGAACCCGACAAATCCCACCCTTGTCCCATGGAAGGCTGCGACGGATACCTGGTAAAAAGAAGGGGACGGGGAGGCCGCTTCTTTTACGGGTGCAGCAACTACCCCAAATGCCGCTACACCATCAGTCTGGAAGAAATGGAAAGGAAGGCCAAAAACACAAACACATCCCATGAAATCAAGGGCTAGAAGTATCCTGCAAAAAACATCGAAATAGCGCTTGTAGGTATTACCTTTCCATCAAGAAAAAGTAAAGGAGGTGGAAAGAGGAAAGGTTTTTTCAGCCCATTAGACTGGGCAGCCTGAATCCGAAGAACCGATTCATCATGCCCCCCATCAAAACAGCTTACGGCACACCTGAAGGAAAGGTGACCCAAAGACACCTCAACTTCTACAACAACGTGTCCCAAGGAGGGGCCTCACTTATCATTCTTGAGCCCGTGTCTGTGCTGAAAAACGGCAGGGAACACCCCAAGCAGCTACGCCCGTTTGAACCTTTATCATGCTGGAAAGAGATTATGGAAGCCTCCGGCACGGTAATCCTAACTGCGGGGGAGGAATCCCAATACATGGAGCTGATTGGCGAAGCCAGAGAACCTCGGAACATCTCCGTCGCTACCCAAGCGGGATACGAAACACGGACAAAGCACTAATGCGAGATGGGGGACAGGAGCCTATCCCCCATTTTTTAAAATTCTCTTCACATCTTCATCATAGCATCTTTTGCTGCCAGCATGACCGGATTGGAACTGGGAAGAGGGGTGAGAAGGGGATGGGAACAGTGCTGGAGAAAGATCAAGTCATCGACCTTCATTCTCTTTCCCATGCAGAAACTCAGAAAGTTTATAAGTTCACCCACTGAATCACCTCCACTGGCCTCTGCACCAATGAGCACTCCGGAAGTGCTATCAAATAAAAGCTTCAACAAAAGAAGGCTCGCTTCGGGCATAGTGACAGGGTGCTTGTCATAAACTTCGCAGGTACCCACAGCGTACTTGATGCCCTCCTCTCGAGCCATCTCTTCATTCAAGCCGGCCATTCCCAGAGAAAGGTCAAAGATCTTAGTAGCGAAAGCCCCAATCACCCCAGGGAACTCTCTTCGACGGTCAGACACCGCATTGGAAGCCGCAGTCATACCCTCCCAAACAGCTATAGATGCCAGCTTTACCGGGGTCTCTTTCCCCGTAATAAAGTTGATCTTGCTCCTACAGTCACCAGCGGCGTAAACGCCTTCAATATTCGTCTGGAGATACCGATCTGTCTCCACCCCGAACTTACCCAGAGTGATCCCCATTTTAGAAGCCAACTCAGTGTTCGCCCGGACCCCTATACCAAAGATCACCACGTCCGCCAGAAGATCCACACCCGAGTCCAGGTGCACCCTCTTTATGCCCCTATCATCCTCAATGCCTACCGCAGTGGTCCTGGTACAGACTCTGATGCCCTCCGATCTCATCTTAAACTCGGCTGCCTCGCAGAACTCCTCGTCAAAGACCGTCTGAAGGCAGTGGGGTAGCAACTCCACTATGGATACGTCCATTCCCCTCCTTCTCAGTTCTGTCCCCACCTCCACTCCAATAAAACCGCCTCCGACTACAACGACAGAATTGGCGTACTTTAAAGCCTCTTCCACTCGAACCAAACTCCTCATGTCCTTTATACAAAAAACGTTTTCCGAGTCAGCCCCTGCTATGGGAGGTGCGATAGGCTCTGAACCCGTAGCCAAGATGAGTTTATCAAACTCTATCTTCCTGCCACTTTGGAGGATAGCCAGCCTATCTTTAACCTCAACCACCACGTCAACGATGAGGTCTACACCCACTCCTGTAATCATAGAGTCGGGTATCACGATAGAGTCCTTTGGAACCGTCTCACCCAAGGAATAAGGTATAGCACAGGGAATAACTGCTAGGGGAGTCGTCCTGATTAGAGCCACCTCAAGGCTTGGATTCGTCATCTTAGCAAATCTTGCTGCAGAAATACCAGCAGGTCCTCCTCCTATTACCAATAAGTCCTTTTTCATTTTGTCCCCCTTCTCAAGGCTATTCAGAAGCTTTCAAACTCGGAGGGCCACTCACGCCGCATACACGGTGAAGGGCCCTTCCCCCTCCTTCCTGACCTCCACGATCCGGTTGTTATCATCCACCAGGACCACCGTTGGCTGCCAGTTCTTGGCCTCTTCCTCGGTGGCATGGGCATAGGCCGCTATGATGACCTTGTCGCCCACTGCCACCTTCCTGGCAGCAGCCCCGTTGAGGCAGATGACCCCCGAACCGGCAGGGCCTTCTATCACATAGGTATTAAAACGCTCGCCGTTGGTGATATTCCAGATCTCCACCACCTCCCAAGGCAGAATCCCGCTGGCTTTGAGGAGTTCAGCATCAATGGTGATGCTTCCCACATAGTCGAGATTGGCCTCGGTTACAGTCGCCCTATGAATCTTGGCCAGAAACATTCTGCGCATCATGGTCTCTCCTCCTTAAAGACTGTCCAGCCCAAGCTGGGCATTGTCTATGAGCCTTGCTGGCCCCACCTTCACCGCCAGGGCCACCAAGGTCCCCCTCTCCACTTTCTCCACGGGCAGGAAGGTGTCGGGGTCCACCACCTCCACGTAATCTATGGTAGCCAGAGGCTCAGCCCTGATGACCCCCTCCACCTCCTCCTTTATCACCCGTGCACCCCGCTCACCCTTGGCAAAAAGCTCCTGAGCCTTTTTTAGGGAACGATAGAGGCATAGAGCTGCCTCTCTCTCCCGGGAATTGAGATAGGTGTTCCGGGAACTCATGGCCAAGCCGTCGGGCTCCCGGACGATGGGCATGGGCACAATCTCCAGATCCATGTTGAGATCAGCCACCAT
>Ga0190304_1000082_pt1 | contig 41395 bp, 49 predicted proteins | sample 48700712_MG_FD_161670 | JGI IMG/M metagenome (GOLD analysis project Ga0190304, IMG submission 161670) | Hydrothermal vent sediment bacterial communities from Southern Trench, Guaymas Basin, Mexico - 4870-07-1--2_MG | ecosystem: Environmental > Aquatic > Marine > Hydrothermal vents > Sediment ...
CCACCCGTCTCAAAAGCTCTTCCTGGGTATTGCAAACAGTGACATCGTATCCCTTCAATACTTTCGTCTTCTGTCTATCAACGTCGAAAGCATAGACTGCCTCAACCTCCTTAAGCTCTGAATATATTCTGACATGGTTTTTACCCATAGTTCCCGTGCCAATAACGCCGACTTTCATTTTATTCGCTCCTTTAGTCAAGATTGGTCAAGCTTTCTTAAAATTAAAAGAAAGGTAGTGTTATAAATTTTGTTTCGTATCTCCTGAGCATCAATCTGATGAGATACCCTCCTATAATAACAACAAGATATGCAAAAACGACGATAGCGATTTCAAAGGCATAAACCATTTTTATCAACCGCCCTGTTTCTATCAACTGTTTCTGGTTCAATCTTCGATTTGAACCATTATCGGTTGAACAAATCCAACAACGCTTTTTCTGCGTCTCTACATAAACGATATTTCCCGGTTCTCAATGTCTTATATATGCTCCTTTCTCCAACGCCAAAATTATTAGACGCCGATATAACCGCCTCTCTATTCTCCCCATGCTCCCTGAAATACATGATAATCTCCTTCTGCCTCTTTGTCCAGCTCCACATTATATCTGCCATGAAGTTCATTAAATACGTAATAATCGCGTCAAGTTCCCACCCACTTTTGAATACAATCCACATGCTCTCTTTCTTCGCACGTTCTAACGCTTCAGATGCTTTATGAAACGCCTCACCGTCTATCTCACCAACATTTTCGCTTAAACTCGTAGATATATCGCCAACACCAATTCCCAGATAGAACTGATGACCGATGTTTTCAAAAAACGCATAATAAATATCGAAGAGATATTTCGGTGAGGAGAGCATCCCTTGAAAACTATCCCCGCCCACAACCATAAATTTCGCGAGTATCTCTTCTTTAAATCTTCTGTTGACCATTCTCAAAGCGGTTTTTAATTCTTCCTGTACTTCTGCTCTGTACTTCAGCCTTCTCGAAGACTTCAAATCGCCATTTACAACAACATACCTGTTAATGTTAATGTTAAACATTTTCGAAAAGTTTGTAAGTAAGGTTAGGATATAATTATAACTATAACTCTTTACAAATTATTGTAAAATAAAATATAAGATGACTGCGCTAAAAATAGCCGCTTTTCGACCTGAGAATCTCATTGCACGATCGAAGGAGGAAGCAGCGAAGTACAACTTTGATTTCTTCGGCTTCCCGGTATTTCAATTGGTTGAGCGGAGAGAGGCACTGGGAGAATTGAGGAGCGCTTTTGACGATTCTGTGGACATCGTGGTCTTCACCAGCCTGAATGGTGTGCGAAAATCGTTCAACATTGCGGAACATGGGAAATTCAACCTGAGCGAAAAGCTCGCCAGCGTTGAGGTATGCGCTATCGGTCCGGTAACACGTGGTGAACTTCACAGATATGGTGTTCATGTCTCCCTAATGCCTGAGGAATACAGTACAAGAGGGCTTATGAAGCTACTGGCAGCGCATGCAGAAGCAGGTGCTAAAATTATATTCCTGCGTAGCGCCGCTTCCAATAAACACATCATCGAGTTCCTTCAGGCTAACGGCGCGCATGTAACTGATATAGCAGTCTATGAACCACAGATAATAACTTCTGAATCGGAGAGGAAACTACTCATTGAACTCATTAATTATCAGCCTGATTATATCATCTTCACAAGCTCATTGACATTTAAGATGTTCCTTGAGCTCGCATCGAAGTTTGATGTGCGTGATGACGTATCTGCGCTGTTGAGAAGTGCAAAGATTGCCGCTATTGGCGATTTAACTGCAGAAACAATAGCAGAATCAGGGATAAAGGTGGATATAGTAGCGAAGAAGAGCACCTTCGAGCAGCTCCTCAGGTCTATTGCCAAAGCTATCAGATACAGGTAGGATGTAGCTTATTTATCTTACCTCACTTCCCTTATCTCCGATCTGCCATACGCCTTCTGCACCACTATTATGTGCACACCCGGATCGCTCACTGTAAGCTGACCTGGAGTTATCAGTAAGCATTCTGCATCCTTCATCGTTGTGACCATCCTTTTATATATCGCTTCACGATTCCTCGGGTCCATGTGTATATCGAACTCATCCACCGCCCTGAAAGGTGACCGTATCAGTTGCTGTATAGCAAGCAGAAAAGCCATTATCGAAGTGGTCTTCTCTCCTCCGCTCTGCGTGTAGTAATCAAACAGGACAGGCTGCGAGCCACGAAAGCCCACATAGAGCTCCAGTCCTGCATTCTCTATATCATCTGCATTCACCAGTCGCGCTAAACCTGTTGCACCTATACATGACATGATCTCCTGAAATGAGCGATTCACGGAGTCAAGTAGCCCAGACACCGCCTCTCGCCAGACACGTGTCCTCGAATCCAGTTCCTTCAAGCTTTCGCGTTTGTTCGCTTCCAGTATCTCCGCCTTCGCCTTCAATTCCTCATACACTTTACCATAAGATGTGTATATCTCCTCCGTCTCCTCAGGTATCTTACCCAGAGCTTCTATCTTCGTTGCTATCAGCTCGATCTCATGCTCTATCTCGCTCTGCTTACGCTCCGTCTCTATCCTCACACCCGCTTTCTTCCGTAACGGTGCCATATCCAGTAGTTTACGTTTCACCTTCTCAATCTCGCCTTTAATCTCTTTTATATCTCCCTCCAGCAGCTCACGTTTGATCTTCAGAACCTCAGCCTTTACACAATAGCTGATATATGTCTCGATATTTAACTCCATTCTCCGCTCAAGTGCACCGAGTTCACTCTGCGCTCTTATTATCTCCTCTTTTAACTGCTCCAATCTGCGTTCTGCTTCTTTCTCCCGCATCCGCTGCTGCTCCACTTCCTCATACCTGTCCAACTCACCAAATATCACCTCTATCTCCTGCAGATGTGTAATCAGGTCCTCAATGCTCGTGGCTTCCTTCTCAAGGTGCAGGAGCTGGTAAAATGCCTCCTTCATGCTCGTCTTCCATGCATCGAGCTTATCACGCCAGTTCTTTATGCTCTCTTCCGTCCGTTCCGTCTCCTTAAAATTCGCATCGAGCGCAGATTCCTTCGTTCTCAGTCGGTCCTGAAGTGCCTTCAACGCCGCCTCATGTTTTAATATCCGCGCCCATATCGCTTCTCGCTTCAGCCATTCCACCCTCGCTGATAGCTCCTTGCGCTGTAAATACTTATCATGCATCTCCTTCCAGTAGCCCAGGCTCTCTTCCGCTTTCCCTAACAGTGCTGAGACGGACTCATCCTCACTGATGATACTTTCCAGCCGCTTCTTTGCCTCTATCACCTTCTCCCTGTATGCACTGAAGCCAACAGCATCTTCTAAGAGCTTCAACTTCTCCTGCGGCGTTGTCAGGCTGAATTGCTCCATCGTATTCTGATGCATTATTATCAGCATGTTGTTCGGGTCGAGTCCAAACTCCTTGAATAATCTGCTAACCTCTTCGTAGCTCACTCGTTTATACTCCGCCTCCCACCAGTAATTCCCATCCCTGCGCAGGTATCGCGAGAGCATGAAGGTATCAGCGTCAGAGAACCTGATTGGTCTCCTTCCATCCCTGATACTGTTATCAAAGACGAGCGTTATTCGCGCTATCTCCTCACCACGTCTTATCAGATCCCGCAATCGTCTGCTTCTTTCTGTATATATCTGCCCCAGAGCTACTGAAATCGCCAGTAATATGGACGATTTACCTGCGCCATTGGGTCCGGAGATCAAATTCAGTCCGGGCTTGAGGGGTATCCTCGCATATTCATACGACATAAAATTCTCCAGTATAATCTCCTTCAGCCAGATCCTCCCGGACATTTCTATGAATCAAAATATAGGCTGGCATAAAATAATTAAAATACGATTTAATGATGGATGAAAATAGAGAGAATAGGAATAGAGAGAAGGTACTGGCAGTGGGATATTCGGTCAGGCATATCGTTTGCTCAGGTTTCCGGGCGGGTTACGAGATGTACGCCGCCGATGCGTTCGGTGATGTGGATACAAAGCGATGTGCTAAGCGCTACATACCTTTAGAGCCACTCTCGAATCTCTACCGCGAGATTGGTGCTATGGATGGCATTATCCTTGGCTCAGGCATGGAGAATGCCAATTTTTTATTCGAGAAACGCGACATGGAGAAAATATGGGGTAATCCCATTGAGACGGTTAAGAGGGTATCGAATAAAGCCTGGCTGGCTACCCAGCTTGATGACCTGAACGTTCCTCATCCTTATACATGCTCATGCATACGCACTGTTGAGGAGCTGAAAGAAGGGAGACTGAAACTAAAACTGCGATATCCGGTGGTGGTGAAGCCGATTTACGGCGGTGGCGGTACCATGAACAAACTCTGCTGGAATGATAAGGAACTAACTCGATTTGCAAATCATGATTTTATATGTCAGGAATATATCAGGGGCAGGCATGCCTCGGTCTCTACACTATCAACGGGGAAGGAGGTTGTATCCGTAGCAGTAAATGAGCAGTTAATAGGTCTGGACTCGCTACACGCACCCGGCTCATTCTCCTATTGCGGTAACATCACCCCATTTCATCCTGTATCACGATTGACAGAGCAGATGTGCGAGATTGCCGAGTTCTTAACGCTCAAATTCGGATTGAAAGGTTCTAACGGGTTCGATTTCGTCATCTCCGCTGATGACCATCAACCATTCCTGATAGAGGTTAATCCCCGCTTTCAGGGCAGTCTCGACACCGTAGAACTCTCTACCGGGCTGAATCTCGTTGATGGCGCCATAAAAGCAGTCAGAAAGAGCCTACTACCCGAAAGGATCATCACGCACAGGTATGCAGTAAAGCTCGTTCTTTATGCCGAACGGGATACGGTTGTAAAGAGAGACTTCGATGGCGGTATCGCCGATATTCCCGCGAAAGGCACGGTTATCAGGTCAGGACAGCCAATAGCATCCTGTATAGGCGTCGGCGATAAGAGAGCAACAGCAGTCACCGCTGCTATGGAGAACCTCGCACTACTTAAATCGGGTGTTAGCTCTTTGCCCTCCCCGAAGTGATTGTGTGATCATTAGAAGAAATCCGTACCCTCGAGCCTGGATAGTGATTCCCTCTTCCCTATCACCACCACTGTATCACCTTCCAGAATCTCATCCTCCGGTCCTACATTAGATATCACCTTCTCTCCCCTTATAATCGCAATTATTATCGCACCTATCTTCTCCTTTATCCCCAATTCCTTCACCTTCTTGTTCGCTATCTTCGCACCGGGCTCTACCTTCAGTGTCTCTAAGGATGTCTCCCCGGTCTTAGATGCAAATTCCAGAAAATCAACAACCGCTGGCTTTATCAGGCTCTTCGCCAATCTCCTGCCTCCTATTGCCTCCACTATCACCGCCTTCTTCACTCCTATGCTGTATAACCGCCTGGCAGCTTCCTGTGAACTCGCTCTCGTCACTATATCCAGCTCTTTGTTGATGCCTTTCGCTGTTATGCAGAGCAACAGGTTACTGCAATCCGAAGGCAGTGTGGAGACCAGCCCGGAAGCGCGTTCCACACCCGCTTCTATCAGCACATCATCCCGTGTCGCATCACCCTCCACCACCGGTATCCCCTGCTTCTTCAACTCTTTCACCACTTCCGGGTCATGCTCAATCACCACGAACTCTATCCCCTCTGCCTTGAATTCTTCTACTATCACACTTCCAGTACGCCCTCCACCGCAGATAATCATGTGGTTCTTCATCTTCGCCACGCTCCTCTTCACCTTGACAATGCCAAAAGCTTCACTCAATCTACCCTCCACTACCAATCCCATCATCTCTACCAGCACATATAAGGTTATACCAACACCCGAAACAATCAAGCCCGTAGTGAATATACGCCCATAGAAAGTTCCTGGTGTTATATCTCCATATCCAACGGTGGTAATAGTAACAACAGTCATATAGAGGGAATCGAAAAGAGAGAGCCCTTCCAGATACATGAAACCTGCTATGCCCGCTATAACAACAAGGAGCAATAGGAGAAGAGCAACCAATACATGCCTTATTGGCTCCATATCCCTATTTAATATGTTTAATCCACTATTTATTGTTTCTGATATCAGCTCTAATAGCCGGATTCATTCATACTGTCAGAAACCAATAAGTAGCAATTAAAAATATTTTACAATATATGAAAATCTTATTCTCTATATTTGAAATATTTTTTATATTATGGAAACAAATATAATACAAACCTCACAATAAAATAAGTCAAAGATGGATATATTAAAGAAGATATTCGGTAAAAACAGCATCCACCTCAAGGTCATCCTCCTTTTTTACAATAACAATGGCTACTTCAATAACATCACCGGACTCGCTAATACCCTCAATGTGAGCCATGTCACCGTCAGGAAGGTTATAACCGACCTTGTGGACGCCGGTATATTGAGAGAGATAGACATAGGTAAGTCCACGGTGATCAAAGCCAATGAGAACAGCCCATATGCAAAGGCACTATTTGACTTTATCAGCACGGTGAAGAGTATAAAGGAGAGTAAGAGTATAGAGGAGATAATAGAAAAGAGGTCCAAAGAGGCATACAGGAGAATGGGCTATAAAGTCTGACTCCTTCCCATCATCGATAATAAAAAGGAGACTATAATATAATGGATGAAGTAGAAAATGCATTGAAATCAATGGAGAGCTATACAATCCTGCTCAAAGGTGCACCGGGTACTGGCAAGACCACCTATGCCATTACTTTACTCGAACAATTGTGCCAGGAAGATACCAAAGGGGTCTACATCTCCACCAGAATAGACCCGGCAGTGCTATACAGGCAGTTCCCTGGCTTAGAGAGCCGCGTACCACCCAGGAACATCATTGATGCCACACAGTCAGAATTCTCGGAAGCGGAATTCCAGGTACTCTATGAAGACACCATGGGCTTCTTAAGGGCTGTTTACAGTCTCGTGGCTGAGGAGGATGTTACTATTCTGATAATAGACAGCTGGGATGCTGTCTCCTTTCAGATAGGAAAGGAGAACCAGGAGGGTACCGAAAAGCTGGAGAACTCTATGCTTGACATCGCACGAAAGACAAAAACTCGACTCCTCCTCATCACTGAATATTCCGGTGATAGGAAACTGGATTATCTCGTTGACGGCATTGTGAGATTGGATAAGGAGGAGATAGAGGGAAGAACAGTGAGGAAGTTGTTTATAGACAAGCTGAGAGGGTTTCTGGTACCCCATACCAGCTATCCATTTACTCTTGAAGCCGGGAGATTCACTCGCTTCGTTACCCCTGCCACCGAGCTGGGCAGTGGCAGACACAGGTTAATAAAAAGAAATGACAAAGATAGCTATTCCACAGGGATAAAAGATTTGGATATGATAATAGGAGGTTATCCCAAGGGCAGCTTTGTCCTTCTTGAGATCGCTGATGATTGTATAAGTCAGAGTTACCAACCGGTTCTCTTCCACACCATCGCCAATTTCATGCTGAACGACCTCGGGGTTATATATATGCCCGAGGAGGGTTCTTACTCATCTTCTGTGAAACAACTTCTCACGGATTATCTCGATGCGGATATACTGGCTAAGAACCTGCGCATGCCAACCATCTCGGAGAAGGAAAGTGAAGACCCCTCTTTATTCAAGGTTGATACCCTGAGCAGCATCCTGGAAGCATATTTGCAAAACCGTCTTGAGGTCTATGAAGAGCTGAAGAAGCCTGTATTGCATGTTATGGGGCTATCAATGCTGGATATACATACAGAAGAGGAGATTAGAAGGATGCTATCCGAGATAGTATCATGGGTGAGAACGAAAGACGATCTTCTGATAGGTATTTTGAGACCATCGGCAAAGTTGAAGAACGAGATACGCGAGATGGCAGATATCCATCTCCGCTTTATACCAATTTCAGGTACGATCAACCTCTACGGAATCAAGCCCTATACAATCCTTTATAACATCTCCCCACTATCTTCTAATGCTGGCGGGGAATATCACCAGCTAAAGCTCACACCATTCCTGTGAACTTATCGCTTCTCCTGCACCAATTCCACCACTGCCTTTGCCAGTTCATGGCACTGCTTCGCTGCAGTATTCCCTCCCTTTGTGATATACCTATCTGCACCTTTCTCAAGTGCCTCCTTCGCTACTTCTGGTCCCCCTTTCCCTGTAAACAGGATAAAAGGTACATGTGCATACACATCTTCACTCCCCCTCACTGCTTCTAACAATTCTATACCATCCATCTCCGGCATTTTATAATCTGCAATGATGGCGTCAAAATGCTCGGTCTCCAGTCTCTTAAGTGCCTCCTTCGGTGAGAGTACACCTACAATCTCAAAATCCCTCTTCGCTTCTCGTTTTATAAGTATCCTCGTTATCTCCAAGTCCGCAGGTTCATCATCTACATGTAATATCCGGATCGTCCTGGACATAATACCCAAGTTAACATGTTCCCCCTCTTCTCTACTCATTCTCAGTCATTATGAGTATAGAATGCATAAATATAAGCATCGGTTTATATGTATATCGCACCAATCTATACACATATTCACATATGAAGGCATTGATATTCGAGCCCTTCTCTGGCGCTTCCGGCGATATGGTCATTAGTAGTCTCCTTGATTTGGGTGTTAATGAGTCAGAGATTGCGGATGGGATTGCAGCATTCAATCTCAGGATGGAGGTAGAGGAAGTGGAGAAGAGGGGGATTGTGGCTAAGAAGGTGCGGTTTATAGGGGGCTTGGATGGTGCAGAACTGCGCTCATATCCTGAGATTGTCCGCACAATACGAGATAGCGGGCTGGACAATGAGATAATAAACAATTCTTTGCGCATATTCGAGCTGATAGCAGATGCTGAGGCGAGGGTGCATGGAGAAGACAAACAGCACTTGATATTCCATGAACTCGGCGCTATGGATACAATCGGAGACCTTATAGGGAGCAGTATCGCATTCTCAAGTATCCACCCAGATATTGTGATATGTACCCCTATATCTGTGGGTAGTGGCTATGTAAAGACCGAGCATGGTCTCATGCCAGTGCCTGCACCTGCAACATTGGAGATACTGCGAAGAACGTCTTTACTCTTTCAGGGGGGTCTTTCTCATTCTGAACTGCTCACACCCACCGGTGCGGCGATACTGGGGCATTTCGTTCATCGCTCTGTCTCTTCTCTACCACCCCTAAGCATCACCGAAACAGGATATGGTGCCGGCTCAAGAGACTTATCGGTGCCTAATGTCCTTCGAGCGAGCCTGGGCGAGCCTGCCATGGATCTCGCAACAGATGTAGTGGGTGTGCTCGAGACCAATGTTGACAACGTTACAGGTGAGCTCCTGGGTAACCTGATAGAGGTCCTCATGGCTGAGGGCGCGAAAGATGTAACAATCATGCCTGCGTTGATGAAGAAAGGACGCGCTGGGCATGTCATCAGAGTGATTACGGTACCAGAGGACGTGCAGCGGATGGCATATCTGATCATGAAGGAGACCGGCACGTTGGGTGTCAGGGAGATGACGGTTCGAAGGAGGTACATTGCCAGTCGCGAGAAGGTGGAGATGAAAGTGAAGATAAGAGGTATAGAACGGGGAGTGGCGGTGAAAATAGGACGGAGCGCAGACGGCGAAGTGCTGAACATAGCCGCTGAGTTCGAGGATGCTAAGCGTGTAGCGAGTGAGCTGAAGATGCCGCTGAAGGACGTTATTAAGATTGTAGAGGGGGAAGCACGTAAGAATCTTTTTCTTTAAGATTCTCTCTTATATATAACTAATGCGGAGGTTGCCAAGAGGACAAAGGCGCAGCGTTGAGGTCGCTGTCCCGAAGGGGTTCGGGGGTTCAAATCCCCTCCTCCGCACGTACATGGGAAATATGGGATAGAGGATAGGGAACTTATAATTCTATAAAAGAAGGGGCTTCTATTTTAATAGAGGTGGAAAAAGATGAACCAAATTGGTGGCAACGAAGTGATCACAGAAGGAGAAGGTGTAGAGATACTTGAGAATAGAGACCTTGAGTCAATACTGGAAAGGTCAAGGACGATCATCAAAGTGATAGGTTGTGGTGGTAGTGGTACCAATACGATACAGAGGATGACGGAAGAAGGCGTTTTTGGCGCTGAGCTATTTGCTTTGAACACAGATGCGCAGCATTTGCTATATTCAAAGGTGGAGAAGAAGTTATTGATAGGACGAAAGACTACACATGGGTTGGGCGCCGGCAGTATTCCACGATTGGGGGAAGAGGCGGCGAAGGAGAACGAAGCGGATATTAGAGCAATCGTTGAAGATGCCGACCTGGTATTCGTAACCTGCGGATTGGGTGGTGGCACAGGTACGGGCTCCGCACCCGTGGTGGCGCAGGCAGCAAAAGATGCCGGTGCTCTCACTATCGGTGTTGTCACACTACCGTTCAGTGCGGAAGGTAACATAAGGAGGGAGAACACAGATATTGGACTGGAGAAGCTACGAGAAAGCACCGATACCTTAATCGTGATACCGAATGACAAGTTACTGGAGGTGGTTCCGAGGTTACCACTTAACGATGCTTTCCGTGTCGCAGATGAAGTATTGATGCGCGCAGTGAAGGGGATTACAGAGTTGATAACCAAGCCCGGGCTTGTAAACCTTGACTTCGCTGATGTGAGAACAGTGATGAAAGATGGGGGTATGGCGATGATTGGGTTTGGCGAGTCAGATGGTCAGAATAAGGCGATAGAATCGGTGAGAAAAGCTTTAAGCTCACCCCTACTCGAGGTCGAGGTCTCGGGTGCCAAATCGGCATTGATAAATGTGACTGGTGGTGACGACATGACGGTCGAGGAGGCAGAAGGAGCGCTTCAGGAGGTGTATAAGATGATGAATCCGGAGACACGGATAATCTGGGGTGTTCAGCTCAGTCCTGAGCTGAAGAATACAATGCGGACCTTGCTTGTGGTCACAGGTGTGAAATCAGAGCAGATATATGCGCGTAAGGAGCGAAAGAGGGAGAAATATGGTATCGAGATAGTGGTGTAGCGTAACATGGAAATCAAGATAGAAGAGATATCAAAGAAGATAAATGAGTATCTGAGGATATTGAAGCTGGTGAGGAGACCGAAGAGGGATGAATTCTTTAAGGTCTCTAAGATAGCAGGTGCAGCCATACTACTGATTGGCACCATTGGATTCTCCATCTATATATTAATGGTCATCATACCAAAGGGGCTTTGATAGATGATTTACGCATTGAAGACAACGGTAAACCAGGAACAGGCAGTTGCGAATCTTATAGTGGTGATGATAAAGGACATGGATAAGAGAGAGCATGGTATAAAGTCCATTCTCGTACCTGACGAGTTGAAAGGATATGTACTGATAGAAGCAGCCCACCCTGATGTGATTGAGCAGATAATACAGAATATCCCTCATGCCAAGGGACTGATCAGAGGTGATATGAAACTGGAAGAGGTCGAGCATTTCCTCACACCAAAACCCTCTGTAACCGGGATAATGGAGGGCAGCATAATAGAGATAGTAGCGGGTCCTTTTAAAGGCGAGAAGGCGCGGGTGAAGAAGGTGGACGAAGCACATGAGGAACTCACAATCGAACTCTTCGAGGCAATGGTCCCGATTCCAGTCACTGTTAGGGGCGACAGCGTGAGGGTGCTGAGTAAAGAGGAGAAAGAGGATTAATACGGAATGAAAGATGTCTGCATCCTGATACCAACATTGAACGAGGAGGAGACGATAGGAGAAGTGATAAGCGCATTCAGGCGTCAGAGCTTTGACAATATCCTCATTATTGACGGTAACAGTACAGATTCAACACGGGAGATAGCAAAGCGGGCTGGTGCAAGGGTGGTGATACAGCAGGGTAAGGGCAAAGGTGCGGCGGTCAGGCAGGCTTTTGAACTTATAGACAGCGATATAATCGTGATGATTGACGGTGATGGTACATACTTACCCACGGAAGTGCAACGATTGATTGAACCAATAGAGAGGGGTGAAGCAGAACACGTTATCGGGAACCGATTTGCTTATGGTGGTGCATTTGCAATACTCCATCGCATGGGAAATTGGATCTTGAACAGGATATTCAGTATCGGTTACGGGCTTGAATTGCAGGATATCCTATCGGGCTATCGCGCGTTTACAAAGGAAGCAGTAGAGAAGATGACACTGAGGAAGGAGGGTTTTGAGATAGAAGCGGAGATGACAGTAGAGTCGGTAAAGAGGGGCATAAAATTGAAAGAAGTCCCTATTAGCTACCGTAAGCGGAGAGGTAAGTCAAAACTCAACTTCTTTCGCGATGGTATGCGGATAACTTATACGCTGTATGTACTTGCGAGAACGCATAACCCCGCGTTCTACTTCGGTATCATTGGCTCTGTATTCATCCTCATCGGTGTCATATCCGGTATCTACGTCGTATATGAGTGGTTTAAGGGGATAACACGCGTACTTCTAACTGTATTTACCTCCCTGATGATTATCTCAGGGGTACAATTTCTTATATTTGGACTCCTTGGTGATTTGTTAGTAACCTTGCAGAGGGAGACGCTGGAAGCGCTGAAAGAGCGAGAAGATAAGAGGGGATAGTGGTAGGATAATAGAATGAAAGAAGAAGTAGATATAGATATGGACAAGGGCTTGATACACGCAATAGCACAGGATTATGAGACGGGAGAGGTGCTAATGCTCGCACACATGAATGAAGAGGCGTTGAGACTCACCATTGAGACAGGGAAAGCGCATTACTGGAGCAGAAGCAGGAATAAGCTCTGGCGTAAGGGTGAAATCTCAGGTAATGAACAGTTGATAAAGGAGATACTCATTGACTGCGATGGCGATTCGGTGCTCCTGAAGGTGAAGCAGATAGGTGGTGCGTGTCATACCGGGTACCGCTCTTGCTTTTACCGCAGGATAAACGGAGAGATAGTAGGAGAGAAGGTATTCGACCCTGAGGAGAAATATGGTAAGAGAGATAGTGATAGCAATAGCAATAGTGTAGAGGTTGAAAAGGACTCCTGATGTATATAATTTATATATACCTTTGAGTAATCTATAACACAGGTGAGACAAAAATGCCAGAAGACAACGTTATATATATCGGAAACAAGCCCGTGATGAGCTATGTCCTGGCAGTAGTAACGCAGTTCAACAATGGATTCGACGAAGTGGTGATAAAAGCGCGGGGGAGAGCGATCTCGAGAGCCGTGGATACCGCAGAAGTAGTTAAGAACAAGTTCATGCCAGGCATAGAGATAAAGGACATAAAGATAGGAACAGAGTCGATAGTGGGCGAAGGAGGAGACAAAGCGAACGTTTCCTCGATGGAAATAACAATGAAGGCGAAGGCGTGAAGCCTGAAGGAAGGGAGAAGAAGCAGCTGGTTTTCTCTTCCTATTTTTATTTATTTTTCCTCATTCATTCCTTTCTTATCTTATCTTATTATACAAGATTTAAATTTATAGGATGTTTCCCAGAGGGCATATTATCTCAATACGCGACTTCTCAAAGCGGGAGATAGATTTTGTATTGAGCAAGGCAAAGGAGCTGGAATCATACGCAATGGGCACACAAGGTGATTTATTAGCAGGGAAGATACTCGCGAACCTGTTCTACGAACCGAGCACGAGAACCAGACTATCGTTCGAAGCGGCAATGAAGCGGTTAGGAGGCGAGGTGATAAATATGTACTCACCAGAGGCGAGTTCGGCTGCTAAAGGTGAGAACCTCGCTGATACAATAAGAACCGTCTCCAGCTACTGCGACGTTATAGCGCTGAGGCATCCGCAGGAGGGTGCATCGCGAATGGCTGCTTCCTTCTCTTCTGTACCTGTAATAAACGCAGGTGACGGCGCCGGGCAGCATCCAACGCAGACTCTACTCGATTTATACACGATCATGCGTGAAGGACTGCTCGATAATCTCAGAATTGCTATTATAGGCGATCTGAAGTATGGCAGAACGGTGCATTCACTCACTTATGCACTATCTTTATACCGGGCAAAGCTCTATCTGGTATCTCCGCCTGCATTGAGGATACCTGATGAGATAAAATCTGACCTGGAGGAGTCAGGAGCTGAGATATTTGAATGCGAGGATATAGCAGAAGTGATAAGAGAGGTAAATGTCCTGTATGTAACGAGGATACAGAAAGAGAGATTTCCCGATCCTGCGGAGTACAGTAAAGTTGCAGGCACCTATCGTATAACAACTAAGCTTATAGCAGAGAATGAAAATGTGATGATTATGCATCCATTGCCCCGGGTGGATGAGATAGATGTAGAGGTGGACCGTACAAAAAACGCAAGATATTTCCTTCAGGCTTTCTATGGTGTACCTGTGAGGATGGCTATTCTATCTATATTGCTGGGGCGATGAGTAAGGGGGGTTGAAGATGCATGAGATAGAAGAGATAATGGAAGCGGTGGAGCAGCATCAGGAACTTTACAAGAACGCTCTACCACTGATAGCGAGCGAGAATGTAACGAGTGAGAAGGTGAGGATTCTCCTTGCCTCTGATCTGTCACACCGGTATGCAGAGGGAGAGGTTGGAGCTAGGTTTTACCAGGGCTGTAAGTACATCGATGCGATAGAGGGGAGCGCTATAAGGTGGGCAAGAGAGCTCTTCAGGGCAGAGCATGTAAACGTGAAACCTGTTTCGGGTGTCAATGCGAATATAGCCACGTTGTTCGCTCTTACTTCACCTGGAGATAGAATGATGGCGCTATCGGTCCCTGATGGTGGACATATAAGTCATTCTGCGTATTCTGTACCGGGACTGAGAGGTTTAAAGCTGGAGCGAATACCGTTCGATCCGAAGGAGATGAATATAGATATAGACCAGATGGAGAGAGCCATAAGAGAGACAAAGCCGAAGCTGATATTGCTCGGGGCAAGTCTATTCCTCTTTCCACACCCGATTCAGGAGATGCTTGTAGCTGCAGATGAGGTTGATGCCACTCTGGTCTATGATGCATCGCATGTATTGGGACTCATAGCAGGTAATAAATTCCAGGACCCATTGGGTGAGGGCGCTGATGTTGTCACAAGCAGTACGCACAAGACTTTCCCGGGACCCCAGGGTGCCCTGATATTATGTAAAGAGGCGCTGAGCGATAGGATAGACAAAGCGGTCTTCCCTGGAACTGTGAGCAATCATCATCTGCATCACATTGCTGGTCTGGCAGTGACACTACAGGAGATGATACATTTCGGTGAAGCCTATGCAGCCCAGATACAATCAAATGCGAAAGCACTGGCTCAGGCATTATACGAAGCGGGTTTCAATGTCCTGTGTGAACATAAGGGATTCACCGAGTCACATCAGATTGCTATTGATGTTCGCGATCTGGGTGGCGGAGACAGGGTAGCGAAGCGGCTGGAAGAGGCATATATAATTACCAATAAGAACATGCTACCGTTTGATAATGAGCCGGATAAACCCTCAGGGATTAGACTCGGAGTACAGGAGCTCACAAGAACAGGGATGAAGGAATCGGAGATGATAGAGATAGCATCGCTTATAAGGAGGCTGTTAATAGAGGAAGAACCAGTGATAAAAGTGAAGAACGATGTCAAGGCATTGAAAAACAATTTCCTGAACGTCCATTATTCCTTTGATGGTGGACCTGCATATCGCAATCCCGCATTGAGATAAAATAAAAAGTAAAGTAGAAGTATTTATAAAGGATTAGGAATTATAGTTATAAATAAGAAGAGAGCAATAAGAGAGAAAAGAGGGGCAGATAAGATACGGTGAAAGATAAGAATGCTTGAGGAGCTGGAGGCGAGACGGGCGGAAGTAATAAAGAAGGCGGAGGAATGTAAGAAGAGGAGAACAGAGCTGAATTCTGAGGCGAGCAAATGGGCAGATTTGCGTGATGAATTGAATAGTCGAATAAGAGATGCAGTAGCAAAGGCAAAGGCGTATAAGAAGCAGCGAGAAGAATATGAGAAGTTGATAGAAGCGAAGAAGGAGAAACGAGGTGAGTTGAACAGAAAAGCATCCAAATATTACTCTATGGTGGAGAAGTTACGTAAGAATAAGAAGAATGATTTAAAGAGTATTCGTGCTTTTGAGCGGCTCAGGAAGCGGATAGATGAGTTAGAGATGAGACAGCAGGTGGAAGTGTTGAGCAAGGACAAAGAGAAGAAGCTAGTAGCACGGATAACGGAACTGAGGCGGGAATTCGCAAAGATGCAGAAAGAGTTCGAGAAGGACCAGAAGTTGAAAGAGCTGCTGAAGGAGGCACAGCGGTACAAAGAGGAGGCAGATAAGTATCATGAGGAGGTTTTGAATTACGTAAAGTTATCCCATGATTGCCATGATAAGATGGTGAAATGGTTTAAAGAAGCGGACAGGATAAGAGAGAAGGCAGATGAAGCACATCGGCTTTATCTTGAGGCGCAGGAGGCTGCTGATGAAGCACATCGGCTTTTTGTACGCTATCTACGTGATATCAGGGATTTCAATCACGTGATCTCCGGGTTGAGACGTAAGATGAGGGAAGATTGGAGCTTCAAGGAACGAATAGAGGCGAGGAAGAGGGCAAAGAATATCTATGAACGATTCAGAGAGGGTGAGAAGTTGAGTACTGAAGACCTGCTGATGCTTCAGAAGTCCGAGATGCTATTAAAGTAGTAAGTAATGTTATCCTATGGCGTGAGGTTATTCTTCTTCCATAATTCAAAACATGTATAACCTATGACCTTTCATCCAAGGATTTTCATTTGATTTGAAAGGATAAGATAAAATGGAAAGAAGTCATACTTTACCATAATATCACACCTCCCATTTCAAAGATGATGAAAGTGGGCGTTTGCGGTTTTCCGAGGTCTCATAGTGTTATTTTCGCGAATTTTAAGCTTGTAGAAGTACAGACAACTTTTTACAAGCCTGTACTCAAATCCACAGCAGAGCGGTGGCGTAGAGCTGCACCGGAAGATTTCGAATTCACGTTGAAGGCATGGCAACTGATTACCCACGAACCACGCAGCCCTACCTATCGTAAGGCGAAGCTGAAGATAGATGCGAGTAAAGTATCCAGATATGGACTATTCAGACCTACAAAAGAGGTCTTTGAGGCATGGTCAGCAACAGAAGAGATAAGAAGAGCTCTGGACTCCAGGATCGTGGTATTCCAATCACCCGCAAGCTTTGTGGAGAGTGCCGAGCACATAAAGAACATGCACGACTTCTTCCACTCGATAGAGATAGACCACGGTGATACAATAATGGTATGGGAACCGCGGGGCGAATGGAAGAGGAGCACAATAAGTACGATCTGTGAAGAACTGAACCTCGTGCATTGCGTAGACCCGTTCGCAGATCAGCCTGTGAGTGGTACCGATTTCGGCTATTTCAGGCTTCACGGCTCACCACCGGGAAGAAGGATGTATCATTACTCCTACACAGAGGCTGACTTACAATTCCTGTACGAGCGATGCAGGTACTTCTCTCAGGTCTATATCCTCTTCAATAACTACACGATGTTCGATGATGCACTGAAATTCAAAGCAATGACAATGATAAAACGCTGGGAATAGGATAGATAACTTCGTTTGATCATCATTTCAGGGCAACTCCTACTGCCCGCTTTATCAATCGCTCTATCTCACTGACCTTCTTCTCCATCGGACCTCGCTTGTCTGGTATCTCTACGATGATCGGTGTAACTCCCCGCTTATTCTCATTTATCGCTCGTATCTTATTTCGAACGCGTGTTTCTGCCGCAAGCCGCTCATTTATGATTATAAGGACAACTCCATCCTCACTCACCAATTTATTAAGTAGATTAAGTGTCTCATTCTCCTTCTCTTCCTCATTCTGCGACACTTCATACACAGCTTGCACACCCGCAAGTCGGAATCCAATGGCTGTTTCCCGATCACCAATCACTGCGATCATTCTTTGCGATCATGAAATAGAACTTTAACTATATCTTCCCTCAGTTCAGGGTAGAAACGCTTCATCCGCTCTTCGAACGTGTTGTTCACTTCTATCTTGCCGTCACTTCTCCTCACTATCACACCCCCTGCCGTCTTTATCTTCTCCTCTGATAACCTCACTTCTCCACCTGCCTCACCTGATACCTCCTTAAGCATGTCCTCTGTCACAAATTGAGCATCCTCAGCACTGAGTACCACTTCCAGTTCACTGCTACTACGTTCACTACCTGCTGTAATACTCAATGCAGCATCCTTAATCAACCCAGCCAAGATGCTGGGATACGACTTACCCTTGAAGCCCTCCTTCTTCACATGCTGTACTCGCTTCAATGCCTCTTCTAAAGCCCGTTTTATTGCTTTCTCCTCTACATCCCATCTGAACTTCTTAGCATCCAGCCTCTTTGCTCTGATGATTCTATCCTTATTCTCAGCCGCTTTTCGACGCTCTGTTTCAATAAATCGCTTCTTTCGCTCCTCTATATCCGCCTTCGCGTTCTTAATCCGGTTCTCCACCTGCGCTCTCGCTTCTCTCAATATCCGCTCCTGCTCCTCTCGCGCTTCCGCCTTTATCCGCTCCACTATCTCTGACGCACCCACATGCATCACCTACCTTTCCACCTGCTTATTTAACCCCAGAATTCTTACCAGCACAGCATCCACCGCATTCTCCAACCTCGATTCGGCGATTGCACGCAACTTCTCTGCCTCCTCCTTCGCTTCTCTCAGTATCGCTTCCCCCTCTTCCTCACCCTCCTTCGTATATTTATCTGCTATCTCCTTCGCTTTCCTCTCCATATCCTTGCTCGCCTCTGCTTCCAGTTTCTTCAGCTCATCCTCTGCTTCCCTGATCATACCTGCAGCTTCTTCCTTCGCCCCTTCTATCTGCTTCCTTGCTTCTTCCTCCGCTTTTTTTATCTCTTTTAGCGCTTCTACCGCCATTACTCTTAGATTCATGAGTCTCTTATTCCATTATAAAGCTTTCTCATTTCTTTCCCCGATCATGATTATGATTTATAATAGTAATCACAAGATTTTAGTAGGTGTGGAGAGTGGAGCTGGAAGATTTACCCGGTGTTGGTCCTGCGATAGCTGAGAAGCTACGTGAGGCTGGTTTAAATTCTCTGGAAGCAATTGCAGTGACGTCACCTGCGGAGTTAGTAGCCACTGTGGAGATAGGGGAGGCGACAGCAGCGAAGATAATAAATGCAGCACGTGAAGCTGCGGATATCGGTGGGTTTGAGACCGGGGACAAGATATTAGAGAGGCGAGAGAGCATTGGCAAGTTGACCACAGGCTCTAAAGCTCTGGATGCATTACTGGGTGGTGGGCTTGAGACGCGCGCTATGACCGAGTTCTATGGTGAATTTGGAAGCGGGAAGACACAGATAGCACATCAACTCGTTGTAAATGTCCAGTTAGCGCCAGAGGAGGGGGGTTTAAGCGGTTCCGCCATCATGATTGATACCGAGAATACCTTCAGACCGGAAAGGATAAAGGATATGGCAGAAGGTGTTGGGCTTGATTTCACAGAGGTATTAAAGAATGTACATGTTGCTCGTGCTTATAACTCAAATCATCAGATACTACTCGTGGATAAGGCGCAAGAGCTCGCAGATGAATTGAAAGAGACTGAAAAGCCAGTTCGATTATTGATAATCGATTCCGCGACCGCGCATTTCAGGAGTGAATATGTGGGCAGAGGAACGCTCTCTGAGCGTCAGCAGAAGATAAATAAGCATCTCCATGACGCTCTCAGGTTTGGAGACCTGAACAATGCGGTGGTGATGATAACGAACCAGGTGCAGGTGAGACCCGACGCCTTCTTCGGCGATCCTACGAGACCTATCGGTGGACATATCGTTGGGCATACCGCCACTTTCAGGATATATCTCCGTAAATCCAAAGGGGAGAAGCGAATAGCGCGTCTGGTTGACTCGCCCAATCTGCCAGAGGCGGAAGCGGTCTTCTCAGTCACTAAATCAGGAATACGGGATTGAATAACGGGATTGAATAAGCGATGAGTGATTAATTGAAAAGAAAAAGGAGTAAGATAACGCAGAGAGTACAGAGTATCAACGAACGCAACTTTCTTTTTTACTCATGGTGCACGATACTTACTCCCCCAATTCCATCTCCTCTTTGCAACTCTCGCATACCATCAAACCATCTTTCATTACCAGATCGTTGGAGAAGCAACCACATTTCTCGCATATCCCCTGTCCGATTCCTTCTCCTTCGCTCTCCTGCCCTATTATATCACGCTCTACATGCATCTCAATCAAATCCGCCAGGATCGAATTCATCTGCGAAGAAACCGCGAGTATATCAACATCAGCCACAATTCCCACCAACTTCCCATCCTCTATTATCGGCAACTTCCTTATCTTCTCCGCTGCCATCTTCTTCGCGATATCCGAAAGACTGTCATTTGGCGAACCGGTTATCAAAGGTGAGGTCATCACATCCTTCAGTTTCACAGTGCTCGGCGTTGTGTCCTTACTCACAAGTTCATTGATTATATCCCCCTGCGTTACTATACCCACCGGATGACCACCGTTATTTAACACAACTATGCTATCTACATCATACTTCCTCATCAGTTTCGCCGCTTCCCTGACGTTCATATCTTCATCTCCTGTCACCACCTCGCGCACCATTATATCCCGCAGCGGTATGTCTGTCTCCATCTATCCTCACTTAATAAATAATTGGATTAATAAGATAAATACTACCAGGTGCGGAATGAAATACGTGCTTTTAATAGGAGATGGAATGGCTGATTATCCTATCCCTGAGTATGACGGCAGGACGGCTCTACAAATTGCGTCTACTCCTAACCTCGATTTCATTGCTACCGAAGGAATCTGCGGCATGGTAAGAACAATTCCACCTGGTATGGAGGCGGGTAGCGATATTGCCACTCTCTCGATTCTGGGCTATGACCCCGCGCGGTATTACACAGGGCGGGGACCACTGGAAGCGATGGGGATGGGTATACCGCTCGATGAAGGAGACATAGCCTACCGATGCAACCTTGTAACTGAGTCTGAAGGTAGAATCGTGGATTACAGTGGCGGACATATATCGAATGACGAAGCGAAGGAGTTGATAAAATCGCTCAATGCGGAATTTGAAAAAGAAGGAATAATCTTCTATCCTGGCGTTAGTTATAGGAACGTTATGGTCATGAAAGGGGGAGATGAAGGTGAGGGTGGCGCACCTCCACACGATATTATTGGTGCACAGGTTGATGCGGAATTACCCGAGAGCGATTTGTTGAGGCGTATTATCCTCACTTCGAGGCAGATACTTGACAATCATGATGTAAATATGAGGAGAACAGCTCAGAATAAGAACAAGGCGAATATGGTCTGGCTCTGGAGCGGTGGAAAGAAACCGATAATGCCTGAGTTCAGAGTGATGTACGGCGTGACTGGTGCGGTGATTTCTGGTGTTTATTTGGTTAAGGGTGTGGCGCGATGTGCTGCTCTGGATGTGATAGATGTGCCCGGTGCCACGGGCTATATAGATACAAATTATGAGGGCAAGGCGGAATATGCATTACACAGCCTGAATGAGACCAATTTTGTACTCGTTCATGTGGAAGCGCCAGATGAAGCGGCGCACAGCGGCGACATCGTGCAGAAGGTGAAGGCGATAGAGGATTTCGATGCCCGTGTGGTGGGAAGAATATTGTCTGGTTTAGAATCAGAATATGCAGATGTGGGCTATAAGATATTAGCTCTGCCCGACCATTACACGCCGGTGTCCCTGAAGGTGCATACAAAAGAGCCTGTACCCTTTGCCCTCTACGATTCCCACGCTTCTACCCGCCACCAGGATACTGGTATTGGTACTGATATCAGTAGTATTGGATTTGACGAGCTATCAGCGAGCAAAAGCTCTCTGCGGCTCGATGCACAACGGCAGGATTTGATGCGCTATCTCTTCCACTGACTTCTTATTTCTATCTTTTATTACTTACACTTAGCCTTACACTTTTATTCTTAATTCCCTTTTCATCCCTCTTATCAACTGCTTCAACGCACTCAGTTCCTCCTTAAAATTCTCCGGCTCCATCATTATCGCTGGCATCTTCGGGTTCTTAAATTTCAGCGCTTCCGTCTGACATACTCGATCACAAACACCACAGCAAGTACAGCTATTGTAATCAATGACCGATTTCTTATTCACCATCTCGATTGCCTCCTCTGGACATACCTCCGCACATTTACCACAACCTACGCATTTCATCGGGTCAACAACAGGAATCCACATCTTCTATTATTTCTAAGTAAGGAATAGTAATATGATAGTAGATTTTGTTTTCTTTTTCTCAGGAACTCTTTAGCAAGTTTAATAAATACTGGTTTTGGTTCTGCTGGTTCGGCCAAACGCATAATAGCTCTCTCCTCTCCCGGGCGCTCCTCCTTGGGTTCGTATGCCCTGCTTCTCCTGAACCTGAACCAGTCAAGAGCTTGTTTTTGTATCTCTTTTATCTCGTATTCGCTTTCCACAACCACCACGGGTCTTTTAATATCAAAGAACAAATCACGATATGCCAAGCAAAGACTCTTTTGCAACAAAAAGTTCAAAATGTATAACCTGATAATAGATATAATAGATGTCATGTCGGGATAGCCAAGTGGTCTAAGGCGGTGGGTTGCTAACCCACTTCCCCTTACGGGGAGCGAGGGTTCGAATCCCTCTCCCGGCGCTTATGTTCCTGTTCCGCCCAATCATAGCCATATATGAGAAGATACTGAAGCGAGTGGTCCTGAATTCCCCGATTGCTGTGAATCATATCCTTCTTGTTCTGGATGAGAGTGATCTTCTACCAGAAGGAGAAGGACAAATATCTATATCTGATAATACAACCACGAAAGGCCTGGAACGACTGAAACATTTCATCAAATGGTGCGATGCGTTAAAGATAGATGTTATAAGCATCTATATAAGTATAATTCGTGAAGGAATGGGCAAGAGGTTGCTGGATGCGGTACACGAACACCTAAGAGAAGCTGTAATCTCGGTGTTGAGCGATGAAGAGGCTTCTATTGCCGTATATACCGGTTCTTACGCGTTTGCCAGGTTCATTAACGATAACGGAAGAGCAGGGGTAAAGAAGATAAATGTCTCTATTGGCATGGGTGGGCGAAGCGAATTGACGAAGGCGATAAGGGAGATAGCAAAGCATGTGGAGAGCGGAGAGATAGAGCCAGACGAGATAGATGAAAAGATGATAGAAGCCAACCTGATATTCAAATCGGAACCCGACCTTGTTATCAGGTCTGGTGCTACGCGTTTAACTGATTTTCTGATATGGCAATCGGTCTACAGTGAGTTCTATTTCACCGATGTGAACTGGCAGAATTTCCGAAAAGTAGACTTATTCAGGGCTGTTCGCGATTTCCAGTGGCGAGAACGTCGTTTCGGACGATGAACTGAGAGTGAGAGATGATAAGGGGATTCAAATGGACAGGTCTGGATACGGTAATGGAAATAGAGAGAGGCATTCCAGAAATCGCCTTATAGTAGGTTCACTTTCTCATACTACGCATCAGCGTACCGGAATAACTTCCTCGTATATCTGGTTGAGAACAAGATTGTGGCTTACATCATCTTCTGTTCCGATGGTCATATAACCTCTATCGCGGTAAAAAGGCATACAGACGGAGAGGTATAGGCACCATGCTTGTTAGCGAGGTATTAAGGAGAACGGGGGATATGCAATGGTGGAATTGTGAGCGCATCAGGGATTCTCTCTGCATACGATAATCCCGAAGTATTACAGTGATGAAGATGCCCTTGTGATGACCCGAATGCCGATGCCAGATTGAATCCTTTTATTTTTGTAATGTCCTCTCTAAACTATACCATGAGTATGATAGAGAGAACGTTCTTGATGATAAAACCAGAAGGTGTGGAGCGAGGACTGATAGGGGAGATAATAGGACGATTTGAGCGTAAGGGTTTCAAAATCCTGGCGCTGAATCTCACGAGACTGAGTAGAGAGCAAGCAGAGAGGCAATATGAGGAGCACAGAGGCAAAGACTTCTTCAACGACCTCGTTTCTTACATCTCCTCGGCTCCTGTTGTCACATTTGTCATCGAGGGAGAGAACGCAATAGCAATTGCGAGGGAGATGGCAGGCGCGACCGATCCCGGACAAGCCAGACCCGGTACTATAAGGGCGGACTATGGAATTGACGTACAGAGAAACGTGATACATGCTTCAGATTCTGAAGAGTCAGCGAGGCGAGAGATAGCACTCCATTTCGGTGACCTTATAAAGGAATGATGAGTAGACATCCAGTATAGTATAGTATCCAATGAAGCAGATAGCATTTTATGGAAAGGGAGGGGTTGGTAAGTCAACAGTGAGCTCCAACATCGCCGCCGCACTGGTCGAACGTGGCTTATCTGTATTTATGATCGGCTGTGACCCAAAACATGACTGTACAATGAATTTACGTGGTGACGTTGAGATACCGACAATTCTCGACCTCCTGAGGGAGAAAGGAATAGAGCAAGTGGGTCTGGAAACGTTGATAACAGGTAAGAGAATCGAACTCGATGAGATCATCCATAGGGGCTATGGTGGAATCTATTGCGCTGAGTGTGGAGGTCCAAAACCTGGCTTCGGATGTGCGGGCAGGGGAGTTATTGTCGCTATAGACCTGCTCAAGAGGTTAAATGCCTTCAGTATACTGAAAACAGATGTAGTAATTTATGATGTGCCCGGAGATGTGGTATGTGGTGGTTTCGCAATGCCACTGCGTAAGGGTCTGGCTGATGCGGTGTATATAGTAACATCATCGGATTATCTTGCTATATATGCCGCTAACAATATATGCAGGGGCATAAGTGAGTTCGCAAATAAAGGTGGCTCACCCCTGGGTGGTATCATCTACAATGTCAGGGGTATACTCGATGACGAGTCGGTTGTGCGGGATTTTGCAAGAGAAGTAGGCTCTCGTGTCGTTGGCTGCGTGCCAAACGCGCATGAAATTGCAGAAGCGGAGATAGAGGGCAAAACTGTGATTGAGAAATCGCCGAAGAGCGATATTGCTGACCTGTTTCGTGAGTTGGCAGTTCGGGTGTACACAAACCATTTAACTTCAGTGCCCAGACCTCTGCCTCCTGATGAGATGAGGCACTTTGGACAGTTAATAAGGAAGAGAACAAGAGAGAAATATATAGATGAATGAAATAATTAACGTGGAAATTTTTTATTTATCGCATCCAATTAATAGATAATAGAGGGAGGTAACGAGAAGATATGTCAGAGTATGAATTAAAAGATGCTGAGGATCTCATTGCTGGCATAGAAGTGAAGAATACAGAGGAGGTAGAAGTACCAAGATTACTGATAGACCAGGTACTGGGGCAGGAGCATGCAGTGGAAGTGATAAAGAAGGCAGCGAAGCAGAGGAGGCATGTGATGCTGATAGGCACTCCTGGCACTGGCAAGTCTATGCTGGCGAGCAGTATGGCTGAGTTACTACCCAAGGAGGAGCTACAGGATATCCTCGTATATCCAAATCCCGAAGATAAGAACATGCCAAAGATAAGGGTTGTACCCCGCGGTAAGGGTAAAGAGATAGTGGATGCGCAGAAGCAGGAGGTGCAGAAGCGTATTCAACTGCGAAATACTTTCCTCATGTTCACCTTCTTCCTCATCATGGGGCTTGGTCTCTTTTATGCATTAAGACCAGGTGGTAACATAAGCACCTTCTTCTGGGCTGTTATTGCTGCTGCTGTTGTTCTGCTCGTATTCAGATGGATGATGCCAAAGGAGGAGGCGATGATTCCAAAGCTGCTTGTATCCAATTATGGGCGTGAGACAGCCCCATTCGTTGATGCTACCGGTGCCCACGCGGGAGCTTTACTCGGCGATGTCCGGCATGATCCCTATCAGTCAGGAGGACTGGAGACACCCGCGCACGACAGGGTGGAAGCTGGTGCCATTCACAAAGCACACAAGGGGGTGCTCTTTATTGATGAGATTAACACGCTCAGAATAGAATCGCAGCAGAATCTACTCACAGCAATGCAGGAGAAGGAATATCCGATTACGGGTCAGTCAGAGCGTAGTTCTGGTGCAATGGTGAAGACCGAGCCAGTACCCTGTGATTTCATTATGGTCGCAGCAGGGAACCTGGATGCCATTGCGGGGATGCATCCCGCTCTTCGTTCCCGAATCAAGGGTAATGGATATGAGATATACATGAAAGACACAATGGAGGACACGATAGAGAACAGGAGAAAACTTGTCAGATTCATCGCCCAGGAGGTGAAGAAAGACCGGAAGATACCACACTTCGAACTGAGTGGAATAGCAGAGATAATAAGGGAGGCAAGGCGGAGAGCGGGTAGAAAGGGGCATCTTACCCTTATCCTCCGGGATCTCGGAGGGCTGGTACGTGTTGCAGGTGATATCGCGCGTGCGGAAGGCGCAAAATACGTTACTGGTGAGCATGTATTGAAAGCGAAGACGATGGCAAGGTCGGTAGAGCAGCAGGTAGCAGATGAATACCTGGAGCAACGGAAGGATTACAAATTGTTCAAGACCGAGGGCTATGAGATAGGCAGGGTAAATGGTCTTGCAGTGGTAGGTGATACCGGGGTAGTGCTGCCGATTATCGCGGAAGTTACACCCGCTCAGTCGAGGGAAGAGGGCAAAGTAATTGCAACCGGTAGGTTACAGGAGATAGCACAGGAAGCGGTTCAGAATGTATCTGCAGTCTTCAAGAAATTCACAGGTAAAGATATATCCAGGAAAGATATCCATATCCAGTTTGTAGGTACCTATGAAGGCGTGGAAGGTGATTCTGCTAGCATATCCATTGCTACCGCCGTTATATCCTCTCTTGAGAATATCCCGGTTAATCAAAGTGTAGCCATGACTGGCTCGCTCTCCGTACGAGGCGATGTATTACCCGTAGGAGGAATAACGCAGAAGATAGAAGCAGCTGCACAGGCAGGTATCCGTGAAGTCCTGATTCCCCAGGCGAATCTCAATGATGTGCTTATTGAGGAGCGCTACAAAGATAAGGTAAAGGTGGTACCGGTATTGACAATAGAGGATGTACTGGAGCATGCACTGGTGGGTAAATTGAAAAAGAAGTTCATAGAAAAGATTAAAAGCTTCACCACTGGTGTGGAAATGAAGATCCCCGAGGGGGTTGTTGAAAAACGAATAATCAGGCATTGATTTAATGTGATGAGCGAAGCGGAGTAGAGTATTCGTATTCTTTCATCTATTCACAATGCCCGAACCTCGTCAATCCCTATTCGTTCGAGGAAGATGGATAGCAGATTCTGTCTGTAGTTCGTATATGCAACCCCATCAGGGAGTGCAATAGCTATTTTTCGATCTGATAACTTCGGATATGCATCATTGAATACCTGTCTGGTTTTATCGATCCATGCCGGCAGCTCTGATATTATAAATACCACCGGATCATTGCGCCACTCTCTGACATCATACCTGGATAGGGTATCGGTAATGACCAGATACAGGCTATTGCGGTCTATAAGCATATCACCGGTGATGAATAGAAAATCTTCGTTCATCTTAAAGCCACTGAAGTACCCACTTAGCTTTTCTATATCCCCTTCTGGCATCTCAGCCAGAGTAGCAGCGATATCCTTCCATTCCTTGGATTCCCTCTTCGATATCCCTATGAGTGCCATGATCACATCTTCCACACGCTTGACGATGGGCATCTGAAAGAGCTCTTTCTCTCTGATCTCTAACAGCATTTCCCTGGCACGCATCAGTTCGTCCTCTTTCTGATTGTACATCCACAAGAATTCATGCCCTCGTTTCTGTCCATAGATACAGAGGTTATCAGCGATGAACTTCTGCTCCAGTGTATGGAATACCGAAGAAGAGAACCACTCTGATATCTCCTTCTCTATCAGCCAGTACTGTGTATAGCCCGGGATTCCATGTATACTCACCTTCAGTAGCAACTCGATCATCTTTATCGCTGCTTTATCCCCTGCTTTTATCATAGCATCGAGATAGCCCGATAGCGGCTGAGGCATCGGTACAAAACCGGACGCCACTTCATCGAAGACGGTTTCATAGCCTGGGCGGCAGATATACTCATCAAAAGGTCCACGACCCAGTACCTTCTTCCTCCTCAACGCTCTCAATAGCATCCTGCAGTCACCACCACGCAAAGCACTGAAGTTCCTGGCAAGTGCCTCTTCTGAGGAATACTCCTTCAACTGATATGTAAGTCGCAGCAGCGTCTTTATGTCCTCACTACCCTCTGCCAGTTTCAATACCTGATTTCTGTATTCTTCCGGAGTCATCCTTACTCTCATCTCCTTCTTCATCTCTACCTTCATCTCCTTCTTACCCTCCTAACAGCCGCTCAACAAAGCTATTGGCATCAAACTTCTCCAAATTTTCGTAGCCCTGACCAGTACCAAGGAATATTATAGGTTTAGAGGTGGAATGAGCAATGGAGATAGCAGCTCCTCCTTTCTCGTCTATATCCACCTTTGTCAGTATGGTGGCATCAATTCCGATGAGTTCATCGAATCTCTTCGCACGTTCAACTGCGTCATTGCCCGCAACCGCCTCATCCACAAAGACCACCATGTCCGGATTCGTTACACGGCATATCTTCTTCAATTGCTCCATTAGATTCACCGATGTATGCATCCTTCCCGCGGTGTCTGCGAGAACCACATCTATTCTATTTGCCTTTGCATATTTCACCGCATCATAGACGACCGCCGCGGGGTCTGCACCATACTGATGCTTTATCACCTTCACCCCTAACCTGGTTGCATGTTCCTCTATCTGCTCGGTTGCACCAGCCCGATAAGTATCCGCAGATGCAATAACTACCGAATGCCCGGCATAGAGTAATCTCTTCGCAACCTTCGCTATGGTTGTCGTCTTACCTGTGCCGTTTATACCAACAAAGGTGATATTAAGAGGTTTGTCCCCTGACTCAACAAATTCATCAAAATCAAGATTATCACAGGATAGAATCTTTAATAATGCATCTTTCAATGCATTTTTCACTATTTCTGTGGTATCCATGCCCCTCTTTACCTTCTTCCCCAATAAATTCGCCTTCACGGTAGAACTCAGTTCTTCCACCACTGCTAATGCGGTATCGCTCTCCAGGAGAGCTATTTCCAGCTCTTCCAGGGACTTACTCAGGTCTTTCTCGTCCAATATCGTCTCACCGCTCAGCGTCGCCTTCCCTTTCTCTATTATTTTCTCCTCAACGACTTTGGAGAAGCGCCTGAGCTTGTTCTTCAACCGCTCAAACATTTCGTTAAACTAATTATAGTAGCGGTGAAATAAAAATCTAAGATAGATGAAATGGCGTCAGTGTCACAAGAAAAAATAAAAAGGGGCTATATCTCTTTACCCCCCTTATTCTCAATTCCTATCTATTTATTCCACAGCCTCTATAATGTCCTCTCTCTTCACTGTCTTTCGCCCCGCATGCTTGGCGAGACTTACTGCTTTCTTAGCTATCTTCTCCGCTTCTTCTTCTAATATCTCTACCAGCGCTACACTCGCCTCTTCACTTACTCTCTCTGCTCCTGCTTTCCTCACTAATCTGGTTATAGGTGCAATAGGCAGTTCAGCCATTTTCATCACCATGATTACGTAATGGAAGGGTATATATAAGCTTTTCGGTTAGCCAACCTCTGCAATGTTATCAAAACCAATGTCCCAATGTCTTTTGTCCCGCATCTTCAAAAGATGAGGTATCATAACCAAAAACTTGCAACAACCTGTGTGCAACAGGTATTATCTGATGCTGAATATAATAAGCGATATCGACCTGATATCTCCTACCATCCGCGCATATCTCAGTTCCATGGCTCTCCTCTATTATATCCACCGGGAATGCGCGATCGCTCGTCTTTCCTCCCCCTTTTATTATTATGTATGGTATCTTCGAGCCGATATCGTAGTCGATAGAGGAAGCAGAAGCCAGAGCTCGCTCTGCCGCGATTACATGCGCCTGTTTCGTCTCATAACCATTTATCTTCCTTGTGAGAGTCTTATAGATTACAAGTTTACGGAGCGGTATTTTACCCTCTTTTAACTCCTTTAGCACAGCTTTAACATATTTCACGGCGGCTTCAGGGTCCTTTTCCCTCAATATCTGTTCTATCACTCTGGTCTGGACTTCCTTAGCCAGGTCACACCAGTCGCCCCGGCGCACTTCCAATCCGCGAACTACGATCTCGTCCCGATCTGTAAGTGCGGCATATCTCTTCTTCTTACCAGTGAAGAAAATGGCTTTGAAGAAGTTCTGAATCTCGAGCTCAAGCGGGAATTCCCGGGATATGAGTTCTGAGACCTCCTTCGCCTTCGCCAGCAGAGTATCCCTGTCACTACCTGGTAATTTCACAAATATACTATCAGTATCTCCATAAATGACCTTCAAGCCGAGCTCTTCTGCAAGATTCACAGTGCGCTTGATGAAATACCGTCCCCACGCAGCGGTCGCCTCTGCACATTCGCGTTTATAAAATTTGGCAGCACTCCAGCCGGTATATCCATAGAAGCTATTAGTAAGGATCTTGATACTCTGCTGCTGTATATCAAGCAACCGGTATTCCGGAGATTCCTTGTTATATCGCTTCATTTCAGCTTTTAGTCGCCTTCGTCGGGCAATCAGATCGCTCATAATGCGCTTAAAGAAACCATCAGGCTCTTTTCTGAATGCATGACCAACCTCGGGCGCGATAAAGACGTCCTTGACCGCTCCCGACTCCACAAAGGTATCGGGCGAGATATTGAAGGAGATCATGATGGAGGGGTACATAGCAGAGAAATCGAGAGCAATGACATTCTCATGCAAGCCCTTCTCTGGAGGGAGAACGAACCCCCCCTCGTAAGTCTTCTCACTGCCACGCTTCGGAGGTACAAGTTCCCCCCTCTTGAACGCTTCAGCAGTGAGAAAAGCCTCCACCTGGCGCCCTCTACCCATCTTCGCCAGCTCGTCCAGAGGATAGCCAACCATCCTGGCAAGTTCAATCTGGAGCGGTAGCATCTTCTTTGCTATACCCAGTGTGCTCACCGCATCTGCCTTCGCATACTCGTATAACAGGTGGCGTTCCGAGGGAGTGAACCAGCAGTGGGTGATCTCACGCGGTGATAAATTCACGCGCTTCTCTTTACTCATAACACCGAGATATTCGGCTACATTCTCCAGTGTCTTCACCTTCACAATGCCGAGGTCGCGTTTTACAAGTTTAAAGAGATCAACGTTCAATCTACCGGTGATGTTCACGCCGGGTAGCGCGCCCCCTCTCTCAAAATGTACAGTAGAGTTGTCTACGCCCAGGCGGAGGGGGATTCTATGCAGCCGCGCTCTCTCCCTTATGTACTGCCAGTCAAAGCTGTCTGAGTTGTAGCCAACAACTATATCTGGCTGGAACTCGGTTATGAACTGTAGAAAATCGGATATTACCCGTTTATCATCCCCTCTACTGTATTCCTCATCACTCATCACGAAGAGTCTGGATTTGAACCCACTGGAGTCGGAGCTGAGGTCAGGACCAGGGTCAGAGTCAGGGCTCGTGTATGCCGTGGATATAATAATGATGGGATCCTTCTTGGGCGAAGGCATACCGCCCGCAGAAGCAGCCATCTCGCAATCGAAAGCAAGGAGCTTAAACGCAGACAATCCACACCCGCCTCCTATGCTCTTCACTTCTGTGGCGATTATACCTTCAGAATACCCCAGGTCTATCCTTTCTCCTTCCACACTCAGCATATCGAAAGGTCTCAATTGGTGGTCTATAAGATATCGAATTGTAAACAGAATATCCGCTTCCAGCACCATAAGACCAAGCTTCCGCACCTCCTCACGCAATATCGGAACATGTCTGGGATGCGAAGTGAAGACTTTCAGAACGGTATGACTCACACCGAGCAGCTTCCGCTGACACAATTCCACACGCTTGACCCCTATCGGCTCCTCACCTGCATTCGTGAATACGCGAATAGACTCTATAAGCTCCTTCTTGTCTTCTATATCATCCCTATACGAAGTCAAAGTTGAATCATGGGCGAGCGCATAGAAATAAGGCTCGAAACTACTATCCAGAGCAACGAAATTATCGCCTTTTTCTCCTTTACTCTTACACCATAATCTTATCACGGGTTTCCCATCTTGCGTTAAGTAATCTATATCAAATAGAAAACCCACTCTCTTCTCCATTTGCTTTCAAATAATCTTTTGATATAATATTTTAAAATTTGAATTAGCGTTAGATTATTTCAAAAGGACTCAGGGGGATGAAGACCATTATTATAGGTGGTGGTAGAACGGGGAAAGAGCTTGCTGCTCGGTTACCGGATTCAGTGATAATAGAGAAGAATCCGGAGAAGAGAGAGAAACTGGAGGGATTGGAGGGTGTGGAGGTGGTTATAGGGGACGGTTGTGATGAAGAGTTATTAAAGCGTGTGGGTTTGAAGGATGCCGGTACTTTTATCTCCGTCACGGGCGATGATGATGTGAACTACCGTGCGGCAGCAATTGCGAAGCGATATGGAGTTCCGCGTATAATAGTCCGCGTAGAGGACCCGGAGGACAGAGCGCGTTTTCAGGATCTGGGTGTTGATTATGTCATGTTCCCAACGAAGATGATGGCAAATCTCATTGTGGATCTGATGCACCCACGGAAAGATGATATAGATGTGCCATTCAAGAAGATCCTCGTCCCGATTCTGGATGATAACACAGTGAAGAGGGCTTTCAAAGAGGCTTTGCTCGTTGCTTCAGTTGCAAGGGCGGAGATAACCGTTATCTCTTCCCCTGATATAGAACGAGAGACAATGGAGTTGCCAGCGAGGGAGATGGGTGTCAGTCTAAGGATTTTGAAGGAGGATGAGCGGCTGAGGGATATAATAAAGCGACATCTCCACTATCGTGGTTGCATAATAATAGAGCGAGTGAAGGAGCATTTGTATTATCCCGATTGTATAATAATAGACCAGGAAGAACTTGGATTTATGGATAGATTACTCGGACGGGGTATAGTGCTGAAACTGATAAAATGTGCTTCCCGACCAGTGCTGGTAGCGAGGACATTCAGATACTATGAGCAAATACTCGCTATTTTAGATTCTTCTGTGGTATCAGAGTCGGTTGGCAGGTACTCTCTTCTATTAGCCCATCTCTGTGATGCCAGCCTGCATCTACTCATCCTTGAGAATATACCAGAGGTGGTGGAGTGGATAAAGAGGAGTGGAGAGAAGGCTAATGTAGAAATAATAGAAAATTGGGTGGAGGGGAATCCAATGATAGAGGTGGTGAGGGAGGTGAAGAGTGGTAAATACCAGCTCGCGGTTATACCATGGAAGGGTACCGGTGTTATCAGGGCTGACCTGATAAAGAGGATAATAAACTGTGCACCCTGCTCGGTATTAACCGTTGTATGAGACGATGATTATAAGTCCATATATTCTCCTGCTGGCGATAGCTGGCTTTGCATTCGTAATACCCATTCTATCGAGTAAAATAGGTGTCCCAGCGGTGGTTGGGGAGATAATCTGCGGTATTCTCCTGGGTTCTCTTGGCTTATCAGTTGAAGGTGAGGGGCAGATAATAATGGAGTTTTTAGCGAGCTTTGGGCTTATATTCCTGATGTTTCTCGTGGGTATGGAGATAGATTTCTCGATTGCTGAGACGCAGGGTCCGAAGTCTTTCATCATTGGATTCTTTGTATTCCTCACTACAATTGCCATTTCGGCATACATGATGTCAAGACTGGGCTATTTTGGCACCCAGTACCATCATAGGATATTTGCCGCACTGCTACTCTCGAGTTCCGCAGTTGGCTTGACGGTACCGACAATAAAGGAGCTGGGGATGCTAAAGACCGATTACGGTCAGACGATATTGATATCGGCATTCATTGCGGATTTCGCAACGGTATTGCTCATCACGGCATACACATTGTATCTAAAGAAAGGGTTAACAATGGAGATGTTCTTGATTGCACTTGTGTTCATCATCTTCTTCGCGGTGTATCAACTTGGTAAACTCGCGATATGGCATTATCCAGAGCGGCTATCAGCGTGGTTCAAGTCAGATCAGCCATCAGAGATAGGAGTGAGGGCTTCCTTTGCTCTGTTACTTGTTTTCGTTGCATTATCGGAGATAGCGAATGTGGAAGCGGTACTGGGAGCTTTTTTAGCTGGTGTTATGCTCTCCCTCCTCTTTCGCGGAGGTACGATACTGGAGCAGAAACTCTATGGCATCGGTTATGGATTCCTCATTCCAATATTCTTTATAAATGTGGGTATGCAGTTTGATATAGGGGCATTGACGAAGGGCGGGATTTATCTCCTCCCAATGCTCCTTATTGTTGCATTAACAGTGAAGATAGTGCCATCTTTCCTGCTCATTATATGGTATTCATTGCGGGAGAGCATAGCAGCGGGCATTTTGCTATCCTCACGGCTGAGTTTGATAATAGCGATGGCTGCTATTGGGTTGCAACTGCACCTGATAGACAAGGCGATGGAATCGGCAATCATATTACTCGCGCTGATAACGAGTATAATATGCCCTACAATTTTCAGACGGATGCACCGGCATTAGTTAACACGGTTGAGTTTACTGTGGAGCTTGAAATAGGAGTGCCTGAAATGAAAAGCAGCTGAGTGAAAAAATCTCGAAGTCTCGTGTAAAGAAAATTTCAGGTGGCTTTATTCCTTTTCTTTCTACTGCTAAATCAATATCGTTATTTGGTAGGGATAATAGTTTCGTTGGGTATTAACTCAAAGGAGGATTTACAGAAGATTGCTGAATGGTAGTCTGTGGATGGGGGCTGAGTGATCTTTTAAGTAAGTTAGACATCGTATTTTTTAAAACTAAGGAAGCAGATGACAATGAACAAACTTAGGCAGGTTCGGAACTACTCTCGCAATCTCTCGGATTGCTCGATGCTAACGCATTCGGACAACAAGCGGGTATACGGCTACGCTTCGCATAAATTTGCTATCTACAAGCTTTACATATCCCCAGAACTTTATATGAAAATGCCAGAACACGCCCTGGCATTTGGAAGTGCCCCATAATTATGATCATAACGCATGGCAGAACCTGGAGAAATGTTAAGAGTGCAACAGCAGAGGAGATTAGGAACCATCTTCTGGAACACGGTGGAATTGAAGAAGAGGTCAAGAGTGCCCCGGAAGCATGGCGGATTAAGTTCTCAGACTCCACTTTTACCTATTACAAGAAAGGCACGCTTTATAGCACACCTTCAAATTCTAACGATCCCGCAGTATTTGAAGCATGGGAATATATAGAGTCTTTAGCGGGCTCTGTTTATGTTCTCCCGACAAAAGATTTTCTTATAGGTTTGGACGAGACAGGGAAAGGAGAAGTTATAGGGCATACGATCCTTACTGGAGTGGTTTTCCCAAAAGAGATATTTAAGAGGGTTGATTTATTGGTAGCTACTGCAGACACAAAAAGAAGGCATAAGTTTGAGTACTGGGATGCAATTTTTAAAAATTTGGACCTTTTGAGAACCTCAGGATTGGATTTTATCATTGAAAAAGTCCCGCCATGGCATGTGGATAGATACAACCTGAACAAAATAATGGACGTTAGCTACCAACGAATCCTGTCTGTTTTATTCAGGAAAGCAGATGTGAGCCGTTGTAGAATTGTAATAGATGATTATGGGATTGGAGCTACACTTAGACGATTTTTAAATTTTTTAGCGAAGCAAGGCGCAGAAGTAATAGTGAGTAAGCATTCCGAGGACAAATATCTTGAGGCAAAAACTGCTTCTTTAATCTCTAAAAGGGTACGAGAAGCCGTCATAAAAGCAATCAATGAAAATCCGGAGTACCAAATAGATGGTTTATCAGTTGGCTCAGGAAATGCCGGTGATATACAAACATCAGAATGGCTCAAGAGATGGTATTCCACAAAGAGGCAATGGCCATGGTTCGTTAAGAGGTCATTTAAGAACGTCAGGGAGATAGAAGGGAGGAAAGGTGAACCAGAGAAGATAACACCACCGATTAAAGAAGAACTATTATCAAGAGAGTTTTTAGTGGAGTTTAACAGGGGGCATCTCTCTATACGATCACTTTCTCTTGTATGTCCACATTGTGGAGCGATAAACAAGGCGATCTCTTACGCTATATCTAAAGCGAAATGCCCTTCCTGTAACGAATTTATTGACGATGAAAGCCTGAGCCTAACTCTCAGATACTATTGTGGCTATATCGTACCGGATAGCAATATAATTATGCGTGGTTTATTATCAAAAGACCTCGAGAATGCGAAATTCTTTGAAGGTTTTACCATAGTCATTCCCCCTGTTGTTAGAAAGGAATGCGATACTCCTGACGGTAAGAAAGAGTTTGAGCGATTGGCAAAATTCACATCAATAGGGCGAATAAAATTAGAGACGCCGGGCAGAGTTGAGGATATTCCAGCTAATTTATCAAGCATCGAGCGAGATGAAAGGATTATAGAATATGTTTTGGAATACAACTCTATATTCATTACGGCTGACAACCAAATGAAAGCACAGGCGGTATCGAAAGAGTTATTCACAATTTTTGTATGAAGACCTTGGCGGGTTCTGGCACTTGGACTCGATCATGTCAACACTTCGGCTTACACCCAAATGCCTTCGCAACTTTTATAGGGATGCAATGTAAATTGTAACAAACGGGATTTAACTTAAACTTGAGTAAACGATTACATTATTACAGCTCTTTGAAGTTGAAAGTACCAGAGCTGGAATAACTCCCCATCCAACTTGTGGTTTGTGGTCCTCTCCAAACCTGAACGAATTTAACAATCTTCGTGAAGTATTTTAACCCCCCACCACCAAAATAACAGCCTTTGGACCTGGAATAAACCCATTTATAGTCCTTATCTTTTAAAACTACCCTCTTATACTTCTTTCTGAACCTATTAATATCCACCGTCAAATTGGTAGTATCTCCAATTATTATCGTTTTTACGATCTTTCGCTTTCCACACACGGCGTTTACGGTTCTCAACACCATAGCCACAAACTGATCGACTGTAAACCTGCTTAGAAGCCTGTAAACTCCTTTAACGATGCTTTAGCCTTTAATTCGCTTATTACGAAGGTTATATCTCTTTCAAAGCACATTGCGAGTATCACGACCTTCAACATCATTATAGCTTCATTTTTGATAGATTGGAGACTGATATAATGATCGTTTGTGAATGGTTGATGGAGGGGGTTAATCATAATATATTTCACCTTATCACCTATTTTCTTCTTGTTGAAGTCTTCCTTGCTTACAAAGTATGCTAAGGCTTCTCCTTTATCGATACCATTGATTGGATCTCTGGAATCTAATCTTATGGAGACAAGGTATTTGATATCAGAATACTCGCTCTTCATTTTATCTTCCAACGATTTACTAATAAAAGTGTTGTTATCCTTTTTGGGAAAGAATTCTCCGTAACTCTTATCTTTTAATAAAATCCATGATCTGTTGTCAATCATCCTATTAACCAAGATTGTATATGATGTATCTCCCTTTAGCCCCGTTATCACTTTATGGTCAACAGTGCCTTCGACAATAATAGGGGATGAGGCAGATTTATAAACTAACGAACATGCTATGACTACTACGAGAATCAGAATACTGAAATGTAATCTCTTATTTTTCATCATGATTTATCACTCCTTTCCTTTTTATGCGAAGTTTCACCTCTCATTTTGTCACAAGTTTTAGTGTCAACTATAGAGCCAATCAGTCCTGCAACTAATAATACAGTGAAAGAAGCGCTATATTCTCTTAAGAATCCTCCGGCCAAAGCACATGGTATAGATATGAGCCATATGTAAAATGTAGTTTTCCTCCATTTATTTTTAAACATTTTTCACCTCCTCCTATTAATCGGAGAAATTTCACCTGACGGTTTGCGGATAAAAGAAGAACTGCGACAGCAAACTTTGGAAGGAGCTTCGGCTCGAAATCTTTTATCTGCTGTTATATTCCCTAAGCGTAAGCAAAGGTTAAGGATTGCATGCACCCGTAGAAGTCCGCCAGAACCTCTTAAAAGATCAATCATTCTCATCAAATATAAACAACTCCTCAATTGTTGTGTTCAATACTTTGGCTATTTTATATGCAAGTTTAAGGGATGGATTATACTTACATTTCTCCAAGAAAACGATAGTCTCTCTTCTAACCCCTACTTTTTTTGCTAACTCTTCTTGAGTGAGATTGTATCTTGCTCTATATTCTTTGATCCTCGTTTTCATTTCAATCCCTTTCTAGAAAAGTAGAATCTCAATAGAAACCATGAGTAGATCCCAATGAACAAGGAGATCTCATACATTTCTCTCAAATTCACCCTAAGTATCCCATAAAAATTAATCCAAAAAATGATAGATAGAGATAGAACAGTTATCCAGAAGGCATAATGACCTGCCTTATCGTTTATCCTTTCTATCCTCTCATCGATAATAGTTTCTGTCTCCGATTTCCTTGCATAGTATATATTTGAAATAAGCAGAAGAACTCCTGCTAAGATCAGTCCACCTCCTAAAGGATAAATTTTAAATAGCCAAAACAAAACCCCAATAAAAACCATTGAAATGCCAGCATAAAACCCGGTTTTATTCTTTCTTCCTCTCATTTTTTACCTCATCTATTATAGACTTTTCCTGCGATAGTATCCATATAAAATCATGTAAAGGATCAGCAAAGCACATGCCAAAAAAGCTAGGGTATAACCGACCTCTGTATACCTATTCAATGCTAGCAATGTCGTACTTATCAGGGCTGCCGCAGTTACAAAAACCTGAAACACCATCCTCGAGGCTTTCTCACTTATTCTAATTACTCTCTCATCCTCCATAACTTCTGTAACTTTCTTCCTTCCTAAAGCAATCAGAACGATTCCAATAGCAAAGGCAATTACTGGCAACAAAGCGTTTCTCACTGACACTCCATATCCAACGACTGCTCCCATCGCAGCACAAATCAAAGCTGCGTACACCACAAATTTTTTTCTTTCCATTTTACCCCTTAGGTTAATTTATTCTAACTTTATGTTAGAAATATATAACGCCGAGGTATTTAAACCTTTCGATTACCCTCCACGATTCGTTACCTTCGCGCCGGAAGAGTCAAGATAAACCACCACCTCTTTGTCCTTATAGGAAATCAAGGTCTTTTTATCACTATAGCGACTTTGTTTACTCGTCTGCAAATGGTGGTATAGTCAGGCACATCAAAGCTGATAAGCCTGGATAAACCCCTAAGAAATCCTTTAAGCCCTCTGTAATCGGTGTTCAGCAACACATGTAAATACGCAAAAACACCGTCAGGCATTCATGATATACATATGGTGCGCCTAACCTTCCCTCTGTTATAATTTCTCTAAATCTTTATCCCACGTTTCAATCAAATCCAGCGAAATACATACTTCTCCACGAGCTACAAGTTTCTCATTGTATTCTCTCCAGTTTCGCTTATCTTCATATTTCTTCCCCCAACGCTCTTTTCTCATAAATCATTCCATAGGAAAATATCTATGTTTATAGTTATGCAGCATAGCATATGAGACGGGGACACGACCCGTGCCTCCGGTATCAGCAAGAACTGTCGTTGCACATCAAACAATAACAAGCGAGTATGGACCCATGTTTGTCGTTAACTACTATAATGCTAGCATCTGGCTGGATGGATGGCTGGATGGAAATGATTCAACCATTTTAAAGGAGCAGGTGATACAGTTCTACAATAGAACTGGCGGTCCTTCTGGAAAGGTGATTTTGTACGGGGTAAGCGGGGGGTTGAAGATTATGACCCACCTCCTACGGGTTCTGATGGACTACTTGAATAACACATTGAAAACTGGCAAATATGAAGTGTGCTGTGATGACCCGAGTTATGGCTGCAATGTAACTAATATCACTGTCAGTTCCGTAGACTTGAAGTTAAAACTGCAAAAAGGGACCAAACCGTGAGCAAGGTTGCACAGGGCACTCCTATCAGGATAAAATTTACTGGTTTAGACCCGAAGGAGTACGATGGTGTTACGTTGAAAGTGACAGACCCAGTGGAAATCTACGGACGTGGAACATCCCCGACGGAAAAGTCTTCGAGAAGGTCAATATTTCTTATTGTATCTGTTTGCATCAAAAAAGAAAATGTGATAGAACTGTGAAAAATTCAAGCACAAGGATAGAGAATGGGCTAAATTATTTCCTTCTTTTTATAACAAAACGGAGATATTTTTATAGGTTCATTCTGTACAAATCCACAGCTATCTGTTTCTTATCGCGCTTATGGAACCAGAATCTCCTTCTCATGCTAAAAGAGGTGGGGAACCGTAAGATAGAAGCGGGATGTACAAAAGTTCTTAAGAATGGTTCACTACCTGCATTGTGTATGGTATATACAACCGATGCGATTTCAAAAGCCTTCCTCAGGAATGCTCTATCTGCGTGCCTGTTCTTGCGCTGAGCGCCGAAGGGGGGATTCATCACCACTGTGTCACCTCTTGCATGCAACGTTCGTACATCACATCGCCTGAATTCGACCTCAACACCCAGCTTCTGGCTGTTCTCTATCGCTACCTTTATCGCATTCCTGTCGCGTTCTATACCTATCACCTCTTTTGCACCCAGTAATTTCGCACCTATTGCCAGTATCCCATTCCCTGACCCCAGATCATAAACAGTACGATTTGCTATATCTCCGTGCAGGAAAGCGAGTATGAGCAATTCCGCAGCTAATGCAGGTGGGGTGCTATATTGCTCCTCAGCCACCGATGGATTCTCCACATCCTCTAACCGCTCCAGCAGAATCTCCAGTTGCTTCTTCATATCTACCCTAACTTTATACCTATAACACCTGTGTCTATATCTATCTAATTATGTATAGCGTATATTATGGAGTATTATAATAAGGAGATGAAGATAGAAGATAAGCATAGTGAGATATTGAAGATACTGGAAGAGAATGCAAGGCTGAGTGATAGGGAGATAGCGACTCTGGCGGGTTTGAAAGAATCGGAAGTGAAGAGCATCATTGAGGAGCTGGAGACTAAGGGAATAATAAGGAAGTACAAGGCGATAATAGACTATGAAAAAGCCGGTATAGAGGCAGTACAGGCATTGATAGATATAAAAGTCATACCAGAGCGGAGCACCGGTTATGACAACATTGCAGAGCGGATATCGAAGTTCCCAGAAGTGAAGTCAGTGCGGCTGGTCTCGGGCGAGTATGACCTCTCGGTGCTGGTGGCGGGAAAGACGATGCGAGAAGTTGCATATTTCGTTGCGGAGAAGATAGCGCCGCTTGAACAGGTTCGTAACACAGTGACGCATTTCTTATTGAAGACATATAAAGAGAATGGCGAGGTGTATGGTGAGGAAGAGGAAGGGCGTAGATTAAGAGTAACACTGTAAGGCTAAGGCTAAGATTA
>Ga0190304_1000084_pt1 | contig 40805 bp, 39 predicted proteins | sample 48700712_MG_FD_161670 | JGI IMG/M metagenome (GOLD analysis project Ga0190304, IMG submission 161670) | Hydrothermal vent sediment bacterial communities from Southern Trench, Guaymas Basin, Mexico - 4870-07-1--2_MG | ecosystem: Environmental > Aquatic > Marine > Hydrothermal vents > Sediment ...
TTCTCCTGAAATCTAGAGTTATAGTGAGCTTAACGTACTCCCCTCCATCAATTTTCTTTGCAACAGCTATTCTATCCCCTGGCTTTAGGTGCATGGCCATTACTTCCCCAAGCATGAGCCCATCCTTGGTTACCTTACCTGTAAACAGCTTGTGAATCGGAGTAACTTTTATTCTTCTCCCTGTTCTTGTCTTTATCTCAATCATCCTACTGGAATACCCCTTGTAGACGTGGGTGGCTTTAATCTTCACTATCTTGCCATCCTTGTAACCATATACAGTTATTGGCTTCTCGAGCTCAGTCCACTCCTCATTTTCCCCAACCGTTTTCCTACCCTTTCCATCAAACTCCTTATAGAGCTCCTTTATCTTGATTAAACCAAACTCCTCTGTGAATATCAAAGTATCTCCGTCTACACACTTTCCGCTTCCGAAGGGCCCTGGAATAGCTGCAGTTCCTCCTTTAGCCTGCGAGAAGAAAGTATCAATTGTCCTCTGCCCTGTAACAAGGGGGACTTCTGGAGGTAACTTTTGTTTATAAGGCCTCTTCATACGAACTGGCCATCTTTGATACATTTTAATCTCTTCAATCTCACCACTTGGAGCTTTAACCTTTGCAATAACTTCCTCTATTGTGTAATCGCCTTCTCCGACAATTTCAATTATCTCACCCTCAATCCCAGGGGGAATCATTATCTTATGCTCTATAATACTTGTTTCGGGAACAACGCCAATGACGTCCCCACCGACCACTTTGTCCCCGACTTTAACTTTTGGTGTGAAGTGCCACTTTTTATCCCTAGAAAGAGCAGGGGCTGTGAGACCTCTTCCTATAAAGTCCCCACTTTGACTCCTTAATATCTCAAGAGGCCTTTGAATTCCATCATATATTGAAGTAAGCAGCCCCGGCCCAAGTTCAACACTCAAAGATGCCCCTGTACCTATAACTGGTTCTCCGGGTTTAATACCTGCAGTTTCCTCGTAAACCTGAATAACTGCTTTGTCCCCTTCTAATCTAATGATTTCTCCGATAAGCCCTAGTTCACCTACCCTGACTACCTCATACATCCTAGAACCTCTCATCTCATCTGCAACCACCAATGGCCCAGTAACCCTAACTATCTTTCCCATATTTTTCACCTCTTTATCTCAACACCTATGGCCCTTCTAACAATTTCTCTTAGTTGTTCTTCACCATACAATGATCCGTATTTATCAGGAATTTGAAGAATTATTGGAAATGTGACATCTGGAATTTCCACCCTTTGTGCCAACCGTTCTGTTATTAAAATCACACCAACATCTTCCCTTTCTATCAATTCCATTATTTTATTTCTCACTCTCTCCATTTCATGTGTCGTATCCTCAAAAGAATAAGCTTCATGAACCCCTGCTAACCTAAAGCCAAGTGTCGTGTCTTTATCGCCCAACACCACTATTTTCATAATTGCTCACCTATAATCTTCTTTATTACCTCTGGTTTCAGCCCATCTTCTATTAACTTGGCAATTGCTTTAAGTCTTCTGATTTCCCATTCTTTTTGTAGTATATAGCTTATCGGAGTAGCTATACTAAGTGGGTAGAATTTTGTAAGTTCAGACATTCTTTGCTGAATATACTTTTCGAATGCCCTTTCAAAAGCTGAAATATCCACCATAACTTTTTCTCTAACCTCTCTTAGTATCGAAGAGTACTCTGTAGAATCAAGCTCAGCTAGTGCCATTTCAATATCTTCTACATTTAGGAGAGTTTCAATGAGTTTTCTGTTCATTTTCCCGCCAGGGATAAGGGAGCTCCTAATCTTATCTGCACTTAAATGGTGTGCCTTAGCTCTCAAAATTGTTACCAGGTTTATTTTATCAATCTTTAAGTTCACGAATTCTTCGAGGATCTCTCTTTCTTCAGCTTTCCGAGAGTGAGCATATTCAAGGAGTTTGGAATAGTGCTTTTTATACAACTCAGTTTCAAACTCTTCTAGACTTATCTCCTTAAGAAGGAGTCTCTGATATGGATCCTCATATTCCGTGCCTTCAAGTATAACAAGAATTTCTTCCAGAGTCTTGGCCTCAGCCATAGCCTTTACTTTCCCTATAAGAGTGCCCAATTCGTGTATATAGTCTCTTGCCACCTCTCCCTTAAATTTCGCCTTAACTACTGAAGAGATATTCCTAACGTCCCATTCTTCAAGAAGAAGCTGGAAAAATGCACTTGTTCTTTTTGGTAAAATTTTCAGCATTAACTGGTATGTATCAGCTAAGGATGCTTCCAATGCCCTGTCAATAGTCTCCGCTCTTAAGGAGGGTAAGTTCCCCAAATATGGTTTGTAATCACTATCTTCCAAGTTCATCACAAAGTTGTTGAGGGTTTTTGATTCTGCCAATTCTCCAAGTTTCTGTTCATTGAATAATCTTGCTTCCATAGCTTTAATCCTAGCATTGGGATATGAATATGGAGTGTACTTCCACAGTATTTGACCTGTTTTATATGCCACCCAAGTAAAAATCACGACCAAGGTTGTATCCATCAGTACCGTTATAGTACTCACTTCCACGCCTCTCACCCAAATAGAATTTTCGCTATTTTAGTTCTTAAGTCAGATTGAAGTCTCTCCATTCTAGCTTCAAAAGTATTATCTATTCTTATTGTTTTTTCCAGATTTTGCACTATTACGCCACCTATTGTCTCTATGGGTTCTCCCAGTGATATTACTACATCCTTACCGAGCTTCTCATTTACGCTTTTCTCCATTTCCCTCAAGTGGGCCTTTAACAGAGATAATGTCTCTCCATTTGAACTAAGTACTACTTTCTCTTCTCCCAATTCCTGAATTCCACTTGTTATAAGATCCTTAAGTACTTCCATATACTCAGCTTCTGGAATCGATAGCAATCTATCCTTTATAGTCCCTATAACCTCATTAATTAACTCTTCCTGAAGAGCAAGTTTCCTTCTCCTAACTTCAAGCTTAGCATTTGCTATTATTCTCTGCTTTTCCAGTTCTGCTTGGGTTTGGGCCTTTCTAATAATCCAATCTGCTTTGATTCTAGCTTTCTTTTCAGCTTCTTGCTTAATTTCTTCTGCTTTCTGCTCAGCCTCTTCCAAGATATACTTTATCTTTTGCTCAGCCTCTTTGTTAATTTCCTCGATAATTAGCCTTGCTCCTTCCATTGGTAGTTCCTCCTTGAAATATTGGAGAGAAGGCCTTAAAAGCCAACTCCCGTGATTATGAGGATTAGCGCACCAACCAAACCAAAGATAGCCATTGTTTCAGCCATAGCAGCAAATATAATTGATTGTGTGAATGTCTTTGGGTTCTTTGCGGTGGCACCAATACCTGCTGAAGCTATAATGCCCTGCGGGATTGCAGATAATCCTGTTAATCCAACAGTCAATCCTGCACCTAAGAGAATTGCGGCTTTAATTAGATTATCTGTTGTAGTTTCAGCAAACCTGAAACTTCCTCCAAGTATTCCCGAAACTAATGCTATGAGGAAGAGGGTAATCAACCCATAAATACTCTGAGTCATTGGGAGACCCTGTAAGACCAATGCATTTCTAAAGTTCTTTTCATCTTCAGCAACAGCTCCTGCTGCTGCAGCTCCAGCAATACCAACTCCAAATGACGATGCAGCTCCAGCAATACCTGCTGCAAGTGCAGCACCCAATGCAACATAAACTATTGGCTCCATATCCTTACACCTCCTAAATTTCTAACTCAAGTTTAGATACTTCTCTTTTAGCTTTAAATGGTTCAAATTTTTTACCTTCTCCTGAATAAAATGTGCCAAAAAACTCAACATAATGTAGACGCAGAGCATGAACAAATGCCCCAAGGGCATTTATAGCAGTTGAAAATATGTGACCTCCAACGAACACTACTAATCCTACCACCATGCCTAATGGGATGGGCCCGATTTTTATCCCCCATATTAATTGGACAATGATATTTATGACCATGGCTATTCCAGCTGTTGCTAGTGCCAATGCCATTAAACGGGCATAACTCAACCAGTTACCAATAAAGCCAAAGAAATTAGATATCGTCATTAAGAACCTCATTGGAAGTGGAAGATCACTTCTAAACTGAGATATTGCAAATAGCACAAATCCTGCTCCAAATATGACCTCACCTAGAGACATGCTTATGAAGTCTGCCATTGCCAGTACTATAAAGACCACTCCCAGGATTATTAACATCCAAGAGAGCTGGTCAAAAACTGCATCCTTCACTTCACCGTTTCTGAATTTCACTATGAACCCAAGTGTATACCCAATGAACAAGTGAATAAGTCCTATTGCAAGTGCCAGACCTAAGACCATTAATGCTCCTCTCATCGGGTCTAAAAGTGCGGGGACATTTAAGCCTGCCCTCTGTAGGGCATCTCCCAAGTAACTACCAAAGAGAACTCCCATCACAGTCGTGAAAAATGCACTCCAAACTAAGATATTTGAAAATTTGTAGGTTCCATCGTTTAACTTTTTATGTCCTTTAATCAGCAAAGAAGCTATAACTGCAATAATAAGGCCGTAAACAAAGTCGGTAAGCATAAAACCAAAGAAGAACGAATAGGTAAAGGCTAGAAGTGGTGTTGGGTCCAATTCATTGTACTTTGGAACTCCAAACATCTCAGTAAGCATTTCAAAGGATTCTATAAACTTCGGGTTCTTGAGTTTAATTGGTATTTCGTCCAATTCCTCTTTTGTGGGAGTTTTTGTATTAACATAAACCTTTCCCCAGGTGATTTTTTTGAGCCCCTCCGTTATGCGGGCCACATCTTTCTTAGGTAGCCAGCCTACAAGGGCAAATGTCATATTGGTTCTCACTAAATTGCTCAGCATATTTGCCTTTTCTCTCTCATTTTCCATCAATTCTTGATAAAACACAAGCTCATCATGATACTGTTTCGCAAGATTCCTAGCCTCAGCCTCAGCAGATTCTAGCTCTCGTTTTTTAACTTCAATATGTTTCCAGAGAGTTTCTATTGCTTCCCTAGGTTTTCCTTTTACTTCTGGGATCTCAAGCCGCTCAAGGGAATATTTGGCAAGAAGCGGATTGGCCCTATCATAATCTTTCTTTAGAAAAACAAAGACAACCAAATACTTCCCTTTTAGGTCTTTTGAAACATAAGCAACTCTATTCTGCAAAGTAGCATTCAATTCTTTAATAAGTGGCCCAAATTTATCCCTCTCAACAAACCCCACTACTATCTCTACAGTTTTTGTTGGTTTGAGATACTCTACTTCCAAATCTAAAGCAGTTAATAGCTCTAAAATGGCTATTTCAGTCTTTGTTCTTTCTATTTCCGAAGTTAAATTGGTTATCTTGCCTTCCACTTCCTTAATTTGGGGCTCAACTTTATCCAGAAAAGCTTCTATTTCTTTTATTAGGTCTTCTATCCCTCTGTATTCATACCTTTTCTTCTGCTTTAATCTTGGAAAAATAAATGCCTTAATACCAGTTTCGTCCTTTTCCTTATAATTCCCTAAAAAGTCAATTAATCTGGAAAGTCCAATACTATAAGAGGTTGCTTTCCTATAAAACTCATTAGGGGCATCTTTTTGAGCTAGACTTACATCTATCTCTCTGATTTCTAAAACCCCTTGCTCATGTAGATAGGTAAGAAGAGAGTCTTTATAACGATTTAAGGTTAACACCTCAATTTTTACCATTTCTTCAGGCTTGAACATACATCATCTCCCTCTAATGAGTTTTATCGCTTCGTTAATAGCATTTTCAAAATTTTGTTCTGCCTTGAGTTTTATTTCCTCAATTTCTTTTTCTCCTTCTCTTACAATCTTTTCTGCCTCAATCTTTCCCTCCCTCTTTTTTTCCTCTATTAATGAGTTTGCCTGATTTTGGGCCTCATTTATTATTTCCTCTTCAATTTGCTTGGCCTCTTTCCTTGCGTGTTCAAGTATTGCTTTTGCCTCCCCTTTGGCCTTTTCAATCCTTTCTTCCGCTTTTTTCTCAGCTTTCACAATCTCTTTAATGATAATCTCCATGAAAAGCCCTCCAATGAATTTAGTGAAAGTAACAGTTTCAATGGAGTGTTAAGTGAATGCCTTAAATAATTTATGCTCAAAAGTGCACAAATAAGAACAGAAAAGATGAAAGTTTTTGCATAAATGATAAAACAAAAATAAAGTTTCATAGTAAGTATTGAACATTATTCAAGTTCGCTCCCCATTATTCTTCTTTCGCTCAAACACGCTTTTAACGTCTTTTAATGATGCATTCTTTGCAAAAACTACAACTTCTCCTTTCTTCGGTAACTTTGTATCCCCTGAGGGTATTACTAAGTTGCCTTTATCGTCGTATATTGCTACTATAAGAGAATCCTTGGGTAAACTAAGTTCTTTTACTAGTTTTTCTGAAATTTCACTGTCATCACTTAGTTGGAATTTCACAATCTCTGCACCCTCTCTCGGGAATAAAACTCTATCAAACCCTGGTGTAGTTATGCTTCTAAATATATAATTAGCAGCAATCTCTTCTGGGCTGATTACCACATCAAAATACTTCTTTAGGTCTTCAACCCTTTCAAAAACCTCTTTATTTTTGGGCTTGCTTATTCTGAGAATGGTTTTTATAGTAGGATTTAGATGCTTTGCAAGGATACATGCCAAAATATTAGCATCATCCCTCCCAGTTAAAGCAGCAAATGTATCTGCCTGCTTTACATTAGCTTCTTCCAATGTTTTTTGATCCGTTGCATCTCCCTCGATAACAAGGCCATTGACAAGGAAGGAAAGCTCCTTAGCTCTTTCCTTGTCTATATCAATTATTGTGACATCGTGACCTTCATTTTCCAGCATCTTGGCCACGAGATAACCAACTCTTCCAGCGCCCATTATCACAACAAACATCCACTTCACCTCTTCTCACTGAGGAGTACTTTTGCAATTTCAGCATATGCAGGCCTTGTTATTAAAATCCCAATTAGCACACCAAGTATTGTAGTAAATGCAAATCCTCTAAGCCCACCAACAAAGAACCTGAATAAAAAGCTCATTGCTACTATTGTAGTCGTTGCCGAAGCCCATATAACGAAAAATGCCCTACCCATTCTTTTTAAGATGCCACTTCTCTTTGTTATTTTTCCTACTTTTATTCCACCTAAGAGTTCATCAGTTATGACGATCTGCTGATCAACTCCAGTACCAATGGCTGCTATTATACCAGCTATACTTGGAAGGTCGAGATTCCATTTAATCAATGCAGCCACACCTAAAATTGCAACGACTTCACTCAAACTTGTTAGAACAACGGGTACTGCTATTTTTACCTTTCTATAGTGAAGATAAACCACAAGACCAACAACAAGCAATGCTGCCAAACCTGCCTGAAGAACTTGTTTTTTAAATTGTTCCCCTAAAGTTGGCGGGATGTAATTGACACCTTCTACAAACACTTTTACTGGAAGTGAGCCACTTCTAAGAACTACAGAGACAACTTGGGCCTGTTTCATTGCAGTAATATCCTCCTTAGAACCTCCAATTGAAATAGCAAGTTCTGTGTGAGGTTCTCCCGTAGTAAGACCTTCTTGTAGCCTATATGGCCCATATAAACCTAAGACTCTTCTTACAAAATCGTCAGCACTCTCTCCCGCTCGTAATTCTCTCTCCTCAACTTTTATTCCTAGGTTCTTTAATTGAGATTCAAGATCACTATTAACCTCCACTAATATAACCTTCTCTTTACCTCGTGCAAGTTTGGCAATTTCTTCTATACTTTGATTACCATACGGAACAATATCAATATTAAATGCCTCTTTAAGCCTTGAAGGCAAAGGTTTAGCGTCTGAAGAAAACTGGAATTCGCCTGAGCTCATTAAAGAGTATAACTCTTGTGGAACAATCAATAAAGAATCCACTGGGGGATCAAGGAATATATCCACAGGATATCCAACTTTTCCCAGAGCCAATTGAGCAAATTTTTCTGCAGCTTCTTTTGAAATCGAAAATGGCACAATCCAAGCTCCTTCTCTTGGGTCATAACTTACCTGATCCACTCTATTGATATCAGCCCCAGTGGCAAAGATAATACCATTAAACTCCGCATAAAAAACACCTTGACGATTTATTGTGTTTATAATGCTATTTGCCTCCTCTTCAGTGACATTAGCCACCCTTATTTTAATTATTTGGTCTCCCCATGGTTCCAATGTAATATCTTTAACTCCTAGAGTGTTCAACCTTGTCTCTAAGGAGGTCCTAACTTCCTCCATGGTACTCTGATCAACAGGATTTTCTAATTGTGCAGTTATCTCAACTCCACCACTTACATCCAAACCATAAGTTATTCCCTGAGAGACTATTGTGATTATTGAGACCAAGATAACAAGTAGGAGCAGTAAAACCCTACCATTTAACAAAAGTTTTTTTAGATTCATCTCTTCTCACCCCTTTGAAGGTACCATCTTAGAACTCCAGCATTGAGTATCCAAGTGTTCATGAAGTCAGCAAGTAATCCAAATATTAATACTGCCGCAATCATATCTATGACTTCTGCTTGGGAGAGCACCCACAAGGAAGCAAGGGCTCCTAAAGTCGTAGTACTCATCGTAAAACCTGTGGAAACTGCTGAAAAGTAAGCACCTTCAATTGTATCCTCTTTTCTTCTTAAGAGCTTTGTAGTGAGCAAGATGTTGCTATCCACTGAGTAACCGATGAGCATTAGCAGTGCAGCAATAGTCGCTTGGGTCAACTCCAAACCAAAAACACTCATCAACGCAAGTGCTATTACCATGTCTGAAAATGCCGAAAATATAACAGTCAAAGATGGGAGAGGTATTCTAAAGAACAAAAATACAACAACCGCCATTCCAATGAATGCCATGGAAACTGCTTTTAAACTTTGTTCCTGAGCAGTTCTTGACAAACTTGGCCCAAATTGAGTTTGCGATATGGTAACACCAGGATACTTTGATTTTACAATGTCAATTATTCCCTGAACATTAACATCAGTAGAAGCCCTAATCTCTATTCTAGTATCTCCGGTTATACTTTTAATCTCTCTAACTGTAACGTCAAAATTCTGCTGTTTCAAGAGAGTTTCCACATCCAGAGAGTTTACATTGCCCCCGTGAAGAGTTATCACTACTCCACCTTTGAGATCAGTCCCGAGGTTTGGGAAATGAACCGCAAGCACTAAAACCGCCACAAGAAAAACAATTAACGGATAAGTTATCATTTTTTTAGGTTCGGTTAATGCGAGTTTTTTTAGGGTATTCTCAAGCATTCTGTTCACCTCTTACGTGATTTTTAATGTACTCCATTGTCTTTTTAAATACTCCACCATAGCATTTAAAAATCTATTCAATATTGGCTATTAGACACAACCTTTAAAACTTAAGGTGAATAACTGGATTAGGTGATGCTCATGGACACTATTGGATATCACTACGTGGTTGAAGCTTCAGGCTGTGATCCCGAGGTTTTAAAAGATCCAAACAGGATAAGACAGATTTTTATGAATGCTGCAAAGGCAGGAAACATGGAGATAAAAGCAAGCTACTTTTTTAGGTTTTCACCAACTGGAGTTAGTGGAGTAGTAATCGTCGCCGAAAGCCATATATCGGTCCATACATGGCCAGAAGAGGGATATGCAGCCTTAGATGTTTACACATGCGGCGAGAAAGCAGACCCAGAGAATGCTGTTGATTATATTCTTGAGAAGTTCAGAGCCCAGTACGCTCACGTATCAGAGGTCAAGCGGGGTATTAAAGAAGAAGAGGGCACGTTTACCCATATGATCCTAACATGGGAAGAAAAACTTGATAGAAGAAACGAAAGGTGACCTACCCCGCCCTGAAGGGCGAGGTTTTCGGAAGAAAAATATCACTCCAAGAGTCTTTCGAGCTCTATTTTTATCTTCTCTATCTTATCTCTGAGGTTCTCAACCTTGATCTTATATGTCTCAAGCTCTTCAATCCTCTGTTTGAGTTCATTATTCTCCTTTACTAGTTCCTCAACTTTTCTCTCAAGCTCTTCTTTGTCCTTTTCATATTTTTTCTTGGTGATGACTTCCTTAAGGCCAACTTTTTCCATCATTTCAATAGTTTTGAGTAGCTCATCTAGTTTTCCCTGCTTCATCAACCCGTAGGTCTCTCTGACTAGTTGGCCTGCCTTGCTCTCTCCCTTAAGGTGTTTTCTTATTGTTTGCTCCGTTCTACCAAGCTCTCTTGCAATCTCACTTGTTGTCATTCCTGCTTTTTCTCTCGCTATTGCCCCAGCCGCAACTGCTAAACTGTCAACCCATGTTAACCTCTCTGCTGGATCTTTGATGAGTTCAATAACCTCAGGCCTAAAAAGCGTTGCAAATAGAAGAATGCTTTCCAGCTGGTGAATTTCCTGCCTTCCAACAGGATTAAAGGGAATTTCAATTGTCATCCTCCCACCTCCTCAAATTTCTACAACACCCCCCCTCTTCAAAATCTTGTTCGCATAAACCGTGATCCCCTTCTTGGTTATCTCAAATGGATGTCTTCTCATTGAATGGCTAGTTCCTCTCATCTTCCACACTATGAGGGAACGCTTGAGCTCTCCATCGATTTCATCAAGGTCTAATCTTATGATACCGTCAACACCGTGCTCTACTCCCGGCCCACCAAACCCTCTTTCACCAACGCTGATCTGGCTCACAAAGATGCTTGTACATCCTGTTCCAGCTAAAACTCTCTTAAGTTGGAGGATTATGCTTCTGGCTAAGGAAGGCTTGTTAATGTAGAGCGTTGTAACGGAATCAACAACAACTCTTTTGGCGTTGATGTCTTTTATGGCCTGTCTTAATACATCTATGAACTCCCTAATATCGGTTAGGTCATGAACTATATACTTCTCATACTCCTTAGACTTCCCGATTCCGGCTGTAAAAGCATCTACCATGGCAAACATTCCCCGCTCCTCATAGGACTTTACATCCCACCCGAACTGAGCCATATTTTGTCTAACTTGGACCGGGTGTTCTTCAAGAGCTACATAGATTCCAGGTTCACCCATTTGTAAGCCGTTCCATAAGAACTGCTGGCTGAATATTGTCTTTCCTGTTCCTGGTCCTCCACTAAGCAAAACTACGTTTCTTTCTGGAATTCCCCCATGAAGTATTTCATCCATTCCGGGAATTTCAGTTTCTACTCTCTTTATCACTTTCTCACCCCCTTATAAGACTTATTTACTGATTTAAGCAAGTTTAAAGAGAATAGATATTTTAGTTACCAATTGATATTATATTATGAAGATATTTAAATTTTACGGTGAAAGGAAAACTCAAAGAACCCTCACTTATGTCGTCTTATGAATTCTCCAATGTCAGTGATGTTTTTGATAAACTTCCCATTGCTTTTTGGGTTTATAAGGCCTAATCCAAGGATTATACCCTCTTCATTTAAGATAACCAGCTTTTTACTTCCCTGCCAGCTGTACTCTTTAACTCCATTTTTGGGCACGTCTTTGCCGGTTGTGAAGAGGAAAGCTGTTTTTGGCTTTAGAATAGCAAAGTTCTTTTTGATATCAACGAAGTAGAAGAATTCAATGTTTGGATAGAATTTTTCAACAAGGTTTCTGTCGACCTTTATTGTGCCCACAAAGGTTCCAAATGCGTAGGGTTTTATTTTGAGGTTTTCTATTTCCCTCCAAACTTCCTCGTTTACCGCATAAACATCTCTGAACTTTCCCTCAACTATCCCAAAAAACTCGTGCTTTAACTCCCCAAACTTCTCTGCTTCTTTCATTATCAAATCAAACTCCCACGACGAAGCCCTTCTGTATTTAAGTTCCATCATATTCACCGCTCAAGAGCCTGTTTAAACCATCTAAATCAGTCTTTTCAAACCCCTTCTGAAACTTCAGCCCAAGCTCAGCTACCTCTTCCCTTGTTATTATCTCATCTCCTTCGCCAATTCCCGGACAGCTTTCATCATAATATAGCCAGAACTTTTCTCCTTTGTATTCAAAAGGCTCCTCACCTTCAATCCCAAGTGGCTTGTGAGAGACCATAAAAGGATAGATTTTGCAGATTAATGGATTGTAGTCATGAATTTTACATTTTCCAGTCTCTGGGTCATGGAAAACACATCCAAGATCCCATTCTCTGTAAGCCAAAACAAAACGTATTTTCCCTCCTTTAGCCGTCATAAGAACGAAATCCTGCGGGTCATGACCATGAGCCATAATATTGCCTATATCCGAAAGAGTCAGGTAGATAAACCTACCTCTACAGCAATCAAGACAGAATTTGCACTCAAATTTCACATCACTTTTCAGTGGTTTTGGTTTGAATCTCATCTTCTACCCTTATGAAAAGCTATCCTCAAAACTTTTAAATCTCTCGGAATAAAGTAAAAATTATGAAAGCACGTTTTGTTGTAGTGATCTTTTTAGTAGCTTTCATAGTTATGTGCATTAATCCTTCTCATACATTCGATAAGTTCCAATTTTCAAAAACAGACAATGCTAAGCTCCTTTTTGAAAGAAATGAGGAATCTATTAGAGGTAATAGCAGTATTTCTTTAGACATAACTTTTGATGGTTGGAATGTCACAATTAAGGGGATCCAGGAGATTAAGCTTTCTCTAAGCTCCCCAGCTACAATCCCTCTTCTCTTTGAGAACTCATCTATTTCAAAGTTTGATATTGAAAAAATCGAAGTTTATGGTGCAAAAGTAAGCGTAGAAGGGTTTTATGATGGAAGATACGGCCTTTTGCTGCTCAATGTGAGCCCCAATAAAAGTAGACAAAAGATTAGGATTTTCTATACTTCGCATTATCAGCCTTTACTGGACGTATATATGAGAGATATAATTGAGTGGCACATGAAATCAACTGAAGATTACTTTTATCTTCCTCCGGAGGCTTATATGCTGATCCCTAAGATAGATAGGGGTGCCACAATCAACGTGGAATCTTATCCAACGAACTACACGCTTGCCGGTATTTTAAAGCTCCCAAACAACAAATACAAGCCACTTCTTCCAGAAAGAGGAACTTTTTACGCTAATGGTGGAAGATTTTACATCCTCCTTGGAAGATGGGATATTTACAAGAAGAACATCGTGATTGATGGAAAAAATGTAGATGTGATTGCTCTTACCGATGAGGGAGAATGGGTTGTTGATGAACTTGCGAAAATCCTTAAAGCATATTCATCCCGGCTTATCCCATATCCCTACAATGAGCTGATCTACATACGCCTTAAAGGACATAGAAGCGAAACTGAGGGATTTGGACTTTATGGGGGAGCAGCGGGGACACAATTCAAGAGTGTCATTCCTCATGAGGTCGCTCACAATTGGTTTGGAATTTATGCAGAGCTTGGAGTTTTGGATGAGTCCTTCGCAACATACACTTCCTCCTTTTATAACCTGACATCTGAGCAACTGGACTACTGGGAGGGAATATGCCTCAGCTCAAGAGATTGGACCCCAATAGTTGATATTAACACTGTTACAAGAAAGCATCAAACCAATCTCTATCAGAGGGGTGGCTTTATTCTCCGATCTCTCCAGTTTGTTGTTGGAGACGAAATATTCTTTAAGGGAGTTAGGGAGCTTCTTGAGACCTGCCATGCTAGAAATTGCACTCAAACTGAAGAAACACTAAACTTGGTCAAGGAAATCTATGAAAATCTGACTGAGCGGAATTTGGACTGGTTCTTCAAGGAATGGTTCTACACAGCAGGTTATCCAAACTTCACAGTCTCCAGCTTGAAAATCACCCAAAATAGTGGTTATTATACTTTAATACTTAACATCACCGAAGAAAACGGCTTTGCAATGCCTCTGGAAGTGAGAATTGTAACACTGGCGGAGAACATAACGAAGAGAATCTTCGTGAACGGCTCATCTTTTCTGGAGGTTAAAACCAAGGAGAGACCCATAATGATAATTTTAGACCCCAACGACTGGATTGCCAACATTAATGGCTCTTCTTATAGAATTAACTGGGAAAAATTTACATTTGAGAAAATTGAGAAAGAGGAACTGGAAATCAATGAGGTTAAGGTAGTAGTGAACTAATTCACGTACTCAAACGCCCATCAAACTCTTGGCTTTTCACAAAGTTTGCATATCCCTCTTTGTCAAGTCTCTTACTCACATATGGCCCATCCTTTCTATACCCGAACTTTCTGTAATATTCCCTCACGCCAACGCCGCTTATCACGAGCATCTTCTTTACCTCAAATTCTTCCCTCGCTATTCTCTCTGCCTCGGCTAAGAGCTCCCTTCCGTAGCCGCGGTGCTGCCATTCGTACTTCGGCTTTCCACCTATTGGTACCAGCGGCCCGTAAACATGGAGCTCCCTAACTATAGCAGACGGACAGCAGTTTATTTCCTTCCTGTGAGCTTTTTCACTTGGAATTCTAAGCCTTATGAAACCAATTAGAATATCGTTCTTCACATCTTCAAAGCTCAGGAATATCTCGTGACCTTCACTTGCCTCATAATCCTCTCTAAGAAGTTTGATGTGTTCGATTTCTGGCTGAACTCCAAACTTTTGCATCTGATGTCCAACTTCTCTGAACCTTATCTCCTTCGGCCTTATACCCCTCTTTATGAGTTCATTAAAGACTAGCTGGCCCAGATTGGAGTGTTTTACACCTGCTTCAACAAGCTGCACCGGGATGTCCCTCTGGATCCTCATAACTCTAACCCACTTCGGCAACATCTTGTAAACTTCAACAAGCAACTCCACAGCCTCTTCAGTTGTATAGGGCCTGTATTTTCCTTCTTTATACCACCTATAAAGGAGCGTATCCTTCGTAACCAATGTGGGGTAAATCTTGAGCATATCGGGCCTAAAGCGTTCGTCCTCAAAGATTATCTGAAATGCCTTTAAGTCCCTCTCAAAGTTGCTTCCCGGTAAGCCCGGCATCATGTGGTAGTTTACCTTGAGACCAGCGTCTTTGAGAAGCTGTGTAGCCTTTACAGTGTCTTCAACGGTATGTCCCCTCTTTACTCTCTTGTATATGAAGTTAAACACAGTCTGAACGCCAAGCTCTACTCTCGTTGTTCCAAGCTTTAGCATTCTATCGATTTGCTTTTCCATAGCCCAATCAGGCCTTGTTTCAATCGTCAATCCTACCATTCTAACCTTTGCCTTTTCATTTTTCCTCTGCTCTTCCTCAAGATAGTAGTAAGGCTTCTTATGGGTTCTCTCCCAGGCTTTTCTGAAAAGGGGATCCTCATCAATCTCACCAAAAAGAACCGCCTTCCTGATTTTTTCCTCAAGGTTCTCCACGTCCTTAAAGTAAGGAAAGTCATTCATGGCTTTAAAGGCTTCTTTTATAAACCACTCTTGGTAATCTAGATCCACAGCTGGGAAAGTTCCACCCTGTATAATAACTTCGACTTTGTCTATCTCATGGCCAATGTCATAGAGTTGCTTTAGGCGGTTCATCATTATGAGATAAGGGTGGTAAGCGTTCTGAAGAGCCCTCAAAGCCGAAGGTTCTTTTCCAGTATAGCTCTGCGGAGAACCTTCACTTGGTCCTCCCGGACAATAGATACACCTACCATGGGGACACGGGAAAGGCTTTGTCATCATGGCAACAACGGCTACTCCACTTATAGTTCTTGTTGGCTTCTTCTTGAGAAACTCCTTAAACTTCTCCCTCTGGTCTTTACTCATCACCCTGAGAATATCTGAATTAGTAGGAAGCTTACTTAGATGATATTTCCTAGCTATTTTAACCTTAAACCTGTTAAGTTGATCTCCATCTCCAATCTCGCCAGATATTATCGCCTTTGCAATTTCCTCGCAGGCTTTTCGATATTTTTCTTCCATCCTCATAACGTTCATAAGATAGTGCGGGGCATTTTAAAAGTCTTCACCTGAAAGTGTTTTAAGCACTAGAGAATACTAATTTCGGTGAAGAAGGATGGTTAGCAGAGATGAAATTGTGAGCTTTCTTGATGAGTATCTGAATGTCTTAGCCTTTCCAGACAAATCTCGAAATGGTCTGCAGGTGGAAGGAAAAGAGGAAGTCGAAAAGATCGCCTTTGCTGTCGATGCCTGCATGGACACCTTTATTAAAGCCCGTACATTCGGTGCTGATATGCTCATAGTTCACCATGGTCTTATATGGGGAGGGATAGAGTACATTAGGGGGCTTGTGCAAAAAAGACTCAAGTTCCTTCTTGAGAACGAACTAAATCTCTATGCAGCTCATCTCCCCCTTGACCTTCATCCCGAAGTAGGGAACAACGTCCAACTTTTGAAGCTTTTGGAATTGGAACCAAAAGAACCCTTTGGAAGCTATAATGGCCTAAACATAGGTTATATATCCGAATTTGATGAACCAAAACCGCTACCTTTAGTTGCTCAAATACTCGTGGAAAAGCTGAAAACAGACTACGTGAAGGCTTACGAATTCGGAGTTGAGGAGATAAGGAGAGTTGGCGTTGTAAGCGGCAGAGGAGGCTTTGCCATACCGGAGGCGATAGAGAAAGGAGTAGATCTCTTCATAACGGGAGAATTTTTACACGATGATTACCATAAGGCAAAAGAAGGAAGGTTAAGCGTTATTGCTGCTGGACATTATGCAAGTGAAACCCTAGGGGTTAAAGCCCTAATGCCCATCCTAAGAGAAAAGTTTGGTGTTAAAACGGTATTTATTGACAACCCAACGGGATTGTAAGAGCATTTTTCCTCATCAAAGACTTTATTCCTTAGAAAAGGTAAGAAACTTTCTATTTCCCTTCTCCTTTTCTGAAGCCTTAGAGGTCAAGTACCCCGTAAAGCTTTCCAGAGACATGTTCGACATGCTAAAGCTTTATTTTGTGTATCCAACTCTAGTTCGTTTTATGAAATTAATGAGGATGCTAAATGCTACTGAAGCGATCGCCACTATGCCGTAATAGAGTAGCGGAATTTTATTTTTGGTAGAGTAGAATGAGGCAAGGATCAAAAGAAGCCCAAGCACAAGGATAAGCACTCGAATGGTTCGCCATAAAGGCACTTCAATCACCCTCCGCACGCACTCTCACCAAATAGTAAACACTCAAAATACATAAAACTTACTCCAAAACAACGTCAAGAAAAAACAATGACAATTTAGATTTTAAGAATTAAAGATTGCTATACTATCCAACAAGACTGGCTAAAAGCTCTCTGACTTTTTCTTCCACCTCTTTAGGATGGACAACCTCAATTTCCACTCCAAGTTCCTCTATAAAGCCTCCAACCCAGCTATTTCTCAGGAGTTTGTTGTTGAAGGGATACACGACCCAAAGCCTGTTGAACCCGTCTCTATGGGCTTTTATTGCGTTGTAAAGAACCCTCTGCTTTATCCATTTATAAGAGTTTTCAAATTCAATTGCTAGGATTTTTTCGTTTTCTTTCAGAATAGCTAAATCTATTCTAGCACCATCTCTCGTGGAGAACTCTTTGACAGCTTTGAAGCCCATTTCTCGGGCAGTTTTACTTAACTCTTCAGTGAGAGCTTTTATCTTAATTTTAAAACCCTCCAAAAAATTGAAAAATTAAAGGGCCTTCTTAAGCTCTTCTATGGCTTCTTTAGCCTTTAGAATGTTCTTTATCTTTCCTTGGGCAAGATCTTTCTTACCTCCACCGCCTCCACCAGCAACTTTGGTGATTATTCTTATTAAATCCCCGGCCTTGTAGTTCAAGTCCTCACCAACTGTTACAACAACTGCATTTGTGTCTTCGCTTATTAATGCTACAATACGGTTCGCTTTCTTGAGTTTGAGTGCGGCCTCTCTTAAGTGGTCTATCTCCCCTTCCACTATCTCTCCAATGAACTCTATCTCCCCTATCTTCTCTACCTTGTTCTCGAGTTCATAGACTAAAAGCTTTGCAAGTTCTTTGTTTAGTTTTTCTACTTCTTTTCTTGCCTGCTTCCACTCCTCAAAGAATCTTTCGGCAGTTTCAGGCAATTTTTCCGGTGGTACTCTAAAGACTTCGCTTGTTTTACGTAAAATCGTTCTCTCTTCTTGCCATTCTTTAATAGCAGCCTCACCACATGCGAATATTATTCTCTCAACACCATCTTGGATTCTTTCTGTTCTTAAGATTTTTATTGGCCCAATTAGGCCTGTACTTGATAAGTGAGTACCACCACATGCTTGAACATCCCAGTCTTTGATATTAAGTACTCTAATTATTCTTCCGGGTACCACACCACCCTGGTAGAGCCTGAAACCATATCTTTGTTCTGCTTCTGTTCTTGGAAGCCACTCCCATTTTACCTCTCTGTCTTCCATAACAATCTTGTTTGCTAGAAGTTCTATTTTCTTAAGTTCCTCCTCGCTGATACGCTTGTAGTGAGCTATGTCTAATCTTGCCCAGTCAGTGGTTAACTGGGAACCGGCCTGCCATACGTGTTTCCCGAGAACCCTAACCAAGGCACCCATAAGAACGTGGGTTCCGGTGTGGTGTCTCATATGTTGTATTCTTCTTTGCCAGTCAATTTTTCCATGAACGCTATCTCCCTCTTTAAAGCTTTCAGGTTTCTCTACCCTATGGAGAATTACTTTCCCAACCTTCTGGACATCAAGCACTCTAATCCCATTAAGCTCACCCAAATCACAGGGCTGACCCCCGCCTTCGGGATAAAATGCCGTGGCATCTAGGACAGCCCAGTCATCTATTACCTTAAGTAGCTTTGCATCGAATTCCTTCATGAACGGATCTTCATAATAAAGCGTTCTCGTATCTGGCAGATCTTGAACCAGCTCAAAGTCCACTACCTTTTTCTCCTCTTCTTTTTTGGCGGTCTTTTCAGCTTCTTTGGCAACTAGGCTGTAGAAGTTGTCCGGAACCTTGACTTTCATGCCTTCTTTTTCCGCAATCTCCTTGACAATCTCAGGAGTTAAACCGTGGCTTTCATAGAAGAGGATAAGCTTCTCAAGAGGAATTTCATTGATATCCTGCTTCTTAAGCTTCTCAATTTCTCTCTTGACTAATCCGCTTCCTCTCTTTAGGGTTTCTGTGTACTTTTTCTCTTCAATGTTAATCATATCAAGAACAACATCTTCCATCTCTCTGAACTCCGGGAAGGTTTTATGGAGGGCTTTTATGTGCATTGCAACTATTTCGCTAAGAGGAATCTCCAAACCGAGTTCTCTAAGATGCCTCATGCTCTTTCTTATGAGGAGCCTTGCAAGGTAGCCCGCTTTAACATTAGACGGCACAACACCATCAGAAAGCATAAAGGTTAGGGCCTTTGTGTGATCAGCTATAGCATAGATCAGCTCATATGGTCTAATGAGCCTCGTGAGTTCATCCACGTCAATTTCAACTCTCTTTGCAACGGTTTCCCTCAATATCCTCAAATCCCCCATATCTTCAATATCGAACATTCCCGCTAGTTTTGAGTTCTCCATGAGGATTCTGTTGTCTATCTTCTCAATCCCAGCCATCTTCTTAAGAGGGTCAATCACATAGTCTAGCACTGCCTCGTATGCTGTTGGTGTTCCTTGGCTCATCCACACAAGCCTTTCAAGGCCATATCCCGTATCCACAACTCTTGTATCCATCGGAACATATTTATCTCCCTTAATTTCTACAACTTGGGAAGGATCGGCATCTGGAGGAGCTAACTTGTACTGCATGAAAACTAGCGTAGCTACCTCCAAACCACGGTAGAGCACTTCAAAAGCCGGACCGGCGTTTCCGCCTCCTGCCCATGGGTTTTCCTTGAAGGTTATGTCCTCTCCTTTCATACCAAGATCCTTAGTGAAAAACTCGTAGGCGTACTCAACAGTTTCATCCATCCAGTAAATTGGCTTTCCCGGATAGTTAAATGCATGATGAGCCATCATTTCAAAGATCGTGAAGTGTCTGCCCGTTATTCCAACATTGTCGATATCGGTAAACCTTATGGACGGCTGGCTTATCGTGAGTGGGTTCGCTGGAGGATCAGCTTCACCACTTATGACCCACGGCTGGAAGTCCATAATTGATGCTCCAACTAAGAGAACATCATCTCTCCATCTGGGCAGTACTGGATATCTTTTAACTCTCCCATGCCCCTTTCTCTCGAAAAAGCTCAAAAACTTCTCACGCATTTCCTCAAGGGTGTATTTCTTCGGTATGCCGGGTTTTCCTATGAACTCGTACTCATCACACGGAGGATCGCCACAAGTTTCTCTATCAGGATCAAGCGTCCAGAAAGACTCTCCACAGACCTTACAGATTTTTCTTATCCACCCTTCTTCCTTAAACATCCTCGTAGTCATGTCCATGATCATCACCATCCTTAAGTCTAACCTAAAAGTTGCGTTTCATGTTAAAAAGTCTTTGTCTGAAGGGCCATTCATAGGTTATTTTAAATTTATTTGTCGATCTCCACGTCTTCAAACTCATCCTCATCCACAACAACAAAGGGAATTTTCATTTTTTTGAGCATCTCGACGAGCTGTTTGTGAGTTTTTTCCAGCATTTCTATCTTGTGCCTCAGGTTTTGGTTTTCGATATAGAGGTTCGTTGCTTCTTCGGTTTTCATATTGAGTTGGGTCTTTAACTCAATTATTTGCTCCTCAAGTTCTACAACAGAGCGCTCAAGCCTCTCAATCTCCTCTATGTACTCCCGACAGAGACGCCGTTTTATCATTGCGGTCAGCCCCGCGAAACCTCCTCACCACTCAGGGGGCTCCAGACTCATCATTCCATGCCATCACCTACGAGCCCATTAACAATTCCATAATTTCCCCTTTAACCGTGTATTAGATTCTAATTGACAACAAAGTTCAAAACTTTATTAGCTTTTTCATTATTCTTACTGGCAAATGAGCAATGTTAATTATTCATTTGTTGTTATCCTCCTAACAATTATCTACCTCACCAGCTCTCTTCACAAATTCAACGCTAACAACATTAAACAACAGCCACACTAGCAAAATCCTCATCAATCATTACGTGGAAAATAAAAATTAACCCGCCTGCCCAGACACCACTAGTAGCCCAGAACAATGTTGCGAGCATGTGGCTGAACTCCTCCGCTTATCCCTTAACTCAGCAGGCTTCTCACTCCTTAGGGCAAGAGGTGGGTCAGGTTAATTCCTTATGTTTCTCTAGCCTTTTAATTTCTTGTTTAATCTCTTCAATCAGAATTCTCATTTTTCTTTCCGGGATTTCTGGTACTTTGGACTTTAGATCCTCTAAAATCATTATCAATTCCCGTGCATTCTCGTCCCCTTTGTTTCTTAGATAATATTTAAAGAAAATCAGAGCTTTCGTTTCATCTTTATCCTCTAAAAACAAAAATTTGGCGATGTCATATAGATATTCTTGTGAATTTGGAAGAATGCTTAATATTTTTGCAAGAATTTTTGCAACTTTATCTACCACCCATTCATTATTTGTGGAGGAGAAAATTCTAAGCAGTTCAGGAACAAAAGTTTTGAAGTTCTCCACGTTCTGAGAATTTATCTCACTGGAAAGTTCATATAACTCCCAAAGGGCATCTATAACCTCTGCACGATCACTACTCTTTAATTTTGTCATGATTTTTGAAAGATCCCTCATTTCGTTTGTGTTCAATTCAAATTTACCATATGTCATCTTTGCAGTTCTATCGCTTCTAAAAGTCTTTTTTCTAGGTGTCAGAGAGCTTAAACTAGGTATATAAAGTGCTTTCTCCTCTAAATTCGAAGATGTAGTAAAATATTTAGGCCCCTCAACAACTCTGGGAAGGCTTTCAATCTTTGTTTCTTTTTCCATTTCTGCTTCTTTTATCTTATGAGAGACCCATTTAAGGACATCTTCATTGCCTATTATTCCCGCTAGAGTTATTGCATCTTCGTATCTCCCCTCATTAATCAGTTCTTTTAGCACTTCAAATGCTCTATTTATGCGTATACGATAGTAATTACGGACAAGTTTGGTGAGGTAGTTAATAGTTTTTTCAAGTTCGCTTTTTATAAGCCAGCTGCCGGATTTCCTAATTTCCTTCATAATCTTTATCCATGCAAGGCATCTTCTGATAATTTCATCTGAATCTTGATATCTTGTTGCAATTTCTCTGGTAAGTTCAAGGGTAACTTCCACAACAGTTTCATCATCACTCTCTAATAGACTGGGAATCTTTGATAAAATCCCCTCTAAAATTTCTGTTGATCTGACGTCTTTAGTAAAATTCAAAAATCTCCAGAGACCCCATGTTCCCAAGACCCGTACTCTATCGTCTCTTGAGAGAGCCATTTTAGTAAGGCAGTTTAAAACAGAAGGATGAGGTTCTATGAACTTTAAAGCTTTGAAGAGATTTACAAGCTGCAGGAATACAAAATCATCTTCTAATATGCGCGGAATGCTAACTGTTTCAAAAATTTTTAGGGAAACATTAACTGAGAGCGATATTCCCTTTATCAATGATTCCAACACTTTCAGAGTTAGTTCTTGGATTCTTCGGTTTTCATCAAAGAGATTCTCCAGCAGTGCTTCCAAACCTTCCTCTAAAAATTCCTGTCGTTGTTCTATATCTGCATTGACAACCGTTTCATTCAATATTTGGAGTGCTTTAATTCTTGTTGAGGGATCTCCTTCTTTAATTTGCTCTAGTAATTTATTTAAAGTGTCTTTGTCTATTTTTCTCTGGGTAATCTCTTGAGTAAGTAAAGGATTTTCTTTTATCATATTATCATCTTCGAAGACTCCCTTCATTCCACACCCCCTTTGAAGTTAGAGGGCGTAATATTCAGGTCTTCTATCTCTAAATAGATCGTTAAATTCATTTAATTTTTTATTTCTGGCTTCTTCAACGTTTATCTCAACAACGCCTACCTCCTCCTTATCCTTGCTTGCCCTAAGCAGTATCTCTGCCCTTGGAGAATTTATCTGACTCATCCCTATGAACCTCAATCCCCTTTCCTCACCAATTCTGTTTGCGGTTATGCTGAATACCCTATTCTCGAGGCTCCTTATTGGCATTGCCCTTGGAGCATAGGGAAGAACGAGGTTAGCTGGATGCGCAACGATATCTGCTCCCTTAAGGGCAAGGGTCCTCATGGATTCAGGGAAAAACCAGTCAAAGCATATCATAATTCCAACTTTTGCCATACCTATGTTAAACACATGGAACCCAAGATTTCCGGGCTCAAAGAAGAGCTTTTCCCTGTAAAAAAGGTGAATTTTTCGGTATTTTCCTATGTAGCCCCACCCTATTGGGCCGACGATAACAGCAGAGTTGTAAAGCCTTCCTCTCTCATCTTTCTCTGCAGTTCCGGCCACTATGAACGCTTCATGTTCTCTTGCCTGTTCGACAAGAAATTGAGTAGTCTCTCCATCTGGGATCTGCTGAGCTATCCCCTCCACCTCTTCTTTTGTCTCGAAGTTGTAACCAGTATCAAAAAGCTCTGGGAGAACAATTAGCTTAACACCTTGGTTTGCAGCTTCTTTGATTAATTTTTCAGCTTTACTCAGGTTAGCATTAAGATCCAAGAGCTTTGGCTTCATCTGAACAAATCCAACCTTCATTTTCAATCCCCCTTAATACTTTAAGGTTTTAGTAGTTAATAACTTATCGAGCCCTATTTTTGCCTGAGTTTAGGTTCACAAAAAGAGAAAATCTTAATTACACAGTATTTAAGAGCAACAAAAGATTTTAAACCCACAAAATTTCCCCACATGCTTAAAGAACATTCAAAAATATCACAATTTCCACGAGGAACTTTCTTTTAACTATTAAGGAGCCATGGAATTGTCAAAACCCTTTATAAGATTTCAACTAAAGACAAAGCTCTGCTTGACCAAATTTTCCTTTAGTCCAGTTTATTTTGTTCTTTTTGTTTTTACTATTTTCTAATCCCTTTTGATGGAAAAGCTTAAAAACTAAGCAAAGTGAGCTTAGTCTGGAACGATTATCGGGGTGATGATCATGAAGAGGAGACCAAGGAAATGGAAAAAGAAAGGAAGAATGAGGTGGAAGTGGATTAAAAAGAGGATCAGGAGATTAAAAAGACAAAGGAAGAAGGAGAGAGGAATTATTTGATTTCTCTCCACTCCTTATATCCATTTTAAGTGGTGGTTATGCAGAGCTTTTCTTATGATAAGCTCTCTCTCGAATTGAAAACCTCTTCTGGAAGAGTCCTTGTTTTCGCAGATCCACATATAGGTTTTGAGCTTTCAAGGGGATTAAGGGTAAGAACGATGTTCGAAAAAAGTCTTACAGAGTTCATAAAGGAGGAAAATCCGGACTTGATAATTATATTGGGTGACATAAAGGAACCTCTCGGAATGAACAGATTTGTTAAAAAACTTCTTATAGAATTCTTTTCTGAGGTCGGAGAATACAGTGTTGTTATAACAAAAGGAAACCACGACGGAAAAATAGAAAAAGTCACAAAGGAATTTAAAAACGTAAATGTTGTAAGTTACTTCATTCTTGACAATATGCTCTTCCTCCATGGTCACCAAACCCTTCCGGAAATTAAATTTGAGAAAGCTTTTTTGGGACATATTCACCCAGCAGTCAGTTTAAAAATCGGAGGAAACATCAAAAAAGTCAAATGCTTCTTTAGGGTCAGGAACTTTCTGATTTTACCCACAATAAACCCATACATAGAAGGGTTTGATGTGAGAGAGGGAATAAAGATGATTCCATTTTTAAAAGATTCTCCCTCAGGAGAGGCCTTTCTTGGAGATGGGACATATATTGGCGAGATTGAACTGAAGCGTAAGGCTTAAAATATATGAAGCCAAATATTCATAGATGTGAGAGAAAGATGAGGGAGGTATACGATAAACTTGAGGGACTCTTGAAGACATTAGGTTTCAAGAAGAATGAACTTAGAATATATCTTCTGCTTTTGGAAAAGAAAGCTCCTATGAGAATAACTGAAATAAAAGAAGAGCTTGGAATAAGCGAGAGAAGCGTTAGAGAGCACGTCCTCAATCTGTACAGAAGAGGAGTTCTCAAAAGGGAACTTATTCAAAGAGGCTGGCTTGGATATGTCTATTCTGCAGTCTCTCCTCCGGAACTTCTGGCAAAACTCAGAGAAAATGTTATCAAAAAAATAAACGAAATTGAAAAAGAGCTAAAAAACGATAACATCTAGAGACCTTAATATTTCAACTGCTTTTTCAAGCTTTTCTTTCTCGAAATCTCCGTACTCCTCTTTCAGGGCTTTAAAGGCTTCTTCTTTTGGCATTATCTCTCCGAGCATTAGTAGCTCATGGAGCAAAACAGACATTCTTCTCTCTTCCATTATTTTTCCCAGCTCCTCCCCTTTCTTTTCGTCTATCTGCTTTATTGATCTCGGTGATATTATACCCTTTTTCTTCCACCTCAGCCAAGGTTCAAAGGCAAACTCGTGACCAACTTTTAATCCCAAAAACTTAGAGTCCCTTGACAATCCCAGCATTACCAGCTTTTCCGCCACTTCGAGCTCCCTTTCAATGCTAAGCTCTCCGAGATACTTCATTGCAAATCCCCTAGCAAATTTCTCAAGCTCCTTTTTCTTTCCTTTTGCGAGAGTCAAAGCAGTGGCCAGTACAGCCTTTCCTATGATCTCAAGGCTTTCTTTGCTTATTTTTTCCACACTGTCCTCGCTTGAATGATAAAACCTGTCAGGCCAAGTTATTGGCATTACACTTGGAATTCCATATAAGTTGAACACATCATGGTCGCTTCCAAGCTCATAGGGATAGGCTTTACTTTTCATTTTTGGCAGTGCGCTTCCACCAAAGCTCTCTTCCTTGGAGTTTGCAAGGCCTATAAAATACTCCAGAATACCAGAAATTATTGAGAACCTTGAGAGCGGAGTTCTGATTATCATTATTGTAGAATTGGCTCTGTCTTCACTTCCCCCAACCATGTCGAGGTTTATTGCGACGTAATAATCCCCAAGTCTTGCATATCTCTCCATAAATGCCTGCGTTCCATAATGCTCAGGAACCCATAGAAAGGCGAAGCCAAAGCGGAATGAATCCTCGTAAAGATTGTTAAGCACTTTGGCTATCTCAATAAGCATAGCGGCACCGCTTGCATTGTCATTTGCTCCCGGCTTCGGATGACATATGTGAGCCGTGAGTAGAACATAAGGAGGCTTCCCAATCTCTGCGTAAACGATTGGAAGAACCTGACTTTCTGGTATTACAGTCTCTACTTTTATTTTGGCTTTTATTGGCTCTCTCTTTTTTACTTTCTCGAGAATTTTGTTTGCAATCTCTTCACTCACTGCAACAGCGGGGATTTTTGCCCATTGCAGGTCTTTTTTAGTTAGAAACAGACCTATGTATGGAAATGCCTTGCCTGTTCCCTTTCTGTAAGCTATAAAAGCAAGAGCGCCTTTTTTGTTTGCCTTTTTGTAGTTCTCATGCCACTTCTCATTCACCATAACAATCTTGCCCTTTGCTTTTTCCCAGTCCTCTTCTCTTTCTATGACCACAACTTCTCCTTCTACTTCTCCTGAGGGAGAATGGGCCATTACGACAAGGGGCGTTCTGGAAGTTGTTATCCTAGTTCCCCCTATCTCAATTTCCCCGTAAACGAGATCCCAAGCTATTGGGGAGGCTAGTGTTAAGTGCCATCGCTCTCCATCGTAAACATCTTCGAGAAGCTTTGCTTTTATCCCGTTTATCCTGAGTTCTTCGGTTATGTATCTGGCTGTCTCAACCAGCTCTTTAGAACCTTGTATTCTGTGAAAGTTGCTGATCTCTGCTATGTATCCCAAAACGTTCTCGGCATTAAAGATCTCGGCTTCTTTTAGAAAATTCTTCATAAACAACACCTCTAAGAAATAATCAAAAGAACGAATAAACTTTACTCCGCAACCTCACTTACAGTCGAATTTATGGCATATTAATGCAACTAAATGCATTAATCTTCCTTATTAAGGATCTTTGGAGGAGCTAGCATTTTAGGGGCTTCAATATACTTTATAAGCCTTATTATTTCAGGAGGCTCTACAATTTTTGGAGTTTTTGAAAAAGACTTATATTCTTGGTCTATTTTCTCTTCTTCCCCTATATCCACCTTTTCTGTTTCTTTCAGCTCAAGCTCTGATTCAAGCTTGCTGAGCCCAAGTTCTATCTCTCTATGCTTTCTCTCTTTTCCATCTTTCAATCCCTTTTCATAGGCTGCTTTTACCTCATCAATTATGCCCAAAAGACTAGCGTTTTCATAGATTTCTCTTTTCTTCTTAGCTATCCATGAGACCCACTCCGTATGTCCTTTGTATCCAACAAAGTATCCAAAACGGTAAGCCTCTTTTATAAGTTCTTGCTTTTTGGAAAGTTTTTCATCCATTTCCGTCACCATGGATCTTCATTATATACCTCTATGCCATTTTCAGTGATTTTTATCTTCTTGAAGTTGCTATCATGAGAGGTTCCCCTCATTTTTAATATCTGAATTGCCCTAACCATTTTGTAATCGCGCATAAAATGATGCATGATAATTACTCCACTGGCCACATAATAATCGTCCGTGTACTTTTCCGATTCCATCATCTCCGTTATTATTATCGCAGTTATATCCATAGCTGAGAGAAGCTTTATAAGCCTCACAATTTCTCGCCTCTTGTTTTCTGGATCACTAACCATAAATTCCAGAGGAGTGAAAGAATCTATAACTACTCTTTTTGCATTTTCGTGAAGTATTATCCTCTTTATCTCTTCTAAAATCTCTGTCCAACTGGGTTTTTTATTTGCTTGAGTTAACGTGGCTCCCAAATCATATATCACAATTCTCTTGCTCCTGATGTAAGACAAGAGATTGAATCTATAATGAAGCATATCCTGAATTATTGTTTTTGGATCATCAACAAGTGAGATATAAACTCCCCTCTCTCCATTTTTGGCCCCTTCTACCAAAAACTGCATTCCTAGAGTTGTCTTTCCACTTCCCGGAGGTCCTGTAACGACATAAACCCTTCCCGGAATTAGACCTCCTCCTATAAGGTCGTCAAGGCCTTTTATCCCAGTAGAAAGACGCCTATACATAGGAAGTTCATTATTTTTCATTTTTTAGCTCCTCCATAGATATCTGTGCTTAGAGATATTTTAGATTTTCGTTACTTTCTCTATAAAATCCCTTTAAGGAGGAGATACTCAATCCCATGTGATATTACGGTTAAAGAGAAATCTGACTATAAATGAGAATCCAATAGCAATTAGATTTGCAATCAAATAATGAATTCCAACATAAAGAAGAATCAAATAAATGAGGCCTTGAACCACCGCTCCAGCAAGAGCAGCGAGATGGAAATTAAAAAGCCTCAAGTAGAGAGGTTTTCTTCTAAGATCCCTAAAGGTCCATAAATCGTTCCAAATGAAATTGTTTAGGATTGAAAGCTCTATAGCGGGAAGAACAGCAAGTCTTTTGTCCCAACCTAAAAACTCCACAAATATCAAAAGAACTCCCTCGTTTACCAAAATCCCACTTAAGCCCACAATGGAGAACTTTACCAGCCTATCTATCTCACCCTCCCACCTCATTAAGCGGTAGAGATGTTTTAGATAGTTAAAAACTTGTCTTCGAGTCAATTTGCTTTCTCCGGCCTTTCTTATCCCAAATATAAATGGAACTTCCGCGACTCTCTCATATTTTCCTTTTATGAGAATCTCGAGGAGTATCTTAAAGCCAACTGGGTTAAGCTCAACGTCCTCAATGACTTTTCTTCTTAAAGCAAAGAACCCACTAACAGGATCTTTTATATTTCTTATCCTCGGCAACGCCACTCTACCTATCATTATTGCTCCTTTTGAGATGAGTTTCCTCCACCAGTACCAGTTTTCAACTTTTCCTCCCTTCACGTATCTGCTGGCTATGGCTACATCAACTCCTTCTTCAATAGCTTCAATTAATTTGGGAATAACTTCTGGAGGGTGCTGCAAATCAGCATCCATAACAACGAGTATTTCACTATTTGCCTCTTTAAACCCTCTAATAACGGCCGAAGAAAGTCCCCTCTTATTTGTCCTTCTGATGACCTTCACGGGATATTTTTTCGCCAGCTCTTCCGCTTTCTTCCAGGTCTTATCTGGAGAATCATCATCCACAACTATTATTTCAAACTCTCTTCCCTCTAAAGCTCTCGCTATCCTCTCAAATAATTCCTCAAGGTTTTCCCGCTCATTATATGTGGGCACTATTATGGAAATCATTCCCATCCCTCACCACTATGTCCCTCAGAATTTATATCTTTTGTTCAGAGTGGTGGGAAAGATTTATAACCCGATGCTTGAAAGTTAGCGCTGAGGGGCCGTGGGGTAGCTTGGTCTATCCTCCCGGCTTCGGGAGCCGGTGACCCGGGTTCAAATCCCGGCGGCCCCACCATAAGGTTTCTGGGTGAAAAAAATGCCGTATTTAATAATAGAACATCTTGAAAAGCTTGGAGAGTGGGTTCTGCTTGAATATAAGCATGCAAGCGAGTGGTGGGGGGATAAGCTCATCTTTACAAACGTTGAAAAAGATGAGAGAGAAGAGCTTGCTAAATTTGGGGGGATTATTCCCCAAAGTGTTACCGAATTTCCATTTGACCGTTCAAAGATGATAATCCTCGATCCCTTTGCTGAGGAGAAGCTTAGACCAGAGGACATAGAGGAGGACACGATTATAGTCGTCGGCGGAATTCTCGGAGACTTTGAGTTCACCGGGAAGACGAAGAAGTTCATAACCGACAAGATCGAGGGTGCAAGAGCGAGAAATATCGGAAAAGTTCAGTTCTCGATAGACGGCTCGGCAATAGTTGCAAAGCTTATAGCGGAGGGAAAAAGGCTGGAAGAAATTGATTACGAGGAAAATCCAACGATAAAGCTCGATGAGTTCAGCGAGATAACCCTACACTATGCCGTTCCCAAACTTAACGGAAACCTCCTCCTGACACCAGGTCTAATAGAGCTCCAGAAAAAGGAACTTGGCTATGGAGAAGATGATAAAAGTTATGAGGAGCTAATTGAGTTCTTTGAAGGAAAAAGAGAGATTTAACATTACAATTTTTTCCACTTCTCTACGAGCTTTTTTATCTCACTCCAAATCATATCTCTCTCAGACTTGTCAACTACGAGAAATATCTCTTGCACAGAACCGTCGCTCTTTGCAACAAGCTTTAAGCCACTCTGGGTTTCTCGTGTTACTTTTATTTCAAATCCTCTGGAATCACTGGCATATATTCTGCCGGGAATTACCTTCTTAACGCCCGGAATATTAGCTATCTCTTCAAGTGGCTTTTCAATACCCTTAAGGAAATGATGTTCTCTCTTGACGCCTCTCTTGAAGTGCTTGGGCATGATATTGGATAGAAGGAGAATGTTAAAATTTCTTTCGGAGCAAAAATGAGAGGAATAAAGAGGACAAATCCTAAGCCACAGATTTTCCTAGCTCCCTAGTCTCTTTTTGAAGGATAATCCAGTTAAAAACCTGGGATTGGACCTTATATTACCATATTCCAGCTTAAACAGGCATATTGGTCGTAGTTTGCTATTTTTGTAGATTAACTAGAGCGGATGAAGCAAAAGAGAATCATAACAATGATTAACTTTTTGCTTCATCCCCCATAATATGACCCCAAAATTCATGCCCTCTTTCTAACTTTGACTGCAACTCCTCTCTTTGCTTTTACCATTTCCTCTCCGCTCAGAACGGCTCTCCCAACACCTACAACTTTCTCATCCCTTACAACACCAACTATGTCATCAGGCCTTATCTTTTTATCTGCCTCATTAACTCCAACGGCAAAGACGTCTCCCCTAAGGTCAAAGTCAATCTTTACGTAATAGCTCTTAGTTGCCTCATAAATGCGCTGCATGCCAACGGGGGTTACGCTTATCACACCATCCTGATAAGTCCCGGTCTGCTGGTTGCCTATAAGAATGCGTAACATTTTGGAACCTATGATCCTCGCGTCATCAGGAAGAACGGCTTCACCAGCACCTAAACCAAAGTAGAAGTCAAAAACCTTCCTTATATTCTCGTAGAAGCGGTAAGTCCTGTCTTCTTTTCCAGCCACCACTTCAAGGTCGAGTTCTTTTATTGTCCTCTCAAGTCCCTCCAAGCTCTCCCTGCTCGTTGTACCATTCTTAACGGGAGTAAATATTATTTCCCTCCCACTGCTTTCGCTGGCTCTCCTCGCAATCTCTATATAAGCTTCATCCAAGTGGGCTATCACTGGAACATCCTTTGGGTATTTTTCAAGAGCTTTTGCCAAAAGTTCAGCTGCAGAGCTTATCTCTTCCTCACTCCAATGGCCGGTAACAACGATATCGTATTTGGCCAACCACTCCCATTCCCTCGGAACGACCCCAAACGGAGAGGTCAGGATAAGCTCATGGATTTTGTAAACTCCATCTCCAAGGACTTCTTTTAGGGCTTTTCTGAAGAGCGTGTGAGAGCGTGAGTGAGAGTAGGGCTTTTTAGCGGAGCAAGGAAAGAGGAAGAGCGCTTCCACATTTTCGGGGGGCTTAAATCTCTCGACTACTCTCTGTCTCCACCTCATGACTTCTGGTCTGTTCTGAGAAGCATCGCTTATGAAGTAAATGGTGTCTTTTTGTACGGGAGTGTATTTTTCGAGGTAGTCCCAATTTTCCCTATCCGCTATCCTTAATATCCCGGCGTGAGCTTGGGTAGAGAAAAAGTTTTCAACAAGATAACGGAGCTTTCCTTCTTTAAGGGCTTTTCTAACAAGTTTTATAGTCCTCCTAGCGAATTCGAGAGAATTTGTATTTTCATCCCACAATATCGGAGAAAACTGCGTAAAGCCCTTCTTGTGGAAATCGTAAAGCTTCAAGGAACGAGTATCGAAGGCATCAATGCCAAGATAAACGGCCAAAGGATAAAAAAACGGTTCAAGATCCGTAACGAGGAGCAAATTGGGATCTTTCTCCCTAATAATCCTAATGGCCTGAACAAACCTGCGGTAGTCCTTTACAAAGATTTTTGCATTTCCTATGTAGAGAGCATCAAAGGAGTGCTGGGAGAGAACATTTTCCAAAAATTCATCAACATATTCAAGATTTCTTACAACTGGTACATAGAGGGCGTTGAATTTTGAATAATCAACCTCATATAACCTATTCAGAGCTTTCTCTATTATCTCTCTTGGAGTATAAAAGCTGAGGGGAATTGAGGGGGCAAGGTTGAAGTCATATTCTCTAAAATCTTTGGGGTAGAAGTAAGAATTGAACGGCGAAAGGGTAAAATCCACTCCAGCCAAAGCAGGCGTTTTGAAGGTTTTTTCCTTAATTTTAACTAACCCAAGTCTTCCTGGCCCCTCGTGTTTTATAATTTCCATTCTTCACACCAGATTGTATCTCTGGAGGAGCAAGAGCTCATCGAGAGTAAGCTTCTCACCGCGTTTAAACTTTTCAAGGGCTTCAACTGCCTTTTCGAACGTGACATCTTTCTTTGCTCTCATCTTTGCAACTAGCTTATATGCTATTAGCTCCTTGTGCCTCTGGTCGTATTCGAGAATCTTCTTCTCTATTTCTCTGAGATCCATTCTAACTTCCCTGATCTTTTCTCTGAGTTCAAGTACCTTTTGATGATATTCATCGGCTTCTTTTTTAATCTCATCCGCCTGCTGGTAGGCTTTCAACATCTGCTCATGGAACTGCTGGCTCTGGTTTGCAAGTTTCTGTATTTCTATCCCTATTGCCCTTCTTGCTTTTTTCAAACTTTCTATCTTCTTTCTTGTTTCTTGGAGCTTCTTGTGGAACCTTTCAGCCTGCTGAAGGATTTCAAGCTCTGTAGCTAGAACCTGAATTTGATCAACTATCTGTTTTTCCCTTTCAGATGTTATATTTGGATTGGTCTGCAGTTCCCACTCGAGCTTTTCAATTCTTTCCTCTATCTTTCCCTTCGGCATTTTTAATCTTCTCAGCTGTCTGTACTCATTCCTTTTTGTCCTGTACTCCATAACTTCCTGATAAAGAAGATCAAGCTTAGCATTTATCTCTTCCCTGTTCTTTTTAAGTTCTTGAATCTGCTGGTTGATTTCATCCCTTTTTATTTTATATTCTCTAGCCTTCTCCCTTAATTGCCTTACCTCTTTATTTTTCTCATCTCTTTTTTGTATCCAAGTATTCAGCTCCTTTTGGAGCTGCTCCAATCTCTCTTGGATTTCTTTTTTCTCTCTTTCTAAAGCCTCTATCTCGGCTTTTATCCTCTTAATTTCCTCTGGATCTACCTTCACTTGCATGGTCTCTTCCCCTTCCTTCATTTTAGAATAGTTAATCATGATCTCACCCTGATTTAAGCCTAACTAAAGGGATGTAAAAACCAAATAAAAACTTTTTGGCTGATATGCGAAATTATTCACCAGAACTGGGAATCAGCATTTAACTTTTCAAAAAGGAAATGAATAAATAAAGATTACTTGTCTAATCTTTTCCTTGTTGCTTTACTGGATAAGGTATGAACTCTACAGTGCCCCTCTGCTTGACTGGCTGCTTATAGAGTTCCATAAGGGCATAGACTTCTTCTGGAATCTCCGTTTCAACATGAAGACCAAGTTCCTTTGTATGCTCAACGGTTATTGGATAGTCATGAGTCCACCTTCCCTCAGTGAGTATCTGAGCTAACTCCCTAGCCTTTTCTTCTCCATATTTGTCCTTAAGAAGGTTGTAAATAAACTCTTGGACTTGGTTTATTGCTTTCTTTGCAACATCAGCAAGAATAAGGGTTTGATCATCAACATTCTCTGCACCTTTTTGCTCAACGGCTCTTATTATACTCGGAGCTGGATACTGGCCCAGCTGGGGGTCAACTGGTCCCAAAACCGCATGCGGATCCATTATGATCTTATCGGCAGCTAAGGCTATCAGAGTCCCACCGCTCATTGCGTAGTGTGGCACTATTACTCTTGTCTCGGCTGGGTGGTCTTTCAAAGCTTTTGCTATTTGTGTTGCCGCTAATACCAATCCTCCTGGCGTGTGAATGATTAGGTCAATTGGCTTATCCTTTGGGGCCATCCTTATTGCTCTCAATATTTCTTCGCTGTCCTCAATGCTTATAAACTTGTATACGGGAATTCCAAAGAAGCCTATGCTCTCCTGCCTGTGAATCATCGTTATCACAGTGGAATTTCTCTTTCTCGCTAGTTTCTCCAGTAATTTCATCCTAGTAATTTGCAATTGCCTGTACTGGATCTGAGGGCCCATGAGCAGGTAGAAGAATAGTATCCACCATATTAATGATCCTATGAACCCGCTTAATGGATCCATGAAGTCACCTCCCTCGAGGCTCTTACAAAATTATTGTAACTTAATATTTTTAAAACTTTTGGTGAATAAAATTGAGATTAAGCATTCTTGCAGGTGTGCGAGTGAAGGAAGAAGAAAGAAAAATCACTTGACAACTTGGGTGCCTGTTTTTCCTTCTAAGGCTTCAACGGCTTTGTTCAAGGCGGCAATTACTGCTCTCTCTCCTCCCCATTCAATGAACCTTATAGCAGCGAGAACCTTTGGCCCCATGCTACCCTTTTTGAAGTGTCCTTCTTCATAATATTTCTTAAGTTCATCAATCTTAACTTCCCGAAGCCACTGCTCATTCGGCTTGCCGTAGTTAATTGCCGCTCCATTAACGTCAGTAAGGATCATGAAGAGGTCAGCATTAACCTCCTCAGCAAGCTTCTCCCCGGCCAAGTCCTTATCAATCACTGCCTCTACTCCTTTAAATTCACCATCCTCCTCAATAACCGGAATTCCCCCTCCACCAGAGGCTATGACTATGAAACCTTTTTCAACCAAATCCTGAATTATTGGAGCCTCGACGTGTCCAATTGGGTCTGGACTTGGCACTACCCTTCTCCATCCCCTTCCGGAATCCTCTATAACCACCCACCCCTTCTCTTTGGCAAGCTTTTTGGCAGTTTCTTCATCATAAAACGGCCCTACCGGTTTCGAAGGATTTTGAAATGCTGGATCGTTTTTGTCAACAATGGTTTGAGTAACAACCGTTGCCACTGGCTTGTTTATGCCCCTCCTTCTTAATTCATTAATCACAGCCTGCTGGATCATATACCCAATTTGACCCTGACTCATTGCACCGCAAACATCCATCGGTTGAGCAGGGATACCGTACATGTGCTCTCCGGCATCCTGTTGCAGTAAAATCGCCCCAACTTGGGGGCCATTCCCATGGGTTATCACAACTTCATAATCATTATCAAGGATAATATCAACAATCTGCTTTGCCGTCTTTCTTACATTCTCCATTTGCTCCTCATAAGTTCCCTTTTGCCCTCTCTGTAGAATGGCATTCCCACCTAAGGCTATAACAACTCTCTTCCTCATGTTGCTCCCTCCAGCACTGGTGTATAAAGTTAGACCTTAGCGAATTAAAAGGGTTTCTTAGCCATAAAATAATTTTTTTAGAAAAAACTTCGAAGAACAATTGAAAGGGCTTGCAAATTTAAAGATATTGGAAAGATCTCCTTGCTGTTTTAGTTAGAGATACCACTCATCAAACCTTCCAATGCCGAGACTTTCAAGAGTTTTCATGACCCCCAAGGCTATCCCCTCTACCTCTATACCCCCTTCTCCCTTGTTTGCATCCCCAACTATGTAAACGTTTTCGATCGGAAAGTCAAGATGCGTCCCAGAAGCAACCCTGTTAATTGGGTTTCCATCTAAATACGTTTGAACCATCAGAATCTCCCCATCTTTGTCGAGCTCTGGGAAGAGGTAGTAGAGATCCTCTAATCCCAATTTTTGCTCTTTCTTCATGTTTCTGCTTCTCAAAGCTTGATGAGTCATGATAAGCGTATAACCTTCTCTTGCAAGCTCTGGAGTTAATGCGGAGGGCTCATTATACCCATTTATCCTCTTGGTATCTAGAGTAAAAACAACGGTGTCGCCTACTTTCGATTCTCCCTTTAAGGCTATGTTAATTTTAATTCCCTCCGCCGGCTTTAGAGCATCTACTCTTTTCAGGTACTCCCTATCAAATTTCTCCCTTCCAAAGAGCTCCACCGTTTCCTTTATCCCTATGTTTGAGATGAGTATCTCGTAGTGATATTCTTCCCCATCTGCTGTTATTACCTTTCCATCATCCACCTCGACCACTTTCTTTCTGGTTATTATCTCTCCCCCGTTCACTTTTACAATTTTTGCAAGTTCTTCGCTTATGGCCTTACATCCTCCCTTTATAAGTCCCGGACCGCCCCACTTCAAAGTTGCTTTTATCTCTTTGGCCAGCTCAATTGCTGGAACTTCCTCAGGAGTTAAGCTAACCGCCCATCCGAGAAAGCTCTTTATGAAAAGATAAACGAACTCGTTATCGCCAATTTTTTCTTTGAGCCATTCCCAAGAATTTATGCTTGCCTCTTCCCCTTTTGGAAGCTTATTAGCCTTTATCTCTGCGAGAAGCTTCATAGCTTTTGCCTTTTCTTTAAGCGACAGGTACCTCCATCCCTCTCTATAATGATAAAGGTTTCCATTTATGAAAAACTTGCCCTTTGGATTTGAGTTTACTATCTTCACGTTAGCCCCTAAGAGCTTTAAAAGGTGAGCCAAGGGGCCGTTTTCTCCATGAGGGACCATATGGAGAGCCCCAGTAGATAACTGAAAGCCTTTGTAGTTGAGGTTCGTAAATCTACCACCAACAAAAGGAGCTTTTTCCAGAACCGTTACCTTATGACCTGCCTTGGCTAAAAAGGCACTTGTTAAAAGGCCTCCAAGTCCAGCTCCAATCGTGATCACTCTCATTTTACCCACCTCTTTGGATTCCCGAAAGGGTCTATAAGACCAGCTCTTATTAAGGAGGAGCTTATTTTATCCCCAAGTTTGCTTTTGACCAGCTTTATGACAACTATGTCGAGGGGTTTTAGCCCTTTTTCTTCTCTTGCCCTATTCACTAAGAGAGCTCCCTTATATGTTTCTTCACTAACAACTATTGCATCTAAACTCTTTATCCTGTCTGCGAATCCTATTGCACTATATATCTTTATTATTCTGTAGTTTTTATACCCATTTATCTCAAAAAACTTTAGCAAATCTCTCAATCTGAGCTCATACGGAAGGATTCTTTCAGCGTAAGGTTTGTTCTTTATTATTTCGTCAGAGGTCAGACCTATGTAGATATACTTGCCCACTTCAAAAGCCTTCCTGAGCAAAGCCTTATGCCCTAAATGGAGCCTGTCAAACGTCCCCCCGACCACAACTTTTCTGTACTTCTTCATTGCTATCACGCTTATCACCAATGAACCAATAAGTTTTTGTATTACTATTTGAAAAAGTTTTGGAGGTGGGAAAATGAGGAAAGCTACGTGGACTCTCATTGCAATTATGCTGTTAGCGTCGTTTTCTCAGGTTTACGCTTATGAAAATCAACATCTCTTTAACATCGACATTTACATAACTGTATCTCCAAGTGGAACGGCATTTGTTAAGCTTAGCGCCCAGCTCAAAGATCCGTTTTATTTGAACTATTTCGAAAATCTCTCCCAGACAAATCCCCAAAGGGCAGAAAAGGAATTTCATGACTTTGTTTACTCACTAATATACGGCAATTTCAAAAGAGATGTAGAAAAGCAGTCCAAAGAAGCCTTGATTGTTGTACCGGAAGAAGGGCCCGTAAAACTGGGAAAAAACTGGACCGCAGTTGTAACTTTTAAAATATACAATTACCTCATGGAGAAAAACCAAACACTGCAGAGCTCAGTTTATGGACCAATGCAGTTCCTTTTTAAAAATAGGGTTTTTGAATACAGCTGGAGAAAACTCACAATGATTCTTCCAAAAGATGCTTATCTCATTAACTTGGCTCCAAAACCAAAGGAACTTATAGAGAATGTCGCCTCATGGGAAAACGGGTACTATCTTCCAATAGTTGTGATAACCTTTGATTCTTCCGTCTATGAGGCCATTATGAACAAGACAGCAGAGAACACCACCAAGTTCGTTCCTTTCGATGAATTTCTGGCAAAAACTGCGAAGAGCATCCAGATCTATTACGACCCCCTAAGCGGACTTGTCCAGTTTAACGCAACCTTCGAGGGAGTTAATGCCACTAGTTACCATGAAACAAAAATTAAAGAAGAGTTCAATAAAACTATGAACGTTCAAGAGATAAACTCCAAAATTGAGGACAGCAAAGTACTCGTGTGGGGTAAAGCAAAGCCAAAAGTTGACTATAAAGAGAGCCTCACCAAGAAAACCTGGACCGCAAATATAACCCTACCGTTCAGATTTGATAAAATAAGTGTTAAATCCCCAACCACTTTGGAAATAAAGTCGCAGAAAATGGACGGCAAAAATGTAACTATTGTGGTGGAGCAGAAAAAAGGCATCTGTGGACCAGGAGCTATCTTGCTGATAGCAATACTTTCGCTGTTAGCAAGACGGAGGTGACCAAATGGACTTCTTCTTTTATCCTTCCTCAGTAGCGGTATTTGGGTCATTCAAGAGGGGGGCAATAGCATACGAAATCCTGAGAAATATAGTCGAAGGAGGCTTTAAAGGCGAGACTGTTCCCGTGAATCCTAAAGGAGGGGAAGTTGAAATAGAAGGGAAGAAACTTAAAGTCGCAGAAAAGCTTGAGAAAGATGTTGACGTTGCTATAATAGCGATTCCCGCAAAGCTTGTCCCCCCCTTAATTGAGGAAATTGGAGATAAGGTTAAAGGGGCAGTGGTCATAAGTGCAGGGTTTAGTGAGACGGGCAATACTGAACTTGAGAGAGAACTCATTGAAAAAGCTAGGGAAAAGGGAGTAAGAATTATTGGGCCAAACTGTGCCGGGATTTTTGGAGTCCATGCTGACTTTTTTGGCTCCTTTGAAGTTAGAGTTAAGAAAGGAGGCTTAGCACTAATTTCACAAAGCGGAGCATTTGGTGGTGCGGCTTTGGCTATGGGAAATGAGGAAGGAATAGGCTTCTCAGCCTTCGTTTCTTACGGCAATGCTACCGATTTAACGGAGAGCGACTTTCTGAGGTATTTCGCTGACGATAAGAACACCAAAGTGATAGCCTTATATATTGAAGGAGTAAAAGATGGAAAAAAGTTTATAGAAGCTTTGAGATATGCCACTGCTAAAAAACCTGTGATAGTTCTCAAGGCAGGAAAAAGCAGAAGCGGTAGCAAAGCAGCCCAAAGTCACACTGGAAGTTTAGCGGGTAGTCATGAAATCTACAAAGGCCTTTTTGCCCAGTTTGGAGCAATAGAAGTTAAAGAAATGGAGGAGCTTTTTGATGCAGCAAAAACTTTTGAGATGTACGAAAGCGGGGGAAGAAAAATAGCCATAATAACAAACTCCGGCGGCCCTGGAGTTTTAGCAACCGACAAAGCCGAAAGGTTGGGATTAGAGATTGCAAGGCTTGAAGACGAGACCATGGAAGAACTTAGAAACCTCCTGCCTCCTCAATGCTCTATCAAAAACCCGATCGACCTTATAGCAGATGCAGATTACAACAGATACAAAAAATCTATAGAGGTAGTTTGCAAAGATAAGAACGTTGATGCCCTACTTGTTATCTGCGTTCCGCCAATATTTATGCCCAGTGAAGAGATCGCAAAGGCTATCATAGATGCCAAGTGCCACAAGCCTATAATCGTTAATTTTATGGCCGGGGAACTCGTGAAGGAAGGTGTGAGACTTCTAAATGTCCACGGGATAAAGAATTTTCCAACCCCGGAAAGAGCGGCTAAAGCCCTTTATTGGCTCAGCTTAAGAAGGGCTTTTAGAGATCAAAAGGAATATAGGGGTGAGAGGGATGTATAGGTTGATTTACCCAATGAGGACGTATTTAATAGTCTCGGGCCAGGGGGAGGAAACAAACGTTATGGCTGCCGACTGGGTAACCGTTCTTTCCCATGAACCCACCTTAATAGGGGTAGCGGTTTCTCCGAAAAGACATACCCACAGATTGATCTCCAAATATAAGGAATTTGTGGTCAGTGTTCCGAGTTTAGAGATGCTTCGAGATGTCTGGATTGCCGGAACAAAAAGCGGACCTTCCAAGCTTAAAGAAATGAGTATAACCCTCATTAACTCTACAAAAATCGCCACACCAAGTATAAAGGAGGCATTAGCAAACATAGAGTGTAAAGTCGTTGATGCAAGGGACTACGGGGATCACACATGGTTTGTCGGCGAAATTGTGGGCTACACATATAAAGAGGGGGCTTTCAAGAAAGGAAAGCCAGACATCATGAATGCAAACTTCCTAGCACATGCAGCATGGACTGACTTCGTAACCTTTGAAAAGAAGATATATAAGGCAGAATGAAGGGCAAATATTGCCCTATCACGATTTAAATTCTGATTTTTAAATTTTTCAACTTTTGGCGTTTTTGTTTTCACTTTGGGGCTCTTTGATGGATTTGGGAGTTTTTAGTAACTGGAGGTTATTATCAAACGAGGGGTTATAAGGTTTTGGGATTTTTGTTACGAAATTTTTTCGGAGTTTTGAACGAGGCAAGGTCGTGGCATTTTTCATGACTCTTCCTCATGTAAATTGAATCTTTTTGTTTTTAACTCGTTTTTATGCTTTTATTTTTGATTTGGGCTTTTGTTTTCGCTCCAGAAGCCTCGTGGATAAAGTTGTACACGAGTAGAACGGGAGGATTTCAAGTTAGTAAACATTCCAAAGTCTCTTCTTTGGGCTTGGATTTGAGGCCTGTGAGGGATTATTCACTCACCCTTTATCGAAAAGATTATAAAATTCAAGCCCTCTAACTACCTTACAGCCGATTTAGAAGAAAATCACCCCCAGTTCCAATAAGACTTTAAAAGAATTGAAATAGTAGGATTGATGTTCAATGCAAGCTCGACTTCTTTCTCTTTCAAGTTCCAATAAGACTTTAAAAGAATTGAAATTCGTAAACCTTTACGTTTAAATCGTAAGCGTCATATTGTTCCAATAAGACTTTAAAAGAATTGAAATGATTGAGTTCCATTATATACCACCCACCA
>Ga0190304_1000087_pt1 | contig 40532 bp, 76 predicted proteins | sample 48700712_MG_FD_161670 | JGI IMG/M metagenome (GOLD analysis project Ga0190304, IMG submission 161670) | Hydrothermal vent sediment bacterial communities from Southern Trench, Guaymas Basin, Mexico - 4870-07-1--2_MG | ecosystem: Environmental > Aquatic > Marine > Hydrothermal vents > Sediment ...
ATTCTGTTTTGCCTGTTCCGCCGTTAAGTTTTCACCGAAAGCAAAGTCCGCTTTGATTTTATTGTATTTGTCGAAATTCGGATCAGTTTCGGCTACATCAAAAACCTTGGAAATGTCTTTCCATTTCCCAATGATTTCCTGGTTCTGCCGTTCGAGGTAATTGTTGTGCTCTGTCTCAACTGACCGCAAGCGCTCTAACTCTGTGCCCAATTCCGATAGCTTCGTCTCCAATGCGCTTTTGGAAGACTCTAACTCTTCCAAATCAGCACGCAGATTATTACGCTCATCGATTACCTCTTTGAATCGAGATTGTGGAATCCCGCTGGTGCTTTCTACGACCCGCTCCACGCTTGCGAGAAGATCAGCATTTTCAACGCCATGCTTAGCGAATAGTTCTTTAATTGTCATCTTTAGACTCCTCATTTTTACGGGTTTTGTCCCTGTTTTTTGTACCGAAAATCTTGTCGTAACGCTCTTGCGTTATGGATATGAAAACTTTGCCCTTGTCTTTATGCAAGCCCGGCCTCCTCTCTTGTTAACGCTGTCATGAAAAAATTATGCTGACAATTCCAACGTGGCTCTGAATGCTGTATCGTCAAGACTCCGCCACCACGCTCAAACTCCCGTTTCTCTTCATCTGTGAAATATGGCGAACCTGCTTTCTTGGTAAGAGCCCAGATGCACTCTTTGTGACTGTTAGCTTGCAGCGGTGCTCCCTGATATACCCACACATCATCTGCATCTTCACCAAAACCGACCTCTTCCGCTAACTGATCTTCCAGGTTTTGCCGGAATACATTCTGCATCGTGTTTAGCTGTGTAAGTGCTTCATTTTTGAAATTCTCGGCCTGTTTTATCGTTTCATCAATCAATGTTGGCAGCTGCTTACCCGTAGCTACACTGTTTATGAACTTCTCTCCTACACCGACTATAAACTTGTCGGCTACGCCATCAAGCTTGGAGTAATCCATTGCCTGAATAGCTTTAATGGCCGTCTTGTTAAAACCCGATAATGATGTAACGTCAAAAAGCCCCTTAACGGCGCTGGTGCGCTCTGTTGCAATTGCGATATAGTCGTCAAGCGCTTTTGCTACCGTCTCAAAATACCCGGCTTTCTTTATGATTCCGGGAAGCTGAGACTTTATCAAGATTGCTTTGTCGATGTTTTCATGAGTAAAGGCGATAATGCCATCTTCAATGTCAAAATCTGCCACAGCCATAACTTCTGCCGTTATCTCACGGATTGACTTGTCGAGAGCTGTCTCAAAATTAAACATCTTCTTCCTCTGGCTCTTCTTCGGGTTCGATATATGGGTTTGTTATCTTGGAAATCTCTGCGATTTCCTGCATCCTTGCCTTGATGATTTCCAGGGCTTGCTCTCGGGTTGATATTGCGGAGTTCATGGCAAGCTCATAATCCACCAAATTGGCAGTCTTATTGGCGAACCGCAACGCCCACCCACGCTCACGCTCTTCCGTGGATTCTAAAATCACGGGCTCTTTATACTTGATGTTGACTGAAAGATTTTCTGTGCTCGAAACAATGCGGACGCTCACCGCCAGAGCTTCGATTATTCTGGCGCATAGGGAACGGAGATATGTATTATAGTATTTCCGGCGACGCTTGGTAAGATCTCGAACGTCCTGCTTGGACAGGGCAAGCTGATACCCGGATGTCGCAGTTTCTCCAGTTATCTGGGATTTGCTGAGATCATTCTGGAGGCCTAGCCGCTCATATCTGTCTTGGATTATCTTATTGAGCTCTTCCAGTGCTTCGGATGGTGATATGAACTTAGCGTCACCTGCCGCTTCTCCAAGGTTGTTGGGCGGGATATTAAGATGATAGCTACGCCCACGCTTCCAGTTCTTTTTGCTTTCGGCATCCATCCCGGTGGTGAGTAGTTGCGGGATGTTGTAGGCTTCAGCCATTGCGAGGTCGGTGCGCTTCTTGTCTATGGCGATTGCCTTGTTTATCAGGTGCGACGCCCCACGATACCACACAGAATCGTCAGGCATGTAATCACGAAATATTACAATCGGGATGTCGGTATATTTCGGGATGTCGTCATAATACTCTATCGATTCAGGGATGGGATGTCCGTTCGTGTCAATCTGACAGCGGAACTTGGCAACCTTCCCGTCTTTTTTCTCCCAACAATCATAAATATCCACCGCATTTCGGCCGGCAGTGTTTTCCAGAATCCCAACTTGATAATAGAATCGGTCAAATTGTGTCGGGTCTTCCGGGCTTTGTTCGACAAAACATTTCTCTGGAGTGATGGGCCGGATTTGTACCTTCCCGCCAGTAACGAACACGCCAACAGGACAATCTCGCAAAAGACGGACATACTTATCAACGTTGTCCATCACGATATTGAACTGCATCTCGTCGAGCTGGGCCTGGAACTCTTCGTTCTGCTTCTCGCTGGCGTCTGGGAGCTCGATCTCCACGCCCTCGCCGAATACAAGAGCGGTCTTGTTGATCATATCTTCAACAACGCCGTCGCTCTCTATATATTTGCAAAGCTCCACCGCATCGCTTGAATCTTCAAACATGTCGGTAATGAGAGCCTTGAGCGTGTCCCTCGTAACGTTTCGATAGTAGTCTATGTAGATGTCGGCTATCAATCGCCGCTCTTGGTCATTGCTGAACTTTGCTTTTATCTGGCCTTGCTCGATTACATTCATCGATTGCTCCATATTTGATGTTGGTATGGTGGGAAGTTATAATGCAAAAGATAGCCGAGTGCATCTGTGATGTGCACTGTGCTCTTGCCCGCTTCTTCCTGTCTTTTATTCAACCGCCCGTCTGCTTCCCGCTCTACTCGGCCAAGGTCGTACACCGTAGCCGGGCATGCCTTCTGATCGACGAAATATCGAATTGGGCCGGATATTGGCTTGCAACAGCTATTCACACAATTGATTCGATCCACCTGAAACGGATTGCTGTTGTGCGCTTTGATCCGGAATCCCATGCTAGAAAGAATGTGCAGGTCGGAATGGCTGGCGTTGGTCGATTCATGCTTTCCGGTTGCGTCTGGGTAGATTGTAGCTGGGAGATACCCGCTCGCATCCCGGCGCAGGTCATATTTCTGGATCAGGTGTTCGCCCATTTCCCGGGTGTTGCTGTTTCTGAGCACGCTCTCGCCATGCTGGTAGAAAGCGCCGTTTATGATGTGTCCTTCCACCGCACACATGGGATCGATATTGAAGTCCATCCCGACGTCAAGGCTCATGCCTTTTTGATACGTGCAGAATGCAAAATTGTCTTCACTGAATGCGTAGTAGGCCAGGCCGTCGTAGCCCTCGAAGCTGGCCTCATATTCCTGCCTGAATGTTTTCGGGTCGGTAGTCGATTTCGCAAGTGCGATCATCTTGGGCGACAGAACGTCGGCACTGAACCAGCTGTGATAGCTCATGTCGCCATTCTCCACATAAGCCCCGACTCCGGCTTTCGTCTCCGGTATCACTCCGCCGCACGCAAGCTGGCACATCTCGAACCAATGATTTTTTCCCTCCGGCACTCCGTTCAGGATAGCGAAGCCGTCATTATCCATCAAAATTGGCTGGATGTGATTCGCCCACATCTCCGGCCGTTGGTTTCCCATCTCGGTGATGAGCACGCCCTTTACCGGCGGGTAAGTCTGACCTTCTGCACGCTCCGGCCTGTCCAGCCCGATAACTTTCAGGTGACAGCCGTTCTTCAGGATGATGCGGCGGTCAGTCTCGCTCGGTCTTTTCGCCCAGAACAGTTTCGTGTCTTTCTTCAGCGTCTCCCAAAATATCGCTTTCGCCTGGTCGTGGGTTGGCGCACAGAAGAAATACATCTGGTCTTTCATATAGAAAGCGCCACGCCCGGGATCAACCAGCATCTTGCGGACGCCAATCAGGTCTTTCCGACTCCGGCGCCCTGCCGGGATATGGATCAGGCGGTGCAGGTCTCTATAGTAGCGCAGGTTGGGCTCGGTCAGGTTGATGAGCTTGGTCGGCAGGTCTTTCACTTTTCCCCCATGTCGCTTTCCCGAATTGCTTCTGCTATCTTGCTCAGGTCTTCATCGCCAGCCCCGCTCGCTTCGATCTCTTTCGTAAGCTGAGCCACGGCCTTGAAGTATTCTTTTTTTCGGTTCGTGAGCCAGAACTGGATGCTCTGCTGGTTCGGCTGCACATAGATAGTCTGCTCATATTCCACCACGGTCGGCTTCCCATCCACCATCATCACCTTCTGCTGCGTCATGGTGTGTTCATAGCCGCATGCGAGGCGGTAGCAGGCGTTCACGACTTCAAAATCGGGCTTCTCTTTTCCTTTTTCAATTGCTTCGGCGAACTCGGGGTATTTCTTAATGTATTGATACAGCGTATCTTCGCAGATTCCGAGCTTCTTTGCCAGCTGTTTTCCATTCAGCCCCAGCCGGGAGTATTGAAAAGCTCGTTCGGGGAAGTCGGGGCGGTATTTAGTTTTCACTTCATCGCCCTTTGTGGTCGCTTTGCCACAATTGCATTTCCCGTCTTTTTTCTAAAAGCTTCACTTTCCCGCCTTTTTGTTTTTTCTTTCATCTCCTGCCACGTTTCCCGCCTTTTTTCGAGTTTCGTTTTTCCCCAAAATCGATGTCAAGAGTGTTTTTCTGGTTGTGGCCGATTGTCCACAAAATTGTGGCCGTTTCGCCACAGGTTTTGGGTTTTCCTGGTTTCCTTTCCGGTTCTGCTTCTGCAACTGCTGTATTTTCTAGGACTTACGGGCGTTTGATATTTTTTCCATTCTGGTCTGTAATGTGCTTCCTATACTGCCAGAGAGTGAAAAGAAAAAAATTGCCAAAAAAGTGAAAAAAAGTGATTTTTTTCTTGACAAGGTTTTTCTGGAAATTACGATTGACCCAGAAAGTGAGAGATAAAAAGAGGGTGAAAGCAAGAGGCTCCGAGAAGAGCCCACCCAAAGCCGAAAGGCACAGGAGGAAAAGATGACAACACAAGAAGCATTACTCGACAGCAGCAATAAGCTGCAATTCACTGACAAGTACGATATTACGTACTGTGTCGCAACAGTTAACGACCGTGCTGACAAATTCAAAATTGAATTCGAAGCATTGAGAAACGGCCGGTTCGCACATGAGTTTTTCGACTCAGTAGCAGCTTTCGAGAGCTACTGCAAAGCTGAAGCAATTAACATCGATGACTTCCGTCTGTACGATCCCGAGACTGATGAGTACATCGATTAGTTTTTCCCACCCCGCCTGCACCAGCGGGCGGGCTATCTATAAAAAAGGAGATGAAAGATGCAAGTAAGTTTTAAAGAAATAGCAGAAATGCTATCAATAACAGAAAGAGAGTTGGGATGGAAAAGATACATTGAAAACTATCCCATTAAAAGTAAAGTTACCTTCGGGAAAGGGGCTTCTGCTGATGGCTATCATGGCTATTGGGAAACCCATAAAAAATTCGACCCACATGGGTCGTTAACAATAGAACAAGAAAAAAATAGTAGTGACCAGTATGCTGATAGTACTGATTACTATTATGATTACGACGGGAAACATCCCGCCGCAATCGCAAGGGATTACACTGGTGTAAATAACTCGTTTCAAGAACTTTATATTTATCTCCCCGAAGATTGGGAGATAATCCCAGTGGAAACAATCTATTGGGGAGTGCGTGTCCCCAATAGACTAGCACAAAAATGGATCTCTGAGATATGTGAAAAAAAATACAGAGATCCGAAAACATGGGCAAGCCAAGGAACCGTGTATAGACTTGTCTATGATAAAGCATATATATATGCTGCCTATCAATTCCTGAAGAAACACCCCCAGGATATAGGATTAATTTGGAAAATTTGGCGAGGGCAAACACTGCTTGCCAAGGATGGCAAAGTTGAAATATTCGATACGCCGGATTGCTCAGTAAAAGAGTATATCCAAACTCTTGGAGGCAAGGCGTATCGAATTTACGCAAAAGAGATAAAGGAATAAGGAGAAGAAAATGAAAAAAGAAACTTTGAAAGAAGAACTGAAGGAAAAACTCATTTCCAAATTAACAGTCGAGAATTGCAAAAACCTCAGCGATGCCGAAATCCAGCGGTGTCTCGGGGGATGCGTTTCTGCTGACAGATTAATCAGCTTGGCATACCAGATGAGAGAAAATAACGAACTACCATTTCCCATCGACATCGAAAAGCGCCGTCGCCAGGTGCGTGACGCATTGAACAAGACCAAGTCCGCCAGCAAGATTGAGAGTTGTGCGGAAATCCTGGAAGTATAACCTAGCCACAGCACCGGGCACAGCCCACAGCACCGGCAACTATCGCATAACCTGCGATAGTTGCCGGTTTTTTTGTGCAAAAAATTAAGGGGGAAAGATGGAAAAGCTAGCGGGAAAGTTGGTCAGACCTGGCCGTGCGAAAGCGAACAGTGCGAAAATGCACAGTGCGAAACCGCACGACACCTGTTCTAATATTTCGCCTCTAATATTTTGCTTTAATATTTTTTGTATATATTTTTGGGATTAACGATAAACAAAAGTTGGAAAATTAAAAGGAGATGAAAGATGGAAGAGTACATAAAAAAATGCGAAGAGCTTGAGAGAATGATTTCCCAGCTCATCGGGGAGAACGCAATAGTTATAAACGAAAATCACTTTGCGGTTTATGCCGAGAAAAACGATAAGATAATCTCAATGATAAAGACAAGGCTGAATTGGGGATTCGTAAAAATGAAAGGGGACGCTGAACATGGAACGATTCGGATGATTTTCCAACGTGAAGATGAGGGGGAATAATAATGGCTTTGACAATTTGCATCATTATAATTTTGGTTTTACTCATGATCGTGTTGCTGCTTGTCAGCATATGCCGGAATCTGATGAAAACATGTTCCAGACTGCTGGTAGAGAGCCGACGCCATACAGCCAGGCTGAACCGTGCGAAATCGCACGACACAGGCACATCGACACCTCGGCGTTCTAATATTTTGCTCTAATATTTTTGACAGATATTTTTGGAATCGTAGCCGTGTGAGTTCGGCTTCGCAACCAACCGTAAACCCGGCGGGGATGAATCCCTTTTGCCATCCCCGCCAATAAAAAAGGAGAGAAATATGGAGCTCAGCGTCATAGACCATAGCAATTTCGTCTGGAGCACGGGTCATAATAGACTGCTCATTCTCAGAGTTCCTTACGAATTCAATGTGCGGAACGACTCAGCGGAAAAGCTATTCAGGCTTGGAAAAGCCTGTGAAAACGCTGCGCCCTGTTCGGCAACATCTCTGGCGTTAGGTTTTCTCGTAATGAAAAGAGAGCCAACCAAAGAAGAACTTTCTAAGCTCACAAAAATCTTCAAAGAAGAGGGGGAAACATGAATGTTTTAGCCGTAGCAGTAATTGCATTATTCGTGCTCGTTGTATTACTTATTTACGCCATTATCAGAATTGGGCGTCTATCTAACGAAATTCAAGACTTGATGATTAAGCGGCATAAGCTCAAACTTGCCTATGACATCCTATTCGATCTTTATGAAAAATGCGCAAAAGAGCGTGATCTTTGGAAAAGATTTTATAGCAAAGTGAAAGATGAAAAAGAAAAGAGGGGAAAGCATGTTTTTAGGAAATTTACAATTCCACCAAGTGAAAGAATTTCTAGGATATGAACTTAATGAAGAAGACAAAAAAGTATGGAATAAATACCATAACGATAAAGCTAATTTAGATGGTATGAATTCTTGTTTTCATGTTTTTCTTTTTCCTACCTGTATAGTGGTAAAGGGGAATGATGCAAATATAGCCATAAAAAAAATATTTACACCAGATAAGATTGTTGAGCCAAAGGGAGAATTTAGGGTTTATGTCCTAAAAGCATAAATTTTTGTTTTGCTGTATAAAACAAAATAAACGACTAAATTAAGGGGGAAACATGACCTACACGATATACACCACAGACGCCCGAGGCATTATCCGCAGAGCAAGCGGATATGAGTGGGATTTCAGGGCAGGAGCCGAGCACTTCAAGGAGAACCTTCCGGGGCTTCGTAATAAATATTTTGTCGCTCCAGTCGGGGCCGGTGAAAAGGCTAAACACAAGTAAAAAAAAGGAGTAAAAATGAAAAGAGTAAGATTTACGATCTATGAAAAAACCAAAAGTGGACAATTTGAACCAAGGGAATATCAGGGGCATTTTCGGAGATTTGGTATCGATTATGAAGTATTTGAATCTGGCATAGGAAATTACTCAACTGCCATTATTGAGAAAGATGACGGTTTTTTGGTAAATGTTCCAGTTGAAAATGTGCAATTTTTAAACCAAAGTCTGCCGTTTAAATAAAAAAAGGAGAAGAAATGAAAGAAGTGTTTTGCAAAAACTGTAAATATCATCGATATGATTATGCTAAATCAATTTCTTCAGGATATTGTGTAAAAGGCTTACATCGCTGTATGCGAAACGTAAAAGAAAAAAGAAACCCGATAGGCGAAACAATTACAGAAGGAGATGAAGATTGTTTTATTGTAAACGCTGATTTGAATTGTAAGCATTTTGAACCAAAACAAAAATGGTATCTGAAATTGATTTCTATTATAAAGGGGATATAAACCAAAAAAGGAGAGAGAAAATGTTAATTAGAGTAAGAGATAACGTAACTGGGAAAATTTATTCAAATGATATGTCTGAAAAAAATGACTTATCTATCCTTGAAATACATTTTTGCACAAGTTATACCCAAGTTGAAGTTCAGGATAAAATTAATAATGGTAAGGGATTAGAATACCCTACCCATACCATTTGTATACAACCGCTGGGAACTAAACCGAATTGGGTTGATTTGATTGCAATACAAGACTCAAATGCTGGTTCTTGGATTGTCCACAAAACAAAGGAGAGGGAGATGAAACATTGTCTTAGATTCGACAAAGAGAAAAACACAATCGAAGAATACGCCTGCACGGACGCATTCGCTCGATATTTAGACACAATGGATCGACCAATCAGGGATCGCAAAACCGGCGACTTGCTATTACCGGATTCCAAAAGATTCATAGAGCTGAAGAATTACCTTGATTGTTTGCATGTCATTCTTGCAGATGTAAACGAAAGGTTTGAAAAAAAACATGCCGAGATAGAAGGGGAGGTGGAACTATGATTTTAAGTTTTGAATTAACGATGCCAAATGTTGGCTCTTGGAACGGACAGTGGGCTGGTGCAAATAGACGATATATTAAATTCAGAAATGTATCAAAAAAAGAAGGTGAAAAATTCTTAGATGGAAAAGAAACAAAAAATTGCTATTATGATTTTGGCGATGGCTGGGGAGTAAATGTTGAAGCAAAAAAGATATTATCTCCCGAAAAAAGAAAACTTGAAAAAATATCGGCTGGCTTTTTGAGTTACGATTGGATGATAGACAGTATGTTAAGAACAGGTAAAATACTACCGCAGAAAAGGAGGTAGAACCATGAAAACCGTACATTTATTTTTGCTGTCTGACGAAGTGCTGGAGAACGTGATTGGAGACGATTCTCTGGCAGATTCCAAGGAGACAATGGTCATGGACACGCTGGAAAACATAGACACAGAGAAAGGCTTCGATGTTCTAATATCCAGCGTCATGGAATCAGTGCATTTTGAAGATTGGCTTGCTGAATATATCAAGCCTGATCTTCAGGCCGCACGAGAAGAAGGTGCTTATTACGCCAAACACCCGGCTGAATACTATGAAGACACCCGGGGAAGGAGATGGAGAAGAGGATAGGCTGAGACCTGGAAAGTATCCCAAAAAACCCAGTGGGTTATCTGGCTGCCAAAAATGCCACTGGCTCACCTGGGACTTGTTGGGACACTTGCTAGCAAAAGGGGGCAATTGCTGGCAAATGGGGACACTTGCTACCAAATGCTAGCAAAAGCCACCAAATGCTACCAAGTGCTAGCAAAAGGAACGGTAGAAACCCCGGCACGCTTGCATTTCTACACCCGGAAACCCCGCCACGCCCTAGTTTCTACACCCAGAAATAGCCGGTCAGTGGATATGGATGTTAGCATTAACCACTACTCAACTAGCATAAATGTAACATTAATACCTGCTCAGTGGGTATAATTGTTAGCATTAACAAACAGGACAAAAGGATGTGCAAAAATAAGTAAAAAAAAGATGATTTCACTCTTGACATTATTTCCGGTGTTTTCCTTTTATTGTTTTGGAGGTTTTTATGTGCAAAGATTTACTGACGACAAAAGAGCTTTGTGACAGGCTTAAAGTCACAAGACAGGCTATTAGTCTCTGGGTTCGGACTGGCTGCCCTGTTGAAATAAAATATCCCCGTCGATACGATTGGGAGAAAGTAAAAACGTGGCTCAACAATAGAAGCAGGGGCGTGTAGTATGGCAAAGCAATCTTTCCTGATGTATTGTGACTACAGACAGCACTTTCTCCTATTATCGAAAGAGCAGCAGAGTGATTTATTGATGTTCATTTTCGATTATGTCGAGACTAGAGAGGCGCCAAACATTGACGATAAACTCGTTGCAATGGCGTTTTCTTTTATTAAATCTAATCTTGATCGTGATTTTGATAAATACGATAAAATCTGTAATCGTAATAGAAATAATGGCTTACGGGGAGGCCGGCCAAAAAACCCAGTGGGTTATCCTGAAACCCAAGGAAACCCAGAGAAACCCAGAGAAACCCAGAGAAACCCAGAGAAACCCAAAAAAGCCGATACTGATACTGATATTGAAAATGATACTGATAAGAAGAAAAAGAAAAAAGTATATAAAAAAAAGAAATTCACACCACCAACACTTGAAGAGGTCAAAAAATACTGCAAATCCAGAAACAACAACGTTAATCCTAAGCGATTCTTTGACTTTTATGAAACTGCTGATTGGTTTGATAGCGAGGGCAAGAAAGTCGCTAACTGGAAACAGAAGGTTATTACATGGGAAGGCAATGATAATTCGAGAAAGCCCACCAGGTCTTCTACGAAGCCTTGGGTTGGCGAAGATTATGCTAGCAAGATACATATTTGAGGAGGGAGAGATGAGAGAAATAAAATTCAGAGGTAAGGATGTAAAAACGGGAAAATGGGTTTATGGAGACTTACAGCATAATGAAATAGGCGATACCTGGATTTCAAGATTAACTTCTCAAACAAATGGAGAAGGTGGTTTATTTGTAAATGTAAGACCGGAAAGTATTGGTCAATACACTGGCCTCAAAGACACGAACGGGAAAGAGATTTATGAAGGGGATATTAGAAAGGGGAAAATAAGGCGGGCTGATAAATTTTCTTCTTATGGTGATTGGATTTATGATGTGTATATCCTTGAAAAACTTTGTAGCTCGGAATATTACCAAAAAGATACAAAGGGAAAACTGTTTCTTAAAGAGTGGGATATTACTGTTGACATGGGGATTATCGGCAATATCCACGATAATCCGGAACTGCTAAAATGAGGAGGTAGAGATGAAACTAACTAAAATTAGAATAAATTGCTACAATTGCATGAATTCTACAGGATGCGAAATTAAGAAAAAGTTTAGGGATTTAGTCAAAACTATCAGCCCCAAAAAAGCCGATTGGGATAACACCATAGAAATGGAAACAGAGTTTGAACTTATTTGCCCTTTTTACGACAACAAGTATAACCACATAGATACTCTTGATATAAGATTCGGTATTGGTAGATATTTGGAAGATTACACATTTCCCTGCCCATTATCTGGCGACGGATATAATGGGGATGAATGCGACGGTAATTGCAAGTTTGAGGGAAGGTGCGACGGATATAATGTTTCAGCAACAAGAATGAGAGTTACCGAATACATAGAAACGAAAGCAAGGGTATTGGGCGGGCGGAAAAACAAAATCTACGTTGCAATTACTTTGGATTCGGAAATGTTAAATGATTTTGACATAAAACACCTTTCTAAATTTTCAGAAAAAATCTTTGATGGTGATGCTGATCGCCTCAATATATCCAATACGCCTTACTACGGGATTGTTAAGAGCGGGGATAAAGTGACATTTAAGACCGTCATAAGAGGTTCGCAAATTATAAAAAAAGGAGGGAGAGATGAGCAGTAAAGCAGAAAAAACAAGAAGCGAACTAAATGACCTATGCACGAAAATAGCGCCAATCGAAAACGCATTATATGCTACTGGTGCATTTACGACAATTCAATGCACAGAATTAGCAGAAGGGATTTTCCAGTATTTAGAAGATGCAAACATTGAGTTAACTATAAAAAACAAAGGAGAGAGAGATGGAAAAGTGTAAAAAATGCGGGGAGTTTCTTTTATACCCGGAAAAGCATAAATGTTATAAATTCGAGTATCGTCTTGAAGGTGACGAGGCTGATGATGACTGGGTGAGTATTTGGGGTTCTGATTTTGAAGATATCGCCGAAAAGGTCGGAAAACGATATAATGACGAGAATGATCTAATAGATGATGAGATAGAAGTAGCAATAAGAAAAGACGGAATAGAAAAGAGATACGGAGTGTCTGCTTATTTTTCTGTCAACTATTGGGTAGAAGAAATCTAGGATTCCACGGAAAAAAGGAGGGATAAGATGAATTACCATGACAAGCTGATAAAAAACCTTGAGACCCGGATTGCTGAGGAGCTGGAACGGATTGAAAACCCCTCAGGCTCAAATCCAGCTACTCTGTGGGAAGATAACTACGTGAGAGATATGCAAGGACAGATTGAGAAATTGAACGCCGCAGAATTGATATTCCCGCCTTCTTACGTTATCGAAAATCCGAATATCATCGATGCGGTGAAAAAGGCGTTCAAAACACTGACGTTTAATTTCTGCTTTACCGGCAGGGCTGGGGTCGGGAAAACGTATCTGATGCGAATTATCAAAGGCGGTGTCTATAACATTGGTCTTATTCGCAAATCTAACAGCATCAACTGTATTGAGGATTACGATCAATACCTCAAGGCCAGAAAAGCAGACTCCACCTATCACCCTGACACAAAATGCCAGTTTCTTTTTATCGATGATGTCGGTGACGAGAAACCATCAACGGACGCCGCTCATTCCTGGATAGCCGGAATAATCCAAGAACGATACGAATATTGGAGCAAACACCCGGAATGCAGCACTATAATTACAACAAACCTCCCCACAACCGATCTTATATCCATTTACGGGGAGCGGGTTGTTGACAGAATGCTGGATCAATACACATTTTGCAAATTCACAAACGAATCTTTCAGGCTGAGAAACCAGAAAGTAATCGAGGGGTAGGATGAAAACTGCTAAGAATACCCGCCAGCAGGTGGAAAGGAGTAAGAAATGGAATGTGAATTATGCAGAAAATTTAGAGAAAAATATCCGCCGGTAATAAATCCTGAAATTGGCTCAATCCATCAAATCAATGATCATTGTTCAATGTCTGAAATAAATTGCTATTTCGACGGTAAAAAACAAAATAATTGGAATTGCCAAACACTAAATGCAATAAGAGATTTATATGACTTTGATAAGCCATCTAAAAATATGTTGTATTATTACAGAGAAGACCAAAATACCCTATTTATCGATATATCGCAAATTTTCGATTGTGAAGATGAGCTATACCAAAATTGGTTATATGTGACTTGGTATAAAAGCTGTGGAACTGTCGATAATATCTTAATGTTATTCGAGTATAGCCCTGCAAGAAAACCTACAGAAAACGAATTAATTGAAATTCTGAGATATTACAAGGGAGCGAAAGATGAAATATTCAAAAGCTAAAAGGATTGCTGATTCCGTATTGCAAGAGCTCAAACCGCATTGCGAAAGGATAGAGATTGCGGGCTCTATACGCCGAAAAAAGGAATATCCAAACGATATTGAAATTGTAGCAATACCAAAACCTTATGATGTAGATTTATTTGAATCGGGGATTGCAACTGTAGTTAATAAATGGGAGCGAGTGAAAGGAACTTTGCCTTGCAGATATACGCAGCGGATACTTCCGGAAGGAATAAAGCTGGATTTATTCTTCGCTACATATGATAATTGGGGTTTGATTTTTGCAATCAGAACAGGAAGTGCAGAATTTTCTCATCAGAAACTTGCGACGGTATGGGTTAAACAGGGCTATCATTCAAAAGACGGTATGCTTCATAATCAATTCGGGAAGCAGTTACCGATAAGAGAAGAAATTGATTTATTTAATCTGCTCGGTATTGATTGGGTTGAACCAATTGACCGAATAATATGACACCACACAACCCCGCCAACGGGCGGGAAAGGAGTAAGAGATGATAGAGAAAAGAAAAGAACTTATCGAACAAATAGAATTAAGTAAGCAGTTTTGTGCTGACATTCTTCTAAACATAGGGGATAAAACAATGTTTGTAATATCTGATCCCGTAATTAACAAAGACCATTCATTCAGCTTTATCGTTAGTGACGGTGATACTAAATATAAGCATACGATAAAAACAGAAGAAATCTAAGTTTCACATAACCCCGCCAATAGACGGAAAGGAGAAGAGATGAAAGAGAAAGCATTCTACAAAATCATGGCCGAGGGGTCAAATAACAACATCATGAACCTGTCTAAGTGGTATTACAAGCCGGAGATAGCCGCTGAGAAATGCCGGGAAATGGCCAAAAAACATCTCGGAACAAAGTTTTTTGTGATGAAGGCTGTGTATCATGCGAAAGCTGAAATTGTCTTGACTTACGGCAAAACGCAAAATTCTGTTCACTACGTAGAATCTGAAGCTGTCCTAAATCACGGTAATATGGGGGATGCCATACCTTATCAGACGCAGGGATACCAGAAAAAATAAACGAAAAGCAAAAAAAAGGTTGACAATCCAACACGGGTTTTTAGCTTTGACATTGTAATTAAGAAGGAGGGAGAGAGATGAAACATGCAAGTTTAGACGAAGCGGAATTTGTTAAAACTGCCGCAAAAGCCTTTAATGAGCACCCAGAATATGATAGCTTTGGAGATTTGGAAGAAGGGTCATATCTGGCGTTAAGATGGGGGCTGGATGATGATAGCGTTTTGCTATTAAAACTAGCTGATGATTTTTCGCCTACTATTTATGACCAAGTCATTAAAACTGAATCTGATAGGCTGAGAGCCCAGAAAAACGAAAAAGGAGATAATTATGATATACGATGAAAAAAAAGTCGAAACTCTCTCTGAAAATGTTTTAAAGAAAATAAGAGAAAAAATAAAATCGGAAATAGCTGATGCTTTTTATAGCGAAATGTCTGATTATTTATATGAGCATTATGATAATGCGACAGATAGAGTAAGAGAGTTATTAATGGATGAGTTAGTTGAAGATGTGAACAGTAATCCTAAAAATACTAGCTTTAAACCAATAAGGGACAAAATCTTTAGTGACAATAAAGATATATTTTTAGAATATATTACTGATGAAAAAATAGAAGAAAGTTTTGATAAGATCATATGGGGATATCACCATAGGAAACACCCTTTCTCTTGGAAATGGGAGGAATATGTTGCTAAACATATTAAAAATAATCTTTCTGAATATGCTAAAAGCGACATGGTTTTATCTGAATTAAATGCGGAAATAGAAGCATTAACTAGACACGTAACAAACCTAGAAGAACTCATCGATAGGTTACGGTGCGAAATAGAGGAGGGATAGGTGGATAAAAAATATTTACTGACTTACCAAAACGAAAAAAGCGTTTGCTTTGAGTGGTTTGATACAGAAGAGGAAATGAATGTATTCATTAATGAACGTGACATAAATGTTCTAGAAGCACTTTTCATGAAAGATGCCGAGAACATTGTCATTGGAATGAGATAAAACAAAAGGAGGGATAGAATGGAGAAGCAAATCAAAAGGCTAGTAACACTAGCAAAGAAATGTGGTAAACTACTCAACAACGCAGATGAACAAACTGCGAAAGAGATGTTTATTACTTTTTATAGGGGTGCGCCATGGAGTGATATGTATGCCATAACGTTCGGGGATGTAGAAATTGGATTTTACTCTACCGGGCCAGAAATTACTTTCCCGGTGGAAACGACAGCGAACGACCTGAAACGCATCTGCGAAGATGCTGCGGAGTTTTTATCACATTTGCCAGAAGGAGAAAAAGGAGAAAAAAAATGATAGAAAAAAAAGTTTACAGCGGGTATGCGTTTACTGAAAATTCAGATGAGAAAATGAAAATGAATCGTGAAATTTATGAAGAAATTAAAGACAAAGCTAAAGTGGAATTTCATCACGCTGGATACGGTTACGCTGCGTATAAAGTTATAGATAATCCCGAACACTTATCAAGCATAGAATTAGCCTTGATTTGTGATAGTGGAAACTTATGCTTTGGTTGCAGGATGAAAGGTGAATTAATTGTTATACACACCGACTAAGATGTATATAACACCAATGCCACGTAGAGCAGAAAAGAAGATGAAAAAAGGAGAGAAAGATGCAAAATAAGAAGATGGAGATATACGATGCTGTGAGACGCCCGCCAGAGGAAGCCTTAAAGCAAATCAAGGGTGGCCGAATGAATGGCAAGACTAACATAGACCCGATGTGGCGTATCGAAAAAATGACAGAAATATTCGGGCCGTGTGGTATTGGATGGTGGACGGAAATCGTGAAAATGTGGTCAGAAGAACGCTCCGGCGAAGTAACGTCCCACATGCAGATAAATCTTTTTATCAGGGTGGATGGCGATATTTCTCACCCTATCCCCGGAATTGGCGGGAGCAAGCAAGTGACCCAGGAAAGAAACGGGTATCACATCTCCGACGAATGCTACAAGATGGCATACACTGACGCCTTGTCGGTTGCCATGAAATCGTTGGGTGTTGCTGCTGATGTGTATATGGGAATGTTTGACGGCTCAAAATACAAAGATGAAGCCAAAAAGGAAAAGAAAAACAGATCGGAAAAAGAACTTCTGGACGTGAAAAATCATATCATCAAAGGCTTGGATGCGCTTGAAGACAAATCTCCGAATTGGGAAAAGACCCTTGCCGCTCAAAATGTTTTTGAACATCTTGGCTGTGAATTATCGAAATGTTCAGACCTGAAGAAACTCGGTGATTATCTGGCATATATCCGCAAAGAGTATCTGGAAATACAAAAGGGGCTTGAATCATGAATTATCTTTTAACGCAGCGAGAAAGTGAAATCGAAGAGATGCTTAATGAGTCTAACGGTGAAATTACACCGGAAATAGAGGCTAAAATATCAGAGCTGGACGAAAGCAAAACGGCAATCTGCATAAGGCTTGCTAATATTTTAGACGAAAACTCCATGAACCAGATAGCCCTGAAGAACAAGATTGAAAAGCTCAATAAGATGCTAAAAATCTGCAAGCAGGCGGAGATAAATACCAGGCAGCGGATCATCGATTTTATGAATGAGGTAGGGCAAAAGAAAATCGGGAATGATGCCGTTAAGTTAACGGTAGTTACAACGAAAAACAACAGGTTGATTGTAGATGACAGCCTGGCAATTCCTAAAGAATACAAGCACCATACAGTCGTTATCAGTGACAAGGATTATGAAGCCCTTGGCTTTTATGGTGTAACGGCAGAAAAACACACTTTCTCAATAGATAAGAACGGGCTCAAACAGTTCCTGAAAGAGAATGATGAAATCGGTGATGTTGGCGCTCACCTTGAAGATAGTGTGAGCCTGAGAATAAAATAACAAGGAGGTATAATGCTACCATCAATCAATAACTGTATCGTGTCGGGTACATTAACCCGAGATTCGGAAATCCGGGAATTACCCGGCGGAACAATGCTTCTCACGTTTTCCATAGCAGTTAACAAAAACTATAAGGATAATGCCGGGGAATGGCAACAGCGTGTAGCATATGTGGACTGCAAGATGTGGAACGGTGAGCGGTATGCAGAGAAAGCCGTGAAGGGGACTTCTGTGCTTATCGTCGGTGAAATTGAGCAAGAGCGTTGGGAGCGGGAAGGCCAGAAGCGAAGCAAAATCGTTCTCAATGTCCGGAGCCTGAAATTCGAGATAAAGCCAAAAACGGAAGACCAAGAGCAAAATTATACTACAAGGAGCAATGACAATGTCCCATTCTAATGAAATATTCGAGCCGACAAGATTCCTATCTGCCAAGAGATGTATATGGATAATCCAAAACCGCATTGCCCGGCTGAGTGCCAAGGAACGCTCCCGCCAGTTATGTATGAGCATTCCAGCCAGTAAACCGTCTTACATGCTGAAAAACATGTCGTTGAAAGTGAGAGCCATTATAACGCTCTGGGCAGTGCAGAACGGCGAAGCAACAGAAGACGAAATTAGGGAGTACACAAATACAACCCCGCCAGCAGATGGAAAGGAGTAAGAAATGAAAACAAAAATATTCTTTGATATGGAGTTTACGGGACTCCACCAAAAAACAACATTAATCAGCATTGGATTAATAGCTGAAGACGGCAGGACATTTTACGCAGAGTTCAACGATTACGATAAAAGCCAACTTGATGATTGGTTAAGGGAAAATGTAATCGCAAATCTTTTAATGAAAGCTCCACCGAAGGGAGAAGCCGAATACTACGTAAAATCAAGATTTAAAAAAGATATATCCCTTACAAAATTATCATGCGTACAAATGAGGGGAAGTACGAAGGAAATTAGAGCAGAACTTGAGTTATGGCTAAATGAAGTAGAGCAGGCCGAGATGTGGTCAGATTGTTTAGCTTATGATTGGGTTCTTTTTAACCAAATGTGGGGACATGCTTTTAATATTCCTAAGAATGTTTATTACATCCCCTTTGACATCTGCACAATGTTTAAACTGAAAGGAATTGATCCAGATATAAGCAGAGAAGAGTTTGCTGAAATGGTCACAAATACCCAAAAACATAATGCTTTATGGGATGCAAAAGTAATCAAAAAATGCTATTATAAACTAAACTGTTTATAATACAACCACGACAACGGGGCGGAAAGGAGTAAAAAATGAGTACAAGGTACGTAAATAGAAGTAATGATGAAGAAATTATTGATATAATGCGGTCAGTGATGGATAATGGAACAGGAAAAGCCGAAACTATAAATGAGCATATATTGATAAAATTAATGCAAATCAGAAACACACCAATAGAAACTTTCAGCTTTGACCAAGAACGAGTTGATTTTTGTTATAAACAATGGAGAAATAATTTTGATACAACCCCGCCAGAAGAGCGGAAAAACAAAGGAGTTAAAAATGAATGAAGAACCAAGAGAACAAAAAAGTAATGTAAGAATTAGTAAGGCTTTGCATAGTCTTGAAGAAGCGTTAACATCTCTAGATAGTGTAATTACTGAAATAGAGACGAGTGAAGGACTTATTAATGCCTCAAACCCAGTATCTCCAATAGACGCATCAAGATCTATTTCAGAATTAATTAAATCAATCCCATCGGATCTTACGGAATACGCAGAAAAAATAGAAAATCAAATAGACAGACTAAGAAGTCTCGTGCTGTAAATCAAGACAAGATATGGCAATAATTATGTTACACATAGCCCCGCTTTTCCAGCGGGGCAAAGGAGAGAAGAGATGAAAAAGCTAACCCGTTACGCCCTTATTCTCGTTGTTGCTTCCTTATTCCTGGGAGCATGCAACAGCACAACAAGCCCAAAAACCAATGAAACGACCGTCTTAATTGACGGCAACGAAGTATCACCCGATGCAAGCATGTATCTTGCAGAAGGCGTCCACCAGATCGATGTATCGAGCGATCAGGCCGTCAATATAATCATCACGGAAGTCATCTACTACATCGGCGGGAATCATGATCGTAAAGGCGTAAACCTTGCCTGCAACCACGTCAGCTATCCGTTCGGTGTAGTTTCCGATTTATCCCGGACTTATTTTGAGATTGTGGTTGAATACGAAAACGGACAACGGGAATTGATATTGTTATCAATTTACCCCGATTTCCGATGATGTTACTTTGATGAATGGGAACAAAGGAGAGGGAAATGAAAATACGTATAAATACTGGATACGGAGAGCATACACTATTTGATTGTGCCGCTGCGTACATGGGAAAAATAAAAGAGGTCATTTTCAATGAACCAGCAACAATAGTTTTTTGGAATGATGGAACTAAAACCGTTGTGAAAACAAGCCCAAACGACAAGTTTGACAAAGAAAAAGGGATTTTGTGGGCATACTTTTTAAAGCATGCTTCCGGAACAAAAACAAAGCTTCAGAAAGAAATAGCAAGCTATTGTAAAAAAGCCTAGGATGGAGAGATGAATTTGTATTTTGAAGAAAGAGCAAGTCATTATGCGAAAGAAAACGTTACAGTTTACCGTGAGCATAATACGGTCTATATTATCGGTAGTGAAATTGCAACACTAAGGCTTTATCATAGATTTAGCCATTTTGGGGCAGTTGAAGCAAAATACAGCGCTGGTGAGGATGAGTTTTACATTCAGGCGCACATAAACATAGTTGAACAGGCTCTAAGATAAAAAGGAAAAAAGGAGAGAAAGATGGAAAAATGTCCTTGTAAAAAATGCAAAAAACAGATGAAGATAGGAGTCGATTCGTTAATTGATGAAGGTGCTCCAAATATGGTGATAATAGATTACATTAATGATATGACAACTGGACAATGGACACAGTGCGAAAATTGTTCGGACAATAACTTTACAGCGAAAGATGAAACAAAAGGAGACGAAAGATGCAAAAACAACTCAGTTTAGCCGAATTGAAAAGGGAAATCAAAGTAGGTGACGTCGTAAACGGCGAGCATGTTGTCACAAAAACCGCCGAATCTTTGGTGTATTGTGGAGACCTAAAGATTTTCTACTCCAAGGCAAAACGCAACCCGCTAACGATAGAGACGGTAGCAAGGGACGGCAAAGTCTATTTCAAGCGGCAAAAGCAGGGCGGGAAGCGCAAGCATGGAAGCGGGAAAACCCCGAAACGGTATTGGTTCAGGTAACAGATAAAGGAGAATTACTATGAAAATTTACTCTTTAGTACGAATTAGTTATGACTGGTGCGAGTATCATGAATTCATTTTGTCCACAACAAAAAAAGAAAAAATCTATGAAGCAATAGGGAATCTAAACCCATACTACACAGACAGTGAGGGTAATCCCCTTAAGATTTACTTTCAAGACAATGAAGAAGATGTGGAAAAAAGTAATGACATCGACGAAAGCCATTGGTTTGTCCACGTAAATGAAGAATAGCTAATAAATGGGGGAAAGAATGATACTATGGGGTATTGACCCGGGCACGCATACCGGCTTGGCCGTCTGGGACACAAAAAAGCAGGAGTTTAAATTCCTTGCAACGATGCCAATCCACCGAGCGCTGCTAAAGCTGCGTGAAGAAAAAGACACCATATCTGCCGTGTATTGTGAAAACCCGAATACCTTTATCCCATATAAGGGAGTATCGCAGAGAACTATCAATCTACGCAAGCAAGGGGCGGGCTCTGTGAAGCGAGACTTTGCAATATGGCGGGATGCTTGCAAGGATTACGGGATAAACTTTATCCCGACCTCTGTGCGTGGTGCTCAGAAAAAAATGGATGCAAAAACATTTAAAAAACATTCCGGCTGGCAAGGCAAAACGTCAGAACATGCCAGGGATGCCGGGAATATTGTCATTGGAATGAAATGATACAACAGGAGGCTCAATTGATTAAGTATAAAGTAATGTGTTATAAATTAACATTCCGTGGTAAAGTTTTGTTATGGCTGGAAACACCGGATATGTCCAAAATAAAAGATTCAACATTCGAGTCTTTACTAAAAATAATCAATCGTTATAAGATGGAAAAAATAACAAAAGAAGAACTCATTAATGAATCTATTATTGAGAAATCTTCACAACCGCATACCTTTCCAATGTATGATGAAAGAATGAATTTAAAAATTAAGGGATATAATGCTTGCAATCCAAAAATGACTGAAATTATCTGGACTGAGCCTGACGGGTGGCAGTATAATTTTGAAAATGTCGGGCATAAAATACAGTGGATAAAGGAATCGGATATAAGGTTATCAAAAGGAGACCAAAAATGAAAAGAGTAAGATTTACAATCTATGAAAAAACCAAAAGTGGACAATTTGAATCAAGGGAATATCAAGGGCATTTTCGGAAATTTGGTGTCGATTATGAAGTATTTGAATCCGGCATAGGCAATTATTCAACTGCCATTATTGAGAAAGATGACGGTTTTTTGGTAAATGTTCCAGTTGAAAATGTGCAATTTTTAGATTAAAGTCTGCAATGCAAAAATGAGACATAACCAATTTGCCACGCAGAGTGGAAAAAGAAGAAAAAGGAGAGAGAGATGAGTTTAGACATTAATGTGTATAGAAAACGAAAAATAAGCTATGATGATGGGGTAACCTTTATTGAAGATGAAGAGCATATCTATGATTGCAATATTACGCATAATTTAATTGAAATGGCAGAAGAAGCAGATATTTATGACGCTGTATGGAGACCTTATCGACTCCATCCGGCATTTCATAAATTTGACAATCGTGATGATGAATTTGAATTTGAATCATCTACCGTAATCAAAGCTAAAGATATATCCGACGTAATCGAAAATGGATTAGATGATATGAAAAAAAGGCCTGAACACTATAAACAATTCAATTCAAAAAATGGATGGGGAATATACAAGCATTTTGTTCCATTTTTAGAAAAATATCTGGAAGTATTAAAGCGTTATCCAAATGCTATTATAAAATGTAGCAGATAAGGGATATAATGTCAACCTATCACGCAAAACAAAGGAGGAAAGATGATATACTTTCATACAGATAAAGCTAGAGAAATATCTCACGAACATGTAAAAAATTTAGCAGAATGGGTTGAACTATTTTTTAGAGACTTGCATATAAAAAAAGTGGAATATGAAGCACGATCTGGGGAATTACCTGAAGTTTGTTACTTAGGAAAAACCCAATATATTAACGTAATTGAATTTTGTAGGTTAACTGTATATAACTCACCAGAAAAATATCGGACAATAGAAGGTTTAGAATTGATCGAAGTAAATAAAGAGAATTATTTAGAAATAGGATAAACGATATAATGTCAACAAAGGATGGATAATGCCAAGTTTTAACGGGAAAATCAAAGACGGCATATTTATGCCCTATGCAGAGAAATACATGAAGGAGAAGCTGTCAAAGTGGAACGGGAAAGAAGTCACCGCCGAAATCGTTCTGAGGAAAAACAAACGAAGCAATGAGCACAATAGATACTACTGGCTTATTCTGAAATATATCTCCATTGTTACGGGGATTCCACGGAATAAGCTCCACGAGATGTTCAAAGCAAAATACCTGAGCCGGGAAGACATGCTTATGGGCGAGACGGTTAAATACTACGTTTCCACGACAAAGTTAACGGCTCACGAGATGTTTGTCTATATCGAAAGGATAAAGGCTGAGATGGCGGAATTTGGCTACCCTATCCCGGTTGAAGGGGAAATTACGTCTGTCATCGAGCTGTACGAGTGATAGGTTTTTGCACAATGCGAAAAACACTCTTGACACTATTCCCGGTGAAAATATTCTCCACATCGATGGTTCACCTTTCTATCTCTCCATCAGCCGGGGCTTTCTCCTCCCCGGCATTTTTTTTGGATTGAAAGGTGATTGGGCGTAGAGCGGAGACAATGGCTGGAGAGTGCAAACATGGAATACATTTATTCGGAATGAGATGAAACAAAGGAGAGAGAGATGAAAAAGATAGATGGATTCGCCACAAATTGTGGGGACAATGATCGTGTAATTACTTTAAGCAATAGTATTTATACAATTGGTTGCTTTAGGGGCACAAAAGAAGAAGCTGTCAAAGCTATAGAAGAAAAATATACAGGTGAAGATAAAATCGCTTATGTCAAAAAATTAAACGATTGTGAAGATATGGAATGGCTAACTGATGAAATACACGAACAACTAAAAGATGATAAGGATTGGCAAGTTCGCTTAGCTGCCGCAAGATACAGCGATAAATACCATGAACAGTTCAAGGACGATGAATCTTGGCGTGTTCGTTTAGTTGTTGCCGAGTACAGCAATAAATACCACGAACAACTAAAAGATGATAAGGATGGATATGTTCGTGTTGCTGTCGCCGAGTACAGCAATAAATACCACGAACAACTAAAAGATGATAAGGATGGATATGTTCGTGTTGCTGTCGCCGAGTACAGCGATAAATACCACGAACAACTAAAAGATGATAAGGATTGGCAAGTTCGCTTAGCTATCGCAAGATACAGCGACAAGTATCATGAACAGTTCAAGGACGATGATTCTTGGCGTGTTCGTTTAGTTGTTGCCGAGTACAGCAATAAATATCATGAACAGTTGAAGGACGATGAATCCTGGTATGTTTGTATAACTGTTGCGGAATATAAAAAGCAGAAATAATAGCCAGAGGAGGCAACATGGAAGATAAAAACCTATTTCAATACCTGCGTAGTCTTATGGGTGAAAAATACAAGACTTGGGAAGAATTGACCGAAGAAGAGAAGCGTGATTTTATACTAAAGAATATGGGGAAATCAAACGGCTTTCACAAATAGCTACAGGCTATCATCAAGGAAGCATGGCGACGTGTCAATATTCATCATGTCCGCCCTGAACCGTTGAATCACGAAGCCCCGACGTCCCTTTTGGTAATTATCCTGTATCCACTGTGAGGCGGGCGACAATGCGGGGTAATTCATATAGATGAACAAATCGCTGGAGCTGTAATCGAATAACGCCTGATGGCTGTCACCCTTGCTAAATTCCACAAATTTGTATGGCTCTTTAATGGTGCTGATGTAGTTTATTATTTTCTCTTTGCCCTTGGCGTCCAAATGCGGTTTAAATCCAAACTTCAAAGACTTCATATCCTTACCGTGAGTTATGATAAAGCAATGATCCCCAACAATATAATGGTTGATAAACTTTTTGTAGTTTTTCACAGTAACATAACCCGGATACATTGTTTCCAACTGTGCCTTGACGTGCTGGTTTACGAAGTATCCGAATGATCCGGCGTGGTTGTCGTTACAAATATTGTGCACCAGGATAGATGAGAATTTCCCGCAAGCTGCAAGTTTGGACACCAATTCTATTTTATACCGGACTCCATTGTCGTACATTTCCTCATTCGTCATATTCTGCGGGAGCTCATGGTTACCCCGAACGGTTCTGCCGTCCATACCGTCCAGGTAATCACCCAGGTCATCTATAATAAGAGAGCCCTGTACTGCGTTAGATATAATGCAATCGGCCATGAAACCGAACGTATCGAGCTGTGCCTGCTTATCCCAACGCAGGTTATACATGGAACGCCCCTCACTGTTTGGCTCCATTCCTATATGGCAGTCTGAGAATACAACACGAGTCACATTGTTAGACTCTCCAATATACCGTTTAAACTTTACCGGCTTGCAGGTACGGCTTACAATATCTGAGATAAACGATTCGGAAAGGACTTGAATATTTTTATTGTTCGGCTTGAACATGATGTTGTAGTATGGCTTCCCGCTGTGGGTAACGGCGTTAGCCTTATGCACCATGCCGTAGTCAATCCTGTGGTGTGCGCAAAACTCTTCCGGGGACATTAGCGTTCCATCTTCACGGAGCGCCAAAAGTTCCGGGAACGCAACGAAGCCATCTGGGACTTCTATGTGATTTGTTTTAATGGATTCGATAAGACGAATATCAAGGTCTTCCTGGGTGAGAATTATCCGTCTTTCCCTGTCAGATTCATTAAGTTGTGCAAGCGTCACTTCGCTGTAACTATACGCTTTTTTTCTCCCGCACTGTAAGCATTTGAAATTTACGGAATATTTCTTGAGTTCGTTTCGATACATTCTATCAGAACCGCAGTAGGGGCACTTCATAAACCTTCCTTTATCTTTTGTTCACATCAAATTCAACTCTGAGCAACCATCCTATAAGGTTTATCTGTTGTGACGGGCGTTTTTCTGCAATGTTGACAAAATGGTATCCCTGTAGAATGTTTTGCACCTTGAATATTTCTTGTGCATAGCCTTTTGATATTGCTTTATTGAGAGTTTTAATTGTTATATTGCCTACGTTGCCATCAACTTTTATATTATCCCAGCGGCTGCCATTGTTATTAACAACGTTCATTGCCCGTTGCAGAAACATTGCAGCAATTATCGTTCCACATAGAACAGAAGTATCGTAAAGCTCCACCACAATGTCAATGTTCTTTATCTTGTCGCAACTATGAACATCATAAAAACACTTCCTGAAAAAAGCCTTCCGCATGTTGTAAAGTTCATTGTCTTTTGCCAATATAGCATTGAGCTCTTGTAATAATTCCCGATTTTCACGTAATGAAGTATCGAGATTTACTATGCCGAGCTGTGCTTTGACGGCGTCAATTCTATGCCACAAGGCAAGGTTCGGGTGGAATACACGGGAGATCCCGCCATAAGTCTCTCCGCCATCGTCTTTTGGGTGGTTGGCATATCCGGCTTCTTTGGAATCGGTCACAGAAAAAGCTAAATCAAACATCTTGTTTAAACTCTTTAAAATACGCTTTTACAAAGCTGGTTACCAACATCTCTACATATACACGGGTGATAGATATAAATCTTTTCCGTTTATCATTCACCCAGTCATCTGATATTTTACCAATATCAACGATGTATTGCTTTGTTATATGGTTAGAACTCCCTTGGAATTTCTGGAAAAAATCAGAGCCTAGTTTATTACGACAAAGCTCTCTGCAACTGCTGATATAGAATGCAGACCTTGAGGAAATATACCCATCCTTGGCTACACGAGTTCTAATTTCAAGCATTTCCTTTGAGAAAGATATTATCGCCTTAGAACAACCAGTTAAAAATCCTAGCGCATCTTTATCATCTTTTAAATAGGTGATCCCCGCATTCATAATAGTTTCATCTATTGATTTGAAAAAGATGCGATTAGATTCATATATGTCTAACGTGGCAGTGGTTTTTTCTAAAATTTCCTGATGCTTGTGCAGCACTTCAAATAACTTTTTATGGTCGTTTTCGTTCTTGTTCTCAAACTCTAAAAAGTTTCTAGAAATCTGTAACTGTATCATTCTCCAGTTAACTCCAATCGCAAGAGCCGACACGAGCACATACACGAAATATTGTAATGATTCTGGGATATTAGTCATCGTTTTTCTCCATAAGCCGAAATGACAGCCCAACTTTGACCTGCCAATCGAATTTTGAATAATATTGTTCGCGAAATTTTACGTATGCAGAAACGATGGAAGTCAAAGCCCCTGATACAGTTACCGTAGATTCATGTTGCCATTGCTTGAAGTCTCTGGAGATTACATCAGACTTGCTATCCAGCTGGAAGTCAGTTACACCCGGAAGCCCAATCTGTTTTGTGTATTTTGTGCCAGCCACAAACGCAACCGATGGGTGCAAATCCCAGACTTCAGCGATGCCGGCCGTAAACCCAACATGAGACACTCTCAAGTCCAGCTGGTAAATGTTGGCATCCGCAGATTGATTATAGACACGTTTCCCGGCAATCCTTATAAATTTCCATTGTTTCTGTAAGTCGATAAGCAGGTTTTGATACTGCTCCCCGTTTTCACGCTCAAATTCAATTTCTATTTCAGCGGTATTACGCTTGAAAAACTCAGCGGAAACCTGATAATCGGCTGGCTGGTTATCTTCCTTCGGATTCCTGATGCTTATGGCGGTCTTAAATTCCACGCAGTGCGCCAGAACCAGCGCACATGCGAAGATAATTGTAAGGGTTAGTCTTTTCACCTTAGTCGCCTTTCTTATGTGAGAGATAGCCTTTTGTGGCATGGTGAGCCAAGGATAGGCCGCATATGGCCTGGACGACTATTGCGACAACCGATTTCCAGTCACCCAATAGATTCACAATAGCCGGCTCATCCATGATTTTCAGCAGGACGAGCCCGACTATTGTTTTATTACCGTTTAGAATTTTCCAAAGCTTCATTTTTTCAGGTTGGCGACAATCTTCAAGATAACGCCAATAATTTCAATCAGCTTTGTGGTAAGTTGCTGGATTTCATCAAGGCTCAAATCCTTCAATTCTGCCTTAATTTCCTCATAATCCTTACCTTCGTTTATGACTTTCAGGATTTCAGGGTAGTTACCCAAGATTTCAAAAACGGTAAGTTTACCATCTTCAGAATCTCTCTCAACTTCTTTAGCTAAACTGATGAGCGCATCAATCAGCTCCATTGTTTCTTTAACGTCCACTTTTACCTCCTACTTGATTTTTGTGTTTACGAGCCGGTAGCTTACTCGTGCCATACTTTGCTTTATGTGTTGCTTTCCGTTGTGCATCTGTTTTTCTCGGTCTTGTCCGTGTCATATTTACCTCCTACCTAAACGGAATTATCGCCCAATTCGCTGTCAAGGGGAAATTCATATCCATGCTCATTCATGAAAGCCGTCATCTCCTCTTTTGTGTCGAACTCAAAGCCCTGCTTCGGTGCACGATAGTAAGTTACGCTATTGGTGCTATACTCCCCGCCTGAGACGACAATGCTATCCAGCACGATAATTCTGTATCTTTTCGTTAATTTCTTAGATTCTGACATTCAACCCTCCTTATGGTTGCGCAGTGACTGTAACTGTCCAGCCCTTAGCTTCAAGTGATGCTACAGAGGCCAAACCTACGGGGTCAGATGGCGGTGCGTTAGTGCCAGCTATATTAACCGATTTTGTGCTACTGACAGATGAAGCATCTAGATCAGCTAAAAAGGCATCAACCATTGTTTCTGTCCAGTTGCAACTAGTGCCGAATATATCGCAATTATCCCAATTCGGCAAAGTGGCGGACGTATAGGTGACATCAGTTTCAACAAAGTATAAATACGTCAGATTCGTTAAGCCTGATAAGTTCGATATGTCACCAGTAGTACTAGTGCCGCCAAATTTTAAATACGTCAGATTCGTTAAGCCCGATAAATACGACACGTCAACAATAATGTTGGTGTTAAAAAAAGAGAGAAACGTGAGCTGAGTTAGATTTGGTAAATCTGATAAACTCCCATAGGAATCAGAGCTGCCCAAAATAAGATACGCTAGCGATACTGGCACATCCACATCAGTCCAATAGAAGTTATTATTGGTGCTTTTGAAATACGACAGCGTTCGAGTCCGACTGTATATCGTGACAACAGAAGGGATAACAGAGCTTTCAGTTTCAACATCGGCGCTGATAACCTGCAAGTCACCATTCCCCGTCCAATCAACAATACAGGCTTCGTCATTGCCGTCTTTCAACCTCAAAGTAGATGTTGAAGTGGCATTGTCTGTTATCGTCATTACGGGATAGTATTTATTCCCTTCGATATCCACAACGTAGGCGTAAGGCTCAATCTGGACTTTTGGTGCGCCTGGATTTATCATCACCCGTGGCACAATATACCCTGTCTGAGCAATCGCAAGGGAGAATAAGGCCAGGAGCATTGCTAGAAATATATATCTTTTCACGATACCCCCTTAATCGAAAAATTCACAAATGGTTAGCTGGAAATCATAGAAGGTAACTTCATCACCAGCATCATCGGTTTTGACAATCAGCTGTATCCAGTCGCCTTTTTTTAGCTTCACTACCGCCATACTGGAAGCTGCATAGGGAACGCCAGCAGATGAGCAGAAAACCGGCTTATAGGTGCAGGAGCAGGGCGTGCCGTTAAGTGAGAAATTGAGAACAGCATTTACGTTGGGGGAGTCGCCGGAAATATTTGTACTCCAATCCAGCTTGAACCATTGCTCAATGTCTCCGTCATAACGCATAGCCGGCTCATCGGTATTGACTGTAATCTGCGTGAAATCTTCTGCGAGAACGTCATTAAAAACCCCTTCAACATATTGGTATGTATCGGCGGTAGTAATAGTGGTCGTATCCTGTGCTGTGAGGATCGCAAAAGCACCGCATTTCTTGCCTGAAAAATAGGTTGGAGATGATACATGGACTGAGTCAAGGCCACCGCTTGCATTTGCTACACCCCTTATTTCCAGAAACTTAGTGGAATCGACACTGAAATAATAGCCGTATGGATTGCCAGGTATAGCATCTGGTGTGATTTGCATATCCAGAGCGGGAACGTAGCCACTGTTAGGCACAAACTCGTGAAGTCCGAACTCAGACTCTTGCCCAAGCTTGATAACGTCGTCTGTATCGAGAGTCATTACGTTAGCTGTGTCGCCGACGCTGTTAAGCCATGTAGCCCATTCGCCATTTGAGAGGGGGAAGCCATTAAGTTTGACATCGGCCGTATCAGCCCAGGTAAGGAAGTCTATGAACAGGTTTTGATATTTAATTTGTCCATCAGTTCGCCCAAGATCAGATGTCCCGAGCGTGCTTTCATTGATGAAATCAACGAAATAATTATAAAGCGTCACCGCTCCATCGTTTCTACCAAGGTCTGATTCTGCCGTGCAAAACAGCACAACGATTAGTAGCGCCGTAATAATTAGTATCTTTTTCATAAAGCCTCCATTATTAACTTATTGTTGCACCAAATCCACCAAGGATAAGCAAATATCGATTTGTTGATCCTGATGGAATAATATAAACACATGACCCCTGCCCAGATAAGGTAATTGTTGTCCCTGTACTCTGTGTTCCCGAATCTTTCATAAAAGAAAACAAATCTAATGGGTCACAGGAAATTATTGCATTGTTTGTACCTGCCGTATTAACAAAAAGCATCGGCGCTCCAGCATTAAGTTGCGTTGTGATCGGGAGAGATACATTTATCACATTACTTGCTGTATCAAGTGCGTAATACCCCGCACGGGTGGCAGTGTAATTTGTTGCTGTTACCTTAACATTATTTTGCTCTAACGCTTGATTAAGCCCTGATAACGGTTCAGTAACGCCCTTCAGTTCTTCAAACTCAGATTCAGATACACCGGTATCATTTAGCGATTCTGCATAGTTTAAATCTTCATAATCTCCAGTAAACCCGTCCAGCTTATTCAATTCGTCGGTGGTTGCAGTAATACCATCAAGGGTATTAAGTTCGGTGGTGGTTCCAGTAAACCCGTCAAGTTTATTTATCTCGACAGTGGTTGCGGTAATACCATCTAAGACATTAAGCTCGCTAACGGTTATAGTTGCACCATTCAAAATATTAAGCTCACCTGTTGATGCGGTAATGCCATCCAGGACATTTAGCTCACTAGTGCTTAATGTCGCTCCATCTAATATGGCAAGCTCTGCATCACTAAGGCCATTTCTTATCTGTGACTCGAAATCGTTGACTAAAATCCTTTTAGTGGCATCCGTGCCACCGGTTCCATCTACCGCTACATAATCAGCATCGTTTGCCGTTGTAACAACTGTTGTGAGTTCACTTATTCTTTTATCTGCCATAATAGACCTCCTCTATTCTTTGAAATATAAATTAGCACCGTCTTGATTTATGATATTATCTCCACCCTCATCTACCCAAAATGGAACATTGAGAGTTGACGTGTTAGTCGGAATACTCGGAACCAGGTTAACCCCAGTGAAACTTAATGTTAAGGTTTGCGGGCATTGTGTTTTCCCCACTTCTTTCATTGATATTTGTTGCCCTGGCGTTAATATGCATGTTATTGAGATATTATCATCAAACGAATCATCAAATCTCGGGTAAACCGTAAAGGAACTGCCGTAATCACCTGAAACGGCATTTGTGAAAATATTAAAAAGATGCTTGAATTGGATATAATCATCGTCTTGTACATTTACGAGTGTACAGGTAACAACTGGCCTGAATCCGATGATTTCATTTATTATCTCTCTATCAAGAGTCTCGATAACGTTTTTTTGTCGATACACGGCTTCATAAGCTACGTTCCCGATGGCATGTTCAAATAAGGCCGTTATCTCACGTTTTTCTATCTTAACACCACCAAACCCCCATAAAGAAGTTAAACTCATACTTTCCATCCTTCTACACTGCATAGATGATTATTGTAATCATAATTAGACTCAGCGATTACATAAACAATATCATTAATCTTTATGCTATAACCAACTTTAAGCGAGTTCACGCACACTATTTTTACAGACTCACCATTAATGAAATACTTGTTATCCTTAAGTACCGCCTCAAGAACGGAAGTATCGCCGGACAATTCGGATAACGCATCACGCCACTCTGGTCTTGAATATGTCTTATTGAACTCGATTAGGTTACTTTCAAACAAGATATCTGGTGACCAACCCGGCAATGCGGGTATTCTTGTTTTTACCTTTAGCTCACCGTTATGGCAAACAACATCCTTATTTTGGATTGCCAAAGCTGTTTTTAATGCGTTAAGTGCATTAATGTTAAAATCAGGAGGGAATAATAACGAGCCGGTTCTTTCATTCATCTTTCCAAAGAAAAAATGTTTGGGAATAACATTACCATGAAAGTTTACGGTAACGGTATCATATCCCGAAAATGTATAATGCGCATTATCTTCATCGGAAAGGCTAAGAGTCTCTGATATATCCGTTATGGGGGGGGGTACATCACCGATACTCCGAAGAAGCATATCACTGATTTTATGCTCTGCATCATATGACAAATCTATCGAATCATCATCAGCATCATACGCCCAGTCTTCTGTCTCGTCTATTATTTTATGAAATTGGATATTGTTGAATATCTTATAAATAACACAAAAAAATGATGTTTTGTCTTTCTCGTATAAATCCGGGTCTAATGACTCATGTATTCTATATCCCGTGTGAATAAAATAATTATACTCTCTGTAGCTATAAAACCCGGTGTACATTGTTGTTGTTGTTGTATAATATTGGCTTGTTGTAAGCTCATCGTTAGCGAATGATGCATCTACAGAAAACAGTGGCAATTTATCATCTTCCGGGATTAATATCTCCGGGATATTATCATCTTCTATTTCTATTAGCCCAAGCCAATGGTTCAGCGCATAAGTTGCACTAAATTGTGAAACCATATTCAGGCAACCCCGCAGATCAACCTTATCAAGAGCAAGCTGTTGTTCATACCCCTGAGCCCTTACGCTTCTATTTGCCACCCTGCTTATAAGCTCGATATTATCATAGGCTTTTAATGCAATTGTTCCCTGTTTTTTATCATATGCGATAGAAGAAACATCAATAAACCCTTCAAAATCGTATGGTGTACCACCCACTATGAGCTTACATTTCGATATGTAATCCCGGTAATAATCAGTTACCATAATGTCCCATATAGCGCTATCGTCTTTAATGAAAGTTATGGATAATGATTGTGACAGCCCAAACCCGGCAGGTGATAATGATAAGCTGTTCCGGTCATATTTTGGCGTATAATAATTTGTTTCGCTTACATAGATTTTTACTTCCATAGATCACCACTCATTTTGCTTCCGGTTTGGACATCCCGATAAAGAGATGCTTCTGATATTATTTGCGTATTTGCAACAGGTTTTCTCATAATAGCAGATTCAAGTCTGTTTATTGCTGACACTACCCCGTCAAATCCGCTTCTTGTATTACCGCCACTTGTAACAGATACATGTTCACCAGACTGAACAAAGATCGGGAAGCTGTCATTGGGGTAACCAGCCGGAACTATGCCGCTAAATCCTGTCTGTGCTTTTACCGGATGCCCGTCACGGTTTGTTATATTCCCGCCATTTTTAAGGCCTAAAAAGCCGAATATGCCGGTTGAAGAAAAAGCACCAACCCCACCGGCTTTACCGCCACTTAACAATGCCAAGAGCCCAGATGCAACAAGCTCGGCAGTCCATTGAGCCAACATGTCCTGGAATAGTTCCGTCATGCCATCAAATCCATGCTTCATCCCGGTAGATAATAAGCCCGATATTGTATTGCCAAAAGATGCCCAGCGAGCTAATGAAATTTCTAATGCCCTCTGTTCTCTTGCTAAATGATCCTTCAATGCCTTTTCATCTAAATCAGCCAAGGCTTTATAAATAGCATTTTGCAGTTTAAGATGTTCATCTTCAATTCCCTTGTTTGCAGCCCCTATATCGGCCTGTATTTTTTCCTTATATTCGAGCGATTGTTTGGTAACTGCTTCTTGTGCTTCCCTAAAAGAATCGCCGAAATCTAATTCAAATTCCGCATCAACAATATACTTTTCGCCCTTTTTGCCAAGAGACTCGAAGTAGGGATATGATCTTTCGTCGGGATCGCCTTCTAAAGTATAGTCAAATGCTATTGTCATTTTGGGTAAGTCTGGCATAGATAGAGGTTCAAAGGGCGGTATATCTTGGATCGCAGCTTTTAAAGCATTCGCTTCTTCGGTAAGTTCCGCTATCTTACTTTTGTCTGTATATTCAGGGTAAAATGCCTGCTCCAAAATTTGGCCACCAACAGCGATGACATCAAATATATTTTTCCATATCTCGGTATCTCCCGGAGATGGTTTAATGTTAGCTTCATAAAACATCTTAAACGATTGCTTAAGGTCTTTCCAGATAGATACTTGTTTTTCCATCTCTAGTGCATGTTCAACCTCGGCCAATCGTGCCCTGGCAGCCTCAGCTTTAGCCGTATTGCCAAGATTTATATATGCTTCAGATGTCAGGTCAACTTCTGTTCTGTGGAGATTAAGAACACGAGTCCACTCTGTTATTGCTCCTGTTATTGGCTCTGTGACGTTGCCGACAGTTCCGACAAGTCTATCGCCAATAGCGGCGCTCAGGTTTGCTATGGCGGTCTTGAAGCGCTCTGCTTTATCTGCTGCGTTATTTTGTAACTCACCAAGTTTCTTAGATTCTGTGGCGGCCTGCTCCAATACTTTATTTAGGACAAATTGGACATCGTAAGCTTTACCAGCAGCAGCAGCTTCTCCCGCCCATCCCTTTGTTATAATACCAAGGTTATCAAGAATAAGAGGAGAATTACGGCCAATACCGGTTGCTATATCGTTAAATGCCTGTGTTGTCGTTATCCCCATAGCTCTTGCTCGTATCCGGGAAAATTCAAGCAGCTTTGCCATCTCATCAATATTGGTTGTTACGCCAAGAACCATAGCCCTGTTTGATGCAAGGATAAGATCATTATTTGAAACAGTGCCACCAGATACCTTGTTGAGCTTTTGCAAAATATATTCAGCATTTTTCCCGAACTGCATACTTGTTGCTGTGGAAACAGTCTCCAAATCAATTGATGCTTTCGTGAGCTTATTTAATGCTGCAATAAAGCCGGCTGTCGCAAATGTGACAAGTAAGATTTGATTACGTAAAGCACCGATAGAACGCCGAATCCCGGAAGTAGAGACACGGAGGCGATCTGTAGTTTTCCCGAGCTTGTCAAAATCCTTATCGACCTTTTCTGCGCCCTTTTGCGTTACCCTTATCTCAAGCTTTTCTGCCATTATTTATCCTTTTTAATCGATGACATAGTTTCTGATACAATACAACTAAGCTCATAAAGCCATACAGGTTGATCCATGTATCCGCCAGGGAATACATAATCAGACGTGAATTGGTTTCGATTGTAGTATTCTATAGCCTGCATACTACACCACATCACCTTCTGCTTCTTGTGATCGCAGGTGTCGTAAATCTCGCAATCCCGGCAAAACTGCTGTGTCCCTATTTCGCCGCTTATGAGTATATCGAGAACATTTGCCGGATTGTTCTCTTTCATCATAACGGCGGTTTTCAGTTTTTTGAGATAGCATCCTTGTTTTCCAACCATAAACTATCGAGGTCAGTAACGGCCTTCATAAGCAAATCAAAGTAAGTATCGCTTAAGTCTGCGATAATTTCCTCTGTTACAGGGATAATCTCCCCGGCTTCGTCTCTTATTTCCCACCCGCATTTTTCATGGCCAGTAAGTGATTGTTTGATGCGGATAATGGCGTATTTAACCATGTCCACGTCACCATTTTCCTTAAAAGCCCTATCCTGTAGTTCCATCTGCTCAAAGCGTGTGAGAGCCTTTATTGTTGCAAACTTCTTCCCTTCGTATTCAATTGTCTTGAAATAACCCGGTTGCTGAGATCGTAAATAGCATGGTTTCATTTTTCCCCCTTTATGCTATAGTGATAGTTATTGCATCATGCGTGCTGTCACCAAGCAAAGTGACAGTGTTATCCGTTACATAAATACACTTCTCTGCATCAGGCCGAGATGGATTTGCAAGTCGCCCATATGTAACGATATTCCATGTAGCATTATCATTTACAAGAGAAATAGAATCAGTGATTAAATCATTCTCAATTTCGGCGGCGGCTGCTACGTCATTAACGGTATCATAGATAACCTGATAAGTAAGTTCCCCGGTACTTGAGCATACAATATCCTGTATTTTTGTTGCAGAATTTTGATAGATAATGTCATCATCAGCATAGGTGTTTGTCAACGTAAGCCCAAAATCATTAATATTGGTATAAGCAGCATCAAGCATACTGGCGGTAACATTCTGCCATAAGAATGGTGTGACTTCTGGTGCGGTTGTATCTACTACAGTTGTCAGGTCAAGAGCACTAAAGTCAACGCCATCGGCTATGCTTTTAGCTCTGAAAGATGCTTCAAAGTTCATAACGTCGCCATTGCGGGTAATGTTGAGAGTTTCGAGTCTTGCGCCCAATACCATGATGCCATCTCCAGCATCTGATTCTGAAGCTGGGATTGATTGATAAATGGTGTAGCTATAACGAGCATCTACTGTTTGGTGTGCGTATGGCGTTCCTATATTGTTGAAATACGCCTCCAAAAGCCATTCATAACTATCTGTAAGTGCGCCGGAAAGTTTGCAAGTTGGCATTTCCCGCCCGATCGTTCGCTCCATTGCCATCGGCATGAGCGTTTGTGTCTTTACTCCAACATCGGAAGCCTGAACGCCATAATCGTATTCAAACATACAGGCATGTTTCTCTGTTGGGATTGTCTGCTGTGTACCGTAGGCGGATTCCCGACCTGCCAGTATCACCGTTTTGTGTTTACTAACTTGTGCCATTTGTGGCCTCCTATCTTGTTGTACTTATTTTCACAGCGAAACTTAAGATTCGCATATTGTCTTCTTCTGAAATAAATGCAGTGGATAAATCCGGGGATATTGTATAATCCCCCTTTTCTACACTGCTAAGATTGCAACACATGGCTGCACCGCCAAGCGTAGGATCATCAAGGATTGCATCAGAGATAGATGCCTGCACATTGAGACAATCAAACCTAAGCTTCTGGTTCATCTGGTATAAATACACCTGAACCGTGTAGATGTAGCTATAGATGCCATTGAATCCAAAATCCTCATCTAAACTTTCATTGCCATCCCGGATAAGTACAGCGGGATAATTATCGTGAGAGATTTCCCCAAATGCAGGATAAATACCAACGTAATTAATCGATGGAATGGCTTTTATCGTTTTACGGAAATAGCTTAAAACCGCTGTCTGTTTATTTTTCATATTAACCCTTTACTGCTTTGTGAATTTTCCTGAGCAGATACGTTTCTATGTATTTCACATTATTATTAGATAGCTCAAAAAAATGACGCTCTGGCAAAGTACCAGCACCGGTATTATGCCACCCTGCTTTCTTTCGTTGTTTAGAATCGGGAAACCAGATTTTGCCACCATCAGCAATACGTTTTACTGTTTTGCCATTAAGCATGTGTCCCCTGTACGTAAGGTTTACCGGAGAGCCAGGTCTGCCGGATCGTTCTTTAGCTTTTTTATACTGCTTGCTATATGACGCAAAAGAAGTGCCTTTATAATCAAGCCCGGACTGGGTGCGCTTTGTTATGTCAGAAGACACCTGAGCAAGAGCTTTAACAATGTCTTTATCCAAAACCTTAAGCTCGGCCTGAATCTTCTTTATCCTGCCAGATACGGTTTCGATTATAATTACACTCATCGTGCAAAGCTCCGTGTATTTTCGGCACTGTCCCGATAACTATCTGTAGCGCCGTCAAGATTAACATCCAAGTTCTTCAACTGCCAGGCTTTATCAATTTCCATACTGTATCTTTCCCGGTAATATATCATTTTATTCCAGAATAAAGAGTCCTGGTCACCTCTTGCAAGGTCACTGAATATAAGCTCCAATGTTTTCATATTGGATGCCATATCAAATATAGACAGGTTTGTGATAAGGTCTTTGGGGTCATCACCGGCGGCATAATCGATATATCCACGTAAGCCATTATTGATTACTAGAAGCTCTATGTCAATTGCAAGATACTGTTTGGCGAGCTCTATTTTATCAGCCCATTTCTGAGTTGAATAGATAGAGATATTGCCGGAATTTGATGTCGAGCTTGTTATAACAGCAGAAAGATACTCCTCAGTATTGCGGGTTGTTATCCACCTGAATAGCTCGGTATCTGACGCTATGACAAGATCGCCACCATTCGCCGTAACCATATAGTTAATGTTGCCGGGGGCAATATTTTCAAAAGTGCTGTCATCATCTGAATCAACGAGATAGATACTTAAACTCTCCCCTGCTGCTACCGTTATGTCTGACATTGCAACACAAACTATCTCATCTTCACGAGACACCGTGATAGAGTCAACATCAGGAGATGCCGCCTCAATATCTACGGCTTTTGCAATGTATGATGCGGTGCCGGTTGATGTAAGCTTGGTTATTTCACTCTCGATCTTAATCAAGTCATCAACTGTAGTAAATGTTGTATCTGCCCAGCTCATACTATTTTTTCTCTTTGTGGCTTTTCTTTGATAGTGCTTTTATCTTCTTGTTTAGTGCATCGATCTCTTTGGACAGCTCATCGATTTGTTTTAGAATCGCATTGCCGCCAAGAGATTCAAAGCTTCCAATAGAAGCTAAACCGCTATCTTCATCTGTTACTTGCCAAATCTTTTTACCCATCGTTGCTCCTTAAATTGGGGGAGGCCGAAACCTCCCCACGGTTTGTTTACTTGAGGGTTGTAACTATTGCTGTGATCTTCTGTGCACTCAAATCTTCATCAGTTGTGACTTTCAGATTGATCCAGTTATAGTTCATCAAGTCCATTGTATTGGCGGGTAGTGGAATCTGGATGATTGCATCACCAGCAGTCCAGGCAAGTCCGCCATCTGCTGAGGTCTTGTGAACAAGATACAAATGAGCATTTGGCTGAGTTGTCTGAGTACCCGAATTATTGTAACTGAATGGGGTCGTTGCTGATCCCACAGTATCAGATGTGAAACATTCCAGCTCGATATTGAATGCTTTTGCGGTATCTACTGCTATGTCGGTGTCGGCAAATATTTCTACTTGTAACCGGCCATTAGTATTGGCCCCGACAAAAACCATATCGCCATCGGCTGTTGTTGCGTTCGGAAGTGCCTTGTTATCCCATAGAATGCCTACGGGGATGTGATTATGATATAATGACATGATGCCTCCTTAATCCAAAGCCGTTGTTTCATTTGACAGGATAGCCTCATCAAGGATGATGGGGATGGAGTCAAAATATCCAATTTGACGGTTGTATTCCATATCGCCGGGAGTCATTTGCAATTTGCCATCTTTCAGCTTATCCATTGTGCGTTTCCCTGTACGACTGACATAGAGGAATGTATTCCCCACTTCTGCCTTCACCATGTCGAGCAGATAAGACAAATTATCCGATGTTGGGTATTTGCCCGTTGCATCTTCAATTTGAGTATAAGCTGCAATGTTTTTGGTGTCAAAACAATACAGACTGGCATAGACAGAGTGCTCGAATTGATACTCTGAGCGCTGTGCCATAGTGGTTGTGTTCTTGACGATAGCCTGTGGGGTATTGCCATTGAATAGTGGAACACTTTCAATGAAGTCCCCATTAGCTGCCATCACGGGATTGTATGCGATCCCGCAAACATCCGGCTCCCAACGTACCGCAAAGATGGATGTCCGTTTCCCGGAAGTACCAGTGGCTTGAATCAGGTTTCCTGCTTCTTTGGCGTATTGATGGAAACCCTTCGGAGCAGCCACATTGCCAAATGTGGGGTCGTTGCCATATACGGCGGCATTCGCAAAAGTATCGGAAATGCCCTGCAGAACTCCCGGGAATTTATCATCATAGAGTTTGGCAAGGCCGCCAAGATAACTCTTGGCAATGTCAGCAGGGATAGCTTGGAGATACTTCATCAAAAACAGGTCTTGCTGTACCACCTGAGATGAGATATTGGCTGGGATAATTGTACCGCCCGGGCTTACCCAGCTTCCCGTTGCGATATCTACGAATTTCTCGCCAACTTGCTTGATTTGTGCATTCGCTCCACCGGCATAAGCGGTTTCCAGAATACCGTGTTTACTTCGTAGCGATTCATAAAGCTTCGGGTCATACCCGTTATAACTCAGAATCGCATCAACTAATGTAGGATATGATGCCATAATTTACCTCTATAAACCCAATTTCTTTGATGGGCTTTCATATGTTTTGTTTTGGCCTTTGCCTCTCGGTGGTAAATCATTCGGCGGGTCATCTTCAGATTCACCAAAGAACCCGGCTTTGTCATAAATCTCATAAACCTTGAGATTCTGTTTTGCCTGTTCAGCCGTTAAGTTTTCACCGAAAGCAAAGTCCGCTTTGATTTTATTGTATTTGTCGAAATTCGGATCAGTTTCGGCTATATCAAAAACCTTGGAAATGTCTT
>Ga0190304_1000091_pt1 | contig 40145 bp, 56 predicted proteins | sample 48700712_MG_FD_161670 | JGI IMG/M metagenome (GOLD analysis project Ga0190304, IMG submission 161670) | Hydrothermal vent sediment bacterial communities from Southern Trench, Guaymas Basin, Mexico - 4870-07-1--2_MG | ecosystem: Environmental > Aquatic > Marine > Hydrothermal vents > Sediment ...
CCTGCATTGTCCACCAAAATTGAATTTTCATTTTTAAGACCTTCAGTAGCGGACACAATAGCCTCAGCCATAGACAAATGGCCTTGCCTATTGACTGCTGCTGCATCTTTTAATCTATTTAACAAAGTGATAGCTTCTTCTATGCCATATCCACGCATCAAAAGGTTTTGTAAGGCTTTGGCTGCGTTACCTACATCTATCAAGCCATCTGCCGATAACTGAGAGGCGGCTTGAAAAGCACGGGCCACTTCAATGCCCTTAAATTTAGCAATACTGGCCAGCCCAATCATGGCCATTTTGAACTCATTAGCGCTTTTAATGCTATGTCTAAAAAATTGCTGGCCACGGTAAATAATTAAAACAGACAATACGTTTTGCAATGCCACTTCTAAATCGCTGACTTGGAGTTTGAAGCTTTGAAGTTCTCTCCTTGTCCTTCTAAAATTATTATTCAAATTTCTTGTGCTTTCACCAGCCCTTTTTGTTCTTTCTCCTAGCTGCCTGATGGCAGAAGATGTTGACTTGATTTTTTCTAGCGCATCTGCTACTTTAGCTCTTATAAGCAATATTAAGGAGGTATCCGCCATGTCTCACCTCAAAAAGTTTTTATGGGATGTAATAAAAGGGTTTTTTGTATTTTTCTTTTTGTATTTTTTGTTTATATATTTTGGTGCTCATCATGAAGGTTTTCTCGGTCTTATTATTATTGTGTCTGGTGTTATTGCCATCATTGGAATTGCTTTAGGGCTATTCAAAGGTATTATTCGTTTCATTGCTCGTTCTGCACGAAACGATTAAATTGTTTTGCATCTGCCCAAACTGCTGCTCTAATCAGAAGTGCCAGTTCTTTATCTCTTTTTATCGCCGATTTAACCGCTTTTTTAAAATAGCTCATTCCATACTCCCATGCGTGAATGTGTCCCCGCTCAATCAAAAAAGATATTGCATCCTCTATTTGCCCCCCATCGCCACTGCTTCCATCTGGGTAGGCAGTTGGACGAAAAAATCTTTATTTACCTCTTTAAAGGCCTCTAAAACTTTTGTGTAGTTGTTAGCGCTTTCAACAAGATCTTCTAATTTGGTTCCTTCTGGCAATTCTATACAATTTTTCCATACTTTGATCATTGTGTCGTAATCACCGACTAAAATATTGGCCAAAAATTCTGTCTCTTCAAACCAAATCTTGGCCTGGTAAATATCTTTTGCTGAAAGTTCCTTTACTTTTATTTCTTTACCATCAATTACAATAGTTTTTTCTAGCCTCATTTACTCCTCCCTGCCTGCCTATTGTATATTATATTTTTTTTCATCATAAATAATTTCTTCCTCAACTTGCATTTGCTTTTCAGCTTCTGTTACTGGGATTGCCTCAAGTAAAAACTCAATATCTTTAATAAGTAATCCTATACAAAATTCCATAGGTTGTTGTGGGCTGTCAAAACATAATGTCCATAAATTTTCTTTTTTACCGCTTTCTTCATAGGCCTTCATAATTGTTTGCAATTTTTTATAAAATATTAATTTTTCCTTTCTACCGTGTAGATAAAATGTATATCTTCCTGTGCCTTTTGTAAGAGCATATTCTTCCTCTCCTGTTTCAGTCCTTACCCGCACCCGCCAATTCTCATTTTGTGCTATAAGTCCCATTTTTTAAAATCAAGTTGTCCATTATCCAATTTTATATATGTGCAACTATCAAGCCAGTCGCCACAATCAGCTATAATTTGACCGCTCTCTATTCTCATTATGCCTGCATAATGAGTGTGCCCTATCACTATTAGATTATAAGTATGGTGTTCCGCAAACCCGAACACATTGCTGTATATCGCACCAATTGACTTATGCCATTTTTTTCTATTATATTGTTTCCAATGTGAAGGGGGTTTGAAAAACCAAGGGGCAATCTTTTTCAAAAACCGCCACGGTGCCCAGCTACAAGCAGCGTCAAATTGATATCCATGTGTAAAAAATATATTATTAATAATAAAATAAGGAGGAGTTTCACAGCTGATGCCTAACAACTTTTGAATTGTTTTGTCTAAATCTGGGTCGTGATTTCCTTTTAGCAAATAACATTTACCACTTAAAATAAGTTTCTTTAATGCTTTCAATAATAAAGGACCTGTTTTTGATTCCATTATTTCTTTTTCTGTGCAACGCACTCTGTCTATTATGTCCCCTACACCCACTATTAAATCTGCCTCATCCAAAGCATAATCCACAAAACTTAAAAATTTTTTATTTGTATAAGGAATATGAATATCTGAAAAAGCGATTATTTTCATAACATCCCTATAAATTTAACCATATAAGGAGTGACTTGCTCTATTAACTCCTTTGTTACTAATCCAGCAAATCGTTGCCACAAACCCAGTACTTCTGCCTTTTCACATTCACTCAGTTCATCAACTGTTTTCCCCCGCACAATTTGGTCAATTCGGTCAAGACACTCTAATGCCTCAACAGGAAGTTTTTTTATATCTTCTCCCAATGCTGACCTCCAATAACATACAGAAAACTCACTGTGTTCACAGAGCACTTCTGCTAATTCATCTGCTTGAATCATTAACTTATTGTAATTTTTATTAAATTTTTTAAAGTTGCTTCCAGGACCGGCACAACCTAATCCTAATAATATGCAGAGAAAAAGTATTATTCTTTTCATATTACCACCTCTATTTCTAACAATTGAATAACATTAAATATTTTATTAGCGATGGTTACTTTATCGCTACCTGCAAAGAGCAATCCAATTAAAGACAAACCATTTTTAGTCTCTTTAACAACAGCACTACCGCTATCTCCTGGAGCACTAAATTTTTGTGGTTTGTGGTCAATCAATATCTGGTCAACAAAATACGCTATATGGCCTTCTTTATCTATTTGAACTTGACATTCGTAATCAACTGCCCTCACCAATCCTTCTGTTACTCCAGTAGTGCGGCCAGATTTCATAACGGATTCGCCAAGTTTAACCGTGTCCACAGAGATAATATGCCCCAACTCAAGCAGTTCAGGATCAGCTGTATTATTACGCAATTTTGCTATTGCACAGTCAACTTTATTCTCTGGCATTTCCCCAAATACTTCTATTCCATATTTAAAACGAAATTTACTGCCCAAGCAGTGGGCAAGAAAATTCAAAATATGTGTAACAGCTCGTGAATATGGACAATCAGCCGTTTTTATAGGAACAAATTTAAGAAGCTCTGCTACTTTATCTTCCAGCTTCCCTCCATCATAAGGACCTGGCTGTAAAATGGCATCCCCAATTTTACCTTTATTTACATTGGCAAGAACATGGTTATTGGAAACTAAAACTAATTCGCCTTTATGATATGCCAGAAATCCCGCTGTGCCAGCCGTTATATCCTTATGCCCAACTGAAACGCCCATTTTAAAAGGACGATATCTTTTTGTGCGGTCAATGGCTACTAATTTTTCTGCTACTTCTAAAAAAGTAATATCTCCTACCTCCATCACATCAGTAGGGATATTTTCAACTTCTCGTGGGACAACATCTTGGGGTTTGAGTTGGTCCAGAGGCAATTTTTTTCGCACAGTTATTACCAATCCTTCACCTGTAATTTGTCCTTTTCGGACGAGCAATCCTCTGCCCATTCCCAATACATTTTTCTTTTTATAAAGCGCTTTTTTTGCTTCTTTGCTTATCATTTATTCTCCTACATAATACATAGTAAAATCAAACCATTTTTCATTTCTAACATACATTGTTCCTTTTAAAGCATGCTCGTTTATTTTTTCTAAGACATCTCGCACAGGCCAATATTTATAGTGCAGTTCCATATCTTTAATTTTAAAATCTGCCAAAAATAATTCGCTCCCCCAAGGAAGAAAGTTTTTCCCACTATCTCCTTCTATTTTTTTGGTCAGGATGTGTGTTTCCCCGATGTAAACTTTCCAATATCCATCAAGTATTTTATTCATTTTATTTGACAATTTCCTTTTTAATTAACTTACCACCAGCAGCTTGAATTATGCAGATAAATATTTCGGGCGTTACCAGCCACGGTTTGATGTGACTCCATCCAAATATCTTTACCAATGGAGCAACACAGCCTTCACTGCAAAAATATTGTCCTTCTTTTTCCTTTCTCCATTTAGTAAAAAGTCCAAAAGCCGCTATATAATCAAAATATGCTCCTTTATTGGCAAGCCCCTGCATAAAATTATGTATAAAAACTTGCTGTGCTTCAGAAACTTCCAATTTCCATATTTCATATTTACTTCCTTTAGGGTAGCCTTTTAAAAATGGCCTAATAGCCCATTTTACTTTAAAAATTTTCCAAATATTTTCTGGCCAACATTCTATGGCATAATCAGGTCCTGCCTGTTCGGCAGGAATTAAATAGGCAATGTGGCTGTATTCACTTTGTGTTTGATACTCAATTACTTTTGCCAACCAATCATTACCTTTTAAAGCAATATATTTAATTTCAGCCATTTGAAACCCGCAAAATGCCTGCCCGACGGCAGGCGGGCCTGCCCGCAGACGGGCTATACATTATAATCTTCTACTACATAAGGCTCACTCTGCCCGGAAGGAGTAACTAATGTTCCTTCAAATTCAAGAGTGCCAAAATCATCAGCTAAAAAGTCAATTTCTGAAGAAGGTGTAAATACTGCTTTATAGACACGCACCTTGCAGTTTTTCCCATTTGCCCAATTTTTGCCGTTTAAAACAAATGCACCCTGCACTGTAGGTTTCTTTGAACCTGCCACTTTTTGATATGTTTTTGCCTCATAGCTGTAGTCCACTTTTAAAACTTGTCCTTCTGTAATATCTCCGCTAGATAGTGCTTTTATCATTCCCATGTCGTAATCTACTACATAGTCTTCATTTTCTGTATATGTAGTGTCTCCGCCTTCATTTGTTACTATTGGTGCTGGGTCTTTCTTCACTCTGTCGTGTGCAAGGGCTACATATTTATCTAGCTTTGCATTGATAGTCTCATCAGTAACAGAACCCTCGCTAACATCTTGAAGTGATGCCTCTCCTAAAAGTGCCATAGCTAAAGTATCTTTATCAAAATCATCCAGCGTGAAACTTATTTTTGCAGGCTGATGTAAATAAACAGTATCAAGTGCTTGGCCATATGTATCCTTCATTTTGGAAAGACGTTCCTTTTTTTCAGTTGCTTCCTGAATAGCAAATTTAGTAGCATTGCCAATTTGCACCCAACCTGTGCTATTGCCCTCATCGTCAAATCTATCAAACCAAAGGTCTCCAGCTCCTATAAATCCAGCCATTTATTTCCCCTCCTCTTATTTAGTTTTTTATAGTTATTTTCTGCATTCTCCTATGGAACATAAATCCCTCCTTGTGTCTGCTTCCAAGGCACTTTCGTGTATATCATGCTATGTGGCAAGCCTCTTAACATGCGGTAGACTGGACTGCGATACATATTTTCACGGATTTCATCCGATGACCACGCACGGTTTTCAATAACAAGAGCAGCAATCAGGCCCTTAAAAGGGTATTTAACAGTATGCAAAACATTTGCACCAACGAAGAGCTGTCTTTCGCTATTATCAATAGTATGTGGACCAATATTCAAACTTGCCTCTTCCAACCCATCTAAATAAACTTTCATATATGCCCCGTCATAAATCGCTGTAACATATATCAATCTCCCTTTAGGCAAAGTATATTCAACTCTTTTATATCCATCAGGATAACCTAACCCATCAATATATAAAGAGAAATATTTTGTTACTAAATCATAATCCCCATCACCGTAAGAAGGCCTGTATTTACATACTATGTGACCTCTATCAACTTGAGATATTACCCACACCCCTATTGTAATTCGATTAACAACAGCTAAGCTTGTGTCATCTCCGCAATCTACATAGCCACTATCTCCATCAATCTCAAATCCCATTACCCCAGGGGTAACCATATATGGCCTTGCACCACCATGAGGCACACCGTGATTGCCGCTTCCTGACAAGTCAACCCACCCACTAGACCTACAATCCAGTGGGTAGCATGATAAGTCCAAAACAGATTGTTTTTTACTCACTTTTTCAACTCCTATTACACCATTATTCACAATTACCTGCCAAATATCGCCAGCGAGGTCCCGAAGATAAAATTGCGTATCTGGCTGTGCTGTGGTATCCGCTAGAACCAGACGGCCATTGTCGATAGAAAGCACCCATGTAGTTGTTCCATCTTTATCGTTTATGACTGGATTAGATTCACTTTCAGCCTCCGTGTTTTCCTCTAGTTGCAGCTTGCCATTGATAACTTTCAGTTTCCAGTATTGTTCAACTGCTGCATCTTCTAGAGGATAATATTCCTTTATCAATTATTGCTCCTTCCTATTTCCACCCATCTATCTTCGACATAAACTAAGCTTAAAGTATCGTTTTGACCCATGACAAAATCACCTGCCAATTCACTCACCCCTGCTGTATCGCTGAAATTGCATACATTAGCAGAAACATTCACAATCGTAACAACCGTTCCGTCTATCACATCTGCCTCCCCCATAATAATGTCACAGCCATCTGCATCATTGCAGATTAACTTCACAGAGCTGGTTGAAGGAGTAAGAGTATAAGAAGCAGGATTAGCATCGCCTGAGTCTGTAACAGTAACTTCGTCTGGGGACGAGCCGATGACTCCATTTACCTCTATACTCCTCAATTTTCTTCTGGTTGCAAAGTGGACTAACGCCTCCCTCAATGTCACAACTTTAATACCTCTTTCCCTTGCCCAGTCGATAGTGTTTGCAATTCTCTCTTCAGTTAAAGTAGAGAGATTAGCATGACCATACAACAAGCCAAGCTCGTTATTTGTGGCTATGGTATCCAGAAAATTTTGAAGCTCCGAATCACTCAGTTTGTCAGTTTCAAAACTTTTTCGAGGCAGGGCATAAAGCTCGTCAGTCCCAATAGGAAAAGAAACCCTTCCATCACCACCCTTACAAGCAGCCCTGTAAAAATGCGAGACCCAAACTCTCGCCTCTGGATTCTCGCTATTGTAAGGATAAACAAAAGCTCCTATCCTCAAATCCATCTCAGACAAAATCCTTTTGGACTCATATAGCTCCTTGTATGCATAGTCCTCATGAATCTTCAGAACTGCACCATCCGATACTTGATACGAATTCGCAAGCCCATTTTCAATCGTAACATAATTACCGTTGTCATCTGACCCTGTCCCAGTTACCGTTACATTTTCAGGCCCTGCGTTGTCGTCCCAGACTCTGTAGACGTATCCAACTTTGATGGGGCTAAGATACTCTATATAGAGTTTGGTATCTCCTGTGTTCGCATCTTGGGTCAAATCAGTAGAATAGAAGGCAAGATGATTTAAGCCATGGCTCGCAATTTCCCAGCCCGCATCTTGCATCTCCCGCAGCTGATGAGGTAATATTCCTGACGGGCCTTCCATTCCATTGATGTTTATTGCTGCCACTGCAGGAACACCTTTCTCCTGGTGAATAGGATAAGCTTTCGTCCAGGTAGCCCTGACAGCGTCATCATAAACGATAACAAGCATAGGTCTTACCGAAAAATTCCCCAAGTTACAACACAAATCATTTATCAGCACTGAAGAATTTGAAAGAGAAAGTCGTTTCCATTCCGACGCACTGTTGCACAAGCCATCAGCAGTATCGCAGACGTATAAAACTTTATCGTCTTCTTCGTAACATAAATCACCTGCTCTACCATCTGTAATAGATGTGCAATCTGTCGTATGTGTTCTATAACGCCAAAAATACCAAGTGGCTGCACTAATAGATGTAACTAGAAACAGGATAAGAATCAGTAAAGATAAAATTTTTTTCATTTCAAAACTCCATTATTGCAAAAATATTTGCATAAAACTGTCAAAACTACCTCTTGAAAGATATAGTCTGACTTCGCCTTTCTCAGTGGTAGCAATTTTGTTGTATATTTGAACTCTCAAAGCAAGTCTTTCAGTTGCAGCAATCTCAAATCCATTTGTTAAATTTAAAAACGCTAGCCCAGAGCATTTTTGATATGTAGTTGAATTAGTAGAAAAATTAGGCGTGGCTTCTCCATTTACTTTGCTTGTAAAATTGTCTGAAGCATCCATTATTCCTAAGTTGAAAACACCTTTTGTCCAATAGACGTCCCCCTCCGTACTACCAGTTCGAACAATTCCAACGCAGCAGATACAAGGAATAATCTGAGCTGGAACTATTATTTTTCTTGGAACAGATAAGGCTAAAACAAAGGTTTTATCTATTTTTAAAGTTTCATCAGTTTCTGTAATTTCTGCTTCCTCATAATCTAAAGCACAACTCTCTGGATTTTCTAAGTCTGATGGATTAGGGGTAGTCTTTAAAATGTAGCTTTGCCCATCTCCAAAAGGCCACTTATCATTGACCTTTTGAAGACAAAATATTTTAAATGGAGAATCTATTTTAAATGCTTCTCCATCAAAAACTTTTCTTAATATTTCCACAGTTATCATGTTCTTCTATCCTCCCTTATTTTTATTTCCGCAGTCAGTAAATTCAGGAAAGTCGGATATTTTCGCAAGGTTAAATCTTCATCTACGCTAATGGTGCTGATTTCTTTAAAGAAAATAGGAGCCTCAACGGATTTAGAAATTTCCTGTCTAATTAACTGCCCTAAATGGTCTATCTCAAATTCTCCATTGTATTTTTTACCTTTGTCATCATTTTGGATATCGGTTTGAAAAATACACAGGAAAATAAAAATTTCATAATCAATTAGACGTTGCTCATTTTGTTCGTTCACTGTTCCTGTCTTCCATCCTAACAAGGCAAAAGGACAATTTGATGTTTCAGGCAAATCATTTACATCTGCTCCTAAAAATACTTTTATGGGTTTGTTATAATAAAGTTGGCAAAAATCATCTATCAACTGGCTGTTTATTATTTGCGTTCTAATGTCATCTAAAATTTGTGTTATTCTTTTCATGTCCTGGGTCTTTCTCTCCTCTCACAGCTTAATTCCCAAATACCCATATTTTCTTTGCGGGCTAAAACTTCCCATTGCTTGGCCTGAGCATCTTCTATAAAATCATGGTTCTGTGGTTCGTTTAATCCAGCTTGGTCTAGGTCTTCTTTTTTTACCCAAATTTCAGCTTGTTCAGCAGTGGCAAGTTCTGCATCTGCATCTAATTCACGTTCAAAAATAACAGCAGTGAGAGATGTTGGAACACCGTCCCGAATATAAGAAACTGTTTGAGCTAATTCATTAGTATTAAAAAAAACAGCTATGTCTTGTTGTATTACATTTTGCAAACTCATTGCCGTATCATAAAAAATAATATCAAGTTAATTAAACCTCCGCCTGCTGTGCCTAAAAGAGCCGCTACAGCATAAACAATAGCTAGTCTTATCTCTACTTTCCGCAGACGTTTTTCTATATCGCCAATTTCATTTCTATTTTCTATAAAACGTACACTAGTATTTTCTAACTGCCCTTCTATCCGGCTAATTTTCACTATTAATTGCTCCTGGCCGTTCTTTAAATAACGAATATCCTCAGCTAATTGCTTGAGATAATCTTCAGAAAGATCCGGGGGCATAAACAACCTCTCTTGCCTATCCCCGCCTGCCTGTCCCCGCCTGCCGTCGGGCAGGGGCAGACAGGCCTGCCTGTCAGTTATGCCAGCATAACTTCTATCTCTGTAGTAGCACCAGCAGCTACTGTGCCCATTGCATAGCCAAAAAGAATGCCATTTGTAGCGTCTTTATTAATCTCGTCTCCATCTTTATATAGCTTATCCCAACGGGCAACGGCGCTATTGCCAGCGTCATCCTTTCCTGTAACATTCAATTTTACGACCACAGCATCACGGACAATTACTGTTGCCCCGCCATCATCATCTCTATCAGTCAAAGCAATTGCTGGAATTTCTGCTTTATCTTCTCCTAATATAATAGGGTCTCCACTGTTCACACCTTCTGCAACAGAAGGTTCATAAAAAGTTGTGCCTTGTCCAAAGCTTATATTTTTTGCCATTTTTTTATGCCTCCTTTTTCAATTTGTAAGGTTTTAAGCACCTGGATTCTTATATAAAGCTTTCCAGCTTATGGCTTTTGCGCCTGCTTCAATCCTTACCTTAAATTCTACGCCATCAACATGCCAGCCTTCCTTTTGTTCAAGAGTAGGGGCCTGTTTCCCATCCAGGAAGAAAATAGTTACAGTCTTTCCTTTTGGTCCAGCCACATACCAAGCAGTGCCAGCATCATCTAAGCGTCCATCACTAATAACCTTTAAGTTGTATTTACGAAGAATATTAGGTTTGGCCGATACTTTCCCACCAGTAGTAGAAAAATCTACATATTGCATGCCAAGCAATTCTTCTACATCCATTCCATCTTCAATACGGACAATTATAAATTGTGGTCTAATGTGAAGTCTGCGTTTACCGCCAATGTCTTTTTGTTTAAGCATAGCTTTTATGGCTGCTTTAATGGTATCTGTGCTTGGGGCTGCCCCGGCGCCGGCTAAGTTACCATGACTAGAATGAAAAAGTGCCACACCATCGCCCATAGTTGGGTTTGTGGTCAAAACTTTATACGCTAAATCGGCTATTTTTCGCCTGGCTGCTGCACCCATTTCCTTTGGGATTCCAGTTAAGGCATTTAAATCATCATTTATGATTGTTTGTCTTGTGATAGAGAAAAGCTTGCCATAGGTGGCAATTGAATACTTCTCTTGCTGTTCGCTAACCGTGCCATATTTGTATTCTGCCCCTTCTGGAATTTTATCCAGGTCATCAAATTCACCTGGGCGAACCAGTTTATTTTCTTTAAAATCGCTAACAGAACCTACACCGCACCATTCACGCCAAGTTTCTGGTTCTTCTTCAAAGCCCTGCATTAAGGCCTTGTTGGCTACATTTTGAAGGATAAGAGGAAAATCAGAGGAAGTGTGTGTAAAAGCACGTGCTACCATGTCCATTTTGCTTAAGCCTCTACATGGAATATTTGACCTGATAAGACACTCTCTAGCTATTTCTACCAGAGGACGGTTAGCAAAATCCTCAGCCCCGCTATCTTTAACCTCTTCAGCAGAGACAAAACCAACTCTTAAAAGCAATCCATTCTGAACGGCCCTATTAAATTTATCTTTTTCATCCTTACCTGTTACAGGTTCACCAGTTTCCATCCTTCCAACTGGAGTATTTCTTTCAGCCAGTTTTTGAAGAATTAAATCTTTTGCCCTTTCCACGGTGTATTTTTGCTCAATCATCTCATCCATCAACTTCTCATCAATATTATGCATTTTGCAAAGAGACCTAATCTCCATTACTCGCTTGCGTTCTGCTTCTTCTCCTTTTTTCCTTGCTTCCTCTATCTCTTTTTGTATTTCTTCAGGATTTTTAATTTCTTCTTTTCTTTTTTCTTCTGCCATTGTTTTATCCTCCTTTTTATTTTCTTGTCCGACTGTTCGACCCACACCTACCGAGGCATCGGCAGGCACAGGAGTTAAAGAAAACTCAAAAACACTCCATCTTTGCGCTATGTATGCAGGCCCCTTAAATCCATTCCATTGCTCTTTTTCTTGCAGTTTGAGCCATTTATGAACTTGATATCCAACTGAAACGCCCCGTAATGTCTGATCTTTAATTTCTTGATATGCTTCCAGGGCCTTTTGTGTAGTGCCAAACTGAATTATGGCACGGCCTTTTTTGTCCTCTTCATCAAGCCAAATTTTTAAAGGTTTGGCCACTCTTTGATTTGGGTCATGATTTATCAAAATGCTGCCAACTTCTTTTATCGGTTTAAAATTAATAGCGTCTTTTGTATGAAGTAAGATTTCTTTTCCATACCAGCGTTCTACTGGCTCTTCTGAGCTAAAGCTCACTTCTACAATGCGGTTTTCATCATCCAGGATGCCACGCATTTCACAAGGAAAAGTGCGCCGCATTCTGGCGTCAGTAGGAGGGAGGTCTCTTTCATCTTCACTAGTAGGAAGATATGAGTCAGCCTCAAAAGTATCTAGTTGTTTTTCAACATTTTTTTTAAGAGCTGGAGGTTCTTTCCCAAATTTTTCATAATATTTCACGATATGCTTATATACATCTTCTCTATCTTTATCTGGTATGTTTACTCCTTTCCTAGCCCCATTTAATACCTGCATAGCTAATCTAACGCCATGCCAAACAGCTTGTAATTCATCATTAATTACATCAGCAAATTTTAATTTATAACCTTGAAATTCTTGCTCATGTTCTGAATCATACCAAAAAAATGCCTTTCTAAATTTTTTCCAATCGATTTTATCTTTATCACCAGACCCATCGCTACTTGCCCACTTCCGCACATTTTTTTCAGCTTCATCATGATGATATGGACGCTCTAAATCCTCACATATAGATAAATTAACAAATGGTGTTACCGGCATATTATTCCCTCCCGCCTGCCTGTTTGCTCAACAGATAAGCCTACCTGCCTGTTCGGCAGATAGGTCTGTCCAATAGGCAAGCTATTTTTAGCCTTTTTTTCTTCTTGAGCCTTTGCCCAATTTTTGACCCATTGTTTGGCCTGGCTCACTGTCCATTTATCTTTATCAAAAATAAAAGAAATAATTTTTTTACAATCTATACAGTAACGGGCTTGTATTCCCTTTTTTTCACTGATTGTGATAGTGCGAATTTCATGACCTTTATGTTTTCCCTCTTCTCCAGGAACCGGCACATGAATTTTATTTTCTGTTACTTCAACTCGAGTTTGAATATCCTGAAATTTTACTTGCATTTGTGATATATCAGTGAGACCTAAATCATTTAAATATTGTTTTTCTTTTGCTCTTTGATTGGCTATTTCTTGCCAATCTTTACCTTTAACAGCACATTCATCCGCCAAGCTAGTTAAACCAAGTTGCAGTTCTAACTTCTTTGCCTGAGCTTCTTTCAATGGGTCAACCCAATCAAAACCTTTGAAAATCCAGCGGTGTTTCAGCCAATTTTCAGGAGCCTTAATAAATCCCTGAACCTGCAAATAGCCGCTCACGATGCCATATTTCACAAAGTCTTCCCAGATAGGTTGGAGAAAATATCTTTCAAGTGCTTTCCGGAATGGAAGCATATAATCCCGCAGTTCTAATTCACTATGCCGAGTAGAAGAATAATTTACATCTGATTTATCACCACTTATTTGTTCATATGAAAGATTTACGCCTCGGCCCATGCCCCGCAAAATAATTTTTACAAAATCTGGGAAAGTGCTGCCTGGACGTTTAGGATTGATAACTTCTATTTCTTCTCCTGGGCCAAGATGTTCTACCATTCCAGGAGCTATCTCTATTTCTCTTTCTTTTGTTTCTGTATTTTGAGTGCTAGTTTGCATGCGTCCCCATATATCAGATGTCTTTATAATTATTCCAAAACAGGCAGCTACTTTGGCAGACATTAGTTCTGCTTCTAAAAGTTCTGAAAGGTGATAAGCGAGGGGAATAACAGGAGCTAAAAGTGGAATGCCCATCAATTGTCCAGGACGGCGAAAAGGAGAAAAGTGAATAATATCTTGGGCAGGAATGCGAATGGATTGTTGTTTCAAAATGAATGGATTAGAAATATCTACTTTCCAGAAATGATAAGCAACTATTTTACCTGTTTGGTCTATCTCAAAACCATTCCAGTTCCAATTATCCTTTTTAGGCGTGCCCATACCACATAAACGGCTATATTCCAGTGCTTCAAGACAAAAAGGGAAATCTCTGGATTTATCTATAACTTTGTGGAAAAAAATGCCTCCATCTAAAAATAATTTTAAAATTGCCAGCCGTTCCAGGTCTCCAAAATGAAATTGGTCGTAATAATCGGCTACTCGTGCCCACTGTTTAAATACATTCTCAGCCTTAGAATTAAATTGTTCGTTATCTGTGAGAGCCTGTGGTGTGCTGCCTCCACCAATCATGCGGTTAACAATCAGGTCGATACTGCCACGAACAAAAGATTCATTCCAATATAGATAATTGGCTCTAGCTCTGACTGTTTGCAGGTCTGAGAAATTATCATTTGGACCTTCTGCGCTGGTAGTCCAATATGAAGACATGCGGTCTTTAGAAGCAGCTTTTAAATGCCTGCGAACTACTTTTTGAAGATATTCCCGCTTTGCCTTCCATTTTGGGAAAGCTGCCCAAAAAAAGGCGTCCAGGGCTTTTGAAATGGATTTTAAAATGTTCATAATGATGGAGAATATTTGGAAAATGTTCTTGTCTTATAATTCAAGAGCATGCGGTCATATTGTGCTTGCAACTGACGCCGTTCAGCATACAGAACCGCAAGGTCCGCTTTTCTGACTCGCCTGTCGCCTAAATCGTATGATTGAGCGCCATTTTCAATAGCTTCTATAGCTGCCTCAACAGCCTCTAGGCGCTCCTGAACGGTTTTGATATTTGCCATATTTTATATATGGCAAAAAAAGGCAGAAAATACCCGCAAAAAATGCAAACTTTTTAAAAAATGCAGAAAATGCAAAAAAAGAAAACTAATTATTGGTTGCCGGTTGGTAGGTGAGAACAAGTATAAAAGGCAAAAATAGTATATTGCTTCCAGCGTTTTAAATCAGGATTGGCAGCAAGAGCATCAATAAGAGCTTGCATTTCACTTTCATTTTCCATTTCATCGTAAATATGCTCCCAAATAATTCCCTGTTCTGTTTTTCTTTTTTGGAGAGATAAAACAAGGGTCTGCCCCTGATAAATGTCATATTTCATAACATCTTTATTAATATACATAGGTTTTAAATTTTGCAAGATTAATTTATTTATAAACTCATCATCAGGACATAATTCCTTTTTTTTATAGATCATATTTCTTCACCAATTTACTTATCTTCTATCTTCTCTATCTCACTTAACAATAAATAATATTTATCCCCATTTTGTAGTTGCACTTTTACTTGCTTAGGTCTTTCATTGGTATATGTTGATATTATTATGGCTTGTTGTCCACATATCTCAAGTCCTTTGGTATAAAAATTTGCCAAAATTCTTACCTTATCACCTACTCGTGGAAATTCTTGCAACTTTAGCTTTTCACTCATTATATTTCCTTACCACTTAAATGCATTTTCTATTATTCTCACTCTTGTCAGCAGTTTAGAATAATCCTCTTTAAACAAATCTACTGCCTCTTGACTCATTAGGAAGCGATTTAATCTTTCTACATCTTCTAATCTAATAGAGCTACGCACAAGACTAATGGTTGAATGAACCTGTCCTGCAATATGCAACCAATATTCTTTATCTGGATTTATTTTGTCTGCCGTTCTAGATTTAATGGACATTTATCCCTCTATATTTTGTTTTAAAAAATTTTCTAAGCTTTTTTTAACGACATATCTTCTTTTGCCGATGCGGATTTCTTGTATTTTCCCTGTATCAAGCCAATCGTAAATTGTCCTAACGCTTCGCTGTAATTGTCTAGCTGCAATGCTCACTTCTAATAGTTCACCATTTTTAAGCATTTTAATAATCTCATCTATTATCGAAGCCACCCTGGCCTCCTGGACAACCAAGAATTTTTTAAATGGCGTCTTTGTTGTTGAATTATCTGTTGTGTCTGTTGTGGTGGAGATTCTGTTATAATAGGTTGTAAATATCGCACTTGAAGATGGTCCGCAGCACAAAAAGCATATACAGAAGCGTCTAAATAGTGATTTTGAGTTGCTACTTGCACCCACTCCTCATAATACCGCAACCCTTTTCTAATTCTTCTCTTTTCCTCAGCTATTATTTGAGTTGCGTAATCCATACCAGTAGCTTTGTGTAAATTCCAACTGCCTGATTGTCCACTTTCTATTTGAAGTTTTCTATTGATAGCATCTTTATAATAATCGGTGTTAATCAGAATAAGGCGTAATCCGCCGGGAATAGGTTTATTTTTACCTGGATATTTATCAATAATGCTTTCACGAAAAGGCACGCCACTCGTTTTAGTGCTCATGCCTTTGATTGCATATACAATACCTCTCCCATTGCGGCGCACCCATTCATAAACTTCATCTGTGCGATGACCACCGCTGTCAATAAAAGCACGCATAATAGGAATAGTTTTATCGTCCAAACGGTAGGCAGAATAAAACAAAATAAGTTCAAGTTCTTCCCAATTATGGGCGAATCCATATCTAATCATCCATGTGGTTAAATCTAAATCATTAGCCCAGGCATGGATGACATAATAAAAACCATCTTCTTGAGTATCTACCCCAGCAGTGAGAGCCACAGCTTGTGGTGGAACTACTCCAGGGTCAAGATTTCCTCGCAAGCATAAAATTTCTTCTTCTTTACGTTTTTCTATAACTTCTTTCCAAGGCTCTGCTAAACGACTATTTACAAAATCCATCAGAAGAGCTGGATCATCTTTTGCTTCCAAAAATTCAGCCGCAATTTCTCCCCAAGTAACAAAAGGAGAATATAAACCAGATAAATGAAATCCTACCTTCCTTCTTTTTGTTGATTTTTCTTCTACAATTTCCCATTTTCCTTGGGTCAACATTTCTTGTTTTTCACTTTCTTTTATATGCGCATGACATTTTTCACATTCATACCAGGCAATATCTCGAATAATTTCAGGGTCCTTCTCTTCTTTAGGCCACTTAATGTTTTGAAATTGCAAAAATTGGTATTCTCCACAATATGGACAGGGAACAGCATAACGATATATCACATTACAAGATTGTAATTGCCTCCAAATATTCCCTGTCTCAAGAGTAGGTGTACTCGTATAAATAATTTTTTTAAAACTTTTAGTATATGTGCTGGTTCTTTTTTTTGCTAAAGCAATTGGGTCGGCTTCTTTGCCAGAAAATGGTGGATATTTATCTATTTCATCTAAGATTAGATAGCGTATAGGACGTGAAGATAAAACAGCCGGGGAATTTGACCAGCCTAAAAAAACTGTCATAGATTGAAATTTCATTTCTAAAAGCTGGAAGTCAAAAGCGTTTGGAGTTTTCCTATCTCGCAGAACACTACAAGCATCTATACTTGGCTGTAATCTATTTCTAGAAAAACCCTCTGCTACATCTTGAGTAGGAAAGACAAAAAGAAGTGGACCAGGGTCTTGATGTATAACATATCCAATAAAATTAATTTCTGCTTCTGTTTTCCCTAATTGAGCAGCGGCGCAAAATACAATTTCTTCTACTTCTATATCGCAAAAAGTATCCATAATAGTACGTAAATATGGAGTTCTTTCTGTTCTCCAAGGACCTGGCTCTTTTGATGATCTAGGCACAAGCACACGATAGCGGTCAGCCCATTCACTTACTGTGATACCTTCAGGCAATTGAAGAACTCTTTTTTCTCGTTCAGTCAAATTCATTTCTATCTAATCTTGCCTTTTACTTCCACCACAATTTTTTTATATTTTTTTGTAGGTAATGCCTGTATTTTTTGCCAAAACTGCGATAAAGCTTCTTCCTGTAGATGTATTGGTAAATTATCAGTTATAACAGGTATATATTTACCTTCTCGACAATAACTTTGTAATAACTCTAATACCTCTTTTTTAAGAATTTGACGCACTATTGGTATAGTTTTTCCACTCTTATCAGCCAAAATTGTGGCTAAGCGAAACTCAAGTGCAAGTAAACTTTGTTTAAATTCACTTGCACGGGTAGCCCATTCCATTTCTATTTTTTCACGCTCAACATATTTACCCCTTAATGCTTCAAGCTCCAGTTTTTCTTTTTCTAACTTAATCAAATTGAGAGCATCTTTTATTTTTGAACTATCAGCTCGTTTTTTAATACCAAAGTTTTCTTCAAAACAGCGAATTATATCAGGCAAGTAATATTTACTCCCATCCTGCCTAATCTTTTGCCTCCATTTACCAAGCCAATCCCGGATAGTGCGGTCAGAACGATTAAAAGCAAGAGCAAGTTGCGGCACAGTTAGAAAAAGACTTTTAAATAATCTTGCCACCATTTATTTCTCCCATTTAAATCCACATTTTGGACATTGAATAAAATTCTTCTTTTTTTCTTCTTTTTCTTCTTGTCTTTTTTCATTTTCTTTATTCTTATCTAAAACTTCATCTACAAAATAAGTATTATAAAAATTTTCAAAATCAAAATCAGGAATAGATAATTGGAGAAGTAATTTATCTATATCAACATCATGTTCATAGATAAATTTATATAATCCCTCATCAGATATCTTTCCAAAACAACTATTTAAAAGAAGCAACTTTTCAGCCGCTTCCTGTTCATTGGCCGCTTCAATTTCCACAACTGGAATTTTGTCAATTGTGTAGCCTTCTTCAAGAAGCTTGCGCACAATAAAAAGCCGTTGGTGACCATCCAAAATATTGTTTTGCCAAACAAAAACAGGAAAGCTAAATCCATAGTCCAAAATAGCCTGCTTCAATTTTTTAAACTCTTCTTCGCCAAGTTCTTTAAGATTGCCTTGAAAATCTTTAAGTTTATTTATGGGAATATATTTTTGACTTTTACATGTAATCTTAATTTTTTTCATAACCGATTATCTCTGTTTGGTAATTACATTTTTGGATTTCAAACTCGGTCAAACTGTGAACCGGGGCGATCCGTATCAGGGAGTTTTCTAGGAAGGACCCAAAATTTTTTATTTTTTGTTTGTATAATAATGATAACTGTGCCACCATTGATTTATAAATGTCTTTTCTGTTTTTTCTTTTATAATTGGCCAAATCCGGCGGTTTTGAAATAGCTTAGATATAGTTATGCCAGTCGCTTTCAGTTCTACAATAGGCGTCCGTTTTTTCCCTTTTCTTCTAAATACTCTTTGGCCTAACCAAGATCCTGCTTTCACCATGCGATAAATCCATTTACCAGTTTTCATCTTTCTGACTCTTATAGGTAAATATCCACCAATAAATGCACTTTTTATAAATGTTCTTTTACTTCCTTTTTTTATCTTGACCGTAACTCCTTTTTTTATTTGTCTTGGAGCAAAATATTTAAAAGGAATGGGACCACCTATTATTGTCAATGCAGCTTCAAAATTCCCTCGTGTTGCTTTTTTTATAGTTGCTGCCTTTTTAACATCTCCGGCTTTAATATTATATTGTTTGCGAATTTCTTTACTTCCGGTGGTAAACATAGTTTTAGCGGCTCTATTCAAAGCCGCTACTGTTGCTTGATTAACTGCCCAAGGATTCATTAAAGCTTCTGCAGTAGATATATTTTTTATTTTTAATTCTAAAAACATTTCTCTACGAAAAATACATGTTGACCAATTATTTTAGTCATTCGCATCCCTTTTATCCATTCAGGCATAGCCCAATAAGTTGCGATATAATGTGTGGCTCCTGTTGTAATATCTTGGCATCCTTTCATAACTGCTAGTGCACACGTATAACAATCAAACAGTGCCCCTTCTCCTAATAATGTTTTATCAAGCCGATTAAAAATTTCTTCTGTAAATTTCTGCTCTTCTTTTTTTCGCTGTATAGGTGGGAGTGACTCCTTAAAATATTCAATTTTTTTTGCAATGCGTTCTAATAACTCCCTATTTGGGTCCCCAGGATTAAAACAGCTAAATTGATAAGGTTTAAGAATTTCAATTTTGTAATTTGTCTTATTTTTCATAACTCTATTTCTAACCACGCAGCCAACAGCTAAACGGCCACAATGATCTAATCCTCTAGCTTCTCCAAAGATAACAAGGGTCAAAAGTTCTAATTCATTTAATTTATCTAACATTTTGTCCCCCTTTTTCCCCAATACATTGTAATTATTTTATTTTTCCCTTCATCTACTTTAAATATTAAATTGTGTTCGACATTCCAATAAATAGCTGGTACACACAAATCATTTGGCACAACACGGTAAAATTGAACTTTAAATGATTGTTTAATTAGTTGCTCAATTTCTTTTTGAGTAGGCCGATAACCAGTAAAATCAATCCATTTTTTAATAAAATACCTACTTAATCGCATTTTTAACTCATCACTTCTTTAATAATCCATTGTTTTTTCTTTTTTTGAGCAAGAATAAATTTAAACCAAGGAAACATCTTTGCAGCTACTTTCAATTTTACCATTGCATCTTCACGAATAAATCCACCTTTTACTTCGTGAATTTCAAAATGTCCTGGAAATACTACTAGAAAATCAGGCTTATAATAGGTTTTGCCTGCCAGTTTCAAGCTAAATGGTTCATATTTCCAATCCAATATTTCCCCGGCTTTTTTGCGCAATTCAAGCTCTTTGGCATATTCTATCTCGGTTTTATTCATTGCCCTATCTGTGACATGAACAATGGGACGCATTATCGTTCAACTCCTATCCTAAAAACTGTTTCTTCATCTGTAGGAATGTATTTTTCAAATTCATGTTTCAAATAGTTTCCAATTTCTTTAAATTTTTTAAATATAATTTTTCCTGAAACATAATATGGTTCATAATACTCCCAATTTCTTGAGTAGCTTTCTTGGCCTCATTCACACTTTGTAGAGAAACCGTCTGTATTTCAATCTCATTAAAAGGTTTTTTGCCTTCAAGTTTATAGGTATCTTCTAAAGATTTTCCTTGCACTATTTCCCGATGAACTGGAATATCCACTTTAATTTCTGCCTCTGTTTCAATATAGATATAGATGACAATACCATTTTTTTCCCTTATAACCTCAAATTTTTTTACCTGCATTTTGTCTTTCCTCTTCCTCGTATAATTTTCTCCAACATTCCCAGGAACATGTGCCTTTGCTTGGAACTTTCTTCCCACATACAGGACACTTATAACCCTTTTTTCTGCGACCCATTACTATTCGGTCGTAACTTCCATGAATTCTAACTTTTCTCATTTTTTCTCGTCTCCTAAAGAAACTAACGAAGATTTATTTTTTTCTAAAAATGCTATTTTTTCTCTTAATTTTTCAGCTTCTTCTTTGTAGCCTGAATCATATGAATATTTTTCCAACATTTTCAGCCTTTGCCTCATTGCTTCAATTTTAGCCTCAGAACTTATTTTTGATTTGGTAGGAGGTGATTTATTATTTTTTCTCTTAATCCAGTTTAGTAAAGTAGCATAATGTGATTTATATTTTTTTCCTTTACTTGCTATATACGCACCTAACTCTTCTATTGCCTCATCAACTATTTGTTTATCAAAACGAGATTGCAATTTTTGATATTCTTTTTCAGTTAATTTTACATTTTTAAATTCAGATAAATATAAGCAAGCGTGAGAATCCATGCTTGCGTCAGGTTTTTGTCCTTCAAAATCTTCTGAAAGGCTTTTTTCTTCTTTCTTTTTTATTTCTTTCTTCTTTTTATATTTAACTTTAACTTCTACTTTAATATTCCAAAGGGTTTGGCAATGCTTTAAAAGCCTTTGAAAGCCTTTGAAAGCCTTTATACTATCTGGGGCTTCTTCAAGCTCTTTTTTTACTGCCTTAATCATATTAGGATTAAGGCTTTGATATTTAGGATAATTAGGCAAAATAATAAATCCTTCATAATAAAAAACTTTTTCATCTTTCTCAAATCTTTTGATAATTTTTAAAATCATTTCTTTATCTATACCTGTATCAAATGCGATGCGTTTTAAAGAAATTTCATAAAAACCACTAATGCGACTTAACGGATTGGTGAGAAAATATAAAAAAAGCAATTTCTCAATAGGGTCTAAATTAACTATATAATTATCATCCCAAAAATGAGATGATACATATCTTTTTACATAGCTCATTTTTTACCCCATTAATCAGAATATGGCATAATCCGCCCATATTTTTCACTTCCTTTAAAATCAGTGTTAGGGGACATTTCCTTTTTTTGTTGTTTATCCATTGCCTTCCCGTCTGTCCGACAGGTAATCCCTAGCGACTTCTTTATTTCCCACACTATCTGTGTCTCTAGCGACCTTAGTTCTTCAGCTGCTTTCTGTTCTAACTTCTCGAATGTCTCCGGGGATACGCTAAAATCAACCCAAATCCGATATTTACTTACAGCAGGTCCTTGTTTTCGCTGTATAGGTGGTAATTGGCCCCTCTTTTTCAACCTTTCATAACAAGCAGCGCAAAGCCCTCTAGCCTTATGGGTCTTTCTCCGCCCACATTCTGCACAAATTACTATTTTCTTACTTTCTGCCATTATCTTCTCCTTTCTCTTATAAACTTCTTCACAGAGCACTTTCCACTCTGTGCAATCTTCACATACCCCAGGCATAGGAAATATATTAGGGTTTGTCCATTGGCCAATTTCTTTCAGCCTGGGCCTTTTTCTGTTTGCCTCACATTGTTTAGGACTAATCCGTCCTAAACCATGCGGGCATATGAAAGTATTGGCCTCTAGCCAACGTATCTTATCTTCGTCAACCTGCCCAACTCCTGAACCACTTCTTGGCGGGTTAGATGTATCTAAATTTCCTTTTATTGGTTGATATCCTTTTTCTCTCTTATATTTCTTTGCTTTCCCCAAAGGATGCTGCTCTTTACTCAATTCAATCATAATAATTCATCATATCTCCAAGCATCCAAAAGAAATGCCCAGAAAATTTGTTTAATTACCTTTTTTAATTGAGAGGCCCCCTCCCTTTTTGGGTTCATTATGAAACCTCTTTCCTTCCAAATTCCTTAAGAATGCACTCCATATAATAGAGTGCTCCCATGATTCCTAATTCCCTTTGTTTAGGTAGTTTTTTTTCTAGCTCTAATTCCTTCTCTAACTTTTCATGCCACTCTCTTTTTTTTCTCTCCCATATTTCTTTGCTTTCCCCAAAAATTGCTTTTTTCTTCATTTCTACTTTTTTAGCGGAGGGGGCAGGATTTGAACCTGCAGAGTTTTTAAAAACTCGTGGTTCTCAAGACCACTGCTTTAAACCACTCGGCCACCCCTCCCTTTTTGTCTTTCTTTAAAAATTTTAAAATATTCATTTTGAACTTATTTCTTCTAATTCTAGTATTTCCTCCCTTTTTTTCTTATGTAAAGCACAATACCCTCCGCCATATCGCATGCTTATTCGACAACCCACGCAATCTTTCACTTCTTTGTTAAATTGAATCCATTGAGCTTCAATTAACTTTTTAAGTATTAAAGTTATGGCATCTATCCTCTTTTCCAACTCGTTTATTTTTTCTTGAATCTCCATTTTTTTTCCTTTACCTATAAAATAATCAACACCAAAAAAAAGAACACTGCCCAAAAAACAACACTCCATAAAATTGCCCTAAACACTCCCATTTTCTTTTCCTATTTGTATTTTAAAATGGGCCGGTATTTTCTAACCCGACAACCCCCGGCCCCTGGGCGGCTAAGAGTTTAAGGAGGTGTAGGTATGCCAGCCAACTTTTGTCCTTTATTTTTCCTTAATGCTTCCACCATAAGCCATAATTTTGTTAAAGCAGTTAATGCCTCGTAATATTCTTTTTCAAACTGTTTGCTTTCGGCATTAGAAACATTTCCATCTGCTACTACCTCAACAAACTTATTCAGACACTCAGTGCTCTCTTTGAGTGCCTGGCTAACAAGTATTAAAGCTTTCTTATCCACTTTCCCTTCTATTTTGGGCTGTGGCACTAAAAGAAATCCGGCTTGATTAACTAAATATTCCAAAACTTCTTTTCCAACTTGTTTAGTCAAATAAGGCAAAAGAAAAGCAGGCAAATTATTGAAAGGATTTTCAGGATTGAGCCATTTATACATAGTATCTGGGCGAATGCCCAGGTGGGAAGCTACTCCATTGATTGGTAATCTTTTCAAATAGAAAACATCATTTAAAAACCGCTTGAATTGTCTTGACCATTCTACATGATCCCAATTAATGTAGCGGATATTACCCATTATCTACTTCCTTGTGAAATTTGGATTTATGATAACAATTTTTTCTGGTAATCTTTTGTAAAAGATGAGGAAAATCTTGTGGTGATGCCCAAAATTCCAATGGAAATTCAGAAATCATTGCAAGTTTTCGAGCAACAGTGAGGGATGGTTTCTTGCGGTTGTGCAAAATATCATTTAAATGCTGGGGTGTTATCCCAGCTTTTAATGCTATGTCTTTTTGTTTCATTGTAAAATGATTATACAGCTATTAGTTTAATTTGTCAAGGGGGAAATTATACTAAAAGGGGAATTGCAAATTAATATAGCTAGAGATTATATTGAAAATGTGAAAAAAAGAAAAAGATACTCATTGACATATCAATATTGGCTAGCTGCTTTCAAAAAAGAAATTAAAAAAAGACCACGAGGATTTCAAAAAGAATTAGCAAAACGATTACATAAAACAGCAGTACATATCAATGATATTCTGGGGCAAAGAAAAGGAGCCTCTTTAGAATTACAAGAAAAAATTGCTCAAGATCTTGGTTATTCATATAAAGAAATGATAGAAATAGGAAAACAAATTTTAGAAGAAGCAAACTTTCAACCTATTTGTTATGAAACTATCTATTTAAAAACAGAAAAAAGACCAAAAGAAAAAATAGGGCAACGACTAAAACAAGCTAGATTAGCATTAAACCTCACCCAAAAACAATTTGCGGAACGCTTAGGACTTAAATGGCATCAAATTAAAGATATGGAATCAGGGAAGCTATTAATTAAGCCAGAAATAGCTGAACAAATAGAAAAAATTTTCTCTATAAATTTTCGTTGGCTTTTAATAGGTGAAAATGAAATGTTTTTGAAACCAGAAATTAGAGAACCTAAAGCACTTTATAAAACATTAAAAAATGATAGAGATATTGTTACTGAAAAAATAATAACCATGCTTCAAGACATGTCAGATGAGCAAAAACGAGAGATTCTACGGTATATTGAAGAAAAGAAACTTTTAACAGACTTGCTAAAAGAACGCAGGAAATAGAATTAAATGTGGGTGGGTACATTTTGGGTACAAAATTGCCTCTATTTTTCACTTTATTGCTTTTTTTTGCTTCTTATTGACATTTATTAAAATACTTACTACACTTAAAAAATATGATTTGGAGAGATGCCCGAGAGGCCGAAGGGGCACGACTGGAAATCGGCTAGAAAAGTTAATAATAATAAATATTTTAGGAGATAGTGGTTACCCTGTGGGTCTTTTTAGTTTTTTAATTGCATTAATTAAATGTTCTTTTGTTAAATGTGAATAAATAAGTGTAGTAGATATATCACTATGCCCTAAAAGTTCTTGCACTGTTCTTAAATCCACCCCCGCCATGATAAGTTTGCTAGCAAAAGTATGTCTAAGACAATGTAAAGTGTAACCTTCAAGACCTGCTTGTTTAAACCAGGTAGAGAATTTTTTACTTACATATTTAGGGTCAAAACTTTTAAATATTTTGCCAATTTTAATAACTTCCGGATCATTATTCATTTCTTGGATAATTTCTTTCAATTCAGAACTAATTGGTACATATCTTATTTTCTTGGTTTTGGTTTTTCTAAAAAGGATAAAACCATCTTTTATGTCTTGCCAATTAAGATTAAGCACTTCGTTTCTTCTGGCTCCTGTATTTAGATAAAATTCAAATAGCCAACGCCATTGTGTGTCTTTGATTTGCTTTCTCACAGCATTTATTTGTTTATCTGTAAGAAATTTAAGCGGTTTTTCCTGGATTGATAGTTGTTTATAACCTGATAATTGATTATACTTTAAATATCCCCATTCAACTGCTTTTGAAAAAGCAGCCTTTATGGTGCGGATGTCTATATTACATGTAGCTCTGGATTGGCCTTGTTTAAGCCTCATGTTAACTAATTTATCTAAATGTTTCTTATTGATTGCTTTAATATCTAAATTGCCAGTAATCTGTCTGAGTAATCTAAAAGCATTCTGAGCAATACGATAGCTGGCTTCAGATAAATATTTTTCAATATAGTCAAGATATTCTTGAACAAAATCGTCTAGTCTAACAGTTCTTTCAAGAAGGCTAAGTTTTCTTAATAAATATTCCCTTTTTGCTTTGGTGAAAATAACCTGGGCCTCAGCTTTATTTTTTGTGCCGAGGCTTTTTTTCCGCCGTCGGCCATTCTCAGACCAATAAATATACCATACGCCATTGTCTCTCTTTTTTAGGCGCATGATTATGCTTAGCCTATCAGGAATCATTTGTCAAATTCCTAAAATTTTTTCTAATTTAGGTAATTCCTGTAATTTGGGGAAATTAGGGAATTCTTGCAATTCAGGTAAATCAGGATATGCCCTAAAAAGATTATCCTTTAAAAATACTGGTATATTATTTTCTTTTGCTTTTTTAATTATTTTCTCTACCCACTCACGCTTAGGCGGTTTATATGGATTTGTTTGAGCACCAATAATAACCCAATTAGGAAATTGCTCCCCTTCAAAATTATTAAAATAATCCACAAAAACTTCAGCTAGTAAGGGTTCAAAAGAAATGAACTTAATATTGTCATTTTTCAAAAATCGTCTTAAAACTACATCCCTTCTTTCTCCATAAGTAATTGTAACCCCTAACCAGCAATTCTTTGGGAATTTATATTTTGTATATGTCCCAGGAAATTTAGTAAGGAATTGAAAAATGTGTTGTGGATAACGTTCAATCTTATCTAGCACAAAAGACATCCATTCTTTTTTCCACCATCTAATATCACTCATAGAATTTACAAAAATCCGTAAACGTTTTAAGGGATATAAAAGTTTGCCATAATTTTTAAACATAAAAATAGGTTCAAATTGTTTTATTTGTGCCCGTAAAAGAGGTTTTGTAAGAGGTGAAGTTTCAATATTATGCCTTTTCCTATATTCAAATTCTGCATCTGCAATTTTCTTAAAAAATCTTTTGGCTATTTTACGAGCATAACAATACTCACACCCTGTTTTACATCCCCAAACTGGGTTCCAAACCCTATCACACCATTCTATTTTTGTTTTACCCATCTTTTTCTATTTCCTTTGTTGGTTTTTTAAAGTATTGCATAACACTATCATACCAGTTTATTTTTCTTATTTCTTCTTTTGTAAACCTCAGTTCTCCTTCATGATACCGAAGAAGATTAATTAGCTCAGAGAAAGCCTTCCCTATTTTGTTTAATTTAATTCTTCCAACGGGGTCATCAGTAATTTTTTCAGGGCATTCTCGCATTTGTGTTGCTAAAGCCCATAATCTCATAATCACTAAATGTTTATTCATACGCCAATCTTTATTTTTAATATTTCCTGTATTACTTCCTCTTTGTATCTTTATTTCTTTCATAGTTTTACCATTCTGTTATTACTTCTACATTCCATCCCCACTTCGCTAACCAACTTTGTAAATAACGCTGAAGATTATGGGCGGTGGGGTCAGCTTCATCTACATAAGCAATCCACCTTCCATCCAACTCTTCTACTTCAAAACATTTCAGGTCTCCCCAATTAATAGCGTCCATATCAAGACTAAGTTTTTGAATTAACTCCTCGTTAACCGCTTTTATTAGATCTTTATCAGGAACATAAAGACTAGTTATTAACCAGTTAACTAAAGATTGAATAATCTTCTTTGCGTCCTCTTTTCTCCTTAATCCTAACCGAACAAACCGGTCAAATTCCTTTTTTTTCATTTCTTGGTTTATATAAATAACAATGATGTTTCAAAAGATAGCCAAAAATAGAACAACACTTTCCTTTTTTATCCCAATGGGAACATTTATAACATCTCATTAAAACTCCAAAGTTTATTACCTTTTGCCTCATTTTTTATATTTCTGTCAATATTTTTTTAAGTCTATATTCTTGTTCGCTAGTGTCTTCCATGAATTTTTTTAGCTCTTTTATGCTAAAATAAATCGACCTGCCTATTCGTTTGTGGGGCACATATGGGCGAACCGCTTTTTTAAAAGTATTTACGCTCATACCACAAAAAGCAGCAGCCTGTTTTTGTTTTATGAAATTTTTATTTTTCATAATATTTTACCAATTCCAACACTACATTTATATGTAAAATTTTATGTTGATAAGAAGGCAGGAATGAATTTGCATAAACCTTTCTCACAAATTTAACATAGTTTTTATTCTTGATTCCCCTAAAAGCTTGATATCCTGTTAACTGAGCATATGTTTTACATGCCTTTTTCTCTTTATAAGTCAACTTCATTTATTACCTATTTTTTAAAATTAAAATAACACCTCCAAATATCCACAGATAAAGGCAAATACTCAAAAATTCTAACATTTCTATTACCCCCTTTCGTAAATTATCAAAATTATACAGCTATTAGTTTAATTTGTCAAGGGGGAAATTAATCCAATAGTTATATTAAAGAAAAAATTTATTCATATTTAGCCGTAGAGACAATTTCTTGTATAAGAAGGTAGTTTATGTCATGTTAAGGCAAACCTGCCCGCAGACAGGCAAATATGAAGGTGTTTTTACGCTGGTTCATTGCAACTCATAAGTTTTTTGAATATACTAGGCTTGCATGGATAAAATCCATCTTCACCTTTAACTATATAGTCTCCTATATTGGCTTTCCTTGCTCCTTTAGGTGTAAATATCTTCAATCCATTTTTTCTCACCACGTTTTCAAACTCTTCCCAAGTCCACTTTCTTGCTGAGGGGTGCAATCCTGTAAAGCCAATAACTTCTCTTAAATTATCACCAGTCCATTGTATTGCCTCTATTACAATCGGCTTTTTTCTATACTTTTTAATTGGCATAATGTTCCTCCTGTTAAAGGTATTTTTACGCTGCTCCTTCAAAATGTCCTGCTGTGAGATATGTATTTGCTACTCCTGGGATTTGTCCTAACCAAAGCAAGTTGCCATCAAAATCAAAGAAGGCAAAAATCCTTGCTATTATTTCTTCTTGAAAAACATGTTCTGTCCAATCATTAGGATATCCTTCTTGATACCATTTTTCGTCAAGTTCTTTGCTGATTTGCACTATTGCATATGTTATTAATATTTTTTCTTCTCCAATAGCTATCCCTACATCTCTAATTTCTGTGCCGCTGCATCCCCAACTTGAGCCATAATAATTTCCATTATATTTTAAAGCTTCAACAAAAATATATTCTGCGTCTGTAATGTTTTGTATTTCTTTATCAGCAAAATCACATGTAATCTTCCATTTTCCTTGTTCCTCATCGTATGCATACCCTATACCAAGTCTTGTAAATCCCGAATTTAAAATATTTGCTCTGTGTCCTTCTGATTGCATCCATTCATTAAAAAGTGTTTCAATTGCTTCTTCTGTCAAATCTTCATTAACTACTTCTCCTATGTTTTCTCCCCATACATTATATATTATTCCCTGTTCATCATATCGTTGTTGAGGATTTTTACCATCACTACCAGTATGAGAGAAAAAATGATTTCTAGCCATATCATTTGAATGCCTTTGTGCGACTACATCTAATGCCCCATCTTCTTCAAGTGCTTCCAATCCTTCATCAGCTCTTGCCTGATTATGCAATTCTAAAAATTTACTTCTGATATTATCACTTTGAAGTTGTGCTACTTCTTTTGGGATTTCCAGCCTTACTACTTTGCTTCCTATTTTTACAAAATATTCAAGTTTGAATTTCTGGAATGCCTTAAATTCATCCCAATAATCATCATTATCACTATCTACAAGTTCATTCCAATAGTCAAAAGCTCTGCTGACAGTATAAACACAAACTTCAATCCAATCCATTCCTATTTGTTTTCTACAATAATTTAAGATAGTTGCATGACAGGGATGGGGAAAGCGTTCTGATCCCATATCCAGAATTGCAGGATATTTAGCACTATATGTAGTAGTTCCAGCTACAGTGCGAATTTTTGTTTGATGTTCTACATCTATATATCTCACAGGAACAGGCATTGCATTTTCTACAGGAGTAGCTGTCCAGTCTTGATATGCTTCGGTCCAACAATCAAAATTGATTTGTAATTTTGCTTCCAGTGTTCGATGATTATCTTCGTCATTTATGGTCATTACATTTTCTATACTGTGTGGGTAAACCGTGCCATTTACAATGTCAAATCTATGTTTACGAATTCGTTTGACAAATGGTGACATCATATGTGGAGAGGCTTCAATTAAATTTATTTCCCAGTCATGATCATCTATAATGTCTGTATATATAGGAATAAAACTAAATATAGTTTCAAGACTTATCTCACCTCCCATTAAAGGGTAATCTGGTATTTCATTATTAAATTCTTCTTGATGTTCATTCACATAGTTTTGAACATATTGTTTACAAAAATCTTCTAAATTTATGTCTTGTTCTTTTGTTTTATTGAGTAGATTAAAAGCCTGAAGTTTCATTTTGTTATAATCTGCCCAATATGTCCAGGACCCGTTTTGCACTTCTTTTATTTTTAAATCAAAATCACTTTTGATAATTATCAACCTGTCATCGCTTACCACTGCAGAATCTACAAATCCATATCCTGTTCTAACAAATAGTGATGTCATATTATTGTCTCGTTCTCTTCTGTTTGATGCCCATCCCCCATATTCTCTAAACATATCAGGAAGCCAGCCTGAAACATCTACTTCTGCGATTTGAATTTTCGCAAAAGGGCGCCTTTCACAGGTTCTCATAGTATCAAGCACAGTCGGCTCGTAGTTTATTGAGATGTATTCATAGAAATTTTTTATATCATAGAAAGGCTCGCCTAGCAGAAATTTATATTTTCCTTGATGCTCCCACCAATGGAAAAGGTGAGTTTTGGGCACAACAATTCCTTCGTTCTTAAACTCCTTTTCCAAATCAATCAGTTTTTCCCTCAACTCCTCTTTTATTCTAAAATCATTTAATCCGCTTAATTGGACTACTTTCCCACTCTCAAGGCAAAGACAAAAATAGCTCTTTGCGCCTCCTCTATATCTTACAATCAAAAGCATACTTCCTTCAGGGCAACTTTCTTGTGGCCTCACTGCTCCAGCAGAAATAAAAACCCTTCCCTTTCTACTTGTATGAAGCAAAACAAGGTCGTTAAGGACCACTACATAGTCTCCTACTCTAAATTTGTATTTACTTGCAGGACGCCTTATATGGCCATCGCTACATAAAATTAATCCATTGTCTAAAACTTTAACTATATAAATCATTTTTTGGATGCCCCTAACACATAACGATTTGTCCCAGAGATTAAAATTACTACTTTTTCCCCTTCTTTTATATGTTCATCAGTTAATGGCTTTGCTATTTTCAACATGCCATCTTTTCTTACTAACCAAGTTCCATCCGGCAGTTTTTTTATGAGCTTTGCTTCACTATACATTAATCACCATATCCCTCAGCTGTTATTCTTGATAACAATTCTGTGCCTTCTGTTGTCTTCTGCATTGTTATTTCTACATTCTTTACTCGTAAAGGCGGGAGGGCAGCTAGAATGTCATGTAGATCAATTTCTTTTTCTTCTGCTCCTTCTACTTGTTTATTTACACATACATCCTCATCAATAGAAAGTTCTACATCCGTTCCAGCTTCTATATCATATTGCCCGGGGCCCTCGATTACTACTTGATATTTACATTTTGTTATCCTTTCAATAATAGCTGAGAGGTCAGGACATTCTCCCTCAAATTCAATTTCTTTATCTTCTCCTTCACTCCCTATCTCAATAATTATTGTTTCGGTAGCAATTCTATCTTCACTTTGTGCAAAAGGTAATGTGGGAATATTGGGTTGAGGTGACATGATTGTCTTTTCACTATCTGCTCTTTCCTGGGCAATCTGTGAAACTTTTTTCCATTCTCCGCCTTCATATTCATATACTACCGTCCAATGCACTTCGCTATTTGATATACGCACTATATCCTCTGACACTTTTGAGTATTCAGTATTGCTTTCATATATAACAGCTTCTTGGGGGGTGTTTGGTAAGGCAATTGATTTTGTTGTTACTTCTTGTTTTAAAAAGTCATCTTCATAGAAATATTGTGTATCTTCTATATTTGTTTGGGTTAATTCCTGATTAGTGTATATTTCTTCTTCTGTATGCTTTTTAACAAGTTTTCGGCTTCTAATGAAATATTTATTAACATCATCAATTTCAGGGTCATATTCAAAAGTAACAATCTTTCTTTTAACCATCCCAAGCTTCCATTTAAGATTATAATTTGCATCTCTATAATATACTTTCCCATAATGTTCCTCTTTTTCTTCCAGCGTAAATCCTGCCTCTGATGTTACATATCTTACAATCCTATTTATTATTTTTCCTTTGTTGTTATATCTTTCCTCTACTGTACGCTTTGTTTCTTGATCAATTGTTCTTGGGCTATAGACATTCACAATTAAATTACGCACTCTAGGCGGTTGACTTTTTGTTATAGAAAGTGATTTCAACCAGAATCCATCTCCAAACTTTAAATTATATGGGCTTCCTATTTCCTGACAATATAAAACCTTTACAGCATTTTTAGTAATGTACACATCAGCCGTTCTCACAATCTGATTGAATGGCGCTAATAATTCTTCAAGACATTTTTTGAACGTGCCCACATAGCTTTTAACAGGATTTATAAGAGATACAACTTTGTAATTAAGCCGGCTGTCCCAATACAAATCCACTCCTGCCTGTTCGGCAAGCAATTTAGCTACTTGCCCAGATGTAATATCTCCAATCAATACAGGAGATAATCCTTCTGCTAATCTGCCATCATAACATACATAACACATAACCTCTTTTTGTATTTTTTGTGAAATATTGCTTAAAAATTCAACTGTTGCTACATATTCTTGATTCCGCAAAGATAAATTTATTCTCTGCCACTTACCATCTAAAGATATAGTTTTTGCAGTCCCAGGAATATTGATTGTAACTTCACATTCTTGAGTTTTTGCATATTTTATGCACTCCCAGTCAGGAATTTCATATTCCCCTATGGGTGCTATATTTACATCATATCTTATAGACTTACGCTTGACTTCGCTCATGATAATAATTGCTCCTGTGGAGTTGGTGTTGGGGGAGGTGGTGAAGGTGGTTCAGGAGGCGGGACAACAGAAGGACAAAGGCTTACTTCAGCCTTTACCCAGTGGTGTTCAAGTGTAGTTTCTACAGCAAATCCTTCCTTTTCATGCATTAAAATCATATTTTTAAATTTAATGTTTCCATTCTCATCATAATTAAATATATCCTGCCAATATTCTGGTTTTTTCTTCCAAACTAAACTTTCAAAAACAGCCGGGTAATAATATTGCCCATATCTAAAACACGGTTTGATATAACCTAACAAATTGCCTTCATAATCAAAAAATAATGGTCCTTGATGCTTTTGTATATAGTTAGATTGAGACCCTAGCCATTCTTCATATTGCCAGATAGCTGCATATGGCCGTAATATAAAAAAGTCCCTCCCGCAATACCATAGACGCCATTCGTTAGAAGTTGGTTTATCCCCTGCCATGATTTGCGTTTCTGAAATCAAACTTAAGAATTCATCATATTTCAATAACCACAAGCTTCCCGGATCTTTTCTAGCTAACATATATAAATATTCACCATCTGTGTTTAAAGAAAACACAGATTTATATTCATTTTTCAGCCAAGTACTTATTGGAATATGATATTGTTCATTTTCCCCGCCTGCCTGTCGGGCAGGGTTCCATATTATTGTCATTCCTGTTACTTCGTCTGTAATTGAGGAAGCAAAATAAAATATTTTTTCTTTTAGCTTAATTAGTGCAAAAGCAGGGTCATTTAACTCCTGGGCAGGAGGTTTATTTTCAATGTTTATTTCCCAAACAACTTCTTTTTTCATTAAATCATAACAAAAAAGCTTCGGATTATCTGAATCTATATCAGCAAAACCAAAAGCTGATGTATTCTCCACAAAACTTATATTTCCAGGCAAATTAGGGAGGATTCCCCAGTCTGATGTGCTACTTTCTCCTATATATGATATAGCTTCCCATCCATTCCCAATTACAACCCTCAATGGGATTTGAAAATCTGCTTTCTGTAAGTCAGTTCGGGATTTTACTGCATAATCAACAAATTCAACACTGCATCTAATACCATCTTGAGCCAATGTCGTTGTTGAGGAGACTCCACATAACACATTATCTGCAAAAGATAATGTAGTTTTAACACCCTCTAAATTTGGGATAGACAATAAAATTTGTGATATAAGTCCTTGTTTTTCGGCATTTAAATTAATTTTAGCCTGTATTGCCTTCCAATCTGTAGTATATTTTATGGCAAATGGCTGTTCTATATATCTTTCATAATCCGTTGTAATAGTAGTAGGGTCAACTAATTCATTATCAACAGCATTATCTTCCCAGGCCTCAGTAATTACAAAAGCCCTTTCTCCTACTTCATAGGCAGGTCTAAAATTACCTATATATACTTTATGACAATCATATCTATCCCAACAAAAGCCCGTAAATCTTCGCTGCCCATATTGACTAGAGCTGTAATAATGCCAGATAGTGTGCCCATCTTCTAAATTAATATTGTAATCTTCAACAAAAAATTCTGTGCAATCTTGACATACAGCACTTCTATACAGCCCAATTCTAATTTCACCGTTTGAATTTCTTTTAAATAAATCAATACCAATTGCTTCTTCTGTCCCACCAACCTTAAAAGTCTTTCCATCTACAGCTATTTCTTCCCCATCCGTATTAACAGGCATATTTTTGACCCATTCAAATTGCTCTTTTTCTTTGTCATACAGAGCAAGTCGAGTTTGGGCAGGATTGCCATATCGCCATGCATATACAATATATTTATCACAAGCACTGATATGTATTTCTGAGACATATTCTCCCCATATTTCATCAAGCGGCGGAGAACAAGCCACTCCTTCCTTGTCCTGCATAATATCAAGCGTAATTTTTGAAGCTACACCATCTTCGGCAAATGCAGCTTTTGAAGCCACACCATCTTCAGCAAAAGAACATTTACAGGGGATTAAAGATTGATAGCAAGGCGCCAGAAAGGTTGAAGCTTTTATTCCTGCTGTTTTTTCTATATTTGTGTCATCTGTTTTGTATGAATATACCTGCTGGGGCCGATAACTTCCTTTTGCACATATTAATACATCTACTCTTTTTTGACTAAGTGCCACATCTACAGCATGATAATCTGCATTATTAAACTTCTCCTCAACAATTGTTTTCTTTAGATTGCCTTCTAAGTCATAAATAAAAACAATCCTTCTATTTGGCTCTAAAATTGCGATTTCTTGATTTTCAGGGTCATAATCATATCTTGCCAATCTAGCAAAATATTCAAGCGCTCCTGAATGATATAACTGTTCTTGATATGTATAATTGGTCCCTTGTTGTTTTTTCCATTTCGTAATCGCCCCAAAATTTGAAAGAGTATAAAGATAATCATTTCTATAAAGATAGTCAGGCTCCTTAAGATGGTCACAGTTTGTTTTTGTGCCATTTATACCTGTAGATAAAAGTAGAGCATCACCTTTTACGCCTGATTTCCCTACATTCAAAAGATAGCAGCTAGATTTTGCTGCCTCAACCAATATATATGTATGTGATTTTACACCAGAATAAACAGAAGGAAGAACAAGTATTGCTTGTGATTTTACGCCTTGTCTTTTACTTTCACCTTCACTGAGAGTGCAAAAGTATCCTTTATATTTTCTCTTTGTTCTTTCTCCAATGCGAGCCTTTTTATTAGCCTGTATTCCTTCATATTCTGCCATTTATGCAAATCTCGTTATATATGCCCTATATCCTTTTAAATCTCTCTTTGTTCTTTCTCCAATACGAGCCTTTTTATTTGCTCGCAACCCATCAAAATTGCGAGCAGCTCTTTTACCACAGCAAGTTTTTTTATCAGCTCTTAATCCTTTATATTCTGCCATCAGACTGTCCTAGGAATAACTATAACATAATCACTTGTGCCTATAACAAACACATCATATGTCTTCCCGTCATAAGTAATAGTATCTTCAGACACAACTGATTGCTTACTCTTATCAAAAGTAAAAATATATTTTAAATATCCCAGCATTTCTTCATATGAAGCATTGTTGTTTACTATAGCTATCGGGAAAAAGTATCTTCTACCACTGTATCTATGTGCATTGTCAATATATCCTTCTAGTTGAGGGTCAATACCTTCATGGGTTCTTACATAATAGTTTATCCCAGGCGTACCATCGTAATAAAACTGTTGAAACAATGCATTGGTTTTAGAACCATCAAGGTTACTTACAGAAATAACATTTGGTATAGGGTCTTCTCCTACCCTTGCCCCTGAACCATACGAATTATCCAAATGCTCAAATGTAATTGTATTTCCAGAAATGCTGCTTATTTTAGCCCGTTCACAATTTGTATCATCCATAATGAGATACCATTCACCTTCTGAAAGACAACTTGCATCATCTACATCTACAGAAACATTATCACCACTACTAACAGCAGCCTGTGTGGTTGTATAATCTTTGTTATATACTGTGTCATAACGCCCGCCATAGAAACAATAATATGTAGTGCCTACTTTAGTGATTACTTTTATATGGTCTTTATCTCCATATAACCAACAGATATGAGTGCTACCAGAAGAATAAATATAGCTATATGTTACTTTTCCGCTTTGTTTTTTCCCGGTATGAGTTCCATTATCCCAGCTCAAAAACTGCAATACCTCAATTCTGTGCGATGAAGTATTTTTCCTGAATTTCATGCATAATTTCCCTTTACCATCCTCTCCTGAACTAGTAACTACAAAATAATCACTCCCGCTTCTCTGGTCGTCATGGTCAGTCCAGCCTAATGTTGTAACTAAAAAATCATGCAATTTATCAAGTAAATCACTTTCATTGTTAACTGTTTGATTTAATAAATTTGAATATGCCATTATTGCCTCCTTACCTGCCTGTTCCCTGCCCGACTGGCAGGCGGGGGCAGACAGGCTTGCCTAGTTTTAAAACATTTTTATATGGAAAATATGAAAGACTATAAAAGACCTCAAGCACTTTCTCTCCTTTAAATATGTATCCCCTAACACTATCTCCGAACACTCCTCCAAATTCCACTCCTATTATTTGTCCTTTTCCACCCATACTTGCTATTGCATGCCTTACAAAATAATAGCTATCTGCATTCGTGATTTTTTTGCCATTTAGTTCAAGCTCAACAATAGGTTTAGAAATATCAGGAAAATAACCATCTTTTTCTGTCCATACACTACCATCTATTAACGTTGCTTTCCACATATTTTTTCTCCTTCCTGCCCCCGACTATCGGCAAGTTATGTTACCCAAAGGGCAGGGTTATCCAATGTTCCTTCAGCTGGTTTATGCAGCACTATATTGTCTGAGCTACAATTTGCATCAGCTGGTTTCAATGTATTACCACTGCTCCCCGGTGTTAGCTGTGTCCATACCGGTGTGTCTTCTGTTCCTCCAGCACTAGCGTCATTAAAATACCATGTTAGTGTCGGCGCTGCTCCAGAATAACTATATCTAACAAATATCACACAATCTAAATCAGCAGGCACGCTGGCATCATAAGGTATTTCCCAACAGAGATTAAATCGAACACTTTCATTTTGTCCTGGTGCAGCAGCGGATAAATTTACATAACTATCACTTCCCTTTAATCTGTTTGCCGTGGCTCCACCTGCTGTAGCATTTGCAGGCTTCCAATCGGCATTTGAAGGCGGATTATCAGTAGTAGCTACAGCGCATAACATAGGTTTATTCCCATTTCCAGCAGTCCCAGTGAAAATTTCATGATTAGTGCTATTAACATTAAAGTCGTCCCATGCTTCCAGTTTGGGCGGTTCTGCCAGTGCTTCTGAAAACTGCACCCGAAGAACATTTTGTGCCGTGCTGTTATTTCCTGCTCCTTTTACTTCGCTTGGTATTGCCATTTTAATCCTCCCCGCCTGCCTGCCTGCCAGTTGGGCAGGTTAAGCAGGCCTTAGCTATTCTAAAATTATCAGGCTTGCCCCACCATCTCTAAAATCAGTGATAGGGGGTAATTCTTTTATTGACAGACTTAAAAAATATACATTATAATTTCTTCCATAAATATCAGTATATGTTGTTTTTTTTGCTACTTTGCTTTTTAAAGTATCCATATCACTTTTTTTAATCCTAAAAGATATATCAATTCTTTTTTTTGCTTTCTCTGCATATTGCACAACAGTTGAACCACAAACCAATTCGTGTTCTGTTGCTTCCCCCTCCAGTCCCTCATCAATTGTCTTTACATCATATATAGACACACCAGCCAATGTAGCAATCATTTACACCTCTGTAATAGATACAAAATTTCCGCCTTCCTGTCTGAACCGTGCTATAAAAGGCAATTTTAACCAATCTTCTGAAACTACATCAGTAGATGCATCAGGCTTCAATATAGCAGGCCCTTCAATTTTTATAGAAGAGCCTTTCAGGTAAGAAGAAACAAATTTGAATGTGCATTTTTTTGGTTTTTCCATTAAAAAATCCTGCCATCTTGAAACAGACAGTTTATCAACACTGAATCGCAATCTTACATCCGTCGCCCGAGCCACTTCATCTTCAAGCCTCATTATATATTTACCGTTGATATTAACTGGTTTTTTTATTTCTTCTGTTTCAAAATCAATTTCTAACACACAATCTACAGCTTCTCCCCAATTTTCTTCATCTATATATATTTCACCTCCACCTAAACAAAATGCAGCCACTATGTTCCCCCTCTTGCCTGATACAACTCAAATTCTTCTGATAGCCGTTCCATCAAGTTTTGCATCCGCATAGGCATATTTTTTGTGATATTGCCAATATGAAGATGGAAATTTTTTTGCATACTTTGTGGGCCTGCCATTGGAAAAGAAAAAGAAGGAGAAAGATGTGGTAAATTGAATCTCAATGTTAAGTCTTTTACTCCGCTTATAGCAGTTATTTTTTGGCCAACATCACGCAGAGTTTCAGATATAGGCCTTATTGGAGATGCTCTCCCTTTTATATCAATAATAACTTCCTGGTTTTTTATTTCTTTTAATTTGGCTTTAAGTTCTTCTATTTTAGCTTTTGCTTTATTTATATCTGCATCTATTTCAGTTAATGTTTTCTTTTTAGACAATTCATCTAATTGTCCTTTTATATTTGCTAATTTTTCTTCATACTTTTTAAGTTGTGCATTTAAATCCTCTGTATTTTTTTGTTGAGTTGCAAGATTTTCCTCGGCCTTTGCCTTCATTTCTTCATGTATGCGGAGTAGCAAATTGCCTGCATCCTGCACCCCTCTTTCTGCCTCTTCCTGGTCTTTTAGACCCTCAGCTATGTTTTGTGCTTCCTGGGCCAATTTAGCTGCCTTTTCCAGTGAACCCCCATAATATGCCTCAGCTGCTGCGGCCAGTTTCTCTTGATATTGTCTTTGTCTATCCAGGGCACGTTCTTCTTCAGACATACCTCTTTGGCGAATAGCATGGATTTTATCCTGGGTAGTCTGAACGATATTTTCAATGGCTTCCTGTTGCTTCTTAACTTCTGCAGCATATTGTTTTTCAAGTTGTATGGCAGCATTATATTTTTGTCTAATGGTTCTAATAAGGCTTTGAATATTTTTTTCTTCTTCCTTTATTGCCCCCTGACGCAACTTTCCTAACTGATTTAATTCTTGTTGTGCCTGCTTTAATTCATTTGAGGCTTGCACTAGTTGTTTTTGATTTTGAGTAAGTTTTTGAGCACTCTCAGCCGCTTTTTCAAATGGGTCCTTTTCCATTTCTTCAGCCAAATCCGTCAGCATTTCTTCGCCAAGACGATCAAGTTCCTCCAATTCTTTCTTGAGACGGCCAATGCCACCCTTAAAGCCTGTCTTCAACCAATTGGCAATTATTTTAAATTTTTCTATCCAGGTAGCAAATTTTATTCCAAGAGCTTTTACTCCCCAAAACATTGGAGTAATTACATTTTTTAAAAACCAATTAGCAGCACTTGTGACTTCTTGCAGTGCTGGCAATAATGCTTCACCTAAACGAGCTTTAAAGATTTTGATTTCCTGATTTAATTTAGCCTGTTGACCTTGAAATTCACCTGCCATTTTGGCTGCATTACCAACCATTGGCTCAGTTTCTTGCAGAATACCTAAATATTCTGCTTGCCTTTTTTCGGCTAAAGTCAATTGCCCTACGGTCTTGCCTATTTTTTCTGCATATTCCTTCCACATTACTGAAACATTTTTAGTGACGCCTGCATTGTCCACCAAAATTGAATTTTCATTTTTAAGACCTTCAGTAGCGGACACAATAGCCTCAGCCATAGACAAATGGCCTTGCCTATTGACTGCTGCTGCATCTTTTAATCTATTTAACAAAG
>Ga0190304_1000096_pt1 | contig 38797 bp, 40 predicted proteins | sample 48700712_MG_FD_161670 | JGI IMG/M metagenome (GOLD analysis project Ga0190304, IMG submission 161670) | Hydrothermal vent sediment bacterial communities from Southern Trench, Guaymas Basin, Mexico - 4870-07-1--2_MG | ecosystem: Environmental > Aquatic > Marine > Hydrothermal vents > Sediment ...
TTGACAAAAAATTAACTCTAGATCATATTGTCATTACCACTGCTTTTAGACCAGGAAAAGTTTACCAATTCAAAGTAGAATCAATTGATTCCTTTGGCAATCGAAGCCTTTCAAAACCTTTTACCATCTTAACTCCTCAACCAAGACAAAGTGTAGTCGAGTTGATCCTTAAACATTTTGAAGAGACTTTTGGGTTTTTGAAGAGGTTAAGGCTTTAAATAAAAAATGAGAAAAGCTCTTAAAGAAAAAATTAAAAGTCTACCTCAAAGACCCGGGGTTTATTTTTTCAAAGACAAAGAAGGAAAAGTGATTTATATTGGCAAAGCTAAAGATTTGAAGAAAAGAGTTCTTTCTCATTTTTCTAAGAAAAGTGATTGGTTTTTAGATTTTTCAGATAAAATTTATGATCTTGAAGTTATTGAAACTGAAAATGAAAATGAAGCACTGATTCTTGAAAATGAGTTTATCAAAAGACTTCAGCCAAGATATAATATTGCTTTTAAAGATGACAAAAATTATTTTTTTGTCGGTTTTAGTCAAGAAACTTGGCCTCGGGTTTTTTTAACCCATCAGCCAAAAACTAAAGCTGAATTTTTAGGTCCTTTTGTTAGTGGAAGAAAATTGAAAAGCTATCTTTCCAATTTAAGGAAAATTTTTCCTTTTAAAAGCTGCTCAAATTTTCCTAAAAAAAGATGCCTTTATTTTGATTTGGGACTTTGTCCTGGACCATGTCTTGAAAAAATCAGAAATTCTAAATCAAAGCTTAAAAATTATCTTTTGAGTTTAAAAGCTTTAAAGGAATTTTTAAAAATTTACCTTTTAAAATCAGGAAGGGTTGAAGGATATGATATTTCCCATCTTTCAGGAAAATTTATTGTTGGTTCAATGGTGGTTTTTGAAAAAAATGAGCCAGTGAAATCAGAGTATCGAAGATTTAAAATTAAAACTTTAAAAAAAGCTAATGATCCTAAGGCTTTAAGAGAAGTGATTTTAAGAAGATTAAAACACTCTGAATGGAAGATGCCAAGTTTAATTGTTCTTGATGGAGGGAAAGCTCAACTTAAAGCTACCAAAAAAATTGAAATTCCTTCAGTGGCTTTGGCAAAAAAAGGTCGTTTTGAAGGGAAAATCTATTCTCATTTTTCTAAAAATTATCTTTTACTTTCAGAGCTTCCCGAGGAGGTAAGAAATTTCTTTTTGTTTTTAAGAGATGAAGCCCATCGATTTGCTCTAGCTTATCATCGGCTTAAGAGAAAAAAGGAGCTTTAAAAGATTTTGGAGAGGAAAAATTTAGGAAAAAGGAAAAAGAAAGGAAGGAGGAGAATAAAAAGATAAAGTAAAACAAAAGCAAGAAAAATGAGAAAATAAAAAATAAGCCCAAAAATGATTTTAAAAGCTCGAACTAAAAATCCAAAAAAATAACCAATCGGAGTGTAGTCTTGATAAAGAGGTGAAAAAAGATAATGGAAATTAACTTTGATGGCAAATCTTTTTTCAAGTTTTCTGATAACTTTTTCAAAGCTTTGTTTTAAAAAAATGAAAGAATCTTTAAGCCAAAATTCAAAAACTGATTTTAAAAAATAAAAAAGATTTTTGAAAAAAATTTTGAAAGCCATTTTTATTTTAGAATCTCAAGATAATCATTGAAAGAAATTTTAATTTTTTTGGGAGCGATGATAGAAAAAGTGAAATTTTCTGGTCTAAAAATTTGCTGACTTAAAGTTTTTATCTTTTTTGAAGAAACCTTTTCAAGATTTTTTAAAATTTCAGAGAGTTTTGGAACTCGATTTTCTAAAAGAAGTCTTCCGCCAAAAAAGGAAGCCATTCCTTGGGTTGTTTCCAGTGAAAAAATTAAACTGCTTTTGATTTTTTCTTGGGCTCGCTTTAGCTCCTCTTCTAAAACTCCTTCTTTTTTTATTTTTGAAAGTTCTTTTAAAATTAATTTTACTCCAAAATCAACTTTTTCCAAATTAATGCCGGCTTGAATCGCAAAATAGCCATGATCAGTGTAAAGATCAGGTGAGCATGAAAAATAATAACAAAGAGAATATTTCTCTCTTAAAATTTGCCAGAGTCGAGATGAAAACCCTTCTCCTAAAATGCTGCTTAAAATTAGCAAAGGGTATTTTCTTTTGTCAAATAAAGAAAAAGTAGGAAAACCTAAAATTAAATGAGCTTGACTGGTATTTTTAGAAAAATGAGTAAATTTTGGCTTTTTTTTGACTTTTGGAGGTTTTTTTGAAGGTGGTTTTTTAGAGCTTAAAGTTTTAAATCTTGAAGTTAGAAGCTTTAAGGCTTTCTTTTCATCAAAATCACCAGCTAAGACAATTAAAGTATTTTTGCCAACATAAAATTTTTGATGAAAGTTTAAAAGATCTTCTCTTTTTAATTTTTCAATTACTTTTTTTTCTCCTAAAATTGAACGACCAGCCGGCTGATCACCATATAAGGTTTTTAAAAACACCTCCCAGATGTATTCTTTTGGATCATCTTCGTACATCTTTATTTCTTCTAACACCACTTTCTTTTCTTTTTCGATCTCTTTTTCTGGAAAAAGAGGGTTAAGATAAAGATCGGAGAGAAGGTCAATTGAGGTTTCAAGATGGGCTGAGGTAGCTTTAATCCAATAACCGGTATATTCATTTGAAGTGAAAGCATTATATTTAGCTCCGATTTCATCTAGAATTTTGGCAATTTCAAAAGTTTTTGGCCTTTTGGGGGTGCCTTTGAAGCTCATATGTTCAATAAAATGAGAAATTCCATTAAGATTTTTTGGTTCATATTCTGAACCAACTTTAGTTAAAATTAAAAGACAAAAGTTTTTCACTTTTTCTTTTTTAATCAAAAGAATCCGGGTGCCGTTTTGTAGTCTTTTTTTTAGAAAAGCTTCTCTTGCCATCAAGAATGAATTTTAACTAATTTTTTTTCCAAATCAATTGACAAAAACCCTTTTTGGCTTTAAAATGAAAAGAAAATGATTGAGCTTTCCAAAATTCCAAAAATTATTGATCATACCAATCTTAGAAGTGAGACTGAAGAGGGGATTAGAAAAACTTGCCAGGAAGCGAAACAATATGGTTTTCGAGGGGTTTGTGTTTTTCCAAAATGGGCGAAGGTGGTAAAAGAAGAACTTCAAGGTACTGATATTAAAGTAGTAGTTTTAATTGATCCTCCAATTGGAGATAGTCCAACCGAGGAAAAAGTAAAAGAATCTTTAAAAGCAAAAGAGGATGGTGCCGATGAGCTTGATGTGGTAATGAATATTCCTTTATTTAAACATGAAAGATTTGAAGAAGTTTTAAAAGATTTAAAAGAGATTACTAAAATTCTTCCAACCAAAGTGATTATCGGGAGCGGTTATTTGACTGATGAAGAAATTGCGATTGCTTCAAAAATTGTTAAGGATTCAGGGGCTTTTTGTGTCAAAACTGCGACTCTAAAAGATCCACTTGAACATCGAGAACTTGAAGAGAAAATGAGGCATTTAAGAATAATGAAAGAAAATGCACCTGGGCTTTTGGTTAAAGCTGCTGGAAAGATTAGAACTTTAGAAGACGCCAAACTTGCAATTGAAAATGGCGCTGATATTATTGGTACTAGCTCCTCTTTAGAGATTGTCAAAGAAATTGAAGCTTTATAAAACTTTAAGAAGAAATTTTTTCTGGAAGTTTATAAGAGATGGTTTGAGAGATGCCATCTTTCATTAAAACTCCGTACCAGATATCAGCAATTTGGATAATGGTTGGGTTATGAGTGACTAAAATAAATTGAGTTTTTTCTGAAAGACTTTTTATAATCTGAGCTACTTTATAAGAATTTTTTTCGTCTAAAGCGGCATCGGCTTCATCTAAGATAATAAAAGGAGGTTTGGAATAAGAAATGATACCAAAAAGAAGAGCTAAGGAAAGTAAGGCTTTTTCTCCACCAGATAAAAGATTAAGGTTTTTAAGATGTTTTTTTGCTAAATTGATTTCAATTTCTACTCCCAAAAAGGGAGTTTTTTTGTTTTCTTCTTCATTTTCTTCTTTTTCAAGTTTTACAATCTTTAGCTGAGCTTTTCCTTTGCCAAAAAGGATTTCAAAGAAGCGTTGAAATTCCTTGTTAATTCCTTCAATTCCTTTTAAAAATTCTTTTTCAATTTTTGTTTCAAGGTCTTTTATTAATTTTTCCAAATCTTTTTTAGCCGAATTTAAATCGTCAATCTGTTCTTTTAAAAATTGATATTTTTCTTCAACCTCCTTGGCTTCTTTTATCATTTCTTCAGGTAATTTTCCAATGGAAGCAATTTCACCTCGAAGCCTTAAAATAACTCGAGAAAGTTTTTCTAAATCAATTTCAGGATTTATTTTTTCATTTTTTACCTTTTCCAAAAAAATCTCTTTTGGAATTTGGGCTTTTTCTAGTTCTTCAAAGAAACTTTCTTTTTTTATTTCAAATTTTTCTTTTTCAAAGTTGATCTGATCAAGCTCTCTTTGAAGAGAATAAATTTTTTGCTGAAGAGAAGATTTTTTTTCAAAAAACTCTTGATAAACTTTTTGAAAATCTTCTTTTTCTTTTAAAAGAGTCTCAAGTTTTTGATTGATTTTTTCAATTTCAAGATTTAAAGCTTCAATTTCTTTTTTAATTTTTTCGATTTCAGCTTCATCCTTTTCTTTTTCCTCCTTTTTTTCTGGATTTTTAATTTTTTCTAAAATCAAAACAAGGCTTTTTTTGATCTCTTCTAAAGAAAGCTGAGAAAAGTTTTCTAAAATTTTTTCAATTTTTTCTTTGATTTCCTCAACTAATTTTTTCCAATCGATTCTTTCTTCAAAAAAACTTTGACCTTCTTTTTTTCCAAGCTCAAAGACAAGTTTTTCTTTTTTTGAAAAAATTTCTCTTTTTTTAGCTTCAAGGGCTTTAATTTCATTTTCTTTTTCAAATTCCTTTTTTTGAGAGATAAGTTTTTCCAAGTTTTTTTCTTCTTCTCTTAGTTTTTCAAGCTCTTCTTTTAAGGCTTTTTCTTTTTCTTCAAAAGCCGGTATTTCAGAAAATTCTCTTAAATATTTTTGAGAAAAATAAAGCCATTCATTTTCTTTTAATTTTTCTTGAAGCTCCTTCTTTTTCTTGGCTCGAGCTAAATGCCATCTTAAAGAGCGAAGTCGAGGGAGAAGTTGATCTAAAACAATTAAAGCTTCCTTAAGATTGTTTTGGCATTTTTCAAGATCTCTTTTAGCTTGTTCTTTTTTCAAGAAATAAGGTTTAAGTCCTAAAATTTCCTTAAGCATAATAGCTCTTTCAAATGGTCCTTTAAAAAGAATTCGATCCACTTCTCCTTGATTTAAGATAGAAAGTCCTTTCGGACCAGTTTTTTTAGTGGCTAAAAATTCAATGATTTCTTTTTGACGCACTTTTTTGGAATCTAAGAAAAATTCTGAAACTCCATCTCTTTTTACTTTTCTTTTAATTTCAACTTCTTTTTCTCCATCTTCAAAAATTAATTTTACCTGAGCAAAACCGGCTTTAGTTTCTTTTGAAGAGAAAATTAAATCATTTAAATTTGAGGAGCGAATAATTTTTGATTCTTTTTGACCAATAACCCAATCAATGGCATTGACGATATTTGATTTACCTGAGCCATTAGGACCAACAATGGCAGTAATTTTTTTTGAAAATTCCAAATAGGTCCTTTTTAAAAAAGACTTAAAACCAATAATTTCGACTGCTTTTAAAGAAAAAGTGGAATTCATTTTTTAAAGATATCCCCAGCCAGTTTTTTGAAGCGCTTTTTTAGCGGCGTTGGTTTCGGCTTCCTGTTTTGAAGAGCCAATTCCTTTGGCAATTAATTTTCCTTTTAAAAAGACTCCAGCTTCAAAAGTTTTGTTGTGATCTGGTCCCCATTCTTTAAGAATTTGATAAGTTGGAGTAAGATTTAGCATCGCTTGGGCTTTTTCCTGAAAAAGAGTTTTTGGATCTTTGAAATTTTTATTTTTCAAAATTTCTTCTATGGTTGGAAAAAGAAATTTTTCTAAAAATTTTTTAGCTTTTTCTTTTCCTTGATCTAAATAAATCGCGCCAACTAAAGCTTCAAAAGCATCAGCTAAAATTGAGTGCTTGCTTTTTTGAAGCCTGTTTTTTTCTTCTCCTTTGGAAAGTAAAAGATATTTTTGAAGCTCGAGTTTTTCCGCTAAAGAGGAAAGGTTTTGAGAATTAACGACGGCTGAGCGAAGCGAAGTTAAAAAACCTTCACCTTCTTCTGGAAATTTAGAAAAAAGATATTCAGTAACCAAAATTTCAATCACCGCATCTCCTAAAAATTCCAGCCTTTCGTTGTCTCCTAATTTCCATTCTGGATGTTCGTTAAGATAAGAGCGATGGCAAAGGGCTTGAAGAAGAAGGTTTTTATTTTTAAATTCCAACCCAAGTTTTTTTTCAATTTCAAGAAGATTTTTCTCCTTCATTTTTTTCTTCTCTTAGATTTTCAAGTTCTTTATAAACCGTGCCTAAAACTCCATTGATAAATCTTCTTGAAGAATCAGAAGAAAAAGTTTTGGCAAGTTCAACCGCTTCATTGATGGCAACTTTTGGGGGCACTTCTTCTTTGTTTCCATAAACTAGTTCACAAATTCCAATTCTTAAGATATTTCGATCAACTGGATTGATTTGTTCAACCGGCCATTGAGGCGCGGTGGCGGCAATGATTTTGTCAATGCTTTCTAAATGTTCGATGATATTTTGAGTTAACTGATAAGTAAAAGTTGGATCAAGTCCAACGCCAAATTCTTTTAAGTTTTTATCCAAAATTTCCACTAAATCCCTTTTTCTTTTTGAAAATTCCCATTCATATAAAGATTGAAGCACAATTGATCTTGAAAGCTGCCGAGAAGCCATATTTTATTTTTTCTTTTCTTTTACTTTAATTTCAATTACTTGTCTTCCTTTGTAATAGCCGCAAAAAGGACAAACTCGATGAGGTAAAATAAAATTTTTACAATGAGGACATTGAACCAAATTTAAAGGTTCAAGTTTTTGGGTGGCTCGCCTAATTCTTACTTTGGAGTGGGTTTTATGTCTTTTTGGTACACCTCCCATAAATTTTATTGAGAAAGCTTTTCGGCAATCGCTTCTCCAAATTGGGAAGCCGCTTGGGGACCATTGGCAGTAATGATATTTCCATCAACCACTACTGGTTGATTGACATACATAGCACCATTTTCTTCAAGTCTTACAATTGGAGATTTATCTAAAATAGAAGACCAAACCGTGGCTCTTTTTCCATTCAAAACTCCGCTTTTAGCTAAAATTACCGGTGAAATACAAATTGCGGCTAAAATTTTATTTTTTGAAACCGCCTCTTGGGCAATTTGATAGGACTGATCATTATCTAAATTTTCCAAAGCTCCCGGACCTCCGATAAAGACAATGGCATCATAATCATCAATATTTAAATCTCTTAAAGTTAAAGCAATTTCAACTTCAGTTCCATCAGCTCCTTTGGCAGTGCCAGAAAGATTGCTAAAAGTTTTCACTTCAATTCCAGCTTCTTCAAGTTTTTCTTTGGTTTTTAGATATTCTTCGTCTTTAAAACCTTCAAAAGCAATAATAAGGGCAGCTTTTTTTCTTTTTTCAGCTGGAGCTAAGGTCATGGTTTTTTTAACTTCTTTTTCTTCGGCCTTTTTTTCTTCGGCTTTTTGATGATTCAAAGTTTCAAAAAGAAAAAAGAAACCGGCTAAAACAATTAGGATTCCTAAAAAAATTAAGCTTTTTTTCATGGGTTTTTTAAATATTAACAAAGAAAACTAAAAAAGTCAAAACTGGCTGGAAAAATTTTTAAATTTTTGATTTAATTTACAAAAATGGGAGGGATTTATTGTCTTTTAATTAAAGTTTCAAAACCAAAAGAAGTTCTAGTAGGGAAATTAGGAAAAATAAAATTTGAGAAAGGAAGATATATTTATGTTGGTTCGGCTCAAAGAAATCTTGAAAGAAGAATTGAGCGGCATTTGAAAAAAAGAAAGAAAAAGCATTGGCATATTGACTGGCTTCTTTCTTTAAAAGATGTTAAAATCGAGAAAATAATTTTATTTCCTTTTGAAAGCAAAGATAAAGAAGAAAAACTAGCTTACTATCTTTCTTTTTATGGAAAGCCAATTAAAAATTTTGGCAGCTCTGATTCAAAATGCCAAAGTCATCTTATCAAAATCTCTTAGAAAAGCTTAAAAAAGAAGTTTTAAATTGTAAAAAATGTTCGCTTTGTAAAGAAAGAACCAAGCCGGTTTTTGGAGAAGGGAGTTTAAAAGCTAAAATAATGTTTGTTGGAGAAGCGCCAGGATATTGGGAAGATAAAAAAGGAAAGCCATTTGTTGGAAAAGCCGGAAAGTTTTTTGATGAGCTTTTAAACTCAATTGGGCTTGAAAGAAAAAAAATTTATCTTACCAATATTTTGAAATGTCGACCTCCAAAAAATCGAGATCCAAAAAAAGAAGAAATTGAAGCTTGTTTTCCTTATCTTAAAAAGCAAATTGAAATCATTAAACCAAAAATTATTTGTGCTTTGGGAAGACATTCCATGAAAATTTTGATGGAAAAATATGGTTTAAAAAAAGAAATCAAGCCAATCGAGAAAATTCATGGAAAAGTTTTTGAAGCCAAAGAATTTAAAATCATTCCTTTTTATCATCCAGCTTTTGCCCTTTATCAGCCAAATAAAAAAGAAATTTTAAAAAAGGATTTTAAAATTTTAAAAAAGTTAATTAAATGAAAATTGCTTTTATTCAAAAGCAAAGCTTAATTGAATATCCAGGAAAAATTTCAGCAATTATTTTTTTAGCTGGATGTAATTTGAGGTGTCAGTTTTGTTATGTGCCTCATTTAGTACTTCCAGAAGAAATTAAAAAAATAAAACCAATTTCCAAAAAGGAAGTTTTTTCTTTTTTAAAAGAAAGAAAAGGATTTTTGGAAGCGGTTGCCATTAGTGGCGGTGAGCCAACTTTAAATGAAGATTTGCCTGATTTTATTAAAGAAATCAAAAAAATTGGGTATTTGGTGGAGCTAGAAACCAATGGAACCAATTTTGAAATGGTAAAAAAATTAGTTGAAGAAAAATTGATTGATTATATTGCAATGGACATTAAACATAAACTTGAATTTGAAAAATGGTATGAAATTACCGGCAGAGTTTTAACCAAAGAGCTTTTTGAAAATATTAAAAAAACCATTCATTTTGTTTTAGAAGGAAAAATTGATTATCAATTTCGAACCACTTTAATAAAAGAATTTCACCAAAAAGAAGATATTATTGAAATTTGCAAAACCATTTCTGGCGCAAAGCTTTATTATCTTCAAAACTTTGAAGCAACCGAAACAGGCACCATTAGTGGTAAAAGCTTCACTCCTTTTTCTGATGAAGAAATAAAAGAAATTATTGAAGCCGGAAAAAAATATACTAACATTAAATTTAGAGGATATCTTTCGGAATAAAATTTTTTATGGAAAATATTTTGATTGAAAAATTAAAAGGACCTTCAGTTGAGGAAAGAGAAATTGAAATGGTGGAAAGAAAAGGGATTGGGCATCCTGATACTATTTGCGATGCTTTAGCGGAAACTGCTTCTTTGGCTTTAAGTCAATTTTATCTTCAAAAATTCAAAAAAGTGCTCCATCATAACTTGGATAAAGGGCTTCTTGTGGCTGGAAGAGCCGAGGTAAAATTTGGTGGTGGGAAAATTTTAGAGCCGATTAAAATTATCATTGCCGGAAGAGCAACTTCAAAAGTGGGAAAAATAAAAATTCCAGTAGAAAAGATAGTTTTAAAAGCAATTTCAAATTGGCTTTCTCAAAATTTAGGTCTTTCTTTAAAAGAGATTAAAAAAATTTTTAAAATTTCTTTAGACTTTCAAGAAGGAGCCGAAAATTTAAAAGAAGTTTTTCGAAGAGGAAAAGAAATTCCCATTGCTAACGATACTTCTTTTGGGGCAGCTCATTTTCCTTTAAGTGAAACTGAAAGATTAACTTTAAATTTAGCCAATTTTATTAACAGTCAAAAATTTTTAAAAAAATTTCCATTTGTGGGAAAAGATATTAAGGTGATGACTTTAAGAAGAAAAAGAAAAATTAATTTAACTTTGGCAGCTGCTTATATTTCTCGATTTTTTAAAAATGCTCAAGAATATTTTGAGGCAAAAAGAAAGGTGGTCAAAGAAATTGAAAATTATCTTAAAAGAAGGTTTAATTTTGAAGAAATTGAAATCGAGCACAATACTTTAGATAATCCTTTGGCAAAAAAAGAAAATGAGATTTATTTGACCGTCACTGGTTTAAGTGCCGAGCAAGGAGATGATGGGCAGGTTGGAAGAGGTAATCGGGTTTGTGGTTTAATTACTCCCTTTCGAGAAATTTCTTTAGAAGCAGCCGCTGGAAAAAATATTAATCATCCAGGAAAACTTTATCAGGTTCTTTCTTTTCTTTTAGCTAAAGAGATTGGAAAAATTGAAGGAGTTGAAGAATGTTATGTGAAGCTTTTAAGTGAAATTGGAAAGCCGCTTGCCAGACCCAAGATGGCATTGATAGAAATTAGAGCTAAAAATTTTTCAAAAATAAAAGATAAAGCCTTTTTGATTTGCCAAAATTATCTTCAAAATTTAGAAAAAGTTCAAAAAGGTCTTATTAAAGGAAAGTATCAGATATTCTAATTATGAAGTTTAAATTAAATCCAATAAGTTTCTGGGATTGGCTGGTTTGTAGCTTAGGAATGTTTTTGTTTGGTTTTGGTTTGGGATATTCTAGCTTAGAGCCTCAAGTTGGTTTTTGGTTGGCTTTTTTAGGAATAATTTTAGAGATTCCGGCTTTTTATTTGATTTATAAGCACAAAAGTTAAGTTTTAAAAAGCTTTTTTAGGCATTTGGTGCAGATTCTCATTCTTTTTCCATTAGGCAAAGTGACCCATTGAAGATTGGGGTGCTGGCGTTTTTTTCCAGTTGGATTATACTTGCCTCGAAGCTTTTTTCGGGTTACAATAGTGATAGATTTTTTCTTGCAAAGCTCACAGCGGGGCATCAATGAAGTATTATAAAAAAATTTAAAAATTTTTCAATTATGGAAGCAATTTATTTTTTAGCTCAACTTTTAATTTTACTTTTTGCAGTGGTCATTCATGAAGTCAGTCATGGAGCCGTGGCTTATCATCTTGGTGATCCAACTGCCAAAGAATCTGGAAGGTTAACTTTAAATCCAATCAAGCATCTTGATTTTTGGGGATCTTTTATTGTGCCTTTAACTTTATTTTTTATTTCCCAAGGAAAAGCGGTTTTTGGTTGGGCAAAACCAGTGCCGGTTAATCCTTTGCTTTTAAAAAACCCAAAAAGAGATATTGGCTTGGTTGCTTTTGCCGGCCCAGCAGCTAATCTTGCTTTAGCGATTATCTTTGGAATTTTTTTAAGAATTTTTTCTCCTTTAAATCCTTCTTTAACCTTGTTTTTTTCTTGGATTGTTTATATCAACCTTCTTTTGGCAATTTTTAATTTGGTTCCAATTCCTCCGCTTGATGGCTCAAAAATTCTTTTTTCTTTAGCGCCAGCTTCTTGGGCGCCTCTTTTGTCTTTCTTAGAACTTTATGGTCCTATCATTTTGATAATTTTTCTCTTCTTTGGTTTTCCTTTAATTTGGCCAGTGATAAATTTTCTTTTTCATCTTCTTACTGGAATTTAAAAACCCGGCTTTTTAGGCCGGGTTTTTTAAAAAGCCGGGAGAGGGATTCGAACCCTCGACCTACGGTTTACGAAACCGTCGCTCTACCGCTGAGCTATCCCGGCAGCTTCAAAGGAATTTCTTCTAAAACAATATAATCAGGTTGCTGTTTTGGTTTTAAAATGCTTTCCATGACTAAAATTCTTTTTAAAGGAAATCGCCAGCCAACTTTTAAGACAAAATCTTTAAGTTCTTTTGGCAAAACCACTCCTTTTTGAAACCGAGCTACGGTGACATGAAGCAAAAATTCTCTTTCTTTATTTTTAAAGAAAATTCCTTTTTTTTCAAATTCTTTTTTCAAGGTTTGGGAAAGCTTTCCAAGAAACTCACTTTCTCCAGTGACCCAAATCATTCTTGGTTTTGAAAAAGGTCCAAAACAAACTCGATTTAAAAAAACCTCTTTTTTTTCTAAAGGAACTTTTTTGATTGCTTCTTTGGTGGTTTCAATTATTAAAGGAAGTTTTTCAATTTCAACTGAACCTAAAAAAAGGACAGTGATATGAAGATTTTCTTTTTTGGTAAAACGGCATCTAATTTTAGAAAAAGGATCTTTTTCTCTTAAATGCAAAATCGCTTCTTTAATTTTTGGAGGAATTGGAACGGCAATGAAAATTCTTTTTTTAGCCATTTTTGAATTCTTTTAAAAATTCTTGGGCAAAGGCAATTAAAAATCTAGTTCCGCTGCCACTGGCACCTTTGCTTAGAGCTTGGCTTTCAACCGTACTCATGGTTGGAGCAATGTCAATATGAATCCAAGGAAGATTACCAACAAAATTTTTCAAAAAGATAGTGGCATTAATAGGATCGCCATATCCTCCTTTGCCAATATTTCTTAGTTCAGCAAAATCACTTTTAATTTCTTCTTGATATTCTTCCCATAAAGGAAAAATCCAAAGATAATCACCTGATTTTTCTCCAAGCTGTTTTAGTTTTTCTTCAAGGTTTTCTTGATTAGTGAAAACTGCCATAATTTGCTGTCCTAAAGCAACTAAGGTGCCTTTACATAAAGTGGCAACATCTAAAATAAATTTTGGCTTAAAATCTTTTGAGAGAAAACTTAAAGCATCAGCTAAAATTAATCTTCCTTCAGCATCAGTATGAATGACTTCCACGGTTTTCCCATTGTAAAGTTTTAAAATATCTCGGGGATGATAGCTTTTTCCTGAAGGTAAATTTTCAACTGCTGGAATGGCGGCGACAATGTTTAAAGGAAGTTTAAGTTTAGAAATTGCTCGAAGCGCTCCTAAAACTGCCGCGGCTCCGGATTTGTCAAGATGCATTTCAAGCATTCCTTCCCAATTTTTAATATTAAGTCCGCCACTATCAAAAATTACTCCTTTTCCAGCCAGTCCCAAATCAAAGTTTTTTCTTTCTTTTCTTCCAAAATATTTTATTACAATCAATCTTGGTGGATGGCTGCTTCCTTGACCAACTCTTAAAATTCCTTCAAAGCCAAGTTTTTCTAATTCTTTTTCATCAAAAACTTTTATTTTAAAGGAATTTCCTTTAAACTCTTTTTTAACTTTTTCAGCAAGTTTTTGAGGATAAAGCTCTGAGGGTGGGAGGTTAGCAAGCTCCCGAGCAAAATTAACCGCTTCTCCAATAATTTCTCCTTCTTTTAGCTCTTTAAGATAGCTTTTTGAATTTTTGATTAAAAGAGAAACTTCTTTTACCTCTTTTTCTTCTTCTTTTTTTCCTTTAAAAAATCGATAATTAGCTAAAAGAAGATTGCAGGCAGCTTCTTTGACAAGAAAAGATTTTTTTAAAGGAAGGTTTTCTAAAACAATTTCAAAATTTTCCAATCTTTTTGATTTTGCCTCTCTAAAAACTTTTCTGATCCAAATCCGGAATCTTTTTTCATTGAATTTTTCTTTTTTGCCCAAGCAAGTAAAAATCACTCTTTCTCCTTTTTCGGTCAAAATAATTTCATTTTCTCCTTCCTTAAGGTTTTTTAAAATTTTTTCAGCTGGTTTTGAAAGGTTTAATTCTTTTAAATCAACTTCTTCTCCTTCAAAAAGAGGAAAAACCAAAGGAGCTTCTTTTTTCAATTTAATTTCTTTGAGTTCATTTAATTTGATTTCCATGATTTTTTCATTATATCAAGGAAGTTTTTCACTTTCAAGTTTTTGATTTTTCTTGTTTCTGGTAATATACACTCACAGTATATTATCGGAAATGAGGTCTTCCAAAAATTGTTTTTTTGTTTCTAACCAAAAATCTCAAAATTTACTTTTAAGCCTTTTTAATTTTCAACTTCACCGCTTTTTCTCTTAATTCTGATGTTCTTAAGAATTTGAGAATAAGGGATTGAGACTTTGTTCTTTAAAATTTTTTTTAAATTTTTGTTTTCTTTTTAATTTTCTAAATTCTTTGGTTTTTTCAATTTTTTCGCTTTTAATCATGTTGAAAGACTTGTTTGAGCTTTTAAGAGGGCTATTCTGATGTTCTTAAGAATTTGAGAACAAGGATTGGGAGTTTGGTTTTTATATCTTTGCGTTTTTTGAAAGTGGTAGTTTTGATGCAGTTTGGGTTTTAAAATTTTTTGAAAAAAGTTTTTAAGTTTTGACTTTTTTTCTTAAATGAAGATAATTTTTTTAAAAAATGGAGCTTTCCCAAATTGAAAAAGATTTTTTAAAGGAAATAGAAAAAGTTGAAAGCTTGGAGGAGCTTCAAACTTTAAAGGTGAAATATCTTGGAAGAAAAGGGGCTTTGACCCAAATTTTGCGTTCTTTAAAAGAGCTCTCCTTAGAGGAAAGAAGGAAGATCGGCAAAGAAGCAAATCTTTTAAAAGAAAAAATGGAAAAGTTGTTTTTGGAGAAAGAGAAGATTTTGAAAGAAATTGAGGAAAGAAAAAAGCTTGAGAGAGAAAAAGTTGATTTAACTTGTCCTGGAAAAAAGATTTCTTTAGGACATCTTCATCCTTTGAGTTTAGTTTTAAGAGAAATTAAAGAGATTTTTCGAAGAATGGGCTTTGAGGTGGTTGAAGGTCCAGAGATTGAAACTTGTTTTTATAATTTTGATGCTTTAAATGTTCCTGAAGATCATCCAGCAAGAGATCTTTGGTCAACTCTCTGGCTTGAAAAAAACTATCTTCTCCGAACCCATACCTCACCAGTTCAGGTAAGATATCTTGAAAAACATCAGCCGCCTTTTCGGATTATTGCACCTGGAAGAGTTTTTAGACATGAAAGAACCGATGCCCATCATGAAATTCAATTTTATCAAGTTGAAGGTTTAATGGTAGGAAAAGATGTTTCTTTAGCAAATTTTAAAGCGGTGATTTTGCACTTTTTTAAGGAATTTTTTAAAGAAAAGGTTGAAATTAGACTTCGACCAAGCTATTTTCCTTTTACTGAACCAAGTGTTGAGGTTGATATTAGGTTAAGCGCAAAGCGCAAAGCGCAAAGCGCAAAAGAAGGAGAATGGCTTGAAGTGATGGGAGCGGGAATGGTTCATCCTAAGGTGTTTGAAGCAGCCAGGCTTAATCCTTTAAGATGGCAAGGATTTGCTTTTGGAGTTGGAGTGGATCGGCTGGCAATGATAAAATATAAAATTCCTGATATCAGGCTTTTTTATCAAGGTGATCTAAGATTTATTAGACAATTCTAAAAACTATGATTTTTTCCTATCGCTGGCTTAAAGAATACCTTTCTAATCTTCCTCCAGCTGAAAAACTGGCAGAAATTTTAAATCTTTACTCATTTGAAACTGAAATAAAAAAAGAAAAAAATGATTTTCTTTTAGAAGTTGATATTCTTCCCAATCGCTATGATGCCGCAAGTTATTTTGGTCTGGCAAAAGAAATTTTTTTGGCTTTCCCTAAATCAAAACTTAAAATTGATTTTCAAAAATTAAAACAGCCTTTGAAAAAAATTAAAACTGGAAAGCCAAAAGTAAAAATTGAAATTGAAGATTTTAACTTAACTCCAAGATACATTGGAGTTTTAGTTGAGGGAATTGAAAATAAAAAGTCTCCAAAATGGCTTGAGGAAAGATTAGCGCTTTATGGAATTAATTCTTATAACCTGATAGTTGATTTAACTAACTATGTCATGCTTGAAACTGGTCAACCACTTCATGCTTTTGATGCTTCAAAAATTGAAGATAAAAAAGGAAAAATTGAGATTTTTGTAAGGAGAGCTAAAAGAAATGAAGAAATTGTTACTTTAGAAGAAGAAAAATATCAACTTGGAAAGGAAGTTTTAGTGATTACTTCTAAAAAAGGACCGCTAGCCATTGCCGGAATTAAAGGAGGAAAGCTAGCTGAAGTTGATTTTAATACCAAAAAAGTTCTATTTGAGGCGGCAAGTTTTGATCGGAGGAGTATTTATTTAGCTTCAAAAAATCTCAAACTTGAAAGCCAAGCTTCAATTAGATTTTCTCATCAGCTTTCTCCTTTCCTTCCTTTAATTGGAATGAGAAGACTTTTAGAGCTTCTTTTAAAATTTGAACCGAAAGCCAAAATAGTTGAAGTTTATGATCTTTTCAAAAAACCTCCAAGAAGAATTATTCCTTTTCATTTTGAAAAATATGAAAGCTATCTTGGAGAAAAAGTCTTGCCAAGCCAGGTAAAAAAGATTTTTGAAAAACTAGGAGCGAAACTCATCAAAGAAAGCAAAGAAAAAATTTTAATTGAACCACCGGAAGAGAGAGCTGATCTTAACTTGGAAATTGATCTTTTTGAAGAAGTGGCTCGTTTGATTGGCTATGAAAAGCTAAAAGAAAAACCACCTTTAGCTTTGATTTTTCCTAAAAGAGAAAAAGATGAGGTTATCTTTGAAGAAAAGATAAGAGATATTTTTGTTTCTTTAGGTTTTGATGAGGTTTATAACTATTCCATGAAAAGAAAAACCGATTGGAAACTTGAAGAAGAGATTAAGATTTTAAATCCAACCTCAAAGGAATTTGAATATCTAAGAAGTAATCTTGTTTTTGGATTTTTAAAAAATGTCGCTTTAAATTTTAAATTTTTAAGTGAAGTTAAAGCTTTTGAAATTGGCAAAATTTTCTATCAAAAAGGGAAAAGATTTTTTGAAGAAAAACATTTTGGAGCGGTTTTAGCAAGGAAAAAAGAAAAAGATCCCAATCAACTTTTTTATGAGATGAAGGGAGTTTTGGAAAGCTTTTTAGAGAAAAATGGGCTTGATCGAGATGATTATTATCTAAGAGAACCAAAATCTTTAAAGTTAAAGTCAATTCAAGAAATTTTCCATCCTTTCAAATTTGGCGAGATTGTTGATCTTAAAGGAAATCTTCTTGGATTTATTGGAGAAATTAAAGAAAAAGTTTTAGAAGAGTTTGAAATTCCTTTAAAAGAAAAACCAAGAGTTTGTATTTTTGAACTTTGTTTTGATAAAATTTTAAAGCTCGTTTTGGGAGAAAGAGAATTTCAGCCTCTTTCTAAATATCCAGCGGTGATTCGAGATATTTCTCTTTTAGTTGATTTTGAAGTAAAAGTTGATGATGTTATGAAAGTGATTTATGATGCATCACCAAGATATGTTGAAGATGTGGATCTTTTTGATATTTATCTTGGAGAAAATTTGCCTGAAGGAAAGAAATCGCTAGCTTTTCATATCATTTTCCAAGCTAAAGATCGAACTTTAACTGAAGAAGAAGTAGAAAAAGAGTTTGAAAAAATTAAACAGGCTTTGAAAGAAAAACTTAAAGCTGAAATCAGAAGTTAAAATTTATGAAAAAAAATTCTCTTTTTAAAAATTTTGCTTTTTTTGTTTTAGCGGTTTTTATTTTTTTTGCTGGCTTTTTTTGCGCTCAAAATTTTAAAGCTACCGAAAATTTAAAAGAAGAGCCAGTTAAAGAAAATTTAAATCTTTCAAAAGAAGCTTTTGATCTTTCTCTTTTTTGGGAAGCAGTTGATATTTTAAAAAAAGATTTTTATAAAAAAGAAAATTTAAAACCAAAAGAGATGCTTTATGGAGCGATTAAAGGAATGGTAAAATCTCTTGATGATCCTTACACCGAATTTTTCAAACCTGATGAGGCTCAAAAATTTTTAGAAGATATTGAAGGAGAATTTGGAGGTATTGGGGCGGAAATTGGAAAAGAAAAAGGAAAGCTTAAAATTATCGCTCCTTTAAAAGGTAGTCCAGCTGAAAAAGCTGGATTAAAACCTGGAGATCTCATTTTAGCCATCAATGGAAGTTCAACTCTGGATCTTTCTTTATCCGAAGCAGTTAAAAAAATTAGAGGAAAGATTGGCACCAAAGTAGTTTTAACAATTTTAAGAGAGGGTTGGGAAAAACCAAAAGATTTTGAGATTGTCCGAGCTTTAATCAAAGTTCCAACCCTTGATCTTAAATTTGAAAAAGTAGAGGGAAAAAAGATTGCTATTCTTTCTCTTTACACCTTTAATCCCAATCTCAGCCAAGCTTTTTATAAAAAAGCCTTTGAGATTATTTTTGAAAATCCAGAAGGAGTGATTCTTGATTTAAGAAACAATACCGGAGGTTATTTAGATGTTGCCATTGAAATTGCGAGTTGGTTTTTAGAAAAAGGAAAAGTGATTGTTAAAGAAGTCTTTCCTGACGGAAATGAAAATGTTTTTCGCTCCAAAAGAGAAGGGGTTTTTTCTGACTTTCCATTAGTGATTTTGGTTAATCAAGGCACGGCTTCAGCGGCAGAAATTTTAGCTGGAGCTTTAAAGGATCATCAAAAAGCAATTTTAGTAGGAGAGAAAACTTTTGGAAAAGGTTCGGTTCAGCAGGTAAGAACTCTTTCAGATGGCTCTTTTTTAAAAGTCACCGTGGCTTTATGGCAGCTTCCTTCAGGCAAAATTATTGAAGGAAAAGGACTTTCACCTGATTTTGAAGTTGAAAATGAAGAGGAAAAAGATCTTCAGCTTGAAAAAGCAAAAGAGGTTCTTTTAAATGAAATTGAAAAAAGAGAAAAGATAGGACTTGAAGATTTTTTAAAAAAGATTAAATTAGAAGTGATAAGATGAAGGTGATTTTAAAAGAAGACATCAAAAATTTGGGAAAGAAAGGAGATATTGTTGAGGTTAAAGATGGCTATGGCAGAAATTACCTTTTAAGAAAAGGGCTAGCTTATCTGGCAACCAAGGAAGCAATTTTAAGATTGGAGCAACAAAAAGAAGCTCAGAGAAGAAAGATGGAGAAAAAGATAAAGGAAGCAGAAGATTTAGCCAAAAAGCTTCAAAATGAAGTTTTAGAGTTTAAATTAAAAGTTAATCCCAAAGGGGAACCTTATGGCTCGGTGACAAGAACTAAAATTTTTAAAGAACTTTTGAAAAGAAATTATCCTTTAAAAAAATCTCAAATTTTACTGGAAAGACCCTTAAAAGAGTTTAAGGAATATGAGGTAAAAATAAAGCTTGAAAAAGATGTGGTTTCCCAGATAAAAGTAAAAGTCTTGAAAGGTTAAAGATTTTTTTCGATAATAATTGGAGGAATTTTGATTTGATAAAGACAGAAAAGAAAGCCTAAGGCAAAACAAAAAAGCCCAAATAAAAAGAAAATTAAAAAAAGAAGCAAAAAATTTTTATTTTCTTTTGCCAGCCACCAAAGGTCATTTCCAATTTTTTTCATTTCTTCAAAAAATTTAAAAAATTTTTTAGCCATGGCACATGTTAAAGCCAAAGGTTCAACTAAATTAGGAAGGGACTCTCGACCAAAATATCTTGGAGTTAAAAGATCAGATGGTCAGAAAGTTAAAGCTGGGGAAATTTTGGTGCGCCAGCGAGGCACTAAGATTTTGCCTGGACCAGGAACAAAAGTTGGAAGAGACTGGACCATTTATGCCGTCAAATCAGGAATTGTGAAATTTTACAAAAAAATGAAAACCAATTTTGATGGCTCAAGAAAAAAAAGAACTTTTGTTATGGTGAAATAATTTTTTCCTTTTTCACTTTTTTAAAAACGGCTCTCAAAATTTTACAAACTTTTTCTTGCTTGGCTTCTTTTTCAATTTTTTCTTGAATTTTCTCTGGGATAAGATCCCAGATTTCTTTTAATTTTCTGGAAGAAGGCTCAAGAACTTGATTCCAAAGCCCTAAAGGTTCTAAAAGCTCTTTTACTTTTGAGAAATCAAAACTCGTTCTGGTTTGATATTCTCTTTTAAGATAACCCTCATCACCAAAAATTCTTTCAATACCTTTTTGATCACAATAGCGGTTGATTTCTTCTCTTAATTTTTTGATTTTTTTAAGGTCTTCTTCTTGGCGTTTTTTCAAAGTTAAATATTCATTGACCAAATCAACAATTTCTCTTTCTTGGGAAGATAAATCTTCATATAAATGTTTCCACATGGGACAAATATTCCGATAACTGCAGTAATCACAAAATTCAGAAACAAATGGAGGAAATTTTTTCTTTTCAATTAAAGAAATCACTTTTAAGACTTTTTGTTTGGTTTTTTCAATGAGATGAGTGGTTTTATAAACCGAAAGTTTTTCAGAATGTTTTAAAAAGTAAAGGGAAAGCTTCAATGGAAGGTTTTTAAAAGCCGGCCAGTTTTGTTCAAAAGCTAAAGCATAGATGCCAAGCTGAAGGTTGTGCTGGAGATGATTTTGAGATGGCATTTTTCGATGGGTTTTATAATCAATAATTTCAAACATTCCTTCAGGGAGTTTGTCAATTCGATCCACAATTCCTACTAAAGTATGCTCTTTTGCTTCTGGATGAGGACTTTCTTTGAGTTTAGCTAAAAGCTTTTTTTCAAGGGCTACCACAAGGAAATTTTTAGGATGATTTTTTTGGTAATATTCTTTTAAGATTTCCACTCCTTCTTTAAAATAAGCTTCCTTTTCTTCTTTGCAGTCCCACTCAACTTTTTCACTTTCTTCTTCCCAGACTTCTTTAAAATAATCTAGAACTTGAGATAAAGTTGGTGGTAAAGGTTTGGGTTGGTGTAAAAACTTTAAAGCCAAATGAATGGCATTACCAAAAATTTGCTCCTTTGATTTTTTAGGCTTAATTTTTTCAACATAGGAAAAGTAATATCTTTTGGGACATTTCAAATAGACTTCGATTTGAGAGTAGGAGATTTGCATGGTTTTTTCAAAAAATTTTAATTTCTTTTTAGGAAGAAGTCAATTTGAATTTTTTTAAAGCAAAAATTAAAAGCAAAAATTGAAGCCAGCAAAGAAAAGTAAAAGAAAAAGCTAAGCCAAAAAGTTGAAATTTTTGAGTAAGAAAGAAAGCTAAAATAAGAAAAAGAAAATCAGAAAAAATGCCAATTAAAAAGGGAGTAAGAGAATCTTCTAATGCAAAAAAAGCTCTTACCAAAATCGGGGCGCTTCCCCAAGGAATGATGCCTAAAGAAAAAATCATTAAAACTTTTAAAGCTAGATCAAAAGAAGGAAGAAATTTTCCATGAGCCAAAACAAGTTTTAAAATAAATTTTCCAAATAGAAGATAAAACAAAGTCAAAAGAAAAAGAATAAGAAAGATTTTCAAAAAAAACTTTTCAAAAAATTTTTTAAAAGCAATTTTTTCTTCTTTTAAACGAGAAAGTTTTGGAAAAGCCGCCATGGCAAAAGAAGCTCCTATCAAATTGGCACCAAAAAAGGTTAGATTTTGAACTAAGTTAAAAATAGAAAGGGCGCCAAAGCCAATGGTGGAAGCTAAGGCAGTGATAATAACTAAGCTAATTTGACGAGAAAAGAGTGAAAGCGATCTTGGCAAGAAAAGATTAAAAATTTTTTTGAAAGAAAAAATTTTTTCTGATTTTAATTTAAAAGAAAAACCAAGTTTTTTTGCTCCTAAAAATTGAATTAAAAAATGAAGAAAAGCTCCAAAAATTACTCCTAAAACCACTCCTAAAATACCAAAAAATTTTGAAAAAATTAAAATTCCAAAAAGAATGCCTAGATTATAAAAAATTGGAGCTAGCCCTGATAAGAAAAATCTTTCAAAGCTTTGAAGCAAACTTCCAAAAACTGAAGAGATACCAAGCAAGATAAATTGAAAAAGTAAAAGTCGGCTAAAAAAGATGACTTCTTTTTGAGAATTCAAATCAAAGCCAGGAACAATGATTTTTTTGACCAAAAATGGAGTTAAAAAGAAAAGTAGGCAAGAAGCGCCAAGTAAAATTAAAAAAATAAACCTTAAAAATTGATTGGCAAAAAGGAAAGCTTTGTTTGGATCCTTTTTTAAAAGTTGATTGAAAAGAGGAATGAAAGCGGCAGAAGTGGCACCAAAAATCAAAATGGAATATAAAAAATCAGGGATTCGAAACGAAGCATAATAAAGATCAAGCTCTCTTGAAGCTCCAAAAGTGGAAGCCAAAAGAGCATCTCTTAAGACTCCAAGGAGCGCTGAAATTAAAGAAAGGAAAGCCAGCAAAAAGCCAGCTTTAAAAGGTGATTTGGTTTTAAAAAGAAGGATTTTCATTTTGAAAGCATTAAAGAAATTTCTTTTTCTTTTAAGGAAGCCCCGCCAACTAAAACGCCATCAATTTCTTTTTGTTTTAAAAATTCTTTGATATTTTTTGAATTAACTGAACCGCCATAAAGAAAAGCTAAAGAAGGTTTTGATTTAAAAAAAGAATTTAAAATTTTTTTGAGATAAAGGATCACTTTTACCGCTTCTTCTGGAGGGCAGGTTTTTCCAGTGCCAATTGCCCAGACTGGTTCATAAGCAATTAAAAGTTTTGGTTTTTTTATTTCTTTAATTTCTTTTAAAGAAAGAAGCTGTCTTTTCAAAACTTTTTGGGTTAAATTTTTTTCTCTTTCTTTAAGGCTTTCTCCAAGGCAAAAAATTGGGATTAATTTATTTTTTATCGCCGCTTTTAGCTTTTTTCCAATTTCGATTTCATTTTCTTTAAGATATTTTCTTCTTTCCGAATGTCCTAAGATGACAAATTTTACTTTCAAATTTTTAAGCATTTTTGGAGAAATTTCTCCGGTAAAGGCTCCTTTTTCTTCCCAGAAGCAGTTTTGAGCCCCAAATTTTAGATTTTTGAATTTTTTGATTAAGCTTTCAAGATAAACAAAAGGAGGGCAAATAATGACTTCAAATTGAGAAGTTTTTGACTTTTCTACGGCTTGAGCCAGTTTTTGAGCCTCAATTTCTTTTTCCGGATTCATTTTCCAGTTAAAGACAATGATTTTTTTCATTTTAAAAATTCAATTAATCCTCCAAGAAGGCAAAGAAGACCAAAGATAAAACAAAATTTAGAAAAATTTAATTTTGAAGCGACCTTTAATAAAAATTTTAAGCTTAAAAGTCCAGTTAGAAAAGCCACTAAAGAAGAGAAGATAACCTCTTTGGAAAAAAAGAAAGGATTTTTTAAAGAAAGAAAAATTGAGCCAAAAAGAACCACTGGGACAGAAAGAAGATAGGAAAGTTTTAAGATTTGTTTTGGTGGAAGAGAGCTTAAAGAAAGACCAAAAATAGTTGCACCAGATCGAGAGACTCCAGGAATAACTGAAAGCCCTTGAAGAAAGCCAACTAAAAAAGCTAATTTTTCAAAATCAATTTTAAAAGAAAAGCTTTTTTTGTGAAAGAAGCCAGTTAAAAAAAGCCCGGCGCCCATCAAAATCAAAAAACTTCCTCCAAAAGAAAAATCTTTAATCAAAAAGTAAAAAAACCCGCCTACTAAAAGAGAAATTAAAGTTGTTTTTAACAAAAAGTTGAAAGTTTTTTTATCTTTTAAAAAAATAATTTTTTTCCAGTCATGATAAAAATAAATAATGGCTGAAAAAAGAGTGCCAAGATGAAGATAAAGTGCCAAATCAATTGGATTTGGCATTTTTAAAAAAGAAGAAAATAAAGAAACAATGCCTTCACTTGAAATTGGGAGCCATTCAAAAATTCCTTGAAGCAAGCCTAAAAAAAGATACTCTTTCATCGATTTTATTTTAATTGATTTAGATAAATTTGTCTAAAAAGAAAAAGATTAAAGCTAAAGAGGAGCCGATCGCTTGGATGATCCAAAACCAAAAAACAATTTTTGGCTCTGAAATTCCTTGAGCTTCAAAATGATGGTGAATTGGAGTTGAAATAAAAATTTTTCTTTTAAAAAACTTTTTTGAAAAAAGCTGCAGGATAACCGAGCCTGATTCTAAAAAGAAAACAATTCCTAAAAAGGGCAGAAGCCATAAGGTATTGGTGAGCATCAAAACCACCCCAAAACAAATTCCAAGACTCATTGAGAGGGTATCGCCACCAAAAAATTTTGCCGGATAGACATTTTCCCAAAGAAAAGCCACCAAAGCTCCAACAATAATTGCCAAAAAAGCGGCCAGGTCATAACGATGAAGGCAGAAAGAAAAAACAATTAAAGGAATGTAAGAAATAAGCATGGTGCCACCACAAAGTCCATCAAGTCCATCGGTTTCATTAGAAGAAAAAGCACAGAAAATCATTACCAAAGCAAAAAGGAAGATATAAAGCCAGGAAAAATGGAAAAGTCCTAAAATTGGAAGATAGATCACATCCCAATCAAGCTTTAAATAAAACCAAAGAGCGCCAACAAAGGCAATTAAAGAATAGATAAAAATTTTTCTGGGAACGGTGATGATTTTTCGATCATAGCCCAAGATGCCTAAAAGATCATCAATTAGTCCTAAAATTGCGGCTCCAAAAAAAGCTGCCATTGGAAGATAGGTTTGGGCGCGGTTAATTGGATCCAAAGCTTTAAAAAAGCCATCAAAAATTTTTCCTAAAACAAAAATAAGAAAAATTAAAATTGCCGCCGAAAGCCAGACAATAATTCCACCGCAAGTTGGAGTGCCTTCTTTGTGAAGGTGAAGCGAGCTATAAATTGGAGCATTTTCTTTTTTAATATGTTTTTTTAAGTTAAGTTTTAAAATTAATTTAAAGCAAAAAGGAGTTAAAAATTTTGCTAAAAGAAAGCTTAAGGTGAAAAAAGTAAAGATTCGAATAAGTTCAAAGGCTTCCATAGATGATTTAGTTTTCCTTTAAAATCTGGGTTAAAATTTTTTGGCTGTCTTTAAATCGATCTTTTGAACCTAAAACTACAATGACAATAATTTTTTCTTTAATTTTAAAAACAGAAACTAAATTTTGAAAAGATAAAGAAAGGGTTCCGGTTTTTCCACCAAGAAAATTAGGGAAATTAATAAAAGGATGGTTGTTTTTTAAATGATAAACTTTTCCTTTAAAAGAAGTAATTTTGATTTCTTTGGTTTTTTCAATCTCAAAAATTTCTGGTTTTTGCTTTAAAAGAAAATAAACCAAAACAGCGATGTCTTTAGCAGAAGAGACATTTTTTTCACTTAAACCAGAGGCGTCCTCAAAAAAGGTTTGTTTAAGACCAAGTCTTTTTGCTTCAAGGTTCATTAAAGGAACGAGATTGAGGTCTTTTTGAAGGGTATAGGCAGCTTGATTTGAGGAGACAAGAAGCATCAAATAAACCAGATCTTTTAGGTAAAATTTATCTTTTGGATCAAGTTTTCCTTTTGAAGTTTCAATTTTTTCAATTCCTTCTGGAACTTCTAAGACAAGATTTTCAGGAAAATATTTTAAAGCTACATAGGCGGTCATTAATTTAGTAATCGAAGCTAAAGGTAAAGTTTTTAAAGAATTTTTTTCAAAGAAAACAAAATTTGTTTTTGGTTCAATTGCTAAAGCAGCTTGAGCTGAAATTTGAGCTGACAAGTTAATTTTTGAAGGAAAAGAAGGCTTTAGCCTTTCTTTTAAGAAAGCTCTTGGAGGTTTTTTTTGAGAGAAGGTTTTTTCTTTTTTCAAAAGGTTTTTAAAGGGAATAGCTTTTAAATTTAGATTTCCAGCAAAAAAATCTAAAGTTTTTTTAGGTTCAAAATTTTCAAGTGAATTTTTTTCTTTTTTAAAAGAGGCGGTTGAAGAAAGTTTTAAAGAAGGATGAGCTTGAAAGCTCACTAAGGTTAAAAGGAAAATTGCCAAAAAATAACTCAAAAGACTGTTAAGAAGAGAATTTTTCATAATCAGGTAGTTCCTTTAAAGAGCTAATCCCAAGATGTTTTAAAAGCTCAAAGCTAACTTTATAAAGATAAGCTCGAGGAATTTCTGGATGAGGTTCTCTTTCAACTAAGCCTCTTAGACATAAGGCTCTTAAAGCATAAACCGAATTTACGCCACGAATCTCTTCAACCTGATGTCGGGTCATTGGTCCTTTATAAGCCAAAATCGCTAAGGTTTCCAGCAAAGGAAAAGAAAGTTCTTCTGAAAAGTCTTTTTCTAAAAATTTCTGGATATAAAAAGAAATTGAAGGAGAGGAAACTAGCTGAACTTTATCTTCAAGAAAAATCAAATCCAGTCCCCGATTTTCTTTTTGATACTCTTCTTTTAACTCTTCTAAAATTTTTTTGGTTTCAATAATATCTTTTCCAATGACCTTGGCAATTTTGGCGATTCTTTGAGGCGCGCCAGCCACAAAAAGAATTCCTTCAACCACTGCCATTAAATTTTTTGGTTTTTTTTCTTCAGTCATTTTTATTTCTTTTTTGTAAAGCCAAAGCGGTGTCTCAAATTTTTTGTCCTTCTGAATTTATCGCTTCGAGATGCATATTTTAATTTTTTTATTCCTAATAGAAGGCAAATTAATTTTAAGGCACTTTTTCTGAATTCACTAGCTGGCGTATTTTGAATCACTCGCTTGACTTCTTTTTTCCCATAAGTTTTTACAATCCATTTCCAATGCTTCCAATTGCCATAGCTAAATCAAGAGAAGAGAAATCATAACTCCATAATATGGGTTTAAAAAACGAAGGCAGTTTTGATGATTTAAATTTTAAAGATTTCATTGGAAAATTATACCTTAAAAACTTAAAGTGTAAAGCAAAAAAATAATTGGAATTTGGAAATTGGAATTTGTGATTTGGAATTTGGAATTTTAACAAATTACTTTTGCGCTTTGCGCTTTGAGTTTTGCGCTCATTTTTTCTCTTCGATTTTTTTAAATAAATCAAGCCACTGATTTAACTTAAGCTGATGAGCTCGGAGGTTTAAAGGAAAATTGAGGGTTTTGAAAATTTCCTCAAGTTTTTTTTGAGGATATTTTTCTTTAAGATTTGAAATTAAAAATTTTCTTGGCTGCCGAAAACCAAGTTTTAAAAATTCATAAAAGCTTTTTTTGAACTTAACTGGTTTTTGAGAAGAAAAAAATTTAATTTTTAAAATTGCCGAATCAACTTTTGGTTTAGGAAAAAAGTGATTTTTTTCCACCAAAGCAACAATTTTTACTTCTCCAATCAATTTAAAAGCTAAGGAAAGAAAATTTTCTTTTTCTTTTGAAGCAATTTTTTGGGCTAATTCTTTTTGAAGTAAAAAGACTAAAATTTCGGGAAGATTTTCTAGCTCAAGGATTTTTCTTAAAAGAAAACCAGAAAGATAATAAGGAATATTGCCACAGATTTTGTTAATTTGATATTTTTTTATTAAAGCCTCAAGATCAATTTCTCTGATGTCCTTTTCAATAATTTCTAAATTTTCAATTCTTTTTTCTTTTAGTTTCTCAATCAGTTTTGGATCAATTTCAATGGCAATGACTTTTTTACCTTTTTTTAAAAATTTAGTTAAATTTCCTTCTCCAGCTCCAATTTCAAGAATGACATCATCCTTTCTAATTTCAAGATTTTTGGCAATCAATCTTAAATGAAAGCGACTTTTTAAAAAATGTTGACCTAAAGATTTTTTTGGCTTCATAGATAACTTCGTCGATCTTCAAAAATTACAAGCTCATTTGGAATTTCTCCTAAAAATTGAGAAGGTTCATTTAAAATAAGATTTCCAAATAAAAGCCTTTTTTCAGTGGTTAAAAGATAAAGCTTATTTTTGGCTCGAGTTAAGGCAACATAGCAAAGCCTTCTTTCTTCTTCAAGTTCTTCTTCTGATCTTAAAGACTTCCAGTGAGGAAAAATACCTTGTTCCATACCAATTAAAAAGACAATTTCAAATTCTAATCCTTTAGCCGAATGAATTGTCATTAAATTAACGGCATCTTTTTGATGAAGAAGCTCATCTTGCTCTTGAAAAAGAGAAACGCTTTCTAAGAAAGCCTCTAAAGCTTTTTGAGGAGGAAGGTTTTCAAATGATTTGGCATAAGATAAAAGCTCTTTGATGTTTTCAAGTCTTATTTCTGGTTCTTTTTCTTTTTCCCAAAGAAATTTTTCATAGCCACTTTCTTTTAAGATAAATTCAATTAGACTTGAAAGAGAGTGGCTTGAAGCAAACTTTTGAGCTTTTTTAAGAAAAGAGAAAAACTCTTTTACTTCCTTTTTTTCTAAAATTTTTTTATCTTTTTTTAAAATTTTCTCTAAAGCTTTTTTTCCAATGCCCCGAGGTGGAAGGTTAATGACTCTTTCAAGTGAAAGAAAATCATTGGGATTTAAAATTAAACGAAGATAGGACAAAATATCTTTAATTTCCTTTCGCTCAAAAAATTTTAAACCTCCAACAACTTGGTAAGGGATTTGATAAAAAATTAAAGCATTTTCAATGGTGCGAGAAAGAGCGGAAATTCTGAAAAAAACGGCAATTTCTTTTTTGGGTACCCCCTTTTCCAAATATTCTGAAATTTTTTGAGCCACAAAGTTAGCTTCTTCAGTTTCATCGGAAAGATAGATTACCTTTGGCTTTGGTCCTTCCTTTTTTCTTGAAAAAAGAAATTTTGGTTTCTGATAGCGATTAAAGGAAATTAAAGCATTGGCAGCATCTAAAATTTTTTGATGGGAGCGATAATTTTCTTCTAAAAAAATTACCTTGGCGCCTTCAAAATCTTTTTCAAAATTTAGAATGTTTCGAAAATCGGCAAATCGAAAACCATAAATGGCTTGTTGATCATCACCGACAGCGCAGATATTTTTGTATTTTGAAGCCAAAAGTTTTACCAAAAGATATTGAGAGTAGTTGGTATCTTGATATTCATCAATTAAAATATAGCGAAACCTTTCCTGATATTTTTCTAAAATTTCTTTGTTTTTTAAAAAGAGCTGAACCGGACGGAAAATTAAATCATCAAAATCAAAAGCATTGATTTCTTTTAATTTTTCTTCATACTTTCGATAAATTTTAGCGACCTCTCTTTCAAAAAATTCAGTGGCTGAATTAGAAAAATCATTTTCATCTAAAAGATGGGTTTTGGCAAAGTTGATATAACTTAAAACTTTGGAAGGAGGAAAATTTTCTGAAGGAAGGTCAAGTTCTTTGACGATTTTTTTCAAAAGGCTTAAAGAATCGCTTTCATCAAAAATAGTAAAATTTTTATCTCGAGAAAAATATTCTTTAACGACTTTATGATTTTCTCTTAAAATTTTAGCTCCCAAAGAATGAAAAGTGCCACAGAAGCCAAGAGAAATTTTTTTGGAAATTAAACTTTCAATTCTTTTTTTCATTTCAAGCGCGGCTTTGTTGGTGAAAGTTAACGCCAAGATATTTTCTGGAGGGATCCCTTTTTCAATTAAATAAGCAATTTTAAAAGCAATGGTTCTGGTTTTTCCCGAACCAGCGCCAGCTAAAATCAGCATTGGTCCTTCTAAAATTTTAACTGCCTTTTTTTGATTTTCATTTAATAAAGAAAAATCCATTTTTGGATACAATTCTAACTTTTTGGCTTTTTAAAGCAAGGGAAGTTTGATTTTTTTCTTTTTTTGGATAAAATCTTTTCAGTTTCTAAAATGGAGGAGGTTGAAAAGACAATCCAAGAGGGAATTTCTCAGCAAATTTCAGCCCAAAGCCCCGCGGCTTCTTTTGGTATCCCTAAAGAAGATTTTGAAGCCATGCTTGAATCTGGAATTTATTGGGGGCATCTTCCTTCAAAGGTTCATCCTAAAATGAGAGAGTACATTGAAGGTTTGAAGTCAAATGTTACCGTAATTGATTTAAGAAAGATTTATCAAGGAATTGAGAAAGCAAAAGAATATCTTGAAGAAAAAATGAAAGAAAATCCTGACTTTACCATTCTTTTAGTTGGCACTACACCACCAGCGCGCGAGCCTGTTTTAAAAATGGCTCAAAAATTTGATTTTCCTTATGTCATTCAAAGATGGATTGGTGGGACTTTTACTAATTTTCAAGTAATTTCCCAAAGATTGAAATATTTCCGCGAGCTTGAGGAGCAAAAAGAAAAAGGAGAGCTTAAAAAGTATTCCCGAAAAGAGCAACTTGATTTTGAAAGAGAACTTAAAAGGCTTTATAAGAACTTTGGGGGTATTAAAATGATGGAAAAATTACCTGATCTTCTTTTAGTGATAAATGTTTCTTTTCCTAATCATCAAATTGCTATCAAAGAAGCGAATAAAGTTGGCATTCCAGTAATGGCAATGGTTGATGTTGATGGCAATCCTGAGCCAATTGATATTGTCATTCCCGGAAATGATGAATCAAAAAAAGCAATTGAATTTGTTTTAAATAAGCTTTCAGAGGTAATTGAAAAATATCGAAAACCAAAAGAAGAACCTCAAGAACCTCAAGAAAAAGAAACCTAAATTTTTTATTGACTTTTTTAAAGTTTTACTTTAAGATAAAAATTGATGAAGATTGACCTTTCAGTTTTAAAACAGCTAAGAGAGGAAACTCAAATTTCTCTTGAAAAATGTAAAAAAGCCCTGGAAGAAGCTGGCGGAGATTTAGAGAAAGCCAAAGAAATTTTAAAAAAAGAAGGGATTAAAATTGCTGAAAAAAAGAAAGAAAGAGAAGCCAAGGCAGCAATTATTGAAACTTATCTTCATCCCAATCGAAAAATTGGGGTTTTGCTTAAAATTGCCGCTGAGACTGATTTTGTCACCAAAAATGAGCTTTTTTTGGAACTGGCTCATAACCTGGCGCTTCAGATTGCAGCGATGAACCCAAGCTATATTTCTCCGGAGACTATTCCTGAAAATGTTTTAAAAGAGATGAAAGAAATTTATTTAGAAGAAATAAAAGATTTAGGAAAACCAAAAGAGATTATGGAAAAAATTGTTGAAGGAAAACTCCAAAAAAGATTTGAAGAAATTTGTCTTTTGGAGCAGCCCTATATTAAAGATCCAGAGAGAAAAGTGAAAGATGTGATAAAAGAATATATTTCCAAACTTGGAGAAAACATTACTATTCTTGATTTCGCTCGTTTTGAGGTTTAAAAAATGGTTGATCTGATAAGTTTAACTTTAATTTTGGCAAGTTTAGCGGTGATTACTTTTCTTATTTTAAGAAGATTGGTGCTTTTTGAAGAAGTTTCCTCTAAAGAGAAAAAAGAGGAATTAAAAGAAGAAAGATTTTTAGGAAAAAGCTTGGAGGAGTGGGATGAGATTTCAAAAAATCTGCTCGAGATTTTTTTAAGGAAAATTAAGATTGTTTTGCTTAAAATTGAAAATCAAATATCTTTTTGGCTTGAAGCTTTAAAAAAGGAAAAGGAAAAATCAAAATTTCCTTTTGAAAAGTTAAAGAAAGTTAAAAAAATTAAAAGGAGAAAAAAATCAAATGAGCCAGCGTAGCTCAATTGGTAGAGCGGCTGCTTTGTAAGCAGCAGGTTGCAGGTTCGAGTCCTGTCGCTGGCTCTTAGTTTTTAGGGCAGGTGCCGGAGCGGCCAAACGGGGTAGGCTGTAAACCTACTGGCCTTGTGCCTTCGGGGGTTCGAATCCCTCCCTGCCCACAACAAAATTGGTTTGTTTTTAGAGTTGCACTAAAAACTACCGGAAAGGTCGCTTTGAATTTTAAGAGTTTATGACTAATGAAGTAAATTCCCAAAAATCAACCAAGCCAATTTGGAAGAAATGGTGGTTTTGGGCGATTATCGGGGTGGCGGTTTTTATTATAATTCTTGCGGGAGGAAATGAAGAAACAAAGCCAAACTTAAGCCAACCCCAGGTTCAACAGAAAATCACACAAAAAGAAAAAACGGCTCCATCGAAAGTAACTAATTTATCCGAAGAAAAACGAAAAGAGATTTTTCTAGAAATACTTCAAGCTGAAGACAAAGCCTTTAAAGAGGCTCAAGAAAAATATCCTACACCTTATTATGAGCATCTTCAAGTAGGAAAAAAATATAAACTTTCAAAAGAAACTCCACTTATGCCAGAGTTAGAACCAACTAATCCAATAGCGGCATTAGGAGAAGTAATGTATATTCCAGCAGGAGAGACTATTGAAATTCTGCAAGTTGTGATTAAGCAAGGCACTCCTTGGTATTATGTAAACGCTCAAGGGATTGGTGAGGGGTGGATAAGTAGTGCGGCTTTAAGAGGGCAGTTTCAGGAGGAAGAAAAACAGCAACTTGAAAGACAACTAGCGTTCTACGATTTAGTTATCACAACACATAAAAAAGAAATTGCCAAAAAATATGGGATTACTGAAGAGCAACTTATGCAAATAATAGCAGAAGGCGTGGTGAAGAACTGGAAATAATGAAATAATTTTAAACAAGACTTAAAAATAATTACCGAAAAAGCCTGAAAGTTGGAAGTAAAGAAGTATTTCTTCAATGCAAACTTTTTCATAGTCAAAAAAATGATTAGTGGAAAGAGAATTTTTCTTTACCACTTTTTAGCCATTCTTGATACCAGATTTTAATTACGTAATCTCAAATGAATAATGAAAGAAAAATTTCTTCCTAAATTTGAAAGAGAAATTGAAAATTTAAAAGAAAGAATTGGAAAAATTGAAAGGAGGTATCTTGAAGAAGGAAAAGAGGTTCCTTCAAAAAAAGAAATTTTGAAAAAGGAGATTTTTAAGGTGGAAGAAGAAAAGGTTGAAAAAGAAAGAAAAAAAGAGTTTTCTTTAAGAGAGCTTAATTATTTTTTGGAAAAATCAAAAAGAGAAGGTCTTTTTAAGACTATCAAAGAGGTCCAAAAAACCAAAAATCCTTATCTTATTGATGCTTTTCATGATAAAATAATTGAAGAAATTGAAAAAAGAGAGACTCAATGATCTATTTAATTTTTTCTCTCACTTTCCTTCTCTTTTTAATCTTTATCTTTCTTTTGAAAAAGAAATCTTTTGAATTTGGTTTAAAAAGGCTTCAAAATTATCGCCTTCTTTCAATTAAGTTTCCTTTACTTTTAGAAGAAAAAGAAAAAATTGATCTTTCAGAAGAACTTAAAAAAGCCTCAGAATTTTTAGAAGTTTTAGGAGGAAAAAACTTTGAATTTTGCTTGGAAATTGCTCAGCGAGAAGGAGAAGAAAAAATTGAATTTTTTGTGGCTCTTCCAAAAAATCAGATTGAGTTTTTTCAAAAAATTGCCGAAAGTTTTTGGCCTCAAATTCAAACGAAACTAGTACCGGAAGATTTTAACATTTTTAATCCTGAAGGAAAAGTTTCCGGAGCTTTTTTGAAGTTAAAAAAAGATTGGGAAATTCCTCTTAAATTTTTTGATGAATTTAAAAAAGATCCTCAAGAGCCAATCTGCTCGGCTTTAACTAAATTGAAAAAAGAAGGAGAAGGAGCTTGTCTTCAGATAATTTTAAAACCGCTTCCAAAATCCTATAACAGCAAAATTAAAGGAATTATTTCAGCTTTAAAAGAAGGAAAAAAGTTTTCTGAAGCTAAAAAAAGCTTTTTCAAAAGCTTTTTAGAAGAAATCTTTGGTCTTTTTTCTTTGCCTCCAAAAACAAAAGAAAAAGAGCCAAAAAAAGCTTCTGATGAAGAATTAATTGAAGCTCTTTCAAAGAAAGCAGAAAGTCGGCTTTTTAAAGTCAATTTAAGAATTTTAACTTCAGCTCCAACTAAAGAAAGAAGTGATCAAATTCTTTCTGATCTTCTTTCCTCTTTTGAAGCTTTAGGAAGTCCTCTGAGAAATTCTTTTAAGCCAGTTTTTCCTAAAAAAATTTTAAATCTTATTTTTGAATTTTCTTGGCGAAAATTTTCTCCTTCTCAAAAAATCATTCTTTCTTCAAAAGAAATTGCTTGTTTTTGGCATCCACCAATTTTGACTGAAGTAGTTGAGGTTGAAAAAGCCAGGGTAAAAGAACTTCCACCACCACCAAATTTGCCAGAAGAAGGTTTAATTTTAGGAAAAAATATTTTCCGAGGAAGAGAAACGATTATTAAAATCTCTGATGAAGATCGAAGAAGGCATTTATATTTAGTTGGTCAAACCGGTACCGGAAAATCAAATCTTCTGGTTCAGCTAGCCTCTCAGGATATTGAAAAAGGAAAAGGAATTGCTTTTTTGGATCCCCATGGGGATGCTATTTTTGATCTTTTAAGTTTAATTCCTGAAGAAAGATTTGAAGATGTAATTTATTTTGATCCTTTTCATCCCAAATATGCTTTGGGGCTTAATTTTTTAGAATTTGATCGAAATCATCCTGAGGAGAAAACTTTTATTGCTAATGAGATGATTCAGATGTTTTATCGACTCTTTCCAGCGGAAACCATGGGTCCGGTCTTTGAAGAATATATGAGAAATTCTCTTTTACTTTTAATGGAAGATCCAGAAGAAATCTCAACCATTTTAGAGATCCCAAGAATTTTCACTGAGCCTTCTTTTCGAGAAAAAAAGCTTTCTTTATGTCAAAATCCAATTGTCTATAATTTCTGGAAAAAAGAAGCTGAAGAAGCTGGCGGAGAATTTGCTTTATCAAATATTGCGCCTTATATTACTTCAAAACTTAATCTTTTCATTTCCAATGATTATCTTCGACCAATTGTTGGTCAGAAAAAGAGTTTTTGCCGTTTTAGAGAGGTGATTGATAGTCGAAAAATTCTTTTAATTAATTTAGCCAAAGGAAAAATTGGAGAAATTAATGCACATCTTTTAGGAATGATTTTTGTCTCCAAACTTTTTATGGCGGCTTTATCTCGAGTTGATGTGCCTCAAGAAGAGCGAGTTGATTTTTATCTTTACATTGACGAATTTCAAAATTTCTGCACCGAAACGGTGGCTTCAATTTTAGCTGAAGCCAGAAAATATCGACTTAATTTAATTTTAGCTCATCAATACATTGCCCAGCTTCCTGAAAAAATTAGAGATGCTATTTTTGGAAATGTTGGCTCCCAAATTGTTTTCCGGGTTGGCGCTTCTGATGCTGAATTTTTGATAAAAGAATTTCAGCCTTACCTTCAAATTTCTGATTTAATTTCTTTAGATAATTTTTGGGCTTATGTGAAGCTTATGATTGAAGGTAAAACCTCCTTGCCTTTTAATTTAACTACTTTTCCTCCAAAAAAAGGTGATTTTTCTCAAGTAGAATTTTTAAAACAAAAAACTTTTGAAAAATATGGAAAATTAAAAGAAGAAGTTGAAAAGGAAATTAAAGAAAGATATAATTGGTAAAGCTTATGATTACTTTCATTTTTCGAATGCTTAAAAATGGCTGGCAAGAGTTTTGGAGAAATCGATTGATTTCCGGCATTGCCACGGTGATTATGACCATTGCTTTACTGGTAATCACTTCAACTTACTTTTTTTATTATCTTTCTGGCCAAACCCTTGAGATTTTAAAAGAAAAAGTAGATATTGCAGTTTATTTTAAAGAAGAGGTCCCTGAGGATGAAATTTTAAAAATTAAAAATGCGCTTGAGACTTTAAATGAAGTTAAAAAAGTGGAATATATTTCTAGAGAAAAAGCTTTGGAAGAATTTAAATCCCGCCATCAAAATGACGAAGTGATTATGGCGGCTTTAAAAGAAATTGAAGAAAATCCTTTTCAGGCTTCCTTAAATATTAAAGCTTTTCATCCTGAAGACTATGCTTCAATTGTAAGTTATCTTCAAAATCAAGAATTTGTGCCGTTAATTGATAAAATCACTTATTCTCAAAATCAGCTTGCCATTAATCGACTTTCAAGAATGGTTAATTTAGCTGAGAAAGGAATTATTTTACTTTGCCTTTTTGCTTTGGGGGTTGTTTTTGCAGTTACTTTTAACACCATTCGACTGGCAATTTATTCCAAAAGAGATGAAATTGAAATTATGAGATTAGTTGGCGCTTCTAATGCTTTTATTCGGGGACCTTTCTTTGTGGCTGGCTCTTTGTATGGCATTTTTGGTTCTCTTTTTGCCACTTTAATTATCTTTTTAGGGATAAAAGCAATTTCTCCTTATATTTATTCTTTTACCGGTCAAGTTAATCTTTATAAACATTTTTTGGAGAATTTTTTCAACATCTTTTTCTGGCAAACCCTTCTTGGAATTTTTTTAGGAATTTTCTCAAGTTTTCTTGCTATGAGGCGCTATCTTAAAATTTGATGAGAAAAAGAGAAATTAAAATCAAAATTTTAGCTGCTCTTTTTTCTTTTCTTTTAATTCTCTTTGGTTTTAAATTTGTCAAAAAATTTAAAGAAATTGAGGCGCTTCAAAAAAAAGCTGATTTTTTGAAAGAAAATTTAGAAAAAATTGAAAAAGAAAATGAGGCTTTAAAAAAAGAAATTGAATACTTTGAGGAGCCAAGAAATTTAGAAAAAGAAGCTCGAAAAAGATTTACTTTGAAAAAAGAAGGAGAAAAAGTGATTATTATCACTCAATAAAGATTTATGAGAAAGAGAAAAGTTTATATTGGCACCAGTGGTTGGATTTATTCTCATTGGAATAAAATTTTTTATCCTGAAAATTTAAATTCTCAAGAAAAGCTAAAATTTTATGCCAAGCATTTTTCTACTACCGAGATCAACTACTCTTTTTATCACCTTCCAAAACCTTCAACTTATCAGAAATGGTATCAAGCCACTCCGAAAGGTTTTCTTTTTGCTCCAAAGGTTTCTCGCTTTATTACCCATATTAAACGCCTTAAAGGAGTAAAGGAGGCTTTTAAAACTTTTTTTGAGAATGCTTTAAATTTAAAAGAAAAACTTGGTCCTTTTTTGATTCAACTGCCTCCTTCTTTTAAATTTGAAAAAGAAAATTTTAAAAGATTAAAAGAGTTTTTGGAATATCTTAAAAAATTGAAAGAAAAGGAAAAAGAAATTGAAATTTTATATGCCCTTGAGGTGAGGCATAAAAGCTTTGAAAATGAAAAATTTTTTAATTTGCTTAAAAAATATGATGTGGCGTTAGTAATTTCTGATTCTTCTCGCTGGCCAAAAATAGAAAAGCCAGAGCTGGCAAGTTTTGTTTATTTAAGATTTCACGGACCAGATCAGCTTTTTGCTTCTAAATATTCTTCAGAGGATCTTAAAAAATATGCTCAAAAAATTAAAAAATGGAGAAAAACCAAAACTATTTTTGCTTACTTTAACAATGATTTTTATGGTTTTGCTCTTGAAAACGCGAAAGAATTGATTAAAATGATAAGCTAAAAGCCCCGGTAGCTCAACTGGTAGAGCAGCAGCCTTTTAAGCTGACGGTTGGGGGTTCGAGTCCCTCCCGGGGCACCAAATTTTGGTTGAAATTCCAAATTCCAAGCACCAAATTCCAATTAAATTCCAAATTCCAAAAAATTTATAAACTAAGATTTTTGCAGCGAAAAAGAAGGGATTCTTTTTCTTTTAATGATAAAAATTTTGCTTTTTTAATTGCTTTTTCTAAAATCTCAATGGTTTTATCATAAGTAGTTTTATCTACTGGGTAAGGCGTGCCATCTTTGCCTCCGTGGGCAAAGGAGTATCGGGCTGGATCTTCAAAAGAAGGTTTTTTGCCATAGATAATTTCTGAAGCTAAAGATAAAGCTCTAATGGTTTTTGGTCCAACACCTTCAGTTAAAAGAAGATCAAGATAGCTTTGATAATCATTTTGGGCAATTTTTTGAAAGATTTTGAAAAGATATTGAGAGTCAATGAATTCTTTTATTTTAGGATGAGTTTTAAATTCTAAATCAGGTAAAGTTAAAATTTTTAAAGTTTTTTGAGAAGAAAAAAGAATTTTAAGATCAGCTAAAAAGCTCTTTTTTGATTTTACTAAAGCCAAAGTGGCTTTTTTATTTTCTTCACTTTTTTGGGAAGTTAAATTCAAAACTTTTTGAAAAGTTTTTTGAGAAATAATTCCAGAATGAGGTTCTAAATCAAGTCTTTGAATTTTTTGAGAGAACCAATGGTAGCGCCGAGCTGAAGAAAAATTAGGATTCATCCCTTGCTGAATGACACACCAATTGCCAGATTTATCAAAAAGAAAACTATGATGGTAAAGCTGAAAACCATCTTGAAGAAGACAATTATCAATTTTTGCCACGGCTTTTGAAATGAAAATTAACTTTTGAGTTGTTTTTTGATCAAAATCAGCCAAAAAAGAAAGGTTTTCAATTTCTTGAGGTGTTTTTCTTGAAGTTTTTCCTTTACCACCACAAATGAAAATTCCGAGCTTTTTTTGATAAGGTCTTAAAGCTTCTTTTAAAGCGGCTAAAGTGGTGGTGGTGAGTCCGGAGGCATTCCAATCAAAAGCTAAAAGAGCGCCAAAGCTTTGAAACCAGACCGGATCAGAAAGCCTTTTTAAAAATTCTTGGGTGCCAAATTCTTCAATAATAATTAAAGAAATAAGCTCAGCCAGCTTTTTCATTCTTTCAAAAAGCCAGGGCGGACATTTTCCTTGATCTAAAGTTAAATTAGCAATTCCAGTTCTCATTGTTTTTTTATTATCTTTGAAGTTTCCAAAAAAACAATACCTTCATAAATGAAAATTATCAAAAAAGCAAAAAATATGAAAAATAAATGCGATCGCAATTAAATTTCATTTTTGTTAATAATCTTGTTTTTTTGAAGTTTTTGATGTTATTTGGAGAGAAACCAACCTGAATTTTTATTCTCAAATTCTTAAGAATTTGAGAACATTGGGATTTAGATGGAAAAGGAATAAAAAAGAATAAAAATCGGAATAATGAATAGTGTTTTTTGAAATTATTTAGATTTGACAAAGATTTTTTAAAAATTAAAATTTTTTGCCAGCAAATTAAAAAATTAAAAAGGAGGAGGGGGATATGGAGAAACCGCAGTTTTGGATTTTAAAAAATGAAAAGGGCAGACCTTTTAGTTTAAAAACTTGCACTCAAGAAATTAAAATTCCTGAAAACACCGTTGAGAAAGTGTTTGCTTTATTTTTTGAGGTTTTCAAAGATTTTCAATTCAGAAAAGGAAAGAAGTTAAATCTCTATCTTGGAGTAAAGCCGAAGAATGAAAAAAACGAATCCGAGGCAAAGTTCTTTGTAAGTCCCCATGAAGGAGCTTTTTATCGGAGTAAGAATTCTGGATGGAGATTTTTCATGATTCCTTTATCCAATAGAATAAAAGAAATTAAGGTCGATTTTCAGAAG
>Ga0190304_1000097_pt1 | contig 38497 bp, 42 predicted proteins | sample 48700712_MG_FD_161670 | JGI IMG/M metagenome (GOLD analysis project Ga0190304, IMG submission 161670) | Hydrothermal vent sediment bacterial communities from Southern Trench, Guaymas Basin, Mexico - 4870-07-1--2_MG | ecosystem: Environmental > Aquatic > Marine > Hydrothermal vents > Sediment ...
TCATCATAGTAGTATACCTCTGTCTCGTACCCCTGTGCCTTTGCAACTATGGTGTACATTCCAGCCGGTATCTGCTCTATTTTATAATAACCCGAGGAATCTGTTGTTGTTGAGAGATTCAATCCAGGTATCGCCACTATTGCATTCGGGATAGGATTTCCACTCATATCCTTTACATATCCCTCAAGTGTTCCAGGATTAAGAGAAAGGGTGAAATCAAGAGTTTTGGGACCGAGAGCTGTGTTTATTCCATATATAGTTTTAAACTGAGGTGAATATTCCTCTTTTGTCACCCTTATCTCATAATTACCCTGTTCAAGACCTTTTAAAACATAATTTCCAAACTTATCTGTAAATGCCTCTATGATATGATCTGTATCTCCAGCTCCTGTGGAAAAAGCATCAGGAACAGCAGATGTTAACGCCCATGGAGATGTCGTTCCCCTTGGATATGCTATAACCCTTGCTCCTGCAATTGGATTTCCATCTGTATCCGTTACTCTGCCAATTACAGCATCAGCTCTTTCCAGAAATGTAGCATTTACATCTATTGTTCCAGAGTAAATATCTATATTCCTTGTTTTTGTGACATACCCATCTTTTTTGAATGTAAGGTAATGTTTTCCGTAGAATGTTGAGATCGCTGGAGTTGACCATGCTCCTCCGGCACCCGTTGTAGCAATGGGAGTAGGATTATCATCTAAATAAACTTTTACTCCTACCAATCCCTCCTGTGGTGCATCAAAGGCACCATTATCCTCTGTGCCTGTGGGATTGTTCCATGGATCCCAGTCATCTGAATCTGAATCTGCAAGAAGTCCGTTCTTATATGTATCACTGCCTATATCCTCAAAAATATCTCCACTGAGCGTAATAGCATGGATTATGGTTGCTGGCTGTGTTTTAACTATATTCATGTTTATATTAACTAAACTGACCAAAAAAGCTACACATACAAAAATACTTAGATATTTCTTTATTTTTAACTTCATATCGGTCCCTCCATTAAATAAATTAATTTTATTCCTTTCCTGTTACCTCTTTTATTTCTCATTGATACATCACCTTGATGTACAATACTTGCATATTATACTTCTATTACTCCTTATCCTTTAAATACTTTTCGGGCGTCATCAATATTTTTTGCATTGCTCATCATTATGTACATCTATTGTATATCAATGACGTATCTATTTAAATAGTTTTCGGTCATTAGTATTGATGAGCAATAATATGGTGTGACGTCGTGGAGATAGTTTCGTTTAAAAATGAAAAAAGTGCAGAGATTATTTTCAAAATTTCTGTTTATCCTTCATAGAATGCCTTGTATGCTCTGTAGGTCTCGTATATATCTGCCTTGGAAGCTATCTCAAAGGGAGAGTGCATGCCAAGTAAGGGAGTACCACAGTCTATCACATCCATATTGTAATTCGCCAGGAACTTTGCTATTGTACCTCCTCCTCCTTCATCCACCTTTCCCAGCTCAGCTGCCTGCCATGAGATATTGTTTTTGTTAAGTATCCTCCTTATCTCTGAAGTAAACTCTGCCGTTGTTTCATTTGTGGAGTATTTCCCTCTCAAGCCCGTGTATCTCTCTATGACAACTCCATATCCCAATTTCGCTGCATTATGTTTTTCCTGTGCATCTTTAAATGTTGGATTTATACCCGCTGAGACATCTGCTGAGATCACTTTGGTGTTTTCGAAGACAGAAACAAGATCCTTTATATCCGGAGACTCCATCATCTTTATAACAAAGTTTTCAAATGCTCTTGATTTCATTCCCGTGGGGCCCTCACTGCCTATCTCTTCTCTGTCTGTTGCTATGAAAACACACGTATACTCAGGATCCTCCACCTCAAGTATAGCCTTCAGAGATGTGAATACACAGACTCTATCGTCCTGTCCGTATGCACCCACAAAGCTTTTGTCGATCCCCACATCTCTTGCCTTAAAGCTGGGCACAATTTCAATCTCTGCAGAGACAAGATCCTCCTCTTTTATACCATAATTTTCTTCAAGAAACTTCAATATAAAGTTTTTTATTTCCTGTTCTCCTTTTTTACTCTCTTTTTTCTTTTCTTTCATGGACCCAAAAAGTATATTCAGTTCCTCTCCCGCAATGCCATCGAATAACTTTTTATCACCCTGTATCTTCTTCGCTAAGTGAGGCAGAAGATCACATACTGTGAAGACGGGATCTTCAGGATCTTCACCGATGACAAGATTGAGTTTCTCTCCGTTCTCCTTTACAACTACACCATGTATCGCCAACGGTATGGAGACCCAATGGTACTTCTTTATACCTCCATAGTAATGTGTTTTTAAAAGGGCAAGTTCCTCATCCTCATATAGAGGATTGGGTTTTAAATCCAGTCTTGGAGAATCAGCGTGGGAAGCTATTATTCTGAGACCTTCTCTGAGATCTTTTCTACCCTTCACAGCAACTATGACAGATTTTCCCCTGTTTACCTCATAAATTTTTCTTCCTCCTTTTTCTATTGGCAAGAAACCATGTTTTTCAGCTTCTGAAACTATATAATCTACTACCTCCCTTTCAGTTTTGCATTTATTCAGAAAAATACGATATTCATCCGAAAATCTGAATACTTCATCTTTATCTAACTTACTCCATGCGTTTTCTTTCATTGTCCTCACCTCTGTACTTTTTTACCTTTAAACAGAGTCCATGGACAGACGCCACAATCACTTTTTCTCCCTCTTCAATCCGCTCATCACTCTCTGCCTTCCATATCTCTCTCCCTATCTTTATCTGCCCATATGGATCGATCTCTTCCAATACTACACCCGCCCTATTTATAAGAGTTTCCGTTCCGAGAAGATCTTCCCTGTTTAGTATCTCCCATGCTTTTATTATAATAAAAATATCTTTGAGTACCAGCAGGGATATAAAAATCAGAAAGTATCTCAATTGAAATTTAAAAATAAAGTAAAGTCCAGTGAGAACGAGTTCATCAAGAAGCAGAGCAAAGATTTTTCTCTTTTCTTTCATGATACTCCTCACTCAAAAAATTATAAAAACTTTCTCTCATCAGATTAAATATGAAGAACTTAATTGATTATCTTGTAAAATACAGATATATAAAATCTGAATCTGTGAAAAGAGCATTTGAAAAGGTGGATAGAAGATTATTTGTTCCTGAGAGTTTTAAGGGTAGAGCTTACTCAGATCACCCCCTTCCAATAGGCTTCAATCAGACCATATCTGCTCCATCGATGATCGCAATAATGCTTGAGGCACTGGATCTGAAAAGAGGAGATAAAGTCCTTGAGATAGGAACGGGATCAGGGTACAACGCAGCTCTGATCTCAGAGATCGTCGGTGATAATGTCTTCAGTATTGAGAGGATACCCGAACTCGCAGAGTTTGCCAGAGATAACCTAAGGAAGGCAGGATATAAAGTCAAAGTCCTGATAGGTGATGGAACACTTGGATATGAAGCGGAGGCACCTTATGATAAAATTATAGTGACAGCTGCTGCACCCAAGATCCCGGATCCGTTGATAAAACAGCTGAAGATCGGAGGAAAGATATGTATACCTGTGGGGGAGAGATTCTTCTGTGATTTAATCCTCGGTGAAAAATTAAGTGATGGAAAACTCAGAAAGAAAAACTATGGAGGTTGTGCTTTTGTACCTCTGATAGGAAAAGAGGGATGGTAAAAAAGTTTTTATAATTTTATCTCTATCTATTCTTATGATCAGGGAAGGAAAACTCGATGAACTGAGAGAAATAATGGAATGTGTCCATAGAGTAAGAAAGGAGTCATGGAAAAGATACGAGAAAGAATATTATCCAGGGAAAGCTCTGAACTCTGATCTCACAAACTTCAACGAGGATAGAGTGAGGGGGATAATAAACTCTGATCTCAGATTTCTCTTTGTGGCTGAAGAGAATAAAATAGTGGGTGTTGTTCATGGGATGATCTATGGAGAAAGTGGATATGGAATGATTCAGTGGCTTGGTGTGGATTTTAAGTATCAGAACAGAGGAATTGGAACACAACTCCTGGAAAGAGTTTTTGAATACTGTAAAAAGAGAAAAATACATAAAATCTCTCTTTACACATTTCCTGTTCTCAGAAAAGCTATAAATCTCTATCTTAAAACAGGATTTGTGCCTGAAGCCTATCTGAAAAAACAGTGGTGGGGCGTGGATTTTATCCTTATGAGCAAGTGGCTATGAAGAGAGTAAGATTTTTATATTGATAAAATATTTTATGATTATGATTGGAAGGTATAGATCGTGGTATGAAAAAAACTTTATGATCCTGGGAAAGAAACTTGCAAAGTTTAATATAACTCCCAATCAGCTTACACTTTTATCTCTTGTCCCTGCAATCTTTTCATGTTATTTTTTCTCTGAAAGAAAGATACTCTATGGATTGATATTCATGTTTCTCAGCTTTTTTGTGGATGCTCTGGATGGGAATCTTGCAAGAGCCACAGGAAAAACGACAAAAACAGGGAAAATCCTGGATCCTGTTATTGACAGATATGTGGAGGCCCTGATAATCTTTGGAACAGCTATGGGAAGAATGTCAGAGTTCTGGATAGCATTTTACTGTCTTTTTGGAATGATCATGGCATCTTACGTCAGGGCAAGAGCTGAATCTGTAAAAAAAATGAATCTGATGAGCGTGGGTATCATGGAACGTCAGGAAAAATTTCTGATACTATTAGCAGGTATTATTTTATTCAATTTCTACACTGAGTCTTTAAATTATGCACTGCTCATAATAGGAACACTCTCTCATGTAACAGTGATACAGAGAATGCTGTATGCAAAAAAGGAGGTGGGAGAATGATAACATGTGTGGGAAATCCAGTATATGACTATATAGAGACACCTTACTACAAAACTGAGAACAGGATACTCTCCGGATGTTCCACAAACGCATGCATAGTGATGAGGAAACTGAGCATGAAAACGATACTTGTAGGTGATGTGGGAAGGGATTTTATAGAAGACTTCAAAAAGAACATGAAGGAACTCCAGGTGGAGTACTATATCAAAGAGTGTAGAGAATCTGGAGGGTTCAGTCTTAAATATTTCAATAATGGAGATAGAGAATTAAAAATACTTGGAATAGCAGGTGAAATAGATAGTTTTCCTGAAAAAATACTGAAATCTGAGGTTATAGTTCTTGCACCAATACTCCAGGAGATAAACTTTGACCTTAATGAACTGAGAGAGAAGTTCAGAGGGATCATATTTCTTGATCCTCAGGGATTTCTGAGATATGTGGAAAACGGAAAGATCTTAAGAAAGAAAAACCCAGAAATTGAAAAAATTGTCAGTCTATGCGATATTGTAAAGCCAAATGAGTATGAAGCTGAGATAATGACAGGAATCAATCCTCGAAAGAATTATAAAAGGGCTCTTGAAATTCTCTATTCATGGGGATGTAAAATTGCCATCATCACTCTTGCAGAAAAGGGAAGTGTGATCTTTGATGGAGAAGAGTTTGTGGAGATACCGCCTTACAGAACAAAACCAATTGACCCCACAGGTGCGGGGGACACATATGCAGGTGGATTTATCTTCGAGTACCTGAAAAAAAAGGATATTTATGAAGCGGGACTCTTTGCATCATGTACAGCATCGATAATGGTGGAGAACATAGGAAAAATTCCTGTTACTGAAGAAGAGGTAAGAAAAAGAGTTGAAACACTGAAATAGCGGGGAGTGGATTTGAACCACTGACCTGTGGGTTATGGGCCCACCGGGCACTCCTAGCTGCCCTACCCCGCTGTACCTATATATAAAATGGGAGAGGTGCTGTTTAAAAATCTTTCTATAATCGAAGTATTGTTTTATCAAAGTCTCTGTAGAAAAAATCATATAATAAATGTGTGATCCCCGGATTTAAACAGATATCTCATATCACCGAAAGATATATAAACTCCTCTTATGACAAGTAGCAAAACATGAAAAAGGTGAACATATGGATATCATAACAGTGTTGTGGATAATACTGGCGGTGGTGCTTTTTGTAGGAGAGATCCTTACACCATCCTTCTTTCTGATATGGTTCTCCATCGGCGCTGCGATATCTGCTCTCGCATCATATCTCAATGCTTCATTTACACTCCAGTGGATAATATTTCTTGTTGCCTCTTCTATACTGCTTCTGACAACAAGAAAATTTGCAGAAAAAATATCAAAACCACAGCCTGTAAAGACAAATGTAGATGCATACATAGGAGAGGAGGGCGTTGTTATAGAGACGATCGATCCTGTAAAGGACACAGGGATGGTAAGGGTGAAAAAGGAAACATGGAGAGCTGACAGTGAAGAGCGGATAAAGAAAGGAGAAAAAGTTGAAGTTGTCGGTGTCGATGGAGTACATCTTGTGGTAAGAAAAAAAAGGAGGTGAGAGATAATGATATCTGCTATGGTCTTTGTAGTTGTTGCCCTTGCTCTGCTGCTTCTCGCAGCATCTTCGATCCGTATAGTACATCCCTATGAGAAAGGATTGGTAGAAAGACTCGGAAGATACCAGAGAACAGCAAACAGTGGATTGAATATGATAGTACCGATCATTGAAACGATGAAAAAGGTGGATATGAGGGAGATCGTTGTTGACGTTCCTCCTCAGGAAGTTATTACAAAGGATAATGTTGTTGTGACAGTGGATGCTATCGTTTACTATCAGATAATGGATCCTGTGAAGGTGGAGTATAACATCGCAAACTTCAGACTCGCAGCAACAAAACTTGCACAGACAAACCTGAGAAATGTTATTGGTGACATGGAGCTTGACGAAACACTCACATCAAGAGAGAAAATAAATGCTCAGTTGAGAAAGATACTTGATGATGCCACAGATAAATGGGGAGTGAAGGTTTCAAGAGTGGAACTTCAGAGAATAGATCCACCTCATGACGTCACAGAGGCGATGCACAGACAGATGAAGGCAGAAAGAGATAAAAGAGCGATGATACTGGAGGCTGAAGGTAAAAAACAGGCAGCGATTACAGAAGCAGAGGGGGAGAGAAGATCAAGAATTCTAAAAGCTGAAGGAGAGGCTGAAGCTATAAAGAAAGTTGCAGATGCCACCAGATATAAAAAGATGATAGAGGCAGAAGGAGAAGCCAAGGCTATAGAAACAGTTTTTGGAGCTATTCATAAGGGAACTCCAACAAATGATCTCGTGGCTATAAAATACCTTGATACTCTTTCAAAAATAGCAGATGGTAAAGCAAATAAAGTCTTTCTTCCATATGAAGCAACAGGTATAATGGGAAGCATAGGAGGAATAGCAGAACTCTTCAAGAAGGAGAAGAAAGAAAAACAAAAGTAAAAATATAACTATATTTTAATTTTTTTCTTTTTGATAATAGCATTATTCTATATTCAGCAGATCTTCAAGCTTCTGTTTCAGAATCCTTCCTTTTTCAGTGAGCTTATACCTTTTAATTCTTCCCTCTTTCTTATGCTCCACAAGACCGAGTTTTTCAAACTCCTTCAGTCTTGTACTCACATAACTGTACATGCATCCAACTTTATTACGGATCTTTGCTGTGTACTCCTCATCTTCTATATTAAGGAAGATCCTTAATGTCGTTCCATTGAAAAAAAGATCAATCAGATCATCTTTTTTTATCTCTTTCATGATAGTTACTGTACATCAAGGGTATATAAATCTTGTCTTTTCTAGTATCTCTATAATATTCATATACTCATTCCTGAAACTCTCTGTTTAAAAGAGAGGTGATTATCTTTGCCTTTTTTGTTGCCGCCTCCACCGCCTTTATCAGGGTAGTTCTCACTCTGTTTTCCTCAAGTTCGAATACTCCCTCTATTGTTGTTCCCCCCGGTGTAACTACCTTATCCTTTAACTGCGAGGGATGGATCCCTGTTTCTGATATGAGTTTAGATGATCCTATTACCGTCTGGATCGCTGCTTTCAATGAAAGCTCTCTTGGCAGTCCCACCTTCAATCCAGCATACATAAGCGATTCCAGTATTGTAAAGACAAAGGCAGGACCGCTTCCACTTAATCCTGTCAGTGCATCCATATACTCCTCCTCAGTCTTTTCATACTTCCCCATCTTCCCGAAAAGTTCCTCTATCATCTTTTCTTCTTTATCATCAAGATCTCTTGTTGCATAAACGGTGAATCCCTCTTTTACAATAACTCCAACGTTCGTCATTGCCCTTACAACCTTGGCTTCTGGAATTATCTTTTTTATAAGATCGATCTCTATAGCTGCTGCAAAGGATATAACTATCTTATTTTCTGTATTCTGTTTTATCTCTCTCAGGACCCTGGGGACTTTCTTGGGCTTAAGACAGAGGATAATTATATCAGATTTTTCAGAGGCGTACTTATTATCTCCTGTAACTTCTATCCCCATTTTTTCTAAATGTTTAATTTTTTCTGTTTTCCTTCTCGTCGCTACCACATCGTAATCCTTAAGACACCTTGCTATCGATTCTCCTATGGTACCTGCACCTATAACAGCTATTTTCATTGTCTGAGATATGGGGTAACAGTATTTAAAATTATCCTCGAAAGTTTTAATAAGTTTGAAGTATTAAAATTAATAATGAAAGGAGAGCACAGACCGTATGTAATCTTTTTACCACAGGAACATAGAGATCAGATATCTCTTTTAACTTCGGTCTTTGGATCCAGGATAAAACTGGAAATTTTAAATGAATTCTGTTCTGAAGATGAGATATATCAAAAAGATCTGATAAAAAAATTCCCTTATTCCAATAAGACAATTATAAAACATCTAAAAGAACTTGTGGATATGAAAATTCTATATGAAAAGATGGTTAAGAAAGAGGGTAAATGGGTGAAGATCTTCAGGGTTACCTCTCCGATGAAATGGATCGTGCTGCTTCTCAAAAAGCCAGAAACACTGCCAAAGGAGGAAATGAAAAAAATAATGATAGAATTTTTAGATGATTATATCAGAAACATTTTAAAGATAGCTGAATACTACGGGATTAAAAAGAAGGAGATATGGAATATTCTGAGGAATGCCTATGGAGAGGACAGATGAGATGATCACCTTGAGATCGTGTCTTGAGATATTCAATGATAGAAGTGGCTATCTCAAACTGACGGATCATAACTCGAAATCCACTTTATTTTTTAAGAATGGGGGGTTGTGCCTTGCGTTTTACAGGAATCTCAACAGCTATGATTATAAAATAGGCAATAAGGCTGTGGAGAACCTGCAAAATGGCAGTTTTTTTAGATACTCGGCAGTCTTTACAAGCGAAAAATTTGTTTCTGAGATGGAGGGATTCTTTCCTGAGGCACGTACCTCTGTGGAAAAAATAAGGTATCCTGAAGAGGAAAAAATGGATGAGATCCTCTCTGGACTGAGAAAAAAAGAGGAGATAAAGAGAGAGATAATAAAGTTTCTAGAGAGTTTCATATCCAGATACTCTGAAGATCTTGGATATCTGAGTACTTCTGAGATAAAAATGAGAGTAAAAGAACATTTAACTTCTGTATTTGGAGATATGGAGATAGATGACAGAATCTATGAGATAACGGAGAAGATTCTAAAAATACCCCCACAAAAAGACATAAAAAAAGATTTTGAAGAGAAACTTTCCTCTTCTATAAGAGTGGAAGAGGAAGATGAGACCCTTAAAGATGAAATAACATCAATGGTAAGTGAACTTGCAGTGGACTACATCAAGGCCATAAAAGAACCACTGGAATCCAAAAAACAGATAAAGGAAAAAAGCATAGAATTCTTCTCAGAAGTAATAAGTGATCATCTGAAAAAAACTAAAAAAATGACGCCTTTTGAGAGAGGCATACATCTAAAAGAACTTATCCTAAAAACTCCTGTAGAAAATGTAGATTTTAAAATAAAAGAACATCTGGAAATCCTGAAAAAGATATTCGTTGAAAAACTTGAGTTAATAAAAAGATGCCATCTCTGTGGAAAACAGATAGAGGATGGTTTTCTGTGTGAAGAGTGTAAAAAGGAGTACATAGAACATAAAAAGAAGATCGAGAAACTGAAGAATATGCTTAAGAAAGTGGAGATCCTGTACATAGATGAAAAGATCGATGAGGAGGAGTACAATTACCTGATCCAGTCTGTGAAAAATAAGATCATTACCCTGGAGAAATCAGGAAGAAAATTCACAAGCCTGAAAGAGTATGTGAATCTATGAAAAGAGAATTTTATGATGCCCTCGCAGAGATATACAGGGAAAAATACTCTGATGATCTCAATAAAAAAATGAGAGAGGAAGAGAAAAAACTACTCCTCAAGTATCTAAAGCCGGGAAATGTCCTTGATATAGGATGTGGACTTGGATATCATTCAAAATTTTTAAAAAAACATGGATTTAATGTTTACAGTCTGGATATATCCATAGGTATGATTATGAAGGGGGACTTAAAAAATTCTGTGGTAGCTGAAGCCTCAAAAATTCCATTTAAATCAAATTCTTTTGATAATGTAATCTCCATATTTGGCGCATTGAACCATACAGATATCAGGGTATTTTCAAAAGAACTTGGTAGAGTTTTGAGGAAGGATGGAAGATTTCTTATAACTGTAGCAAATGCACTCTCATTCAAAAGAGTTCTGAGATTCAGAAAGAATAAGAGAGGAAGGATGCGAATAAGAATCAATGGTAAAACTTACTCCACATCCATCAGATACTATACATCCAAAGAATTGAAAGAGATCTTCAGGGAGTTTGATATAAAGATAGGCAGTCTATACCCCAAATCAATTTTTTTACCGTTTTTCCGAAACTTTGGATACTATCTGGTAATCTATGGTGAGAAGATTTAATCTTTTAAAAGAAAATCTTCTATAACATCTTTTGCTTTTTCTCTCCTTTTCTGATGCTCTTTTAAGAATCTAATTATTTTTTCAGTTAGATATGCCTTGCACTCTCCACATATTATATCTCCATTGAGACAGCTCTTCCTTCTTTCCTCTATCTTTGTATCGTCCTCTTCGAAGAGGTAGTAGAGATACAGAAAAACAGAACAGACTTCGGGATCTCCTCCAAGTTCTCTCTGTTCTTTTAAACTTGTTCTTCCTCCCGTAAAGGCATTTCTAACTTTCCTTCTGACATCCTCTTCTGTATCAACAGTGAATATGGCACTGTCAGGATCTGAAGCAGACATTTTCCCACTCGCTCCCTGCAGAGACGGTAAAAGTGTACAGTGAATGGCTGTGGGTTTATAGTATCCTATCTTCTCAGCCACATCCCTTGTTACTCTCCAGTATGGATCCTGATCAATAGCCGCAGGTATGAGAACAGGAATCTTTTCATTTTCGAGAATCGATGGTAAGAAACATGGTGCAGCCTGTATGGACGGATAAAATATCATTCCTATATTTGTTGAGTTTTCAAAGCCAAAAACAGCTTTTACTGTAGAGAATGTAACTTTTTTGGCTACCTTTATGGCTATATTGTACAGTGTTTTCGCATAATCTATATCTGAAAATATGAATGTTCTCTCAGGATCGAATCCCACCGCGATAACATCCAGTGCATTTTCATAGGCAAATCTATGTGTTTCCTCTATTGTCATCTCCCTTTCATGAAGGAATTTTTCATCGTCTGTAAGCTGAAAATACAGATTGGCCTTTGTTTTGTCCTGCAAATATTTTGTGAATATCCATGGCATTATATGCCCTAAATGCGTATGCCCCGAAGGACCTCTTCCTGTGTATAAAGCGAATTTCTGATTCTTCTCAATCCTATCAAGTATCATATCAAAATCCCTGTGAGAAAAAAATATTTTTCTTTTGAGAAATAAGTGTAACTCTCCAAAATCCTTTTTGATTCTTTCCAGCATTTTTTCGTCTATGGGTGTTGTACCGAACTCTTCTATAAGCTTCTGATAATCCACTATACCCTCTACTTCCCATGGTGTCACTTTAAACTCCATAAAAATACCTCCTGAAAAAAGATATATCTGTATTTTTTATGTTTTTTTCTATCTGCGAGTGCTCCATCCCAAGAAGATCACCTGAGAGAAAAGAAGGAGATATAATATAAAAAGGTTTTGGTCAGCTACAGGATAGTTCGAAACATTTTTAAATTGTTTTTGATTAAAGAGTATCAGGCTCCGGTAGTGTAGACCGGTCAATCATTCCGGCCTTTCGAGCCGGCGACTCGGGTTCAAATCCCGGCCGGAGCATTGTGGGTTTAAAAAAAATCAAATCAGCTCTTCGAGCTGACTGACAAAATCTTCATACTGTTTCATGCCAAGCTGCCAGAACTCCTCTTTTGAAAGATCGAACCCCGCAAAAGCAATTAACTCTTCAGGCGTTTTTTCTAAGTATAGCAAAAAGAGTAGATCGCCCATTAACTTCAATATATCTTGAAGTTTATAGAAAAACTTTTATATATTAATCCAACATAGAATTCATGAAAAAAATAGCTTTATTATTAATACTGGGAATACTGGTATCAGGATGTATTTCTATGGAGAAGGAAAAAACAGAGACACCGACAAAGAACAAAACTGTGATCACGAAACAGGAGTTTGCCATCTACAAAGAATACCCTGTTGATGTGACTCCCAGTGTAAAATCCTACAATTTCAAGCCTGAAAACATGGGAGATTTCTACCTCTCTGATGCTCAGAAGAAAATCCTGGAAGAAAATGGATTTGTTGTTACTCCTGGGTATTATAAACAGTTCTATGAAGTGTACAAACATTGCAGGGAGAGCAATATCCCTATATTTGTCACAACGGACTCAATGCTTCATACATACCATATAATGTACGATTATACCCTCAGAATCCTCGAAGCTGAAATATTCGTCAAAGATCTGGAGACTCTCACTCAATCGATGATAGATGCTTCTATGGATGAGTACAACTCATCAGAAGGGAAGATAAAAGAGGCGGCAAGAAAGAATATAGCCTATTTCTCTGTTGCCATGAAACTCTTAAATGAAAATTATGAAGTTCCAGAATTAGTTAAAGATGAAGTGAATAAAGAACTTTCTCTGATAGATGAACATAAGGGCTTCTCCTTTTCGCCTATTTTTGGATACAGAGAGGATTACTCTCAGTATCTTCCAAGAGGACATTACACAAGATCTGAAGACTTAAAAAGATACTTTAAAGCAATGATGTGGTATGGAAGAATGACATTCAGGCTAAAACCTGGAGAAACACCAGAAATGATAGAAAAGGGAAGAGAAGAAACAAGACAGGCAATTCTTATCGTAGTTTCGCTGAAAGGAAAAGAACTGAAACTCTGGGATAAGATCTATGAACCCACCGTTTTTTTCGTTGGTAAAACTGATGATCTGAATGTATACGAGTACATAGCATTAGTGGAAAAGATCTATGGAGAGAGTTCCTCTATAAATGATATAGACGATAAACTTGATGAATTCATAGAAGAAGCAGAAAAATACAGGGACCCAAAGATAAATTCCTCCTTTGTTTATGACTACGAAAAACCTGAAAATGTTACAAAAGGATTCAGATTCATGGGACAGAGATTCATTCCGGATTCATACATTTTCCAGGAGTTAGTTTACAACAAAGTTCTTCAGTATCAGGGAAACGATACTCCTTTCACCATGGTACACTCGGATGCAGGACCCATAAGAGGATTTCCAAGAGGCCTGGATGTTTTTGCTGTTCTGGGATCTGAGGAAGCGTTAAAGATTCTGAAAGAGGAGGGGGATACAGAGTATATAAACTATGATAAACAGATGGAAAAATTAAGAGAAGAGTTTTCCTCTTTAAATGAGAATGACTGGACACAGAATCTTTACTGGAACTGGCTCTACAGTTTGCTTCCATTGTTGGAGGAAAAAAAAGAGGGATATCCGAAATTTATGCAGAACAGAGCATGGACGAGAAAGGAGTTAAATACTGCCCTTGGCTCATGGACAGAGTTGAGACATGATACAATACTCTATGCAAAACAGAGTTATACACCGAAAGCAACAGGAATTCCCACACTACCAAAAATGACCAAAGGATATGTAGAACCACAGCCATATGTATATGCAAGACTTGCATCTCTCACGAGAATGACAATAGAAGGACTCGAAAAAAGAGAATTACTGCTGGATGAGTACAGGACAAAACTCGAAGAACTGGAGAATCTTCTCCTTAATCTGAAGACGATATCAGAAAAGGAACTGGAAAATAAGACTCTCAGTAAAGAAGATTATGAGCTAATATGGAATATAGGAACAAAATTAGAGAATCTATGCACATTTGAAACTGCAGTAGAATCAGAGGCAGATGAGTCCATAGAGGTAATAGCAGATGTACATACCGATACAAACACATCACAGGTACTGGAAGAGGGAATTGGAAATGCTTTCCCTATATTTGTAATCGTGAGTGTTGAGGGAAAGACATACATAACGGAAGGAGCTGTATTCTCATATTACGAGTTCAAATGGCCCATGAGTGACAGATTGACAGATGAAAAATGGCAGCAGATGGAAAAACCTGAGTTACCAAGATGGACTGAACTTTTCATCTCTTAATTTTTTTATTATTGGAACTTGATAAAAACATTTAAATATATACAGTTAAACAACTGAAGCATGCACGAATGGGCATTGGCAGAGGCAGTGGTATCCACTGCACTGGATGCGGTAAAGGGAAAAAAATTCAAAGAAGTCACAGAACTCAGGATAAGAATGGGAGAGTTACAGCAGATAGAGATAGAGATATTTGAGTTTGCTTTAAAAGAACTTATTCAAAATCATGAGATATTGAAAAATGCTGAAATAAAGATAGAAAAAGAAGAAGCTGTTTTCAGATGCAATGTCTGTGGAAATGAGTGGAAATTTACAAAAGATAAACTGACGGATGAAGAATCCGAATCGATACATTTTATTCCTGAGATCGTCCATACATATATGCGATGTCCCAAATGCAACAGTCCTGATTTTGAAGTTATAAAGGGTAGAGGTGTATCTCTTGAATCCATTGAGGTGAGATAAAATATGGATCCAAGATTGAATATTATAGATGAGAGATTGAAGGATATAAAAAGAATAATAGCAGTTTCAGGCGGGAAAGGAGGGATCGGAAAGAGTTCAGTTGCCTCCTGTTTAGCTCTTGCACTCTCAAAAAGAGGATATAAAGTTGGACTTCTTGATATGGATTTCTGCGGACCTTCTGATCATGTGATCTTAGGAATAAAGGAAGTTTATCCTGAAGAGGAAAAGGGTGTTATTCCTCCAGAGATATATGGTATTAAGTTCATGTCCATCATATACTATGCAGGCGACAATCCCTCCCCCCTGAGAGGAAACGATATCTCAAATGCGTTGATAGAGATACTCTCTGTTACCCTCTGGGGGGATCTGGATTTTTTAATAATAGACATGCCACCAGGAATAGGAGATGCAATACTTGATGTTATAAGACTGATAAAAAAAACAGAGTTTCTTGTGGTGACAACACCATCAAAGGTAGCCTTAGAGACTGTGAAAAAAGTTGTAAAGATACTGAAAGAACTGAATATTCATATCATGGGGGTTATTGAAAATATGAAAACAGGTGAATCTGAGACCAAAAAAGAGATGGAAAAGATGGGGATACCTTTTCTGGGTGAGATATATTATGATAAAGATTTTGAAAATTCCCTTGGCAATATAGAAAAACTTCAAAAAACAGAGTTCATGAGGGATATAAAAAACATTATCAATAATTTTTAGCCTGTGGCAGGATAAAAAAAGCGATACCAAATATTATGAGAGTAACAACATAATGGAACAAAGAGTATAGCGGGAGATACGCATAGGACAGAAAACCTATGAGATAGTATAAAAATCCTACTTCCATTAACAATGGAAGGGCATCCCTTGTTTTTATATAGAAAAAAGCCTGAACCATGAGAACAAAAGCATCTAAGCATATAGTAACACCCATGTATATAACAAAATATATTCCTACGAGGGTATATGCAAACTCAGTTTTTGTCACAGGAGAAAGAATCACTACAATTGTTATGAGAAAAATTAATGGTAAGGCAACATATATCATAAGATCCTTTTTTTCATCTTTCTCAATCGGTAATAAAAAAACTACAGCAGGAAAAAGACCCAGATCCACAGCCATAAATGAAAAAAGCATGGAAATTTTAACAAGGGATAAGGTACCCGTATATTTTCCAATGAGGTAAACTATCTGTAAAGCTGAAAACAGACACCACACTGTGAAAAATAGAAATGACACAACTTTACTTTTTTTCCACTTTGAATAGAAAAAAAATGAGAAAATAAGGAATATAAAACATATGAATGCATATAAAGGTATTTCTACTTCCATTGTTATCTTCTCCCGTATACCACATCAATAAACTCTTTAAAATCCTTTAATTTTGCTTTTTTCTTTTTTGATTCGAAAGGAGATAGAACGATGCTTAACTCTTCATCAGAAGGCTCCCTTATTTTATATTTCGCCATGATTTCCTCCCTAGATAACTTTGTTTTCTTTTCTATTCTTTCTATAATATCCCTAAACATCTCAGGGTTTGATCTGAGATAACTTATCAATGCCTTTTCAGGATTTTTCAAGAATATTTCAGGATTTTTTTTCTTCACTAAATCTATATCATCTATAGAATAGAAAAAAATTTCATCTTCAGTTTTTAAGGCTTCAAATAGATCTACGAGAGCATGATCTCCTTTTTTCTCTTCATATTGTGCAGCTATAACTCTTTTTTTATTTATAATTAAAAAAGAATCATCTGAAATCAGCAAAATTCCAGGAAATTCTGTTTTTATGATAAAGTTCAATATCTCCTTCAAGGTTGTGTTTTTCAAACTTTTAGACCACAGAAGTTCCCCTTTATTCAATTGCATATAGTAATTTCTACTTACCTATTTAAATCTTTTTCTATATCACTCTTTTCTTAAAATCAACACACTCATAAGTATCATCACTCCACCGAAGATCTGTACGGGAGAGAGTACCTCCCCGAGTAAAAGAAATCCCAATGTTGCAGCCACCACAGGTTCGAGGGTACTTATTATCGAGGCTCTGGAGGATCCAATAAGTCTTATCCCTTCAAAGAATGTTACAATTGCAATGATAGTTGGTATAAGGGCTATAAGCAGAGAAATAAGGAATCCCTTTGGTGTCAGGTTAATCTGTATTTTTCCTGTTGCTGTCCCGATCAAAAAGAATGTGGAAGCTGCAGAGAACATTACATAAACTCCCATAACTCTTGGATCAACATTTCTGACTGTTATTTTACTCAAAGTAATGTAAATACTGTAAATAAGGGAAGAAGCCATTATAAAAACTACACCCTTCAGATTTACTTCTATTCCGTTAGAATAAACAACTAAAAAAACGCCTATTAATGCTGAGAAAAGTGCAATTACTGTTTTATTTGTGATCTTTTCTTTAAGATAGTATATTGCTATTATCGTGACGAAAACTGGATAGGTATAAAGAATGAGCGTTGTAACTCCAACAGTGAGATAATGCAAAGCCTGAAAAAATCCAAATGCCTGGGAAGAATAACACAATCCTCCCAGAACCAGAACGGATGCAAGTTCCTTCTTTGCCAGCTTCAGATCGAGGTTTTTGAACTTTGTATATAGAAACATTATGATTGAGGCAAATGAAAATCGTAGAAAGAGAAGAGTGATTAAGTTTATATTCTCCCTATATGCAAACTTTCCGAATATACCAAGAAAACCAAAGCTAAAGGCAGAGATAAGAACCCATATAACTCCTTTTTGATACTCAGATACCATAAATTATATAGGTCTTTTTACTTATAAACTCCAGCCTCTCTCAGAATACTCCGGGCACCATCCATGAGAAAGTTTATATCCATCCCGAGAGCCACCATCTGCCATCCCTCTTCAAGTCTTTCTCTGATACTCATTCCCGCACCCTGCCATATACCTGAGGCTATACCTGCATTCTTACCAGCTTCAAAGACTCTTTCAATAGCATCTCTGACCTTTGGATGATCAATCTGTCCCATGAGTCCCATCGAGGATGAAAGATCAAAAGGACCCACAAAAAAGGCGTCGATTCCGTCTACTGACATGATCTCCTCAGCATTTTTCACAGCTTCCTGAGTTTCTATCTGAACTATTATAAGAAGCTCATCATTTACTGTTTTTAAGTAATCGGGATCGAGAATAATTGTTCTTCGAGGACCGCATCCTCTCACGCCTTCAGGAGGATATTTGCAGAACTTCACAGCCTTAACAGCATCTTCTTTACTGTTAACCCATGGAATTATAATACCCTCCACACCTGTATCGAGGGCTTTCTTTATCATGACCATATCATTCCATGCCACCCGCACAATTGGTGTTACCTCCCCTTTCACTGCCTGTATAAGTTCCTGGGTAATCTGATCATCCAGAGCTGAATGCTCCTGATCAAAAACAAACCAGTCAAAGGGAAGGGTGGAAAGAGCTTCCGACACATCCATATGTGGGATCGTGATCCATGCACCCACAGTCTTTTCTCCTCTTTTCAACCTTGCTTTTAATTCATTTTTCATGATTTTTCTATACTATTGTATCATAAAAATCTTTCTGATTTCTCACTCTTTTATCATGGAAACGTAAACTTTTCTTGTTCTTGGACCATCACTTTCCAGTAAAAAGATACTCTGCCATGTACCTAAAACAAGTTTTCCATTGACCACAGGAATCGTCAGAGATGTATTGAAAAGAGATCTCAGATGGGAATGTGCATTATTATCCACCCTATTGTGTCTGTAGCTTCCTTCTGGTGCTAATTTTGAGTAAAAATCAAGAATATCCTCCTTTAATCCCGTCTCATCTTCATTTATCAGTAAAGAACATGTGGTATGCGGCGTGAACACTGTAACTATGCCATTTCCCTCTACAAGGCTTTCTATCTCCCCTGTTATATTGATCAGATCATACCTTCTTCCTGTCCTGACTGTAAACTGTTTCATAAGAATCCTGTTATCATGAACGATATATATAGGTATCTCATGCTCTATCCCTCACCACAATCACATCACTTCCACATATCTCGCATCTTCCCTTGTAATCCACAGGATACTCTCTTTTACATCCTTTACAGATCTTTTTCCATTTATAAACCTCTTTAATGCCCTCTGTTATGATACTTCTGAACTTTATCCCAAGGGCTTTGGCAACATTCTGAATATCATAATCTTCTGTGAGAATCGTACCATCAAAATCCAGTGCCAGTGCCAGAATCTTCTTATCCGTTATCGAAAGGCTGTCTCCTGAGGTTCTGATATATTTCTCTATTTTTTCAATACTCTTTCTGGAAGGAGTATAGACCTTCAGCATCTTCACATTATAACTTTTTCTCTTCATCTCATGGAGAACCTCTTCTACAGTGATATACTCCTCAAAGTTATCCGGAACAAACCCAGAGAGAAGAACGGATGTATCCAGTATATACATCTAAATCCTCACAAATTTAGCCTTATTATCAGATTTTTTTATAACTACTTCCTCATTCACCTTCATTATGCCAAAATTTTCTCCATCCATGACGAGGTAAGAATCTCTACCAAGATTTTTTATTTTGACCTCGAAGGTGTCGGGTATTATTTTTGGCAGATTTTTCCTGTTTAAGGACGCAAGAGGCGTTATCACAATGGCCTTTGTTTTTATATGCACCACAGGTCCTCCTGCAGAGAGTGAGTAAGCAGTTGATCCCGTAGGTGTTGCAACTATCACCCCATCTCCTGTGATCGTCTCTTCTGAGTTATCGTATCTCAATAAAAAATTGGCAACTTTGGTAGGTTCTCTTGCTCTCATGATCACCTCATTTAAAACCTCACCTATTTTTTTTCCATTTTTTATAACACTCAATTTCGATCTCTCTTCAATCTTATGTTTTTGCAGTATATCCGGTATTTTCAGGTAATCTTCTGGATTTATCTCTGTTAAATAACCATGAGTCCCCATATTGACAGGTAAGACAGGAGTATCTTTATATTTTCTGATAGTCCTGAGTATTGTCCCATCTCCACCCACTGTAACTATAAAATCAACTTTTTTTATAGTATCCTTCTTAAAGTAATTTTTCATGGATTCATCCACAAAGACCTCATGATCCTTTAAGATCTCTATTATTTTTTTTGTCAATTCCATTGCTTCTTTTTTATCTGTTCTTGTAACAATTCCTATCTTCATCAATACTTCTTACTATTAATAATATTTATAATTTTTCTCTGAATCTCCATGGAACATGAAGCCACAAAGGAAAAATTCTTTGCCTCTATGGAGATATCCCTCCCCTCTAAATCTGTCAGAACTCCACCTGCCTTCTCAATTATATATTTTGCTGCTGCAATATCTATAATTCTTCCCCTGTTTCTTACGTCTATGAAAGCTTTGCTTTTTCCACAGGCAACAAAACATAACTCCAAAGCCTGGGACCCGAAGTTTCTTATTTTTCTTGATACCTCCAAAAAAGGAGTTATATCTGAAAATGTATACAGAGATATTATTTCACTGTTGTATGGCTTTATCCTTTTGTTATTGAGATATGCATGCTTATCTGCCTTGAATATATCTCCATTTGCCAGATTTTTGACAAATGCAAACTCCTGCTTTTCCCTGTAAAATGCTAAGGAAACTGAGAAGAATGGTATACCATAACATGCGTTATTTGTTCCGTCTATTGGATCCGCTATGATTTTGAATTCTCTGCCTCTCCTGTAAACACCGATCTCCTCACTTATCAGCTCGCACTGGAGATCATTGGTATCTATATACTCTATTATACTTTTTTCAGCAACAAAATCTATATACTTTGTTGGTGTACCATCTGCCCCTATCTTGATAACCTTTCTTCCTTTTTCTGTGTTTATAAGAGATTTTACGCTTTCTTCCACCTCTTTCCCTATCTCCTCAGCAATCTTTTCAAAATTCATTTTCACACCAGAAGACATGCGGAGATAACTGTAGAGTACATTTTCTTAGCTTTAAATCCCACAGATGTGAAGTACACCTCTTTTTTTGTAAGTCCTCTTTTCTCACACATAGTTTCAGCCATTTTCAGAACTTTTCTCTTCGCATCACTTTCTGTACATGCTCCACTGTACTCTGTTATCAATCCTATATCCTCTGTTTTTAAAAGGCATATTGCAGAGGATATCTCTTCTTCCTTATCCGTTGTGTATCGGGACATAACACAGTAAAGTATACTTCCTTTATCGATAGTTTTTAAAAACTCTGAATCCACAAATAATGCATTTTTGGGAGCAATACTTGAGACCTTAACGAGATTGAAGTCATTTATTCCAGCATTTATCAGGGCATTGTCAAAAGAGTTTAACTCTGTATCTGAAACTCCATACCCTGATGTAAGAATTATCCTAGTGGGAAGATACATAGATCAAGTTGTATCTCATAACTTAAAAGCTTTCTCTACTACATGTTGTAATAGAAAAATATTTATGATATGAAGAAGAGTAAGATCAATGATGAAAAAAATTTTAGTGGTGGCTTTGATTCTGCTGATATTATTCTTTATCATAAAAAAAGAATCTGTAATTGAGAAGAATAATGAAAAGGAACTGAATGAATTTCTGAAAGATGAAGTAAATGATGAAATCAAAAAAGAAATGGAGGAAATATATCTTGAATCTCCATTATTTTTAAGAGTTTTTCCAGATGGCCTTAATTCTAAAGAAATTCAGCAATATATAGATGAGATCCATAAAATAAATGAAACTTTAAACAGACTCCCTCTGCTTTTGAGAGATGATTTTCTAAATCTGATATTGAAACTGGATCTGAACTCCGAAAAGTCCCTTCCTGAACTGATGAAAACAGAAGCCAAGATAGAAAAAGAAGTTGATGATTTTTTGAAGGTCTATATCCTTCTTCCTTCAGGAATAAGAACAGGAATAGAAGACTCAAAGTCCATAGAAGGAATAAACAGTATCCCTGAGTTCACTGGTATAATCATAGATCTTCTCATAACATATCAGAATCTGCCCCCTGAGATAAAGGAGATCATTCCTAAGTTCAGATGGATAAAGGATGGGTTTGAGATAGAGGAAATAAAGGAGTTCAATAATGAGATCTCTCTGAATTTTAATAACAATGTATTCAAAGAATGGTTTGTTAAAAATTTTTATTTTTATGATGTATCGAATCTGAAAAAATCATGGGATGATTTCCTGAAGCTTCAGAAAAACGATGATCAGCCGCCGAAGATAGAGTTTGATGTCAGAACAGGTGATGATATTTTTTTTGAAAATGAGTCCCCTGATACTGTTGTGGAGATATCTCTTGAGGATGATCTTAACAGTATAAAAAGAGTAGAGATAACAATAGGAGGGAAAACAAAGACCCTGAAAAGCAAGAACTCTCTCTATTTCCATGCTGTCCTCAGATTTAAGCTGAAATTTGGGAAATATACCGTTAAAGTAGAAGCAATGGACAATATGGGAAACATGTCTTCTGAAGAGAAAGAATATGAGTATTATCCCGATGTTTACACTCTGGATTCCATAAAACTCTATGATGAGGATAAAATAGAAGGAGCATGGAAAAAAGCCAGAGAATATAGACCCATTCAGCCATATCCGAAAGAAAATCTTGGATTTGAAGTTTACGGTGCCTATATACTCGGAGAGAAAATGAGGGAGTACTATGAAGAGATAAAAAATAACATAACAGAAAGAGATCCTGTTTATATCGCAAAAGCGGTAAATACCATAATTAACAGGGGGTACTTGGTTCAGGTGAATTTTCCTGAGATAATCAAAAAAATCCCTTTGAAATCAGGAATATGTGGATATGACGCAGAGATTCAGGTAATTATTCTGAATAATCTATACAGAGATCTTGGAATCAGAGCATCTGCCTTTTTAATACCTGCCTCAAAAAGTGGAACTGTTGTGGATCACTCTGAAGTCTTTCTGCATACAGAGGATGGAAATTATATAATGGGCAGTAACTATGAAGGAATCTATAAAATGGGAGAGGATCCCTACTCCAAAGACCCTGATTTAGTTTTGATGGGAGAAAAAGAATGGTTTAAACTTAAAGGAGCTAAAGACGCTTTTTTACAGGCTTTTTCCAGTATCATTCTTCCATACAGGCCGGATAAAGTCGCTATTGAGAAATTTTATGATCCTCTGAACTTTGATGTTGTACCTATATATCCATACATAGACATAAGAAATGAGATGCTGAAGTCACATTATGTTATTTATCCATCCTATGTAAACTTTATTCTACCTGAAGAGTATGTTTTTCAGTTCATGGATTACGTGGAAAAAAATGGTATAGACGAAAGAGTGTGGATGGAGGTTAATAAACTTGAGTCAGCGAGAAGATACTGGTACTGGAAAAAGGGTTATGAACTCTATGAGGGGAAAAATCCTGAGGCATATATAATGCTTGTTCCCACCTCATACTTCAACAGCACCTTTGTATACATAAATACAAGGACACCAGAAGCAAAAATCTTTGTTCAGGAGCTAAAAATGGGTGATGAAAAGGCTTATGAAGAGATTTTATCAATTATTTAGGCTTTTTTCTGGATTTCTCCTTTATTTCCTCAGTAACATCTCTTATGTATACAGAGGTACTTCTCAGCACAAGCACCATTCCCACTATGAAGAGGAAAAAAGCAGGAACACCAAGGATCGAATAGGGGTATCCAAATATTTTATATTCATACCTCACCTCTCCGAATACCTCCACTCTTGATATATTCTCTGTACTGAATTTTTTTGTTTCTCCCTCCTGTAAATTAAACTCATACGTCTTTTCTGAAAGATCTATGAGCTTCACTATAGAAGATGTCACACCCGTAAATACGATCTCTGATAAGTTGTTATTTAAAATCTTTGTTTCATTTTTCAAAGTACCGCTGACCACTTCTTCCTCTTTTGGAAGGAGAGCAACAATAGAAAGAAAAAGTGCTATAAACAGGAGAATCATTCCGTATTTAATGCCTTTGACGGAAAAAGCCCTTAGAAAATATCTCCATATATTCATTTTATCCCAAAAAGAAAAAAATTAGACATAAGGACAGGCAACATAATGTCTGTTTCCTCTGTCTACCAGTTCTGGCTCTTCATGCCTGCAGGCATCCTTTGCGATCACGCACCTTGGATGGAACCTGCATCCTGAAGGTATATTTGCAGCATTTGGTACCTCTCCCTTTATCGGTATCTCCTTGATCATGTCTCTTCTTTCGGGTATGGGCTCAGGTACTGCACTTAAAAGCGCTTTTGTATATGGATGGAGAGGATTGTCTATGACCTCTCTCACATCTCCTATCTCAACGATCTTCCCGAGGTACATCACAGCTATGTTCTGAGCAAAGAATCGAGACGTGGAGATATCATGAGTAATATATAGATACGTCAGCCCTCTTTTTTGCTGTAACTCCTTCATTAACTCAAGAATCTCTGCTCTGATAGAAACATCGAGCATCGAAACAGGCTCATCTGCTACGATGAAACTTGGTTCAAGTATCATGGCTCTTGCAAAGGAGACCCTCTGCCTCTGTCCTCCTGAGAGCATATGAGGATACCTGTGGATATAATCTTCTGGAGGCGTTATCTTGACCTCCTCCAAGGCTCTGAATATAAGTTCCTCTCTCTCACTTATGGACTCTCCTATCCCATGAATCAAAAGGGGCTCCTCAAGAACGTCGTATATCCTGAATCTTGGATTGATGGAAGCAAAGGGATCCTGATATACCATCTGCACCTCTTTCCTGTATGCCTTCAGATCATCTCCTTTCAGTGTGGCAACATCTATACCCTTGAGGGTGATAACTCCCTCTGTGGGATCTATGAGTCTTGTTATCAATTTTCCCACAGTGGTCTTCCCACAGCCACTTTCACCTACCAGAGCCAGTGTCTCTGTCTCATTTATATCAAAGTCCACTCCATCAACAGCTTTTACATACTGCACCTCTCTTCCTCTTATGGAATCAAAAAAGGAAAGCTTTATTGGAAAGTATTTTTTCAAACCTTTAACCTGTAAAATCGGATCCATTTTATCTCCTCACAATAAATGACATGCCGCAAAATGATCGGTGTCCACTTCTTTCATTTTCGGTTCTTCCTTCTTGCATATATCCATGGCATAGGGACATCTCGGGTAGAATCTGCATCCCGATGGTGGATGGATAAGGTTTGGAGGTGTACCAGGAATATACTCAAGTTTATCGAGGTCTTCGTGGAGCTTTGGAATGGCTCCCAGTAACTTCTGGGTGTAAGGATGTGAAGGATTTCTGTACACCTTTATACTGTCTCCTATCTCTGCAAACTTACCTGCATACATTATTGCCAGCCTGTCAACTACCTCAGCTAAAATGCTCAGATCGTGTGTTATGAAAATAGTTGATATGTTGAGTTCCTTTTTGAGTCTCTTTAAAAGGTTCATGATCTGAGCCTGAACTACGACGTCCAATGCGGTAGTGGGCTCATCACAGATGACAATATCAGGGGATAAAAGCAAAGCCATTGCAATAACAACTCTCTGCTTCATTCCTCCTGAAAGCTCATGAGGATATCTCGTTAAAATTTCTGGAGATAATCCCACAAGTTCCAAGTAATCTTTGGACTTCTCCATTGCTTCTTCCTTTTTCACTCCTTTATGATACATCAATGGTTCTGCCATCTGATATCCCACTGTATAAACAGGGTTTAAGGCATTCATTGCTCCCTGAAATACCATCGATATTTTTTTCCATCTGACCTCTTTTCTCATCTGCGATTCAGAAAAATCTGTGATATCTATCCCTGTTATCTCAATTTTTCCACCCACAAGTCTTCCTGGGTTCTGAAGCATCTTCAGTATTGCAAAGGCCAGTGTGCTTTTACCACATGCAGACTCCCCTGCAAGCCCCAAAGCCTGTTTTCTTCCAATAGTAAATGAAACATCATCTACAGCTTTTACAGGACCTCTTGTAGTAAAAAAATAGGCCTTTAAATTTTCCACATTCAATATCTCGTCCATTATATCACATCCTCTTCATCTTTGGATTTAACACTGTATCTAAAGCAGTACCTATCATCACGAAAGTCAATCCCACTATGGCTATAGCCAATCCTGGCGGGACTACCCACCACCAGAGACCTCTTAATGTTGCTCCTGCAGTCTGTGCTCCATAGAGAATCTGTCCCCATGTTATGACAGTTGTATCACCAAGACCGAGGAAACTCAATCCCGCCTCGGTAAGCAGTGCATTCGGCACAGATAAAGCCATATTTGCAAATGCATAGGGCATTACCTGTGGAATCATATGCCTCAGGATTATTCTTCTGTTTCCCGCACCGAGACATCTGGCAGCTTCTATATAAGTTTCCTCCTTGATCTGTAATCCCATACTTCTTGCTACCTTCGCTGTACCCGTCCAGAACAGTAAAGACATCAAAATAATAATATTCCATATACTTGGCTTGAAGACAGCAGATATCAGAATCAGTATGGGCAAGAAAGGTAAAGATGCCACTGCTTCATTTATTCGCTGCATGAACTCGTCCTTCCATCCTCCAAGGTATGCACTTGTAATTCCAAATGCTATACCTATTCCCACAGAAAAAACAGCGGTCAATAATCCCAGAGCAAGTGCCCATCTTGTACCCCATACTACACCCTTGAAAAGATCCCTTCTGTTACTGTCTGTGCCAAGTAAACCGTAAACTTTGCCGGCAAATACGCTCTTCGCTGATCTGGTGCTGTCTCTTTTATCAAAGTAGTATATATCCACTATCAATTTATAATTCCCTTTTAGAGAATCTGCTTCTTCCAGAAGTATTCCCGGCTCTGTTTTCGAAAAGATAACACTCATTGGATCCACAAAATCGGCACTCAAAATCTTCTTTAGATTATCCTTTGTCTCAAATTCTCTCCCAAAGTTATATGCTTCTTTTTTTGCAGTATCAGAAGCTGAAACAAGGACATTTACCTCTGCCACGTAATGATCTTCCTCAGATTTTCCTGTTTTGGAAGGCTTGGAATAAAGCTTTATTGTATTTCCATCCGGTCTCAGAAGGACCATGTTAATAGAGGGAGGTTTTGCAGCATTGTAATAGATGAGTTCTGCTTTAAATGTTAGATCTGTGGGAGGGACATCATATTTATAGTCATAGTTAAATGTAAGTTCATCTCTTTTTATCCCCCCTCCAAGATCTTCAATTTTCTCATCATATGTATCCATAATGATATGCGGTGACATATCTTTCCCTGTGAAATAGTTCATCCACGCAGGAGGAGCATCTGCAGGATTTTCATCCCAGTATGCCATATTTCTCCAGTTATCCTTGGCACCTTCTGTGGCTATCACAGGAGCAAATATCGCTATCACAAGGAGTATAACAAGAAGTATTACTCCCATGATACCTATCTTCTGACGTCTGAATTCAAAAAGAAAGTTTTTAATATCCTGTTTAAGATCTTCCCATCTCATCTGAACACCTCTATACTCTCCCTGAAACCCCTACTTTGATCCTTGGATCTAGGTAACCGTACACAAGATCTGCCAGAACCATAGCAAACAGGTACAGGAAGATATTGACAAAGGTCAGTCCCATGATCACAGGGATCTCATTCATCTGTATTGCAGCCCAGTAAAGTCTGCCCATTCCAGGCCAGTTGAAGACAGTCTCTGTGATTATAGCACCTCCTAAGGACCCCAGGAGAGTAAAAATCGTTAATGTCACAATAGAAGGTGCCGCTGCCCTCAGGACATGGCCATATATCACTTTTCTTTCAGGTACTCCCTTAGCTCTTGCCACCATAACGAAATCCTCCTGAAGGATACCTATCACCAAGTTCCTCGATGTGTAAGCCCATCCTCCAAAATTCACAAAGACTATGGTAATTAGGGGTAGGGCCATCTTATAGAGTACCCCTCCAACATACTGTAATAAATTTTCATACTGTGGTAGAGGATATGAACTTGCAGGGAACCAACCAAGCTTAAAGGCAAATATGAGAATAAAAATCATCCCTACCCACCACATCGGCAGACTCAAACTTACCAAAGCGAAGATAGAGATACCCTTATCAAGAGGACTTCCCGCTCTCTGAGCTGATTTGAGACCTACAAGTATCCCAATTATAGAATATATAATTCCTGCAGTGGTAAAAAGAAGAATGGATCTGGGTAATACCTCCTTGATAATGGTAGAAACCTCTTTACTCCCCGTTGGAGACCTCAACTCATGTGCCTTGCCAAAGTGTAGAGTAAGAGTATCCTTCGTCCTGTCCATAACCCGTTGTATATAACTTTTATCCAGACCGTACATGTGAATATAATACTCTTTTCTTTGTGCAATAAACTCTTTTTGCTTTTCTGCACTCATTCTTGCAAATGTAGGGTTTCTTGTTTCCCCTCTCACCTGCTCTTCTATTGTAATCTTTAACTGATCTTCAGCCACCTTATTAAAAAGTGCTGAGATGACGAATATAACAACTACTAAAACAATTAATGCATTTATAATCCTGAGAGCTAAATATCTTCCGTATGCCATTTCTACACCTTCTTTTTTTTATTTTAAAAAAATAAAAAAATAAAAAATTTTATTTTTTCTTTGCGAAGAAGTACACTAGCGCCACTATTATTATTATGACGACAACAATGCCGACTATTGTTGTGGTGCTGGTACCTCCAGCTGCCTCTGTTTTTGCTGGCGTTGTTGTTGGTGCCACTGTTGGCGTCGGTGACTCTTCAGTTACCTTGCTGAGGATCACCTGGGATTTCCTTACGTCCGGATATCCTCCTTCCTTGTATGCAGCTTTCACCTCTACAGTGTATGCTCCAGCACTCAAGTTGCTTGTTTTGCTGCCTGGTATTGTGATCTCAAAGTTACCCGCTGCGGTCATTGAAGCTTTTCCCTGATATATGATGTTATCAGATGCATCCTTGAGGTATACATCAACAAAGGCTTTTGAAGCTGGCTCTTCGCTCTTGTTTGGATACTCAACTTTGTTTGTGACCTTTATCTTTACAGGTATATCCTCGCCCACTTTGACAGATGCTGGAACATCGACACTGTCTATGACAGACTTAGCGAGTGTAAGTCTATTTGTCCATACTTCAGGTTCGAACGGATATGTTGGATCTCTGAAAGCTTTGAGTACCGCATACATATTTGCTGGGTCATAGATATCTAAGTAGAATGGACCGTTACTTATTACAGCATGTTTATGTTCATCTATCCAGTCCATGCATGCCTGGTAAGCAGTCTTGGCCTGGTCAGCTGTTATGTCCATTCCTGGTGGTAAATGACCCTGCTGCCAGTATTTCTGCAGTACTGCCTTTATATCATCAATACATTTTGGTACAGTGAGATCCACCTGTGTTGTACCCTCTCTATCGGAGTAGTCATAGCTATCTCCTGATTTCGGTCCGTGGATCGTTACAAGGTAATCTGTTGCCTCATATATTGGCCATGGAAGATCAGGCCAGAATGCGAAGTAATCTGCTACCAGATCATCAGAAGCTGGATGCTGGAAGTCACCATAGATCTCTATTGTATCCTCATCCACAAATCTTATACCTTTTATCCTGTCGAGAGTCTCTGATGCTGCAGATCCGTAGTTTGCGTTATAGAACTTGTCATCATCAGAATCCTTGTATGCCCATTCGTATACATGTGCAATGTGATACCTGAGGTCTTCCATCGTCATTGGCATTCCATTGTGCCAGTTAGACCACAGATAGTCATACGTTACTTTGGAAACAGCTTTCTTTCCAGATCCTACTGTTACCCACTTGTTTTCCTTTGAATCGTAGACCACACAGTCAGATGGTACATCCAGCTCTCCTACCATCTTGTCTCCTTCAAAGTGGAACTTCTTATCAACTTTCCACTGTGTTCTTACCTGTATAGGCACTCCTTCACCTGGGTGTGACCAGCTGGCATAATCTCTTATTGGTCTCCATATGTAGTTTGAATACACATCGTCCAGTCCATCTATTGTATTTATCGCACTCATAAAGAGCGATCCCTGTGAGGAGTACTGCAGTACCTTCAACTTGTTATCCGGTGTCTGAGCTGTGATGAATGTCCATCTTGATCCAAGACCGGATCCCACATCGTATGCTATTCCACTGACCCTCTTATTTACTGGGAAGTAAGAGAGCTCAGTTACACAGAATACTCTGACAGCCTCCTGAATAGCTAACTTCAGGGATTCTCTTAAAGTATTCCAGTAATCATCTTCGTCTGCACACATACCATTTACAGTCTTCTTTGTGAGCTTATCGAGATCAGGCTGGGTGTAGTTCCACCACGTCTCCTCCTGAAGACCTGGCATCCAGCCATACCATGGTGCATACATCTGTGCAATGGATGTTTCTACAAACTTCCATGCACTCATTGATATCCAGCCGTCTGTATACATATTCCAGTGGTTTGGTGGTGGTGTTCTTGGATCAACGAAGTAAGCCGCAGAGAAAGCCTTTACTCTCTCCCACTCATTCCTTATAGTCTTTATACCTGCCTTTTCTAACTGATCGCAGATGTAGAGACCTATCTCATGTCTCTCGTCTTCAATTCTGATCATTGCTCTGAATGTTACAGGCTCATCATTGAAGTACCACCAGTATCCTGCTGGAGAGTCTGAAGCGTCTACTTTCTTCAGTTTGCCTCCTAACTGATCTGCCCAGTACTCCATCCTCTCAGTTATCATTGATATTCCTTTCTGCTCGTCACCGGTAGGTGTAAGACCGAGTTCCTTGTATACTGACTGGAACTCAGGAGCTGCAGGCTCTGTCTGCATAACACAGCTGTACATCGGTGCAGCATATCCTCCATATATCTGATCAACGATGTACTGCCTGTTCATAAGGAAGTTGAAAGCAAACCTTATCTGTTTATCTCCTGTAACATTGAACCACTCTGTTCCTTCACTCTTGATCACAGGAGATCCATCTTCCCCTGTGCATGGGTTCAGGAAGAGATCATTGTATGCTGCACTGGACGGGATTAAGTACATTCCTTCTTTTATATCTGAAGGAAGTCCGTCGTACAGAGTACCTGGAGATGCGTACAGGAACATATCAAAATCTCCTGATCCTACCTCTCCAATAGCAGTATCTCTGGCAGTTCTGACCTCGATATCCACCTCATCCACGTAAGGTCCTTTCTTAGCAGCAATAGAAGCAATTCCTGCCATACTTAAAAACACGAGTGCTATTAAAAACAATCCAAACACTCTTTTTTTGTTCATTTTCCTACTCACTTTATCACCTTTTTTATTTTTTTATTACGCCATCGTATGCCCCTCTCTGGCGTATCCTATAATAAGACTTATTCTTATTTAAACTTTACGGTTTGTAGTAACAATTTAGTAAATGCAAACAAACTTATAACGGGATAGTTAAATATTAAACTGTCCAAGGGAAAAATTTTTCCAGTTCTGAAGATGGAGAAAGCGGAAGATATATGGTTTTTTCATCTTTTTTTGTCAGTGATTCATCTATGGGACTCACATAGAAAAGATATACCTCGAGTTTTGGAATGGGATAAAATGTGACATATGTGTATGCCAGCCACCATCCCGTGAAACTGTAAGCAGCTGTTATAACGGGTTTTCCTCTGAGATCATTGAAATGGATATACTTTTCAGCTTCAGAAAATTTAAATTTTTTTTCCCTGTATCCTGTACTTACCTCCTCTATTGTCTTCTCAACTCCAAAATATGGACCTTTTACATCCTGAATCTGCCGCCATATCCCCGCATTTGCAATATTTGACATTGCATAACCCCATACAGGCATGATAAGGAAATATATAGTAATGAAAGCCAATAAAGGCTTTATCCAGTCTCTTTTTTTTCTATAATATCTATATCCCATGTAACACGTGAAAACAAGAGACCCGGGACAGATACCATAATATAGGACATATGAAAAGAAAATCTTTGCGAATGATGGCATAAACTGATAAGCTGGCATGAGATCACCATATTTTTACATCCCATGGTAATAACCTATTTTTATAGTTTTCGGTTATTTATGGAAGAATTAACTTTGTGATCACAGCAACTATTGCTCCGAATACCAAAAAGGCAAGAAGAAGAAAAAAACATTAGAAAAAGGGGATCGGGATTATTTTTGCTATACTTATATATACCTTTTTCATGATATTATAGATTTTATTTTTAGATTTATAAATTTTTCGAGGGTGTATTAGCATGAAAATAAAGAGTTTCCAGAAGAAGAGTATGGTAAAACTTTTATTGCCTCCCTCCTTTTATCTATCATGTCTCTGGAAGGCTACGAGGAGTATACCAAGAGGTCATTCTGCAATGACATCAGATGCCCTGTGCAGATGGAACTCAATATGCATGAGCCTGGATCCAAGAAGTATGAAGAGATACGGAAGAGATGCCGAGAGAACTGTCTCCACACGGCATGGGAGTTTCATCACTGGTTGACTGAGAGAGACTACATCATAGTCAGAGAAAAGAGGTGATATTTATGGATTGGGGTATGAAAAACAGGATATCAAGAATAATAAAACCAAAAACAGGACATACTGTAATGCTTGCTGTAGATCATGGGTATTTTATGGGACCGACAACTGGACTGGAAAAACCATGGGAAGCTGTTAAGGATCTGATACCTTACGCAGACACTCTGATGCTTACAAAGGGTGTTCTCAGGAACTGTATACCTCCTGAAACAGATATTCCAATAGTGCTCAGGGTCTCCGGAGGAACAAGTATAATCGGAAAAGAACTTCTGCATGAGGGAATAACGAGCTCCATAAAAGATGCGATAAGACTCAATGTAGCGGGGGTAGCATACTCAATAACAGTGGGCACACCATGGGAAAGAGACACGATCCTTGATCTTGCACGTGTTGTGGACATGGCAGAGGATTATGGTATCCCTGTACTTGCTGTAACAGCTGTTGGAAGGGAACTGGGAAAGGATGCAAAATATCTCTCCTTGGCGAGTAGAATAGCTGCAGAACATGGTGCTCACATGGTAAAAACTTATTACTGCGAAAACTTCCAAAGAGTTGTTGAGACATGTCCTGTACCGATAGTTATAGCCGGAGGGAAGAAGATACCCGAGAAAGATGCACTGACAATGGCATACAATGCCATTCAGGATGGAGCCATTGGTGTCGATATGGGCAGAAATATCTTCCAGTCCGAGAATCCTCCTGCAATGATTCAGGCTGTAAAAGCAATTGTTCATGAAAAGGCAACCCCCGAAGAAGCTTATCAGATCTTTCAGGAGAAAAAGAAGGAATAGGTACTATGAAAGTAGCGATGTATTACTCCAATAAAGATATAAGGATAGAGGAGATGCCGAAACCTACAGCAGGTAAAGGGGAGCTCATAGTGAAAGTTATGGCTTCTGGCATCTGTGGCAGTGATGTGATGGAGTGGTACAGGATCAAAAAAGCTCCACGTGTTCTTGGCCATGAAACTACAGGAGAGGTAGTTGAGACTGGAGAGGGCGTGAAAGATTTCAAAATAGGAGATAGAGTCATTGTCACACATCATGTACCATGTGGAGAGTGCATCTACTGTAAAACAGGAAGAGAAACATGCTGTAAAACTCTGAGATCCACCAATTTCTATCCAGGGGGATTTTCTGAATACCTCAGGGTCCCCGAGATCAATGTGAGATCAGGTACTTTAAAACTCCCAGAGAATGTGAGTTATGAAGAGGGTACTTTCACGGAGCCCCTCGGCTGCGTTGTGAGAGCTCAGAGAATAATGGGAATAAACAGAGGAGATACAGTTCTGGTCATCGGTGCAGGGATCTCGGGGATACTCCATATACAGCTTGCAAAAGTGTACGGTGCAGAGAAGATCATCGCAGCAGATATAAAAAAATTCAGGCTTGAAATGGCAGGGAAGTTTGGAGCTGATAAAGTGATCAATGCAAAGGAAAATATATCTGAGATGATCAAAGAGTACAATGGAAGGCTTGCTGACAAGGTGATCGTTACCACAGGTGCAGTGCCTGCTATAAGGCAGGCGCTGAGATCCGTGGATATGGGAGGAACAATACTCTTTTTTGCGCCCACAGATCCGGGTACTGAAATTTCCATTGATTTTCTGGATATGTGGTCAAGATGCCTGAAGATTGTAACATCTTACGCTGCTGTAAAAAAAGATCTGGAAGAGGCACTTTCTCTTATCAGCAAAGGTAAGATCAATGTGAAGGATATGATAACTCACAGACTTCCTCTATCAGAAACTGCAAAAGGATTTTCTCTGATGATAAAGGGAGAAAACTCTCTTAAAGTTATTATTAATCCTCATCAATAAAGAAAAGACTATCCAGATCAAGTATATTCTTCTATGAGATTCTATTCCAATAATTTCTCAAACTCATTCTACCTTCTCGAGTTCACTCAAAACTTCCCATATTATAGTTCTCGCATGCATGGGCATGTTGGGATCATTACTTACCGCATCCAGAACTTCTATCGCTGAGTATGCCTTAACCTTATTCTCCTTACCTTCCTCTTTCAGGAACTTTATCGCATCTGATGCCGCTTTCCTTATATTTCTGGGAACAGTTGTGTCCTGCACTATATAATTCTGGAGATACTCGGTAATCTGATCTATCCTGCTCATGGTATCACCTTTTTTAAATATGATGGTAAGATTTAAATACTCATCACTCTAAAAAACTTTCGGTCACGATGTATGAGAAAATATACACCCTTCTAAAAAATGAAAAAGAACCTCTCTCAACAAAAGAGATAGCTGAGAAGATCGGTATCAGATCTGGAAAGGCAACACTGGGATTATTGAGACTTCAGGAAGAAGGAAAAATAGAAGGTATAGAAATAAACGGAAAATTACACTGGAAAATAAAATCCAAAGATGAGAAAGTAGAAAAACTTGAGAAAAAAATGAGATAATTTTTTACTTTTTAAACAATCTTTTTGCCATTGTAACGATCCAGTTCTAATGTCGTATATTATGGATTTTTATCTTATTCATTTAAATTATGAAACCCTCTTTTCTCTTCCTGCAAACTCTCTTTCACGGAGGATGTATTTCTGTATCTTGCCAGTAGATGTTTTTGGTAACTCCTTGACGAACTCTACCTTTTTAGGACATTTAAAATGCGCCATTCTATCTCTACAGAAGGATATTATATCTTCCTCAGTTAAATTAGCTCCTTGTTTAGCAATTATAAATGCCTTAGGAACTTCTCCCCATTTATCATCAGGAGTGGGAACAACACACACTTCTAAAACTTCAGGATGCTCGTATATAACTTTTTCTATCTCTACAGAAGCTATATTTTCTCCTCCGCTTATTATAATATCTTTTGCTCTGTCCATTACCTCTATATATCCATTTTCATGAACAACAGCTATATCACCACTATGAAATACTCCATTTCTGAATGCTTCTTCAGTTTTCTCTGGTTTTTTGTAGTAGCCCTTTATTACATTATTTCCCCTCATCACTATTTCTCCACGTGTTTTGCCATCTCTGGGTATATCATTCATTTCTTCATCAACTACCCTCACTTCAGCATTTATATATGGTACTCCCTGCCATGATTTTCTCTTTGCTCGCTCCTCAAACGATAGATTATCCCACGAAGGATGCCATTCACATATCGTGTGGGGCCCATATGTCTCTGTCAATCCGTATACCTGTCTTACCTCTGCCCCCATTTTTTCAAGAACACGTAAAAGTGAAGGAGGCGGAGGCGCCCCTGCGACTGTTATTATAATCCTGCGCGGGAACTTCTTAATTCCCTGTTTCTGTGCATAATTAGTAAGCATTATCCACACCGTTGGTGCACCACCCATATGTGTAATATTTTCACTCTCTATGAGTTCAAATATCTTTCCTGGATCGACCTTCCTAAGACATACAGATTTTGCACCTGCAGCAGGAACAGCCCATGTAAAGCACCACCCATTACAGTGAAACATTGGTACTGTCCATAAATATGAAGAGTATTGATTTAAACTCATTTCAATTATCTCAGCAAGAGAGTTCAGGTATGCTCCTCGATGATGATACATGCATCCCTTTGGAAATCCCGTCGTACCGCTTGTATAATTTATTGTAATCGTTTCATATTCATCCTTTAGTGATATATCTACCTCTTTTTTGCTTCCCATTCTGAGGAAATCCTCGTATTCCAATCCTTCGTATTCCATAATATCATTAATTGTAATAATTTCTTTTATTTTTGGAATTTTATTTTTTATTTTCTCTACTTTATCTCTAAAAGCTGAATCGACAAATAATACCTTGGAATCAGAGTTATTTATTATATAGGCTATTTCTTCAGGACTCAATCTAATATTAATAGGAACGAGTACTCCTCCTGAGAGAGGAACACTGAAGTGCGCTTCTAAAAAAGGAGGTGTATTTGGTGATATAAAGGATACTTTATCATCTTTTTCAATTCCTATCTTACGAAGTGCATTTGCAGCACGATTTACTCTCTCATGGAACTGCTGGAATGTATATTGTTTGTCATTATAGACTACTGCTGTTTCCGATCTATATACATATGCAGATCTTTTTAGAAAAAGTAAAGGCGTCAGAGGAGTATAATATACATCTCTATATCTCTCTTCCATAAAAATCAACTCCTTTATACAGAAGGGGATATCAATAATATAAATCTTACGCTCTTCCTCAAATTAGAAAAATCTAATTATGCAAACTTATAATCTTTCGAATGTTTATCCTGCTGCCACAAATGTAGCTGCACTTATTATTATTGCAGTAACTACCATTGTAGCAAGCAGCACATATAACTTCTTTTCTCCGTTCATAATATCACTAATAAAGATAAGAGAGAAGTATATTTAAACTTTTTTTAACAAAAAAACATGATAATAAGAGATTTATAACTTCTGAGTTAATAATTTTCTTATTCTTTTTCAAGAAATCGATAACGGAAACAAGCTGAAATACTACTTTAAAAGTATATGAAGTAAAATATGAAAAATCACAATATGAATCATTTCGAAGTATTGAAAACATATTTAAAATTTTTTATCCATTGAATGATAATGTCACTTGAAAAGTTATTCATCCCTCAGAGTATAGCAGTTATTGGGGCATCTTCCAAAAAGGGGAAGATAGGATATGCTATTATGGAGAATATAATAAAGTATGGTTATAAAGGAAAAGTTTATCCTGTAAACATTAAAGAAAAAGAGATAATGGGTCTTAAAGCTTATAAATCTGTACTGGATGTAAAGGGGGATATAGATCTGGCTATAATAGCTATACCTGCAAAATTTGTACCGTCTGTGGTACTGGAATGTGGGAAAAAAGGAGTGAAAGCCATTATCATAATATCTTCAGGATTTTCTGAGATAGGAGACTCAAAAACAGAAACAATGCTTGTGGAGACCGCAAAAAAATATGGGATGAGAATTTTAGGCCCCAATGTCTTTGGAGTTGTGTATACACCCCATTCTCTCAATGCAACCTTCGGACCGAGAGAGATCCTGAAGGGAAATATTGCCTTTATCACCCAGAGTGGAGCTATTGGAATAGCGCTGATGGATAAGGCAAAGGCAGAGAATATAGGACTTTCCGCCGTTGTAAGCGTTGGAAACAAAGCGGATATAGAGGACTCTGATCTTCTGGAGTTCTTTTCAGGAGATGATAACACAAAAGTTATTCTTCTGTATATAGAAGGATTGAAAAGCGGAAGAAGATTTTTAGAATCTGCCGCAGAGACAAGTTTTAGAAAGCCCATAATAGCCATAAAATCTGGAAGAACAAAGAAGGGGGCCAGAGCAGCTGCCTCTCATACGGGAAGTCTCGCAGGAAGTGACAGAATCTTTTCCGCAGCATTTAAACAGAGTGGTGTCTTAAGAGCAGATACGATGGAAGAAGCATTTGAATGGGCAAGAATGTTAAGCCTATCTCCCATCCCTGAGGGAGAAAACTGTCTTATAATAACGAACGGAGGAGGAGTTGGAGTACTGGCAACAGATGCCTGTGAAAAAGAGGGAATAAAACTTTTAGACGATTACAGATATCTCGAAGAAACTTTCAAGCCTTTAATTCCCGAGTTCGGATCTGCAAAAAACCCGATCGACATAACGGGACAGAGCAGAGAGATGGAGTACAAGATCATATTAAAAAAGGCTCTGGAAGAGGATAGAGTGGATTCTATCATAATCCTCTACTGTGAGGCTGCAGTTGTTGATACAGATAAATTTGCAGATTATATAATAGAAGAGGTAAAAAATTCAAAAACAAAAAAACCTGTAGTTGTAAGCCTCATAGGAGGGGAAAAAGGCAAGAGAGCACTTGAAAAACTGAACAAAAATGGAATTCCATCATATGAAGAGCCGGAGAGAGCTGTATCCACAATGGCAGCATTATACAGGTGGTGGAGATTTACCAAAAGAAGAAAAGCAGCAAAGAGGGAGATCTATATGGATAAAGAAAAAATTTACTCCATAATCAACAGAGCAAGGGAAGAAGGAAGGTTACAGTTACTGGAAAACGAAGCAAAGGATATATTAAAAGCATGCGGACTCGATGTTCCAGAATACAAACTGGCTA
>Ga0190304_1000099_pt1 | contig 38032 bp, 39 predicted proteins | sample 48700712_MG_FD_161670 | JGI IMG/M metagenome (GOLD analysis project Ga0190304, IMG submission 161670) | Hydrothermal vent sediment bacterial communities from Southern Trench, Guaymas Basin, Mexico - 4870-07-1--2_MG | ecosystem: Environmental > Aquatic > Marine > Hydrothermal vents > Sediment ...
TCCTGTGGTTATTATAAAAAATCTTAAATATCGATACCCAGGAAACAGTGAATTTAACCTGTTTGTTAATAATTTTCATATTAATAAAGGAGAAATTATTTCCCTGGCCGGAAAAAACGGCTCAGGAAAATCTACCCTGGGGAAACTAATTGCAGGGTTAAAAGAAAAAGAGAGCGGATTGCTCTCTGTAAATGTAAATAATAATTTGTCCTGTGGATATCTTTTTCAAAACCCTGATTATCAGATTTTTCTGCCTACTGTAGAAGAAGAATTATCCTTTGGTCGCAAATTATCAAATTCGGAAATCGAAGACACCATAGTTAAGTTTAAACTTCCTGATAGAAATGTGCCTCCTGCCTTAATGAGTTACGGAACAAGAAAAAGACTTCAGGCAGCTGTATATTACCTTATGGACAGAGAGCTTTATATTCTTGATGAAGCTGATGCCGGTATATCATTGAAAGATTTTTTTATGCTTATGGATTTGTTATATAAAGAAAATAAAAGCATTCTTATAATATCCCATAATCTTAAATTATGCAGTCTTTACAGTAATAGGATTTATCTTATGGATTCGGGTAAAATTGTAAAAGAAATTGACAATGATCTGCACAATGAACTTAATACATACTTTTTAAGTGGTAAAGACAAATCATGATAACAAGTACTTATATTCCGGGGAATTCTATTCTGCATAAAGCAGATCCCAGAATAAAAACCGTTGTTTTGTTAAGTACAGTCATTTTCTTTTTTTTATCTGTTCCTGTTACAGCAATATTTGTAATTTTTCTGGGACTTATATTTATTGGTATTAATAGTCTTGGATTTTTGAAAATTATACACCCTGTTAAAATGGTACTTCCAATTATTATATTTGTTATTATTCTTACCCCTCCTTTTTATAAAGGTGGAGAAGTTATTTTAATAGTTAAGGATATTGTGATCCTTACAACAGAGGGCATAAGTCATACTCTTAGACTTATTTTAAGATTCACCGGAATAACAATATCTTTTTATATCTTTTTTTCTACTACCAGTATCAATTACTTTATCCTGACTCTGGAGTGGTTTAAACTGCCTTACAAAGCAGCTCTTATAATTACAATAGCTCTAAGATACATACCTTCCATGGTAATTATATATAATAATATACAGGACGCTCACAGGCTGAGATCCGGTAATAATGTAAAATATAATTTTAGGAATAAGTTGAATACTGTCTTTCCAACTCTGGTTTCTGTATTAATCCATTCTATAAAATCTATTCCTACACTGTCTATGGCTTTAGAACTTAGAGGAATTGGATGCACTGCAAAAAGAACTCAATTTAATACCATTAAATCCAACAAAATGATATTGCAAATTGCTATTGCCGGTGTTACCTTACTGCTGTTGCCAGTATCTGCAATACTTTTTTAAAGGAGGCTCTTTATGACGAACAACAATAGCAATTCTTCCATTAATAATCTACCTGCTTTTAAAATTGCATCTCTTGCTATTTTAATTGCTGTCACAACTGTTTTTACTTATATAATTCGTATCCCAATAGCTCCTACAAGGGGATATATAAACTTCGGAGATGTAGCTATTTTTTTTACTGCAATTACCTTTGGGCCTATAACCGCATTTCTAGCCGGAGGTCTTGGCACTGCACTCGCAGACTTGTTTGCAGGATATGCTCAATGGGCTCCAATTACATTTTTTGCTCATGGTCTTCAGGGTCTGCTAATAGGTTTAATACTAAAGAAAAAAATAAATATTCCCGGACTTATCTTTTCATTCCTGGCTGCAACAATTGTAATGGCAGGAATCTATTATATAACTGCAGGACTTATGTACGGGTTTGGACCGGCACTTGCAGAAATACCTGGAAATATTCTGCAAAATGTTGCAGGTGTAGTTGTGGGAGTACCTCTTGCTGCAGCAGTTAGAAAAGCGTATCCACCAATATTAAATTACAAATGGTGAGAAACCGAATCCAATAATTCATAATATTTATCTAATCCGGAGGAGGATGTAAACATAATGCTGATTCTTGATTCTTCCGGAGATATTCCTTTAATATAGACAATCTCATCTTTAATTATAAAGCTATCATCAACAGCATGAAGTGTAATAGAATAGTTTTTTACTTTGTAAATATGAACAGGAACCAGGAGACTGATTCCTGTACGATTGGCATCGAGGGTAATAGAATCAAGCAACTCCCCTATTCCAAGATCAACCTTAAATTTTTTTAACAGATCAGGAAGTTTCTCCCCAGGTATTCTGGAGCCTTTTCTTCTTTCATTCTTCATATAGCTTCCAGAAGGCTCTTTAGATAACTAATTTTCTTTTGACAGGTAGAAATCAAACTTCCTGCAGCTTTTGCTCTTTCTATTCTGACATCAGACCATAACCATCTAAATTTATCAAATAACTGTTTATATTCAGGATCACTTACTCCATGCCAATATTCTTCTTTCGCTTCTTTTAGTGATAAGTAATTCTCAGCAGGTTTTGTACTGTTTTCCAGAAGATACATATCCAGAGGAAATCTTGCATTATACTCATTCCATAAAGATAAACTCTCTTCAATAGCAGATTTTTTTTGTTTCTCCCAAAAATCCAAAATATCAATTATATGATTTACTGGTTCGAAAGACTTTTTCCCTCCATCATAAATGGCACAGGCTTCTATGGGAATTATCATTTTCTCAAATTGAGAGTACTCATATTCAGGAGTTAAAAGAGCACCAAATTTGTAATTTTTTAATAAATCTGTATTTGGAAGTACATTAGATATAGGTGTATCTTTTGATCCTAAAGCAAATCTTCCTTCAAGATAAATTATAATTGTCCTGTCATATTCAGGATGGTGTTCTTTAAATATTTTATCCCATTTCTCCAAAACTTTTTCCGCATTTGAACATCCAATTGTTACAAATATAAAGTTTTTTAAACTAAGTTTTTTTGATATTAAGTAATTATCCAAATATTTAAGACTATTATCCAGAGATACACCGGAAGCAACAATATCCGCACTGTATATAGTTGCATTATCGGGTATCCGGAACTTCCTGTAGGAATTTTCTGAAATTGAAAACACTCCATTTGTTTCCAAACGCTGGCTTGTAATATAGGAACTTGAATGCCATTTATAACCAAAGGCCTTTAACAGTGAATTACGTACCTGGAAATTTAAACCACCTCTAAGAATATGATACACATTTACATTTTTTGAACTTATCCTGCTAAGATGCTCAATATTATTTAAAACTTTAAGAGTATTGGTTACTCCGTTTCTCATTAAATCTGTAAAATCAGAATTTACAATTTCCGGGAAATTAAGCATATTTCTTGTATCTGAGGTAGAAACAACATATCGCTTTAAAACAGATACATTAGTACTGTTTTCTATTGAATACGATGATACAGCCTCGTCCTTGAACAGACGTTTAAGATAATCTGATTCCATTTCAACTCCCTCCTGATTTTTAAACAAAAACCGGTTGTAAAAACAGATTCTGCATTATAAACAAAAAAACAAAAGACAAAAGCCCTGAAACTACAGGCGTTGCAATCCAACCCATTCCAATTTTTCCAATTACACTAAAATCAATATTCCTACCTGATTTAGCAAAACCAATTCCCAATACTGCCCCTACAACTGCCTGAGAACTTGAAACCGGCACCAGGGGCCATGTAGGAAGGTTGTGGCTCAACAGCCATGTCTGCAGTGAAGTAGAAGCAAATAAAAACAGAACAAGAGAGCTGGACAATACAACAACAAAAGCAGCAACCGGAGAAAGTTTAAAAATACTGTTCCCAACAGTCATCATTACTCTTTTTGAATAGGTAAATATTCCTACAGCTATAGCTATTCCTCCAATCAGAAACAGAAGCTGTACTCCGGTTAAAGAAAATGCTCCTGGAATACTAATGTCGGGAAAAGGAGAAACAGGGATAAAAACACCCATGACATTTGCTATATTATTCGCTCCTAGACTATATGCACCGAAAGCCCCCGTTATAAGTAATGCTGTTCTTGTATAGGAATCCATTCTTATAATGCTTATCCTGGAAAATTTTAACAGAAATTTTATAAGATGGAATAATGCAAATGAAAAAAAGGCCGAAAGAACAGGACAAACAACCCAGGTGGACACTATTTTTGTAAGTGCGGAAGTATCGGTTGGTTTACCTGCAAAAAGATTCCAGCCTATAATTGCACCTACTATTGCCTGTGATGTTGAGACAGGCAGTTTCAGCCTTGTCATCCAAAACACAGTAAAGGCAGCTGAAAATGCAACTGTAAAAGAACCGGCAATTGCATTTACCGCTCCCAGTTTCCCTAAAGTATGGGATGCACCTGCACCGCTTACTACAGCTCCTATAATTACAAATACCGAACCTACAATAGCTGCTGTTGTAAAACGAAGCATTTTTGTACCCACTGCGGTACCAAAAATATTAGCAGCATCATTGGCACCCAGAGACCAGCCAAGAAACAAACCACTGGAAAGAAAAATTAGCGTCAAAAACATTTACTACTCCATTATTTTATCTATATACTTCTCTTGATAGCAGCAACCGATAATCGCTCACATACATCCTGCCCATCATCTGATAGCTTTGCAATTAGCTCAACAAATTTATTCACATGCATTTTTCCTGAAAGTTTTTTAATATACTTATCAGAATCAAAAAGTTTTCTTTTTATACTATTTTCAATTTTATCAGTTTCATGTTCAAAGAAAAATGTTTTATTTATGTAGTCATTAATTAAATGATCATTTTTAATATAGCATCTTGCTGCCTGAACTGTCAGATCAGCTGTTTTACAGGAAGCCTCAACCAATGACATAAATTCTTCATTTAATTCTTTTGGTATTTCCGGCTTTTGAATATCAAACTGAATTAAAACTTCCTCAGTTGTATCAATTACATCATCTATATTTTCCAACAGACTCAACATATCACCCCTGGATTCAGGAAGAAGCATTTTAGTATAAAGTTTGTAACGTATTGCTCTTCTTAATTCATCAACTGAGGATTCAAGAACCTTAACCTCCTCCATTCTTTTTAAAAACGTTTCTGTTTCATTGTTTAGATAATTTTTAATAGCTTCAGAAAATATCATTACTGAATTGGAAATACTGTCCAGCAGTAATTCTATATCACCTTCAATTTCTGAAGCCTGATTAAATAGTAGACTCATTGTAAAACTCCTGTTATTTCAAATACTATAAAGCATCAGTTTAATCTAAACTGATATTTTTTTAAAGTATTATTTACGGATTAGTAATAAAAAGTTATAGTGTTACCGGAGGCAGTATGAACTATTCGGGTTTATTTACAGATTTTTATGAGCTAACCATGATGCAGGGTTATATGCTGCAGAAAACAAATGAACAAGTAGTATTTGATATGTTTTTTAGAAAACAGCCCTTTACAGGGGGTTATTCCATTTTTACAGGTCTGGATGATATTCTAACAATACTTCAAAATATACATTTTTCAGATGCTGATCTGGATTATCTTAGAACATTTAATGTTTTTAAGGAAGAATTTCTTAAGTATCTTAAAAATTTCAGGTTTACAGGTTCGGTTTATGCCATGGATGAGGGTTCTGTAATATTCCCCAATGAACCTATTCTGCGTGTTCACAGTACTCTTATGGAAGCACAACTAATTGAGAGTCTTATTTTAAATACAATAAATTTCCAGACACTCATAGCAACAAAGGCTGCAAGAGTATCTTATGCTGCAGAAGGCGGTACAGTTCTGGAATTCGGTTTAAGACGGGCTCAGGGGTTTGACGGGGCAATTTCTGCAAGCAGAGCTGCATATATTGGCGGAGCAACAGCTACCTCAAATACACTGGCGGGTAAAATTTATAATATTCCGGTTAAAGGCTCTATGGCACATTCGTGGATAATGGCATTTGATTCAGAATTGGAAGCATTCAGAAAATTCACAGAGCTTTATCCGGACAGCTCAATTTTATTAATAGATACATACAACACTCTGGGTTCGGGTATAGACAATGCAATTATAGTCGGGCTTGAACAAAAAAAGAAGGGGAAATCTATTTCGGTCAGATTGGATAGTGGAGATTTTTTCTATTTAAGCAGGGAAATAAGAAAAAGACTTGATAATGAAGGTCTTAATGATGCTAAAATTGTTGTTTCAAACGACCTGGATGAGGGTATTATTCATCAGCTCCTTACTGATGGTGCCTGTATAGATACATGGGGTGTCGGAACTAACCTGGTAACAGGTGGTTCAGATTCTTCTTTTGGAGGTGTTTATAAATTGGCAGCAAAAAAAATAAATAACAAATTTGTACCAACAATTAAAGTATCCAACAATGCAGTAAAAACAACAAACCCCGGAATAAAACAGGTGTATAGATTCTATAACAATGATGGAAGTGCAGCAGCAGACCTTATAGCTCTTGAAGAAGAAAATTTACCATCAGGCAGGCCTTATACATTTTATCATCCAATGTACTTCCATAATAAATTTACTCTAAACAAATATAGTAAAGTAAAACCAATGCTGTCCTTAAAAATGGAGAAGGGAAAAAAAATAAATAAAAATAATCCGATACCGGAACTTCAAAAAAAAGTAATTTCAAACCTGAAATGCTTTGATACTTCCTATAAAAGAATAATAAATCCCCATATATACAAAGTATCTCTATCAGAAAAACTAAAAAGCCTAAAGGCAAGTTTATTAGATGAATATAAATAAAAATTCACTGAATACGAATTCTGTTTTTATTATAGCAGAAATTGGTACTTCTCATAATGGAGATATAAAAAAAGCTGAGGATATGATTACTGCTGCTGCAGAAGCAGGAGTTGATTGTGTTAAATTTCAGTATGTAATTGCAAGAGAGATAGTTCATCCTAAAACAGGTAAAGTCTTGCTCCCTGGTGGCAGCATAACTCTATACAAACGCTTTCTGCAACTCGAACAGGAACCTGATTTCTATGCAGAATTAAAGCAAATAACAGAAAAATACAATCTTGGTTTTTTATGTACACCTTTTGGGTTGGAAAGTGCTGAAAATCTAATAAAATTGGGGGTAGATAAATTTAAAATAGCATCACCTGAACTCAATCATTACCCTCTTTTAGAAAAAGTAAAGGATTATCCCTTAATCCTTTCTACAGGTGTTTCCACTTTGGGGGATATAGAAAAAGCTCTTAGCTATGTACAAAAAGAAGCAGCCCTGCTGCACTGTATAACCTCCTACCCTGCTCCGGAAGAAGAATACAATTTAAAAGTAATTTCATCTTTAAGAGCAATTTTTGGTATACCAGTAGGAGTTTCTGATCATTCAAAAGACCCAATTCTTGTTCCCGTTCTAAGCACTGCAATGGGAGGTTCCATTATAGAAAAACATTTTACTCTTTCAAGAGATGATGGCGGCCTGGATGATCCAATAGCTGTTAACCCAAATGAATTATCACAATTGTGTAAGGAAGTAAGAAAAGCAGAACAGGGAGATTCTGAAGAAACCATAAAATACCTCAATGATATCTATGGAAATCAAAGAATTAAAGCAATACTGGGTACAGGAATAAAAAAGCTTGCTCCCTCAGAAGCTGCAAACTACAGAACTACCAACAGATCTGTTATGGCAGTTGCAGACATCAAAAAAGGAACTATATTTACCAATAACAATATAGCTCTCCTAAGAAGTGAAAAACAGCTATCGCCCGGACTAGATCCGGAACTATTTAACAAAATTATAAACCGAAAAGCTATAGCCGATATTAGATCCGGAACCGGAATAACCTGGGATTGTTTTTAAGCTCCTGATCTATTATAGTAATAATTACCCATATACCCTGAAAGGATTGTTGATGGATTGCGACAAAGACAATAAAAAGATATTAATAATTGATGATAATGAGGATGATTATAAAATAATATCCAGATATATCTCAAAATGTTATTCTACAAAATACTTTAGCGGACATAATAAGAATTTAAAATATATATCCGACTATAAACCTGACTGTATCCTTTTGGACTACCATATGGGGACGAGTAATGGTATTAGTATACTTAAAGAGTTAAAAAAGAAAGATAACCTAAAGAATATTCCTGTAATTATGATGACAGGAGAAGAAAACCCGGAAATTATAATTAAGTGCATGCGAAATAATGCTGATGATTATCTAATAAAAGGAAAATACACTAAAGAACATATTCTGCGCACCATTGAACTTTCTATTAAGAAAGCAGAACTTGAGAATAAGATTGAAGAACAGCAACGATTAATTCTAAAAATATCACAAACGGATGAGTTAACCGGTGTTTTTAGTAGAAGATATCTCGTTGAAAAGATTGAAGAAGAAATATTAAGATCAAAGAGAAGTAATACAATTTTTTCTGTTACAATTCTTGATATTGATGATTTTAAATCAATTAATGACAATTATGGGCATCTTACTGGTGATACTGTTTTAAAAGAGTTGACTTCTATTATAAGGAAAGGTATAAGAACAACTGATTATGTAGGTCGGTACGGTGGTGATGAATTCATCATAGTACTTCTGGATCTTGAAAATAATAAACGGGAAAATATTGTAAGTAATCATGGCAAAATTATTGACTCTATTCGTAAATCAATAAATTCTACTTCAATCATTCCTCCAAAGGAAGTTCTTAATAACACTACCATGATAATAAATGGCAAAGAAATAGCTTTATCGGATAGTGATATATTAAAGAAAAAGGCCAGTGTACATTTTTCTGCAACTTTTGGATTTGCACTATACAATAAAAAGGTATCTACCTTTTCCGATATTCTTGCAATTGCTGATAAGGCCTTATACAGAGCAAAAGAAAAAGGTAAAAATTGTACTGCCTGTTATGAGAATAATGAACTTCTATTCTTTGAATAATTGGAGATATCTATAAGTGAAAAAACTACAATTAAAATTACCTTTATTTATTGTTATTTCTGTTGTTTTTACCCTTTATCTGGTTATTATTTCTACAATAATCGGATATATATCCTACACAACAGGTAAAGATTCAATTGATAAGATCTCTGATCGGTTTATTGGTACAACTATCAGCAGAATCCAGGATAATGTTAATACTTTTCTGGAACTTCCTCATAAAATTAATACAATAAATATCCCCTTTGTATTGGATAATAATTTTAATGTTAAAAATTATGATATTCTGGAAAACCATTTTCTGACTCAGATTAATACCTTTGATTCAATTTCCAGCATATATTTCGGTAATTCGGATGGAGGTCTGGCTCTGGGAGGAAGAGATAATAAAACAGGACAAATTTATACAATAGATACAGAAAATTTTACAGCCGGTACATTTAGAAAATACGGTATTTCGGATAATGGTGATAAGGGAAACCTCCTTCTATCTGTTCCAAACTTTGATGCCAGAACAAGACCATGGTATTTAAGTGCAGTCAAAAGTGGAACAAAAAGCTGGAGTAATATATACATATTATTCTCCGGACAGGATATGGCAATTGCAGCTTCAGAACCTGTTTTCGACAATAAAGGCAACTTAAAGGGTGTTTTATCGGTTGATCTTTTTCTATCCCAAATCCATAAGCTGCTGGAACAGGCAGATATTGGCAAACATGGAACAATATTTATTATTGAAAAAACAGGTTATCTGGTTGCTTCAACAACTGATGAGCTGCCCATTATAAAGGGAAGAGACGGCATAAAAAATAAAAGACTGCTGGCAAAAAACAGTAACAAACCATACATAAAAGATGCCATGAACGCTATTGACTCACATTTTAAAAACCTTAAGGATATTAAACAAGAGGAGCATTTAACTTACCTCATCGATGGAGAAAAAGTCCATACATATATTTATCCTGTTAAAGATAGCCATGGCATTGACTGGCTAATTGCCGCAACAATACCTGAACGAGACTTCATGGAAGATATTTGGAATAATAATAAATTGCAATTAATTATCATTATTACTGCTTCTATCATATCGGCAATCTTCAGCCTGTTTGCAAGTGCATGGGTTGTAAAACCAATTCATAAATTAAGTAATTCTACAAAAGATCTGGTAAATGGTAAATGGAAGCATAACTATACTAATTATTTTATAAAAGAAATTGACAGTCTAAATTCCACTTTTAACAGTATGGCAACTCAGTTAAACGATGCTTTAAATGAACTTAATATAGAAATTGGTGAAAGAAAAGCAACAGAAGTATCTCTCGAAAAATCCCTAAAAGAAATAATGGAAATCAATAAGAAACTTGAAGACTATTCCTACACAATAAGTCATGATCTGAAAGAACCTATACGATCCATAAGAACTTTTTCCCAATTTATAAATGAAGATTATGTGGACAAGCTGGATGAAGAGGGGAAGGACTATCTAAATCGAATAATAAAAGCATCTACAAAAATGGCTCTAATGATAGATGACCTGCTGCTGTTATCAAGAATTGGAAAACAGAATATTGAATTCATGGATGTCAAAATATCAGAAATAATTACTGAAGTAATTGAAACCCTGCAGCAGACTATTGAAGAGAAAAATGTAACTGTAACAGTTAAAGATATGCCTGTAGTAGCCTGTCAGCCTATTTGGATAAAAACAGTTTTCCAAAACCTTATAAACAACAGCATTAAATATTCTGATAAAACCAAAACACTTATTGAAATTTCGTATCAAAAACAATCTGAATTCCATGAATTTACAATAAAAGATAATGGACGGGGGATTGAAAAGGATCAATTTAACAAAATTTTCGGTCTTTTCAGAAAAGCACATCAGGATAGAAATATTGAAGGAAGCGGTGCAGGACTTGCAATTGTTACATCGGTAATGGAACAGCACCGCGGAAAAGTGTGGATTGACTGGAGTGAACCGGGGATTGGCACAATTATTAAATTTACAATCAAAAAAAAGCTATAATAATGGAGAGACAAATGGATCAGATATTAATTATTGAAGACAATGATGATGATATATTGATGATAAAACGCGGTTTTAAAAAGGGTCGAATAGGGAATTCTATCCACTGTGCTACCAACGGCCAGGAAGGTCTTGAATATCTTGCAAATAAAAAATCAAACCAAATTCATCTTATTTTACTGGATCTTAATATGGAAGTGATGAATGGTTTTGATTTTTTAATGGTAAGACAAAAAGATGAGGTTCTAAAGAAAATACCTGTTGTAATTCTTACATCATCCAACAGGCAGCAGGATATTGCAAAAGCATACAAACTGGGTGCCAATAGTTACGTAGAAAAGCCACTCGATCCTGATAAATTTATGAAAGCAATTCTTTCTATAGAAGACTTCTGGATATTTCTGGCCAGAACGCCTTAATATTTACTATTTACTCAAATCTTATTTTTTATTATAACTATTAAAGCTATTTAATTTTTATAATCTGGTAAATTACCAAACTGAGGTAACAAATGGGAAAGACTATTGCTGAAAAAATTTTCGATGCTCACAGAATTGATAACCCATCGGGGGATATTAATGTTATTAGGCTGGACGCTGTCTTTTGTCATGAAATAACAACACCAATTGCCATAAATGATCTAATAGAACGCAGAATGGACAAGGTCTTTGATCCTGATAAAATAAAAGCTGTAATTGATCATGTAACTCCTGCAAAGGATTCAAAAACAGCTACCCAGGGCAAGATAATGAGAGAATGGGCTCGTAGACAGGGTATAAAAGATTTTTTTGACATTGGTCAGAATGGTGTCTGTCATGCACTTTTCCCGGAAAAAGGCTTTGTAAGACCCGGGTACACTATTATTATGGGAGATTCTCATACATGTACCCACGGTGCCTTTGGAGCTTTTGCAGCAGGTGTAGGAACTACCGATCTTGAAGTTGGCATATTAAAAGGTGTTTGTACATTTCACTATCCTGAAACAATAAAAATTGAAATTACTGGTAAACTTCAGAAAGGCGTTTTTGCCAAAGATGTTATACTATCACTTATAGGGAAAATAGGTGTTAATGGTGCTACAAATAAGGTAATGGAGTTTACAGGCCCGGTTGTAGATAACATGACTATGGAAGAAAGAATGACCCTCTGTAACATGGCAATAGAAGCAGGAGGAACCAGTGGTGTATGTTATCCGGATAAAACTACTGTTGAATACCTTTGGAAGTTTATAAAACAGGATTATCCCACAAAAGAAACTGCCCTAAAAGATTTTTTAAAATGGAAGTCTGATGAAGATGCAGTATATTCACAAATTGTAAAACATGATATTTCCAACTTAAAACCAATGATGACAATAGGATATAAACCTGATCAGGTTCAGGAAGTTAATGAAAACGAAAAAATCAAAGTTGATCAAATATACATTGGCAGTTGTACAAATGGAAGAATAGAAGATCTTCGGGAAGCTGCTTCTGTACTAAAAGGACATAAAATTAGTGCAGATGTAAGGGGTATACTTTCTCCTGCAACTCCTCTGGTTTATAAACAGGCCATGAAAGAAGGTCTTATTGATATATTTATGGATGCAGGATTTTGTGTTACAAACCCAACTTGCGGAGCATGTCTTGGTATGAGTAACGGGGTTCTTGCAAGTGGAGAAGTTTGTGCGTCTACTACAAACAGAAATTTTAACGGTAGAATGGGTAAAGGCGGCATGGTGCACCTTATGAGCCCTGCCGTTGCTGCAGCTACTTCAGTTGCAGGTTATATAACAACACCCGATAAGCTTAACTAATAAGGAGCCCCTAAGTGAAAAATTTTGATGGTCAGGTTTTGTTTCTTGACAGAGCCGATATAAATACCGATGAGATTATCCCTGCAAAATATCTTACGGAAATTACGAAAACCGCATTAAAACCATATCTTCTGGAAGATCTTAAACTGGAGGACTTCTCTCCTGAAGATATTAAAAATAAATCTGTAATTATTACACGGGAAAACTTCGGATGCGGTTCTTCAAGAGAACATGCACCCTGGGCACTGGAAGTTAACGGTATAAATTTGGTTATTGCAGAAAACTTTGCAAGAATTTTCAAGCAGAACATGTTTAACTGCGGAATGATGGCTGTAGAACTTGGTAAAGAAAAAATCGATGAAATTTTCACAACATTTGAAGGGAAAGAAACATCGATTAAAACAGATTTTAAGAATAGTAAACTAAATATTAGTTCTACAGAAGCCAATATGATAATAGATTTTACTGTCTCAGGTTTTGATAAATCACTTGTGGAAGCAGGTGGATGGATAAACTACGCTAATAAGAATTATTAGCCCCCCCACCTACTGAATCCATCTTTTTTAGAGGCCGAAAGCAAGGGGGCATTTACTTATTATTTAGGTATAACCTGCTGAGAATCTTTTAATCTAAAAAGTATATCATTATAATTCAAACCTCTTTCCAGAAGAACTTTAATCAGTTCATTTTGAAAAGTAGCTCCAAGATCTACGCCTAAACCACGGTCAGAAAAACAGAAATAATTATAGAGCTCTTTCTTTACTCCAAAATCCCATGCTCTTTTCATCAGGGGCATTGATGGTGAATCCAGATTTGGAGTTAAACTGTCAGCCCAGGTTATATCAGTAAGACCTTTTTCTGATTGATCTACAGCTTCAAATTTTGCTATATTAAATTCTTCTTTTAGTTCAAGAGGCCCTGTGATCTCTCTTACAAAACCTATTACCATATCTGCAATTGCAGGTGCAGCTGTAAGACCTGGAGACCTTATTCCAATAGCATTGATAAAATTATCAGGTTTACTATATTTTTCTATAATAAAATCATTCGTATTAGGCTGAGCCCTGTTTCCAGCATAGGTTTTTACTGTTAAACCAGTATGCAGACCTGGAACCAAATGACGGGTTTTATCCAGTACTTCTTTTAATCCTTCAATGCTTGTAGTAAGATCATCACTTGATAATTTACCCAGATTCACAGAAGTTGGCCCAATAAGAATATCCCCGGTTTCAGTCGGTACAACCAAAGCCCCTTTACTTTCTTTTGTTGGAGTTGGAAAAATAATATGATTTACATTGTAATCGGGATGTGGTTCCAAAAGGATATACTCACCCTTTCTCGGATGTATTTCATATTTATCAATTCCAGCCATTGAAGATACGGAATCCCCAAAAAGACCAGCAGCATTAATAACAATTTTTGCAGAAACTTTTCCCTGTACTGTTTCTATCTCTTTTATATTATCTTCGGATATTTTGAAACCTGTAACCTCATGATCCATAAAGGGTACAACACCATTCTTTACACTGTTTTTAAATAGAAAATTTACAAACCTCATTGGACAAATAATACCTGCTGTTGGTGCCCTTAAAGCTCCTATTACATCAGGATTAATATTGGGTTCTGCATCAAGTACAGCCTTTTTATCAAGCAATTCTACAGGAACATTCCTATTAATTCCTTTTTGTTTCAACTCTTTGAGATACTCCAATCCGGAATCATCAAAGGCTACAACCAGCGAACCCGGTCTTTTTAATCCTACCCCAAGTTCACGAGCCCAATCATCATAACGCTGATTACCCTTAGCAACAAGATCACCACGCAAACTACCTTCAGGATCATCATATCCGGCATGAATTATTCCGGAATTACCCTTACTTGACCCCTGAGTTACCTGCACAGATTTTTCAATAAGAGCAACGCTGAGTTTATACTTACTAAGTTCATAAGCTATCCCTGTACCTACAATACCTCCGCCAATAACAGCAACATCAAATATTTGTTTATCGCTCATATCTAAACTTCTCCCCTATTAGTCAACTTATTGATAATTTCAAAACTGGTATTATATTGTTTAATAAAGTCAGGATCCGGATTATAAGCATCACCTACAACTATTAGGTTCCGTTTTTTCATTTCTTCAAGGGAAAGATCAAGCTTCCAGTTTTTTAAATCCCATTCTACTCCAAGATGTTCTCTCCAGGGATGTTCAAGAACAAAATCACCATCAACAGCCAAACTGTCCCCTGAAATACACTTTTCTCCGGAACCTGACTGAATCATCATCCCTTCAAATAATGTATCTCCATAAACCTGCTTTAATATTACCTCATCATAAACTTTAATCTTTGCAGGCCAGTTTTTTGGTAATTCAAGTTTACCAGGTGAAATAACTTTTACTGATATTCCGGATTTATAAGCTAAAAGTGCAGTATCCAGGGTATACATACTTTCACCAAAAACAATTAGATTACTGCCAGGTTTAAAGGGATAGTGTTCCAGCATCTCACCAACCTGATAGCAGGTAAAAAACCTACCGCCTCTTGTCCCGGGAAGAAGATACTTTCCATACATAATTTGTGCAGCTCCAACTGCGACAATCAAATTATTATAGGTATATTCTTCTCCTTTTCCGGAAGCAGTTCGAATATGTACTTTTTTTTCTTTCTGATCGACATTATAAACTCGTTTATCTGTAAAAATTTTATCTTTCTTTTTATCCAATTCCTGGCTTTTAATCAGTTTTTCTCTAAATGATAAACCGGTAATAGATTTGTCTTCCTTCGTATCATACACTTGTATATTTTTCATCCAGGTATTTGTATACATCAATGAATTCCTGGCTTCAAAAAGAGCGATATTTTTAATACCTGCTGATATTAGAGCATCAAGAGCTCCCAGGCCTGCAGTACCGCCTCCGATTATTATATATTCATAATCCGGCATATTTTCTCCTTTAGTAATTTTGTGTTTAAAGATCACTATATACAATAAGTTCTACTATGTAAATACAAACAGATCAACTACGATCATATTTAAACAAAAAAGAACTATATTTTAACAACAAAATCAGTCATCTATCTTAAACAACTTACTAACAATTAAACACCTTATTACTATTGATATTTCTAATTATTTCTAAGTATATTCATTGTATGGAAAATACGAAAAATATAGCCCTTGTGGCTCATGACAACAGGAAGAAGGATTTAATAGAATGGCTTGAATACAACTGGAGACTGATTATTCCACACAAGCTTTACTGCACAGGCACTACCGGAAGACTTGTGGAAGAGGCAATTCTAAAAAAAATATCAATGAATTATGCTTCAGATAACTATACTGATGATGATCTAAACCTTATAAAATTAAAATCAGGCCCTCTGGGCGGAGACCAGCAGCTTGGATCGTTGATTGCAGAGGGAGAAATAGATATTCTCATATTTTTATGGGATCCTATGGAGCCACAACCCCACGATGTAGATGTAAAAGCTCTGGCAAGAATTGCAGTTCTCTATAATATCCCAATTGCAAATAATCGTTCCACAGCAGATTTTCTAATCTCTTCACCATTGTTTCAGTCTAATTACAAACCTGTCATCAAAAACTATGCTGAATATATTCACAGGAAACTCTAAACTTTAACTAACAACTAACAACTAAAACAGTGATATCAGCTTGACGTAATTCTTTTTAAGGAACAATATGAATTATGTTCCTGGGTATTTTTTATAGCCAAGCATTGACTGTATGAAAATAGTTTTATAACTATGGATTTTTTTCGTTTGTGATAGCTTTTTTAACCATATTAAAACAAAGACATTTATAAGGATGAAAAGGTTTATGAAACTTCTTGTATTCGTGTTAAATAATGAAGAATATCTCGAAAAAGTACTTGAAGCCTATATGGAAGCTGGAGTTGCAGGGGCAACTATTCTGGATTCGGAAGGGATGGGACGCTTCCTAACATATGAGGTTCCCCTGTTTGCCGGATTCAAGGAATTCATGAAGGGCAACAGACCCTATAATAAAACAATTATTTCCGTAGTGAGAGACCAATCTGTAATAGAAAATTTAAAAAGACTTATTGATAAACTTATTGGAGGGCTGAATAAACCCGGAACAGGTATAATGTTTACAGTCCCTGTTGACTGGGCAGCTGGTCTGGTACCGGAAGAAGAGGAGATATAATTTATGCTTTCGATCAATTCGTTACTTTCACCGGCCTGTGTTCTTATCCATCCCGATGCAAAGGACAAAGCCTCTTTGATAAAAATGATGATAGAAAGTCTTGAGGCAGCTGGAAAAACCAACAACACTGAGCTATTGTTAAAAGACGTTATGGCCAGGGAAGAACTTTCACCAACAGGCCTCAACTGGGAATGTGCTGTTCCTCACGCCCACAGCAGTGCTTTGGAACATACATCTATTGCTTCTGCCCTGCTGGATAAGGGCATCGACTTCAATGCGCAGGACGGATACCCTGCCAGACTGATATTTCTCATTGCAGGACCGAAGGATCAGGCCGGACTGCATCTGAAGCTGCTTTCCAGAATGGCCCGCATACTTAATGACCGGGAATTCAGGGAAAATCTGATGAATGTCAGCTCTGAAAAGGATTTTATTTCCCAGATTAAAAAACGGGAGGATTGAATTGCGTATACAAACCATATGGAAAGTAATACGTGTTTTTATAACTGCTGTATCACTTTTTGTAATCTGGCTGCTCTTTACATCCAGTATGGCTCCCTATTCACTTATTTCCGGATCTATTGGTTCCACGATAATTGCCCTACTTACCTATAAAGTATTTATACCTGAACATGATGCATCCAGGCATGCATTTCTGCCCCGGCCTCTTTATTTGATTCTGTTTTTTATTGTCCTGATATATTATCTTTATTCCTCAAGTATTAAAATGCTGATCACTATAATCCGGAATAATCCAAACCCGGGAATTGTACATTTTCGTACAAGATTGCATACAGATCTATCCAGAATGGTTCTTGCAAATTCAATCACATTTACTCCGGGAACTATTACTCTGGATCTGAACGATGACCATCTGACGGTTCACTGGTTTTTCTGTAATACCAATCACTCCAAACTTGCCGGTAAAACCGTAAAAGGGAGAATGGAAAAATATCTCAGAAAGGTATGGTTATGAAATTTCTGATGATCGACATTATGCAGTGGTTTCTCTTCGTGTGTGCCTTGTTCTGTATCATTCGTCTGATCACCGGCCGAACTGCTGCAGATAAACTTACTGGTCTTAATGTACTATCCGGAGTTGTTCTTGCTTTTCTGGTTCTACGGGGTGTTCGTCATGGTACAGCTCTCTTCCTCGATGTTGCCCTTGTTTATGATATTTTAGGTTTTCTGGGATTTCTTGCTATTGCTCATTTTTTAAAGGATAATATTTCAGGGGAAGTGGAAAATGAGGAAACGGAAGAATGATAATAATTATCCGGAATGTAATCGCTTTAATTGCGTTTTCATCAGCCCTCATTTTTGGTACTGCAGGAATTATTGGACTCTTTCGCTTTCCGGATCCCTACTCTAAACTTCAGGCAGGCTCTCTCTGCGGAACAACAGCTGTCTTCTCTATTTTTATGGGTTCTCTCGCTCTGGCACCGAATTGGGCCATAGCTGGACGTATTATAATCATCTGCTTTTTCTTCCTTCTTTCTTCTCCCACTGGAGCACATATTGTCGCCCGATTCGCCTGGCAATCCAATATAGTTCCCTGGAAACCAGCTGCCCGGAACCGTCGGAGAGGAAAAAACAAAAACAATGGAAATAAACAGGAGCCGCTGCAATGACAATAATCATTATGATACTCCTGATTGTTTTATCTCTGTACACCCTGTCATCCAGGGATCTTCTCTATGGCGTTATTGCACTTTCGGCTTTTAGTATGCTGTCTGCCACTCTCTTCTATATTTTTAATGCTCCTGATGTTGCAATTACAGAAGCTGCTGTAGGAGCTGGAGTCTCGACAGTTATTTTTGCCTGGGCTATCAGATCCACAGAAAGGAAAGATCAGGAATGAAGGAAAGTAAATATTCAAAATTCTTTATTTTTCAGATTGTACTTTCTCTGGCAACGGTATTGGCAGTCATCTTGCCGATATTTTTATCCAGGGTGCCATGGCCTGATCTTGCCAGGAATTATCTTGAACACAATGGGCTAAGAGATTCCGGAGCCAGAAATCTTGTTAGTGCGATCTATCTTGGATATCGTGCCTTTGATACACTGGGTGAAACAATTGTACTACTGGTAGCCGTCAGTGGAACAATCAGTATTATCTCTCATTCAGGGTTATCTCAGGCCAAAGGATTTGGAAAAGGGGAGATCAAAAAACATACTAACAATTCAATTTCAGGATTTCGCCGTACAGAGTTGATTGATGTTGTCACTGGAAAACTGGGTCCGATAGTTCTTATATTCGGACTTTACCTTATGCTTTTTGGGCATCTCTCACCAGGAGGGGGATTTCAGGGAGGCGTAGTAGTTGCTTCCGGAATTGTTTTTATGGCTCTGGGCAGTAAAACAGATTCATCAACATGGCTCCAGGAAACCGGAGCCCTTGCTAAAATTGAAGCTGCCGGATTCTTGTTTATTGTTTTGGCTTCCCTATCCGGAATTCCAGGAGGATTCGGTTTTTTTGGAAACCCACTTAGCTCTTCCGGTGCTTCCCCGGTAATTTCTATTATAGTGCTGAATACAATTATCGGATTAAAAGTTGGAGCTGGATTAGGTTTCATGTGTATTGCCATGCTCGGTAAGGTGGAATAATGATAGAGCAAATTTTATTAATCATCCTTTTTTTGATAGGTTTTTGGGGTATTATTGCTAAAAAGAATATAATTAAAAAAATATTTGCCCTCTCAATTTTAAACAGTTCGGTTCTAATACTATATATTACGGAAGGATCAAAAATTGGAACAAATGCACCAATAATGGAGGAGGGTGTAAAAAATGTTGTAGATCCGGTTCCCCAGGCGCTAATGCTTACTGCCATTGTAATAGGAGTGTGCATCACAGCTTTGGCTCTGGCAATTGCCTTCAGGCTATACAGATATACACACACACTTGATATTGATAAAATACACAGGAAATTACACGATGAGCCATTCTGATATTATCTTTGCACCGATATTCTTACCTTTGCTTGGCTCCGCACTTGTATTTTGCGGGAAGTCATTTTTCAAAGGCCGCAAGGCTAAACTTATAGAGTATTCGGCTGTTTTTATAGGACTTGGACTGCCCTGGATCGTTCTATTCTATCTTTTACCCTTCATCTTATCCGGAACGACCATTCAGCTTGTAATTGGAAACTGGTTTGGTGGAGTTGGTATTATTTACCGTTTTGACGGCCTCGCCTGGCTGGTAATTTTTCTTGGCTTTTTGATAGCAAGTGCCGCCTGGATTTACACACTGGGAGCAGGACCCAGGGGACTGGGGTTTAACGCTATATTTCTAATACAGACCGCCGCTTTGGCAGCTACAGCAATGACAGCAGATCTTTTCAACCTATTTGTCTGTCTGGAAATACTTGGAATTACATCCTATGTTCTAATAGCTTCCTCAGAAAAACCTGGTGCATTTCTTGCTTCATTTTCCTATCTTATGATCAGTGCAACTGCGATGGTCTTTTTTCTTGTAGGATTATTGGGATTGTATCGATTGACCGGAACCCTTTCCTACGAGGGCATTGCTGCGGGATTGAAAATACTTCCTGGAGAGGGAGGAATAACAGCAATTGTATCTCTATCCCTGATTGTAGCCGCTATAGCCATGAGGGTAGCAGTGATGCCTCTCTATGGTTGGCTTCCGGATGCACATGCTCTTGCCCCTCACGCTATTTCAGCCGTTCTCTCAGGAGTTCTAATTAAAACGCCTCTTTTTGCCCTTACCAGAATTCTGATAATTTTACCAGGAGGAATTGAGGCAGGAAGATTAATGGGTTATGCCGGAGCAGCCACCGCACTGGTGGGAGTTATTATTGCTTTAGCCCAAAAAGATACAAAACGCCTCCTGGCATACCATTCGATCAGTCAAATTGGTTATATAGTAAGTGCCTGGGGAGCTGCAGTTACAGCAGGCCTTTCTACTCCTGCAGGACTCACTTTGATGACAGCTGCTTTTCTACATGCAATGTATCACGCATTATTCAAGGGACTCCTCTTTCTTACCATAGGAACAACAACAGATCTGGCCGGTGAAAGGGATGTTTACAAACTTAGAGGTGCTGCTATAATACTGTACAGAGGAGGAGAAAAGTTCCCTGTAACTCTTTTATGCTTTCTTGTTGGAGCCCTGGCTATTATGGCTATTCCACCTCTTAACGGTTATGCAAGCAAAGCAGCGCTGTCATACGCTTTTAAAGGCAGCTGGCAGGCTTCAGTTTTATTTGCCGCAGGCATTGGAACAACAGCCTCTTTTATCAAGCTTTCAAGAATCTACTGGCCGCAAAAAAAGATTAACCAATCTTCACCGAAGACTGGTACCATTCCCGGTAAAGTTTCCGGTTCAGTACAGATTTCCCAGATTTTTCTTGCTATTATGTGTATTGCCAGCGGCATATTTGCCTCTCGCATTTCTCTGATTGTCAAGAAATTACTGAGTAACGGAATAATTGATACAAATAGAGTTCCCCCAAATTTATTTTCTATTCAAAACCTTGAAAAAACTGCCATAACCGTTACAGCAGGTATAGTGCTTTTCCTTATAGTCTCTACCGGATCGGGGAAAAAAATATTGAGCTTAATCCGCAACAGACCGAGAAATTTCCAGGGACTCTTCCTTTCTTTTTCCCTGGGCATGTTTGGTCTTACCCTGTGGATGATATATAAAAGCTGATTTTTTTAACTCTCCTAAGCTTTTGTGTTCATCATCATTTACTCATTACTACGAGATTTCTATAATAACCTCGGTAATATAAGCAGGGAGCTTTGACCATGAAGAAGATCCAGAAAGAAGTATCAGTGATGCCGGAAGGGCAGAGACAGAGACAGTCGCTGAATATTTCAGAACATTGGATCCTGATATGCATGTATTACCATAAGGGGAAAACCACTAAAGTTATCCACTTTATTTCTTTATTATGAAAAGTTTTAAAATGGGCGACACTGGATTTGAACCAGTGACCCCTTGCATGTCGAGCAAGTGCTCTAACCAACTGAGCCAGCCGCCCTGTAATCAAAAAGACTTAAATCGATTGTTTCAAAATCTATTTTATACTCTGAAGAACCCTTTCGAGAACCTTAACTCTGTCAAGAGGCTTTACAATATAATTTTTAGCACCTATCAACAAGGCTTTTTTTACAAGATCCTGTTTACCAAGCGCACTTACCATTATTACTTTAGCGTCTTTATCAAATTCGAGTATTTTTTCTAAAGAGCTTATACCATCCATCTTAGGCATGGTAATATCCATAGTAACAAAATCCACATCAGGATAAAGTTCTTTATATTTTTCAAGACCTTCCAGTCCATCACCCGCTGTTCCGACTACTTCAAAACCTTCGGAAGATAATATCTGAGTAATCTGTTTTTTAACAAACATAGAATCATCTACAATTAAAACTTTATAAGCCTGTCCACCATCACCCTGCCCTTCGGGTTTTCTTTCATTTATGCTAGGGAAATCCATCTTAGTTTTCATAACATCTACCTCCTACGTTCTTTCTCGAACGGCAACATTAATTTCAATTTTACCTTGTTTCACAATTACAGGAACTATCAAAGCTTCAACCTCATTATCGGTAATTTCCATATTTTCTCCGGTAAATATAGCCGGTGGGGTTAAATCAAATGTAAAACCAAGATCATGTAATTTTGTAACTGCCTGAGCTGTTATCATATTTGCAAGTTCTGTAATAGTTGCCTTGCCTAAATCATCCAAAGTTGTTAATGTTTCCCCATTCATCTCAGACGCAATAGCCAATGCAGTTTCCATGGACATATCAAAAAGAACACGGCCTTCAACATTTCCTGCTAATCCTACAAATGCGGCAACACCCATAACAGCCTTTGAAGTGGATTTTAAATACAATTCTCCCCGCTGAACATCATCACCAAGAACCTCTTTTAATATATCAAATGCAGCTTCAACAAAGGGATTGATATACTCAACTCTCATCTGCTTACTCCTTAAACTAGACTATTTTTTTATATACAGTAATATTATTACCATTAATTCGCTTCCATTCATTATCCGGCAGTTCTTCATTTCGACCTATTATTAGAATACCATCTGCTTTCAATTTTTCCTTAAACTCGTTTATCATTCTTAACTGTTCACTATAACCGAGAAAAGATAAAACATCCCTTGCAATTATAATATCCACCTCAGGGAAAGTATTTGGATGGGTTATGTCATGATATTCAAATAAAATAATATCTTTTATATTTTTACTAAACTGGAATCTATTATTAACAGGGATAACATAATTATCCATATATTCAGGTAATGTCTGTTTATCCACCACTAGGTTTGGTGCATTGGAAATGCTCATCAAATCCTTATCATTTGCCCAAATTTTAATGCTTGAATCTTTAAATTTATCTGATAACAGAGCAGCAATTGAATAGGTTTCGTAACCCTTTCCACAACCTGGATTCCATACTCTAATAGAACCACCAGGAATATCATTTAAAAAAGGATACACCAGGTTTCTATAGTCATCACTCCAAAATCTTCCGGTATCGGGAGAATAAAAACGTGACAGAAATTCTTCCGAATCAGCTTCTGAATGAAGCTGTAAATCCTTCGAACTGTTTCCCTTAAGATTTTTCCATTCATTAAAACGTTTTTCAACCCATTTATTATTCAAATCCGTAACATTAAATTTGCTGAAAGTTCTTAGAGTTTCTGAAATAAAACCCATATTTAATTGTTCAGGCTTGTTCTCGTTAAATACTTCATTTTGATGGAAATCAACTGATGTAACCTCAACATCTTCGGCATCCTGACCAAAAATACTTTCAACATCTAAAATTATATATAACTTGCTGTCTTTCTCAACAACACCCTGTATAAACTTTATATTTATATCACCAAAAATGGGATGTGGAGGCTGAATTGTCCGGGAAGATATCCCCACTACCTTGTCAATAGAATCAACAATAATCCCCAGTAGATAATCATCCAGTCTAAGTATTATTATCTCATCTGATCCATCTGATCCATCTTTTTCAGACTTAACAGATGGCAAATTAAACATCGTACGAAGATCAATAATTGAAATTATATCACCTCTTAAATTATAAACACCTTTCACATAGGGCAAAGAGTTGGGAACATAGGTAAAATGGGTTGCTTTTGAAATTTCCCGAACCTTCATAATATCAATACTATAATCTTTTCCTGCAAGAGAAAAAGTGACCATTTTATAATCTACATTTTCAATCTTTTCCACAACAGTACTTTCAACTTTATCTTCCAGAGCATTCATCTGCATCTCCTACATTATTGAAGCAGAACGTCTTCTACGATTTTCTATTTCCTGCTTTAAACCAAGATCAAGAAGCTGGCTTACATCTATTATTAAAGCAACAATTCCGTCTCCTAATATGGTTGCTCCAGCAACACCGGGAGAACTTGTATATCTGTCTTTCAGAGGCTTAATAACGACATCCTCTTCACCAATTAGAGCATCAACCATCAACCCCATTTTCTTGTCACCACTTCCTACAATTACAACATAATAGTATTCACCATTAGAATCAGCAGAAATATTAAACAAACGATTTAAACGAATAAGAGAGATTACATCTTCCCTTACATTAAAAACCTCATACCCATCTATAACCTTTATATCTGTTGGTTTAATTCTGTGACTATCTATTACGGACGTAATAGGAATAGCATAAATCTCAGTACCAATCCGAACCAGGAGAGCCTGAATAATTGCGAGAGTAAGTGGGATTTTAATAGTTAATTTACTTCCAACTCCCAGTTCTGACCATACAGAAACATTTCCATTAAGTTTTTCAATCTTCCTTTTAACAACGTCGAGACCAACACCTCTTCCCGATATACTTGAAACCTTCCTGGCAGTAGAAAAACCAGCATCAAAAATTAAATTGAAAGCCTCAACATCTGATAAAACCTTATTAGGGTGAATAACACCTCTTTCCACAGCTTTGGCTCTTACAGCTTCAACATCAATTCCCTTTCCATCATCTTCTATATCAATGATAATCATACTGCCTTCATTACGGGCTCTAAGGGTAACAATACCCTCAGGTGATTTACCTATCTTAATTCTATCTTCAGGACTTTCAATCCCATGATCCACAGAATTTCTTACACAGTGAATAAGCGGATCAAGAAGATCCTCAATAACGGATTTGTCAAGTTCAGTATCTTCACCTATAATATTTAATTTTATTGATTTCTCAAGAGATTTTGAAGCATCTCTTACAAGCCTTGGAAATCTTGAAAAAATCTGACTTATAGGAACCATACGAATCTGCATAACTCCTTCCTGGAGTTCACTCGTAGTTCTTGCAAGATTCTGGGCTGTGCTTTTAAATTTTACAATTGTATTACGCAAGGTAAGTTTTGAATCTTCAAAAACTTCATAGAGATTTGAAAAGCGATCATTCAGATCAATTTTGATATCTTTCAAAGAATATCCATTATGCGATTTCTCCAGATATTCAGGGATTGATCCTATAAGTTCTGCTAATCCCTCTTTGAAGTGCTTTTCCTGCTCATTAATACTGGCCTCTACAGTAGAAAAATCATTTCCAATCTGATTAAACGTAGCTTTTGTAATCACTGTTTCACTTACTAAATTTAACAAATTATCAATTCTTCTACTATCTACACGCAAAACAGAACCGGAATTTTTATTTTTCTTTAATTCCCTTGCTTTATTATCAGGTTTTGAACTTTCCAAAGGAACATCCGGTGAAGTACCTGATTTTCCAGATAAAGTATCTGATACTACTTCTTCAGACTCTTTTTTAACCACAGCAGGTGCAGCAGGAACTGATTGACTCACAGAAGAGGAAGGGTTCTGAAGTTCTTTTATACTGCTGTCTGTAACTACACCGGGTATATTTAATTTCGAAGAAAGCTGATCCGGATTTTGTCCGGTTGCAATGTAGTAAACAATTTCAGGATGAAAAATATCTTCATATAATTCTTCAAAATCCGGAATTGTTTTTAGAACCATTCCCGTCCCTTTTAATCCGGCAAAAACCTGTATACCACCTATTGAATTCATTGGGTGATCTTCGTTAAAATTTACTCTTATTTCATATACTTTTTCATTCTCATCAGCAGCTTCCAACAGCTCAAGAATATCATATTCTGACAGTTTTAAATTATCGGATTGTTCATCTGATCCATTCTCGCTGGAGTTTTCCTCAGTTTTAATCCGGTTACCACTATCTACAGCACCACTATTTTCCTGTTCATTCATTAAACCTTTTAAATCAGAAGTTAATTCAGATATATCATCTTCATATATCTGTCCTTCTGTACGCAGACGAAGCATCTCTTTTATTAAATCAATTGCTTCGAGAAGGACATCTACAGTATGGGGCACTACCTTTATCTTGCCACTACGTATCTCATCCAGCACATCTTCTACAATATGTGTAAATCCTGCCAATTCATTCATCTGAACTGTTGCGGAAGCACCTTTTAAGGTATGAGCTGCTCTGAAAATTTCATCTACTGAATCCATATCTTCAGGATTATTTTCCAGAACAAGAATATTCTGTTCAAGTATATCAACCTGGAGCTCTGCTTCCATATAAAAATCTTTTAATAATTCTTCATTATTAGGGTCTAAATAATCACTCATAGTAACATAATCATCATATATTGAGAGCTGAAAGTCAAGTATGATTTTTAATATTATTTTAAACTTTAAATGTACTGTTCAATATTAACGATAGATATAGTAAGTATATTTGTTTTTTTTGTAAAAGGGTATAAAATGTGTCTATACAGGAGTATTAAAATGAACTTTTTAGCTAAAAGAAACTTCAAAGTTATAATTTTACTGATGTTGCTTATGTCCGTAAAAATATATTCTGCTGATCTGGAAGTTCCTAATATGGAATTAATAACAAGATCAAATTTTGATACAGGTATACCTGTTCTCACTACAAGAGGTAAAATAGATCTTTTGGTTGGTGGCGGATACAAACTGGGAGGAAGTCTTACCGTAGGTTTTGACAGTGAAGATCTTGGGTATTCAAATACAGATCCTGCAACGCTCACTGATGTTCCTGCTCTTGGAACTTATCTATCCAATCAGACATATTTACAGTTTCAATCTGCACAGATAATTATCAGGGATTTATTTTCCAGCCCTACAGATCTTACTTATTTTATCGGAAAAACCGATGTACTATGCTCTGGTGATGATTTTCCAAATATTTTTGGCTCAACACCAATAGCAACCAGGTATCATGGTTATCTGTATTTTCCTAAAAATGAGTTTCATGGGATTCATACTATAAATGGTACAGGTTTAAAGGTATCAAGTAATTTTGGAAATGACAGAAATATTACATCAGCTTATATCTATGAAGATGGTTACATGGGCAGTGGATATTTTTCAAGTGATCTTAGAACACTATTTAACTTTGACAAAGTAAAGATAGAAAGTTTTCTGGGAGCAACTTTCCCTGCATCATCATACGGTTTATACCGTGCTGGTTTTCTTTTCAACTACAACTCCGGAACAACAGGAGAATTTTTTGCACAGATAGGAGTTCCTCAATGGGATCCATCAGAAAATTTTAATATGGATAGATTATTATTTCTTTTTGAACCCAGAATAAAATTTAACCCTTTAACAATTATTCTGACTCTTTTTTTGCATCCCGGGTATTATCTGCAGAATACGACAAGTGATTCCGGATCATCAGATGTACATATAAATTTCATGATAGGAGAACCCGGGATGAGTACATTTGCCGGTGGTATTGAGGGAAGTGCTACTTATAATTCTTCTACTCCATCATCAGATCAATTTAGTGTAAAAGTGTCCCCTTACTTAAGTGCTATTACATCAGGGGTCATTTGGAATATAATGTTAAACACAAAACTGCTTCCATACTCACTTAATGATATGTTTGAGGGTGTAATCAGTATTAAAGCGGAGTTTTAGATGAAAAAAACGGTTTTTACTTTATTATTTCTTATTACTTTTTTAATTTCAGCTTCAGGCATGGAAATATCAACACTTTTTCATATAAGTGATATATCCTTTGACAAAAAAGATATAAGTCCGGTATCATCCCTCTCAGGAACAACCTATCCCTGGGGAATTAGTATTTTTGGAACAGATTCCATAAGCGATGATATGCAAATTAGAGCAGGTATTTTTTATGACCCTGTTTTACGATATACAACCTATACTCTCTTTGAATATCAGCATGATTTTTTCAAACTGGGAGTGGGACCTTTCTTTGGAACCTTCAATACTTCAGGAACAATTTTAAAATCAGGAATATCAACAGCAGTAAGAATAGAACTACCCGGAATAATTTATGCTTCAATAAGAGCAGACAGTTCAATTGGTTCAAGATTTGTCAAAGTTGGTGATTACATTCAGGAATACAATAAAGTTTCTATCGGTTACTACATTCCAAATGCCATTTGTTCTCTCAATCTCACTTCCAAATCGTTTGTGACTAAACAGGCAGCAAACCTTGAAGTGGACGACAGTTTTACTGAATACGCTTTTAAGGTTGATATGTTTCAAAAAAACATTGCTTTTAGAGCTCTTCTCTCTTTTGCATATCAAACACTAACACGAACTTATCTGAACACGGATACGTCCATTAGTCATGAGAATAAGTTAAATTCATTGATTCTTGGGACTGACTTTACATTTAAATTAAACGATGGATTAAGTTTTATAACAAATTTTGAAAGTAACATGTACTCTTTTGGTTATAATGATACGGATGCTCTAAATATGGCAACAACCTGGCCTGGAAACTTTCTTTTTCGGATAACAACAGGCATAAGCATAGATATTGATACTTACAGGAAATAGTTAGAAATAAAAAAACCCTCCAAACACAGGAGGGTTTTTTAAGGTTAATGTTTGTACATTTACTCTGTTGCACCTTTATCAATTAACTTATCTTCAAGAGCTCTTAACACTTGCATTTCTCCAAGTTTACTCCATTCAGATGTCCGTCTGGCTTCTTCCCTCTTACCTAAAATACCCCATAGACCCTCATTATCAATATCATCCACACCGGGAAGTACTGCTAAATCATATATTAATTTTACGTCCTTAATATAAGTTATTACATCTCCACCTGCTTCTGCAGCATCTTTATAAATAATAAATCCAATGAGTTGTCTCATAGGTGTTGTTCTTGGATAAAGAGGGAATTTTTTCAATTCTCTATTCCTGATATCATCGATGTATACAGGATTACTCCAGCCAAGTTCACGCCATCCCTTAAAATCAAGATAATCCATAAATACATTTCGTTCATTTCCATCCTGGTCTTTTAATATGATACCAAGACCATTTGTAAAATTACTTCCGTATACATTCATAGCAATACTTTTAATAGTTCCGACATTTTTTATAACACCATAACCGTCAAATTTACTACCTGAAGTATCGGCTTCATCTTTCTGCATATATGCAGGAATCTCAAATGGAGGTTTAACCATTGCATACGCATTAAATGGATCCTGAGGAAAATGTACCCTTATACCCATGACAGTGTCACCGCCAAACTTTAAAGCATCTGCTTTTACAGGAGACGCCTTTGTATAAGAGAGTTTCTGATTTATGACAGTTCTGGCTGAAGAATTGAGAATAACATTCCATTTTTCAATCGCCAGAGAGGTCATCATTAATTTCTTTTCTTCATCGGTATAACCCACACCAGCCTTTGAAGAAAAATCTACAAGGGTAGCAGTATTATTTCCATCTTCCATATCTGCAGTCAAAGTAGAAAAATCGATAAGTACCGACTCTACAGCAGAAACCGAAAAACTAACAACAATAAGCATTATACCAAGAAGAATTCCAAACCGTTTCATCTATTGCTCCTTTAAAAACAATTTTCAATTAGTAACTAAAATTATATCCAACGATCTTTGTTTGTCAACAATTTTTCTTTTTTTTTGAACACTTCCCTGTTAAATTATGATTTTTCCACTACTGAAGGGCTTGTCCATCCACATAAAATGTAATTTCCTTTAAAAAAGGGAAATTATATTTAAGATTTTTTTTTATCAATACAGTCATTTCAGATGGAACCATCCTAAAGTCATCATTAAAAACTATAAAATCTGATGAAAAATCAATATATAATTTAGTTCTATTTCTTAATAACAGACTCTGAAGTTTCGTTTTTGGAGGTATTATTCTAAAATGATCTATACTATAGGGTCCCAGAATAAGTTCTTTTACAAATACCTGAATACTGTCCTCTGACGAATTTTTATGAGGAACCATACGAACCTCGCCGGAATAATCTTCTCTTCCGGGAAAGAAAAGAACTCTCCTGTCAGAATTATTCCCGACAATAAAAAAAATTAGCAGGGAAACTGTTAATAATAAGCTAATCATGGATATCAGGATTATAGAACTTTTTCCTAAATTTAATTTCATATATTATTCTCCGGAAGAGTTTTGTTTTTCAAAATGATCAATAAAACCACAAATCCCATTATAGATCCCTTTGCTTATCTTCTTCAAGTATGACGAATCACCAAGGATTACAGCTTCATCCTGATTTGTAATAAAACCCATTTCAACCAGCACCGCCGGCATTTTAGCGTTACGAACAACAAACCATGATTCTTCTTTAAGCCCCCGATCATCAATTTTATCTCCTATTACAAGGGACAGGCCTTTTTGAATACTCTGTGCGAGGAGAATACTCTCAACTGTAATTTCCTCCTCAAGCATCGTGTTTAGAATAGGTACAACATCTTCAGGCTCGCTTTGCTTCACATTATCATCAATGACCTCTCTTCTGTACTCTGGAGGCAAATACCACACTTCGTATCCATTTGCCTTTGAATTTAGTGAAGCATTGGCATGTACGGAAACAAAAATAATGGATTCATTTTCTTTCAATACAATTTTGTTGGCTATTATTGTACGCTGCTCCAATGTAATAAATTCATCTTTAGACCTTGTTAATATAATTTCTTTATCCGGATATTCATTTTTTAATTCAGAAGCCAGTTCCAATCCTACCTCCAGAACAATATCCTTTTCCTTTAACTGTGCAGTTTTACCATTTAGAATATAATTACCCACAGCACCGGAATCTTTTCCGCCATGTCCAGGATCTATTACAATTGCTTTTATTCTTAACAAATCATTTGAAAAGGCAGGAGGAAGGAAAAATTTCAGAATTAAGTCTTCGGCTTTTTTAGAAAAATAGACTTCCCCGTCTGAAAGTTTTTTTAATTCGAGAAATTCAGATTTTTCTGTATAATTAAATAACAAAAAGGGAATACCTGGTTTAAAAACCACAGTCCGGCCATAGAGACTAAGTTCCCCTAAAGACCGTATAGCATCCCAGCGTAAAACTGCATGAGTTTCAGTTATTATTGTACTCAGAGAAATCAAACTTTCAGTTTTTTCCTCCGGGAATAGAATTATGGGAAAAAAGAACAGAAATATAATAATTTTTATAAATAATTTTTCCATCTTCCAAATAACTCCATGAGATTTTTCTTTTCTTCAATTGTTTTAAGAATACTGTCAACTATCCACACACCACCCTGTACTCCCCCTCTGATAAGTCCGGAATAAAAGAGCTTACCCAGTATTATACCATTTGCAGAATCAGATCGATCTATACTTTCATCAGCCTGGATAATTTTCACTCTGACATTAGTACTTGTATCATATTTGATTGATAAAATTTCCTGTAAAGCCGTATTGATATTTTTACCATGCCATTCTTTGCTGCTTTCATTCACCAGGGAAGGAATAGAAATAATTTTAATTTCGTCCACAGAATAAATCTTAAAATCCAGCATTTCCTCGAATTTTTTAATATTTACGGGATTATTAAGTGTAAAAGCATTAGGAACCCATGATTGGTAACCATCAAAAATAAACTTCTCAGTTAGTTCATTACAAGCTTCAAGACGGATAAATATTTTTCTGCATGCATTTTCTGCAAATTGTATAGCGTCTTTACTTTCTTCATGAACAGCAATGCAATTTCCTGCTTTTTCCACATTATTTTCGGGAAAATAAATATTTTCCCCAGGGGAAACTCTTAAAAATATATTTTTAATATTTTTATCACTTTTTATCTCTTCCAAACCATAAACAGCTTTTATTTTACCCGGAATTGAGATAAATGCTCTTTCAGCAGAGGTTCTGTTCAACGTTGGATTTAAATTACCTGGTTCCAGACCCACAGCAATTTTTAATGCTGCTTTTGTAAGTTCAACCCCGGAAGAATATGGATATGTCCAGCCTGACATGTACCCACCGGAAAGCCTTGCTGCAAGCTCACCTACATACGCCTTTCCTCTGCTGTATTTAATATCACCTTTTGCCGTACCTTCGGTTATCCCTAAGGCATGTACAGCTGATTTAAAGGTTGAAATAAGTTCCAAATACCGGGATTTATCCAAAGTAGAAGGAATAGTATGCCCCATCTCTATAAAATAGGGAGGGTAGTAAATATGCCTGTCAGCAAAACCGCAAACTGTAATTTCCCCCTTATATATAATGGCATCAACACTGAATTCGGGTCCATCAAGATATTCTTCTATAATAACTCTGCCGGATCTGGAAAATTTCAAAGCTTCTGTAACAGCATTTCCAAGCTGATTACAATTTTCAACTTTTTTTATACCTCTGGAACCCATATTATCAACAGGTTTAACCACAACTGGAAATATAATTTTTTCACTCTCCAGATGTTTACAATTTACATCAGCCAGGGATTTGACTGATATAAAACCCGGAGAGTTTATCCCATTTTTTTTGAAGGCCTTTCTCATTTCAAATTTGTTACTTGCTTTTATAGCTGATTCTATTGTAATTCCGGGGAGGCCTGCTGCATCAGCAACCCTTGCAACTAATTCCGAAAAATCCGTCCCGGCAGTAAAAACGCCATTAAGGCCGATTTTATTTTTGTATTCCAGTGCAGCACTAATTATACCTTCAGTATCTTTTAGATCAATGTTTTCAAAATATGTGGAAATTTCTCTTCCGGGTACCATTGCATTCCCATCAGCAACAATAGTTACCCAACCCATTTCATTGGCAGATTTTATTGCAGGAAGCTGCATTGTTCCACCGCCAAGTATTAATATAACAGTATCAGTCATTAAGTTCCTTCATTTTTTCTGCATAAACTTCAAAAGTATCACCCAAACCAAATATCCTACTAATAATAACAAATATACTATACCATAATTTTGTTTTAAAGAGAGGAAACGGTAAAAACCTTTCTGCATGGTGTCCGGTAATTCTAAATCGCCTTATTTTAAATCCAAATCTAGTTAGAATTTTATTTGAAATTTTTGGATTCCATACCGAGATATGATCAGCAGGACTGTTTTTAAAAAATAGGTGCTTATCTTTAAAAGCACTTATACCGGAACTATTAGGAGTAGCAAAAGCAAAAATCCCGCCTAATTTTAACTGCTTATTTACCTTTGTCAAAACAAGCTTTAAATCTGCAAAATGTTCTATAACATACCACATAGTAATAACATCATACTTTTTATCCGATTTAATAGATTCATAGGTTCCCTGATATACCAAAAATCCTAATTTGCTGCGAACATATTCTACAGCATCAGAAATAATTTCAACACCGTCCGGTATGTAGCCATTATTTTCAGACTCAATTAAAAAAGGTCCATAAGCGCAACCTACATCGAGTAAGTTAAAACCTGATTTATTAATTATATTAATTATTTTTAATCGTGGAACAGCAAGTTTTTTTATATTCTCAAAGTCTTCAAGATAGGTACAACCATACTGATTTTTATAGTCATCAAAAAAATAATTTTTCATGTAACTGTTCGTTAGTTGTTTAAAATATACCTGATATGTAATACCGCATTCAGGACATTTGTAAAAATTTCTGTTCTGGAATCGATGAATTATATTGATGGATTTGCCTTCATAATGACATACAGGACAAATTGTAACAGTATTATTTAATGTTAAAATAAAATCACCTAAATTTGTATATATTCCAGGTATATATTTTCCCTGGAGAATATTAAAATTTTTACCTGCCTTCAAAAATTGATCCAATTTATGTTTATTAGGGTTTTCCACTCCTATTTCTACAAAATTACATTTGTTTGATAGTTTATGATGATAAATTGATGGATTTAATAAAAGAAAAGGAACCCCTGATGCCAGTGATTCAAAAGCTGTAAAACCAAAACTGGTAAAAACCAGATCATACTCATAAATTATTGATTTAAGATTGTCTATTCTATCATTAAAAATAATAGAATCTTTAAAAACCGACCTGTCAAAGTTGTTCTTACCAACAACAGTTATCTCAGAATTAGAAAAATAACCATTTTCCTTAAAAAATTCCAAAAGGTTTTTAGTAAGAGAAAAATAATCTTCTCCTCCAAATGAAATTAGTATTTTTGAAAATTCAGAAATTTTCTTAAATTCTCTTCTTTCCGGAAGATTCATAAGACTGACAGAAGAATAATTTGGTTTAATACCAAATTCAAGAGAAGGTATTATATCAATTAGATAATCAAACCCTCCCCGTTGATCACCTCCTTCATCTATTCCAATTAAAAATCCTTTTTCCTTCAGAGATAAAAAAAGTTCAACCGGAGTCTCCATATAATCTACTACAATATAATTCCATTTCTTTTGTACAGGCAAGGTTTTTAGAATTAGATCATTAGTGTCAATATTCTCTTCCAGCATATTTTCATATAAATAGGGGATTTGAGAAACCGGAACATATACAAATACAGCAGAGTTTTTTTTTAGTTTTTTATATAAATTTATAATCCTTCTAAGATGACCAGTCCCGTTCCCGTCCACACAGGAAGGAACCAGAAGATATGAATTAGTCCGCATACATTAAAGAGCCATTGCATAGTATTCATCATTGATATTTATTCTAAGCCATGAAACCAATTCCTGAATTTCAATAGGCTGCCCATGATAGATTTGTGTATATATATTTTTAATTTTGTAATAATCTTCTTCAGTATCAAGAGTTACTCTTTCATTTGGACAATAATATTCAGCTGGCGAAGGAACTCTGCATATTAAAAAATCAGTTTCTCTAAAGTATAGATATGGACTTACATGTTCCTGTTCATAAGCATCCTCTGATAATCTGTTTGCTTTTAATACCGCTTCAGCATTTAAAATTTCCACTCCGGTACCAAGAGGAATTCCGGTAAATCCACTGTAATCAGCTTGCTTATTATTATGATACTCTAAAATTTTATTTGCCAGAATTCCGGAAACCAGGGGGTTATCTCCTGTTGCTCTTATTACAGTTGATACTGAAAAGTATTCTATGGCATCAGCATATCTTTTAAGAACGTTATTTTTATCACCAACAAAAATTTCGAATCCCCACTTCTTTGAAAGCACTTGTAACTGTGAAGCACTGGAAGAATCTGTTAACAATGCAAATACATCTGCATTTACATTTCTCAGACTTTGCATAGCCTGTTCTATTACAGTAAGAGATCCCAGGGGAAGAAGAGCTTTCCCCGGCAATCTGGTTGAATCCAAACGCACCTGTAAAAATAATCCTGTCATGATTCCTTTACCTCCCAAAGTTCTGTAATTTGTCTCGCATCACAAATAAATCGAAATTTGTTAATTTCCACCCATTTCCTGGCTGCTTTAAATTCTTTTATTGCAGTGAGTAATCCAACTCCTGATTTTGAAAAATATTGTAAAAACTTACTCCAGCTGATAGATGCACTATCACCGGAAAAACGAAGAACAAGGTTTTTTAGATAGAACATTTTATAATTTTTATCCGGTGTTGTATCTTCGGGAATCTGTTCAATCAGATATTCTATTTTAAGACCGGTATTAAATTTTATGGATTCTCCCCACATATGTACCCTAAATCCAAAATCCAGCTTCTGCCAATACTGATTATTAATGTTTAAATCAAAGCCTCCGGTTAGAAGAAACTTTTCTTTATTGTAGATACCTGCATAGTCGAAAGGGAAAAGACTTTCCACCCCATTGGCCGACGGCATAAGAGAAATCATTTTCAATCTGTTACCATAAAATGAAGGTGCCATTAAAGAGGGTACAGTTTCATTTTTTGTACTTTGCAATACGGCAACAGTACATAATTCATCGGTTTTATCTATTTGATTTAAAAATTTTTCAGTAAATCTATAACCTGGCCGCATATCATCCCAGAAGACCATAACATATCTTCCTGAGGTTTCCATAATTCCAATATTTATCTGTTCTCCGGGAGTGATATTTTTACCAGGAATCAAAAACTTTACCTTGGGGAATCTTAAAGAAAGAGACTCAACATCATAAGTGGAGGATGGCCCCTGAACTGACAATATTTCCACATCACCCAAAGATTCAAGATGTTTAAGATATTCAGCTTTATAGGGTCGGCCGCCTCTATTTAGAACAAGTACGCTCAAAACCGGAGAAAGACTCAAATTCTTATCACTTTTCCTTCCACCGACTATTGTATAGGGAATACGTGGATTTTTAGAAGTTATAGGTATAGTATTCATCACATCCCCTGCATATTTCAGGATATTTTTTGTCTAAATGATCAAGGTATTTACTTTTACTTTTTTCCCATATTTCAGGAAGTTCATCTGTGAAAATATTTCCCTGCAGGTAATCAGCTTTTAGGTCTTCCCTGCATAAAGGAACCCGACCATCGATTAGTATATTTAAATCTCTTTTTAAATGCCAGCATGGAAATCTATTAACAGGGGAAAGATCTGTTACTCTTAAATCCGGCAAAAATCCGCAAAAATTATCATGCTTTTGAATAATCACATTAAATTCCCGATCTTTCCATGATCTATAAAATTTTTCAAGATACTCTTCCTGATCTTTCATTCTGACAGATTGTATATATAAATTTTCCGGAAAAAGTTTTTTAAGCAGTAAAGCAGTACTGTTTGCTTCTTCCCAACCATCTCCTCTAAGCTTTCTATAAGACTCAGGATTCTGAGCATCCAGAGAAAGGATCCAGTCAATTCTTCCATCGGCTATTTCTGATAATGTTTCCAAAACCTTACGATTCCATCCAATACCGGAAGTTTCTATTATTAATGTAAAATTTTCATAATTCAGAAGTGCATTGATTATTCCTAAAATATTTGAATGAAGAGAAGGCTCTCCCCACATGGAAATACTGAACACAGCATCATCACTGAATGCTTTTACTTTTGAAAGAATAATTCCCCACTGATCCAGGGACATCTCATCTTTTAAATTTATAACATCCCCGGCAACTTTAGGATAAGGACAGTAAGAACAGGACTGAGTGCAGGCTCCGCATATTTGAACATTAACAAATGCAGGTTCAAGCCTTAATAAATCCTGTTTTGTTTCCAGTAAATTTACTATTGATTCCTCAGTAATAACTTTATCTGTTTCCAGATTTTCCATTATCCTTTTTAACTGATTATAATTTCGTTTAGTGTCCGCTGCTAATAAAACCCTAAGCATTCGCTGATCAATTTTGGATATTTCTGTCTCGATATCAAAAGAATTTATATCTTTCTGTATTAGTTCAAAAACTGAGTGCCGATCAATTTTTATCGGGTTTTTTTCTGAAAGTGTTCCCAATTGGTCTAAAACAGTATTTTTTAGTATTTCAGGTGCCATACCATAGGGATAACCATCTGCAAAAGTATATGATGCAAAATACTTAATATGATTTTTATACATTCTTATTGAAAGATCTCTATTAATTAATGGGGTATCACCATACAGATAAAAAATATTTTCAGAATCACCAATTTCATCTTTAAATATTTTAATAAGATCATTCATATAAGATCCTGATATACGAACCAGTCGAAAATCCCCTTTTTGAGAAAAATCATTATCTGCAATTACTACAATTTTATTAACATCGGGTAATTTTATACTTGTATCTATAATTGACTGGAAGGCAGTGCCTCCACCGGGGAGCTCCAGGTAGGCATACTTTGTTAGTTTTACGGCATTTATAAAAACTGTTGTACTCATATCCCTCCTATCGGCAATAACAGGCATATATTAAAAAAATTAACTTTATAAAAAAACTATATCTTCGGGTCTGGCGATTACATCTTTTCTTCCCTTACCG